>Ga0185299_10000801_pt1 | contig 74950 bp, 65 predicted proteins | sample PaiPotPPA55metaG_FD_128002 | JGI IMG/M metagenome (GOLD analysis project Ga0185299, IMG submission 128002) | Iron sulfur acid spring bacterial and archeal communities from Banff, Canada, to study Microbial Dark Matter (Phase II) - Paint Pots PPA... ...
CACCCGCGCGCGCGGCGTGCTCGCGGGCTCGATGAACACGCTCCGCACGCTGCTGACGGTGCTGGTCGGCTCCGTCGGCACGGTGATCGTGCTCGCCACCGGGAGCCCCGTCCTGCTCGGCCTCGTCGTCTTCGCCCTCCCGGCGGCGGGTGCGGCGCGGCTGGCCGAACGGCGCAGAGCCATCGCCGAGACCGACTCGGCCGCGGCGATGCGCCAGGCCACGGCGTTGCGCGCGGTGGTGCGAACCCGCGCCTTCGGCCAGGAGGCCCGGGTATTCGACCTCGGCGACCGGATGCTCGCGCGGATGCGCCGGGCCGCGACGGACGGATGGCGGCCGCGGGTCCGCGCGGAGGCCGGGGCGGTGGCCCTGAAGGCCGGCGGGAAGCTCGCGTTCAGCCTCGGCTACCTCGGCGCCGTGCTGTTCATGCTCCGTGAGGCGAGTCGCGGCGCCGCCTCACCCGGCGACGTGGTGCTGGCCGTGGTACTCGGGCAGCAGGTGCAGTCCCGGGTCGTGGCGCCGCTGGCCGGGTTGCGCGGGGTCGGCGCGACGCTGCGTGCCGCCGACCGGCTGCTCTGGCTCGAGCAGTACGCGCGGACCTGCCGGGAGCGGGCCGGCGGGCGGTGCGCTGTCCCGGAGCGGCTGGCCGGCGGCATCGAGCTCGCCGGGGTCGGCTTCCGCTATCCCGGCGCCGACCGGCCCGCGCTGCGCGACGTCAGTGTCCTGCTCAAGCCCGGCTCGGTGGTGGCCGTCGTCGGCGAGAACGGCGCGGGCAAATCCAGCCTGGTGCGCCTGCTGACCCGGCTGAACGATCCGACTCAGGGCTCGATCACCGCCGACGGCATGGACCTGCGCGAATTCGAGCCGGGGCACTGGCACGCACGCGCGAGCGCCGCACGCCAGGACTTCGAGCGCTTCGCCTGGTCGGCGGGCCTCAACGTCGGAGTCGGAGACCTTCCGCACGCAGACGACGTCCCCCGGATCGAGACGGCCCTCGCCGCGGCGGGCGCCGCGAAGCTCGCCGAATCGCTGCCGGACGGGCTCGATACCCCGCTCGGCGATCCCGGCCACGGCGGCCGTCAGCTGTCCGGCGGCCAGTGGCAGAAACTAGCGCTCGGCAGGGCCCTGATGCGGCAGGCGCCGCTGATCGCGGTCTACGACGAGCCGGCGGCGAGCCTCGACGCGCACGCCGAGCACGAGCTGTTCAAGGGCTTCATGAACCGGGCCAGGCAAGGAGCCTCGCAGGGCACGATTACGCTGCTGGTGACCCACCGGTTCAGCACGGTCCGCGGCGCCGACCTCATCCTCGTGCTCGACCAAGGCTGCCTCGTCGAGTCCGGCACGCACGCGGACCTGCTCGCCGCCGACGGCCTCTACGCGCAACTATTCCGACTGCAAGCCGAGACTCACCGCGGCTCCCGCTGACCGGCCCGCCGCAGGCTCGCACCCGCCCGAGGCGAGGCCGTCGACGCTGTCGAGATGCTCCTCGACCCAGGAACGCAGCAGGCCCAGCGGGACGGCGGCGCTGCGGCCGAGATCGGTGAGGTCGTACTCCACGTGCAGCGGGACGACCGGGTAGATCGTCCGGGTGACGAGGTCGGAGTCCTCGAGGCGGCGCAGCGTCTGGGTGAGCACCTTGGGGCTGACCCCCTGCAGGTGGCGCTGGAGCTCGCCGAACCGGCGCGGGCCGCCCTCCAGTGCCCCGATGGCGAGCGCGGACCACTTGTTCGCGAGCAGGTCGAGCATGCCGCGGCACGGGCACTGGGCCGCGTACACATCGTGGTCGTTGTGTCGGCCGGTCAGGCACTGCGCCGTCATCGCGTGCTCCTCATCTCAGCGTGAACTGCATACTTCCCATCAGAAAGTAGTCGTCCTTGCGGGCAAGTACAACCCCGCGGATACGGTCGCGGGGTACGTCGAGGGGCAACATCACCGCCTCTCACCACACTTCTCGCGAGGAGATGACTCCGATGCCCGCACCCACGATGCGCGCGGTGATCCAGAACAGCTTCGGCGGCCCCGAGGTCCTGGAGCTCGCCAGCGTGCCACGTCCCGAGCCGCTGCCGACCGAGGTCCTGGTGCGGGTGCACGCGGCCGGGATCAACCCCGTGGACTGGAAGACGTGTGCCGGCACCGGAATGGCCGGGGTGCTGGGGGAGCCGCCGTTCATCCTCGGATGGGACGTCTCGGGCGTGGTGGAGGAGGTCGGCTTCGGTGTGACCACGCTCAAGCCCGGCGACGAGGTCTACGGCATGCCGTGGTTCCCGCGCGCGGCCGGTGCGTACGCCGAGTACGTGACCGCCCCCTCCCGGCAGTTCGCCCGCAAGCCCGCGAGCCTCACCCACGAGCAGGCCGCCGGCCTGCCACTGGCCGCGCTCACCGCCTGGCAGGCCCTGACCGACACCGCCGGCGTCCACCGCGGCCAGCGCGTGCTGATCCACGCGGCGGCCGGCGGCGTCGGCCACCTCGCCGTCCAGTTCGCCAAGCACCTCGGCGCGCACGTCATCGGCACCGCCAGCCTCGGGCGGCACGATTGGCTCACCAAGCTGGGCGCCGACGAGCTGATCGACTACACCGCCGTCCGCTTCGAAGACGCCGTGCGCGACGTCGATGTCGTCATCGACCTGGTCGGCGACGGATTCGACAACACCAGCACCCGCTCGCTGGACGTGCTGCGCCCCGGCGGCCTGCTCGTCGCGGTCCCCAGCGGCGTTGCCCCTGAACTGCTCGCGGCGGCCGAGGCCAGGGGACTGCGTGCCAGCGCGTTCCTCGTCGAGCCGGACGGGCCGGGCCTGACCACGATCGCCAGCCTCATCGATGCAGGCGGCGTATCGGTCGAGATCGAGGAGGTCTACCCGCTCGAGCAGGTAGCCGAGGCGCACGCGCGCGGCGAGTCCGGCCGCGTGCGGGGCAAGCTCGTCCTGCGAGTCGACGAGGCCTGAGGAGAGACCCCGGGGTCAGCCGACGTTCAAATTCATGTTCGTGACGTACCAGGCTCCGCTGACCAGCGACTCCTCGAACGAGAGGCCGAGCTGACCGGATTGCACTCCGGTGCTGTGCGCGGTCATCAGCGCGGTCAACGTCGATCCGGCGACGTGGACGTCCGAGCCGCTGATGGTCGCGCTGGCGCCGGTCGCCTTCACCGGGTCGATCGTGAACGTGCTCTTCGTGGTCAGCCCGTCGGTGGCGAAATTCTGGTGAAAGGAGGTGAGCGTCGTAATGCAGGCGGACGTGGGAATCGAGGTCGGTGTGGGCATGGCGGCGGCCACGGAGCTCATCTGCTGGCACACGGCCGCGTAGTCGCCGCCCACGATCTGCTGCAGCAGGTGGACGAGCGCCGCAGCGGGAGTGGCCTGATCGGCTGACGAGTTGGTGCCGCTGCCTGTTGCCTCAGCCATCGGGGAAGTAGTCGGGCTCGAAGACATGGACGCCGACACAGTCGCTTTGCTGGAGCATGCACCGACCAACACGACGGGGACCAGAAGAGCGGCAAACTTCGTAGCGTTCTTATTCATGCTCTCTATACGAGTGCTGCCGTCAGCTGGATTTCAGGATCGACGGCCCTGCGATCGCCGGGAAGCCGACTTGGCGGGCGCCGGCTTCTTCTTCGCCTGTTGTTTCGACGGCTTCGACGGTTTCGACGACTTCGCCTGCGCGGCCGGCGGCGTCGGGGTACGTCCGCGCGAACTGTTGACCGTCCGCCCCCGCACGATCCCGATGAACTCCTCCACCAGATCGCTCGTCTGCTCTTCGAGCCAGGACAGCGCGACCCCGGATTGCGGCGCGTCCGTCAGCGTCCGGAACGTCAGGTCTTTGCGATGATGCAGCCGCGCCAGCGACTGGGGCACGGCGAGCAGGCCGACTCCGGCCGCGACAAGCTCGACGGCGTCCGACATCGTCTCGGGGCGCTCGTTCGCCGATTGTCCGGGCCGCTTATCCCATTCGAGCCGGTCATCGAGCGGATGCAGCACGACGTAGTCGGCGAGATCCTCGACGGAAAGCTCGTCGACGGCCGCCACCTCGTGGTCCTTGGGCACCACGACGACGGTCGTCTCGGTGTACAGCGGGATCGCGTGCAGACCCGAACGGTCGATCGGCAGCCGGACGAGCCCGACGTCGGCCCCGCCGGAGCGCAGCACGTCGTCCACCGCGTCCGCGGCCACCGCGATCAGCTCGAGCGGCACGTCCGGCACCCGCTCCTGCCAGGTCCGCGCCCACTTGCCGGGGGTCACGCCGGGGACGTACGCGAGGCGGAACGAATTCGTTGCTTCCGTGCCTGTCACCTGGCCAGGTTACCGGCCGTGGCAGGGAGTGCCGCCCGCGGTCGCTAATCTTGGACCCATGAGTGCGCAGAAGACCAGCCAGACGATGAAGCCCGCGACCGCGGCGAAGAAGCTGGGCATCCACCTCCAGGCTGCCCCCGCCGAGTTCCAGGAGGGTGTCGTCTCGCGCGACGAGCTGACCGCGCTCCAGACCGAGCCGCCCGAGTGGCTGCGCGAACTGCGCGAGCACGGCCCGCACCCGCGCCAGGTGAGCGCCGCGAAGCTGGGCATCTCCATCGCCGGCCTGGCCCGCGGCGGCGTGACCGAGCCGCTGATCACCGAGCAGATCGAGGCGCTGAAGACGGAGCCGCCCTACTGGCTGCAGCACGAGCGCGACGTCCAGGCCGAGGCTCGCCGGGAAGCGGTGCGGATCAAGGAACTGCACAAGCAGCAGGAAGTGGAGAAAGCCGAGAAGGAAGCCGTGCGGAAGACCGAGCAGAAGGTCGGGCGCAGGGCCGAGCAAAGGGCCGCGCAGCAGTCCGCGGGCTCGACGAGTAGGCGTGGGCCTCGTCGCGGCTGATGAGCGCAGGGGGCTAGTCGATTAGTCCGAAGGCATGTCGCGGCTGATGAGCGTCGGGCAGGGCACCGTCACCAGCGGCTCGTAGACTAATCCGAATTCTCGTTGCGGGTGACGAGCGCCGGGTGCCGGGGGTCGTCGCAGAGCACGGCGATGTCGGCGGTGTCGAGCGGCCCCTGCTCCTCGTCGTAGCGCTGATAAGCGGGCAGCGTCCACGCGTCCTCGCCTGCGGTGCGCCGGGCCAGTGCCGCGGGCGACATCGCCAGATGCACGGTCAGGTCGAAGGCCAGGCCCGCGCCCATCAGAAACGACCCCTCGAGCAGCACGACGCCGCCCGGCTTGAGCTCCACATACTGCGCCCGGTGCGCCCGATCTGCCTCCGCGTCCCACAGCCGAGGCAGAACCCGACCGCTGCCACCCGGCCCGATCGGCCCCAGCACCTCGCGCTCGATCGCCCGAAGGTCCAGCCACTCCGTATAGAACAGGTCGGGATCCTCGCGACCGAACTCCAACCGAAGCGACGCGGGCCGCAGATAGTCGCGCGCCGCCACGTGCACGGCCGCCCTGCCCCGTACCCTCAACTCCTCGACGAGCCGCGCGGCCAGCGCGTCCGTCCTCGTGGGCGGCGCCCCATCGACCGCCACCGACGCACGCAGTTCCCGAGGCAGCCCCTCGATCGCGTCCGCCACGTGCGTGACGAGCGGGTCCGGAGAGATCGCCTGAGCACGCACCCGCCGATCCTCCCACAGCGACGATTCCCGGTCGGCTACCGGTGATTCGGTCAGTCGCCGCTCTCTCGGCGGATCAAGTAGGTGTCCATGATCCAGCCGTTGCGTTCGCGCAGCTCGCGCTTCGTCGCCGCGATCTCCCCGGCGACCTCGCGCAGCGGCCCGGAACGCAGCACCTCGCCCGGCGTGCCGAGGTAGGCGCCCCAGTAGACGTGCAGGTCGGGGTCGTTGAGACCGGCGGCGGCGAAGTCGGCGTCGAGCATGACGACGGCGCTCTCCAGGCCCTCGGGAAGCCCGGCGGCGAGCCTGCGTCCGGTGGTGACGTGCACCGGCTCGCCGATCCGGTTCAGCGGCACGCGGTGCTGCGCGGCCAGCGCCTGCACGCTGGTGATGCCGGGGATGACGCGGTAGCCGAACTCGACGGCGCCGCGGGCGAGGATGCGGTCGATGATGCGCAGGGTGCTGTCGTAGAGCGCCGGGTCGCCCCAGACGAGGAAGGCGCCGCGGCCGTTCGGCGGCAGGTTCTCGATGATCGCCCGCTCGAACAGCGCCGCGCGGGCCTCGTGCCAGTCCTCGACCGCGTCGGCGTAAGTGGCCGCCGTCCGGTCGCGGCGCGGTTCGGTGATGCTGACCATCCGGTAGTCGCGGCGCTCGATGTAGCGGTCGCAGATCTCCTGGCGCAGCGCGAGCAGCCCGCTCTTCTCGTCGCCCTTGTCCACGACGAAGAACACGTCCGTCGCGTTGAGCGCCTTGATGGCCTGGACGGTGATGTACTCGGGGTCGCCGGCGCCGATCCCGATCACCAGGATCTCTCTCATCTGCTCGACCTCATCCACTTGCCTTCGTCCACCCGACCTCATCTAAGGTCGTTCGCGTGAGGTTACTCGTTCTGGGCGGCACGGCGCAGGCCCGCGCATTGGCAGGCCTGCTGCACGACCGGGCCGGGTGCCATGTCGTGTCCTCGCTGGCCGGTCGGGTCAGCCGTCCCGCGCTGCCCGAGGGTGAGGTGCGCATCGGCGGGTTCGGCGGGACGGATGGGCTCGTTGAGTATCTGCGGGCCGAGGCGATCGACGTGCTGATCGACGCCACGCATCCGTTCGCGCAGGTGATGTCGGAGCAGGCGGCGCAAGCCGCCGAGGCCGCCGGGGTGCGGCTGATCGCGCTGCGGCGAGCTGGCTGGGTTCCGGAGGCTGGCGACCGTTGGATCCGCGTAGCGGACCTCGCCGAGGCGGCCCGGCACGCCGCCGAGCTTCCCGAGGGCGAGTGCGTATTCGTCACGACCGGTCGAGGCGGTTTGGAGCAGTATGCGGGGGACGCGCGTCACGACTACGTCATCCGTACGGTCGATCGCCCGCCCGCCGAGGCCCTGCCTCCGCGTCACGTGCTCGTACTGGATCGGGGTCCGTACACCGTGGACGGGGAGACGGCGCTGATGGAGCGGCACGGCGTGAGCGTGCTGGTGACGAAGAACAGCGGCGGCTCGTCGACCGAGGCGAAACTCGTCGCGGCGCGGCGGCGCGGGATTCCGGTGGTCATGATCGAACCGCCCGCGCCACGTGCCGACGTCGAGTCGGTCGGCACGGTGGCGCAGGCGGTCGGTCTGCTGGGATTCGGCGCGGAGTAAGACGCTCCCGCCACTACCGGGCGGCCGTCGTGGCGTACTCGGCGGAGGCGGCGTGCGCGGCGGCGAGAGTCTCGGTGTGGGGGAGCGCGGCGGCGCGGGCGGCGAGGCCCAGGGTGCGGGTGACCAGCATGGCGACTGCCATGAAGATCAGACCGTTGGTGATCGCGGCGGCGCTGACCTGGTGTGCGACGCACCACTGCGCCAGCTGGTTCGGGAACCAGTGGAACGAGCCGTAGGAGAACGCGGCCCGCGCGCCGATCACCAGCAGCCACAGCAGCGCGAGCGGCCAGCCGGAGGCGCTCACCGGCTTGCCCGTTCCCGGGCTGCGGTAGACGCGCATCAGGCCGAGGGCCGCCAGCCCGCCGACGAGCCCCGCCGCGACCCCGGCGAGCTCGACCTGGAGGCCGGCGCCGTGCGTGACGAGCGGCTCGATGAACAGCGGCACGATGCTTCCGGCGATCAGCAGCGGGCGCAGCAGGCGCATCGGCCCGATCTTGCGGTGAGCGCCGAGGTCGCCGTGCAGGGTGGCGATCAGGACGGCGCCGTTGACGATCTCGGCCTGGGCGAGTTCGGTGAACATCTTTGGCTCCTTGGCGAGCTGAGGTGCGGGGTTCGATTCGCTGACGTTCCCTACTCTCGCCATCCGGGCCGTCGATCGAATCGCCGCACGGGTGGGGGCCCGGTATGAACCCCGCGAGCCCCGCACGCCCCCAGGTACTAGTACCGCCGCGCCGGATGTCATACCGGTCCTCGACCCTCGCGCCGACGCGGTCATACCGGCTCCGACCATAGCTTTTGGAGTGTCGGCGGGACACGCCGGCGGAGTCCAACCGGAGGGAAGCCACTCATGTCCGCAATCGAGATCCTGGCCGTCATCGGGATCATCGGCTTCGTCATCTTCAGGCAGGTGCGGGGCGAGGCATTGCGGGGCAAGCGCGCGGTGCTGCTGCCCGCGATCCTCACCGTGATCGGCTTCACCAACCTGCACGCCGCCAACGGCGCGCACCTGCAGCGGGCCGACATCATCTGCATCACCATCGGCTCCATCGGCTCCGCGCTGATCGGCCTCGCCTTCGGCGCGATCACCCGGCTCGAGTCACGCGGCGGCTACCTCTGGGCGCAGCTGCCGGTGTGGGGCCTGTGGCTGTGGGGCGCGATGTTCGCCTGGCGCGCGGTCTCCTACGTGCTGGCCGACTCGATGCACGCCCACGTCGCCGCCTCCTCGTCCACGCTGCTGTTCAGCCTCGGCCTCAACCGGCTCGCGCAGGCCGCTGTCGTGGTGCCGCGCGCCATGTCGATGGGCGTGCCGTTCGCACCGGAGAAGGACGGCTCGTCGTTCCTGTCTGGCCTGTTCGAGAACGGCGCCGCGCAGCCGGTACGCGGCGGCTACCCGCAGCAGAACAACGCGTACGACGTGCGTGATCGTGAGGAGTACGAGAACGGCTATGGCCGCGACAACGACTCTGACCACGACCGTCGTCAGTACGACCACAGCGGTTACGACCGCGACCGTCGCGACGACCGCCGCCACGACCGCGACCGGAACCACGGCGACCGGAACCGCAGCCGTCACCACGACCGCCGCCGCGACGACCGTCGCGGAGACCGCTGGTAACAGCCGCCCCACAAACCGGCCTGGTCGCGAGCCCCGCGCGACCAGGCCGGTTTCGTTTGGCCTTCTCTTCGCCGCCCTTCAGGCTCGGCCAAGACGCGGCTGTTAGCTTCCGGCCATGGGATCGATCACCGAGGCCGCCGCGCCACCCGCCCGCGCCCGTGTCCGAGTCTGGGCGAAGTACGCGGCGGGTTCGGTGGTGGCGACGGTGCTCAGCCAGATCGCGTTCACCGTCTGCTACGGCACGCTGAACTCCTCGGCCGCCGTGGCCAGCATCGTGGCGTTCGTCGCCGGCGCGATCCCGAATTACCTGCTGAACAAGGCCTGGGTGTGGAACGACCGGTCGAGCACCCGCCGCCGCGCGGTCGTCTCGTACCTGCTGATCATCGGCGTCACCAACGTGCTGGCCATCGGCATCACCACGCTCGTGGACGCGTGGGTGCGGACGCACGTGGCTTCGCACGACGTCCGCACCCTGCTGGTCGATCTCGCTTATCTCGCCAGCTCCGGCGTGATGTTCGTGATCAAGTTCCTGCTGTTCGACGGCCTGGTGTTCAAGTCCGGCTCGGGACGCGCTCCGGCTCGGCCCGCCGCCTAGCGGGTCGGCTCCGCACGAACTCGCGGAACCAGGTCCCGAGCACGACCCGCGCGTAGCGGGTGCCGAACACCAGGTTGTTGCCCTTCTTCGTGCTGCCGTGGCCGCGCAGGTGCATCGTGACCGGCACGTCCGCGACCCGGTAGCCCTTCGCCAGCGCGCCGATCAGGAACTCCGAGGTCTGGTACTGCGCCTGGGTGAGCGTGACGTCCACCGGCAGCCGCGCCCGCATCGCGCGGTAGCCGGAGGAGGTGTCGGTGACCTTCGTGCCCGTTAGGCGGCTGACCAGGAAACCGAAGAACCTGACTCCCGCGTGCCGCACCAGATCCCGGTTCTCGCGCTTCCCGAGCACGCGCGAGCCGATCGTCAGGTCAGCCGTTCCATCGAGCACCGGGGCGAGCATCTCGGAAAGTTCGGTCGCCGTGTACTGGCCGTCGGCGTCGCTGGTCACGATGTACTGCGCGCCCGCCTCGTACGCCAGGTGGTAGCCGACGCGCAGCGCCGCGCCCTGGCCCCGGTTGACCGGCAGCACGCAGGTCGGCGCGCCGTGCTCCAGCGCCACGCGCGCGGTGTCGTCGGTCGCGCCGTCCACCACGATCAGCGGCCTGACGGCCAGGCCCAGGCACTCGTCCGGCAGATCGTCGATCACGGCGCCGATCGTCTCGGCCTCGTTGTAGGCGGCGATCACCACGACCACCGGAGCGAGTTCGAGGTCGGCGCCGTACCTGGTGCGGAAGTCCGCGGCCGCGGCCTCGTCCGAGGGCTCCGGGTACGCGCGCATCGGCGGCCACATTCGGCCGAAGCCGAGCAGCGCCGCGATCCCGAACGATCCGCCGATCGGCAGCGTGATCAGCGCGGGCAACTGGTAGCGCCAGGAGAACTCGAACACGTCCGCGGCGAGCAGCAGCACGACGCCGGTCCCGGTCCACAGCGCGCACTTGGCCCGCAGACCGCTGCGTCGCGCGCTGCGGGTCAGGCCGAGCGCGCCGCCGAGCCCGGCGAGCAGGAACACGGCGTACAGCACGTCCGGCGTGTAGCCGCCGCCGAGCTGGTAGTCGCGCAGCACCCGGGCGACGCCGACGTTCACCGTCGGGGCGCCCTGGCCGAACGACGCGAGCTCGGGCGCCGCGGGCAGCTTCGCGAATGCAGGATATTGCGTCTGGAACTGCCAGCGGCTGACCGATGTAGCGCCGATCACGGTGTCGTGCGGCGCGGTGAACAGTTCGAGGAAGTCCGCCCCGACCGTCTCGGCGAACTGGAGCGGCTGATGCTCGATCACGTAGTCGGAGAACTCCTTGGCCAGCGGCTGCGCGGCCGGGTCCGTGAAGTACGGCGACGCCGTGGAGCTGGAGAAGTAGTCCGGGCCCAGGTACTTCCGAGAGCTCACCGACCCCGACGGGCACAGGGCTTTGAGATCAGTGGGCAGCGACGCGCAGTCCGCGATCTCGGCCGTGCGGCCGTAGAGCATGATGCTGTTGCTCGTCTGCAGGCTGTACGTTCCGGTGAATCCGTGCATGTACACGGCGTATGAGCCCAGCGGCACGGCGCAGGCGATGCCGAACGCGGCCACCGCCCTGATCCGGCGCCGCCAGTCCGGGCCCGCGGCGAGCACGACGAACAGTACAGCGGGCACCAGCGCCGCCTCGCCGACCAGCCGGACCGTGACCGCCGCGCCGAGCAGCAGGCCGGCGGCCGCAGCGAGCCACGGGCCGGGCCGGCGCCGCCAGGTCAGCAGCACCAGCGCAGCCGTGATCAGGGCCAGGAACAGCGAGTCGGTCAGAATGTTCTGTTCGATCTGCCACTCGTAGGCGTCCAGCAAAACCGGCGCGCTCGCGAGCACCGCCAGCGTTTTCGGCATCCGGTGGCGCAGCAGCAGGACGTAGACGCACAGGCCCATCGCCAGCCCCAGCACGTGCTGGAGCGCCACGACGGTCTCGAAATTCCCGAAGTGCAGCAGCACCCGGAGCAGGAGCGGATACCCGATCGGTTCGTTGCCGGTCGGGTTCAGCGACTTGGAGTTGGCGAGGTAGCCGAACGAGTCGATGTACAGCAGCGCGGGCCGGTACGCGACCATCGTCAGCACCCGCCCGGCCCCGCCCACCGCGAACACGAGGGCGAAGAACCAGTGCGTACGCAGCGCCCCGCCGACGCGGTGTACGGCCCTGGCGCGGCGGGACGGCGCCGCCGCGCCGCCAACGTCGCCACCTCCGGCGGATCGGCCGACGTCCGGGAGCCCGCCGTCCCGGCCCGAGGCGCCCGAGGTACCGGAGTCCTCGGGCGCGGACCGGGGGGACGGCAGGGATGTGATCAGCCGGTCGGTCACGCGGGGGCCTCTCTGGTGGCCGCGGTCATCGCCGTCATGCCACCGCGACCATGCGCGCCTCGGCCTGCTGCCCCAACGCTCCGCGCCACCGGACCCCGGGGAGCAACGCGTCGGGCTCGACCCGGTCGCGGTTGGCCGCGACGATCGGGAAGAGCGACTCGATCAGCGTGTTGGACAGCAGGTGCGGCTCGAGCCCCAGGCCCGGCAGCCCGGAGTGCGCCACCCGGTAGTAGTGCTCGGCCTGCTCGACCCGCGGGTTGTCCAGGTACTCGACCTCGACTTCGCCGGGGAAGGCCTCGGCCACCGTCTTCGCCAGGTGCTCGACCCGGAAGGACTCGGTCATCTGGTTGAAGACCCGGAACTCGCCGCGCCCGGCCGGGTTCTCGCAGGCCAGCCGGATGCATTCGACGGTGTCGCGGATCTCGATCATGCCGCGGGTCTGGCTGCCGTCCCCGTAGACCGTCAGCGGCTTGCCGAGCACGGCCTGGATGACGAAGCGGTTGAGCACGGTGCCGAACACGGCGTCGTAGTCGAAGCGGGTGGCCAGCCGCGGGTCGCGCGCGGTCTGCTCGGTCTGCTGCCCGTAGACGATGCCCTGGTTGAGGTCGGTGGCGCGCAGTCCCCAGACTCGGCAGGCGAACTCGATGTTGTGGCTGTCGTGCACCTTGGAGAGGTGGTAGAACGAGCCCGGCTTCTTCGGGTAGAGCATCCGGTCGGTGCGGCCGTTGTGGGTGATCTCGATCCAGCCCTCCTCGATGTCGATGTTCGGCGTGCCGTACTCGCCCATCGTGCCGAGCTTGACCAGGTGGATCGCGGGGTCGACCGCGGCGATCGCGTAGAGCAGGTTCAACGTGCCGACCACGTTGTTCGTCTGGGTGTACACCGCGTGCGCCTGGTCGATCATCGAGTACGGCGCGGCCCGCTGCTCGGCGAAGTGCACGATCGCGTCCGGGGCGAACCCGCGCACGGTCCGGGTGGTGAACTCCGCGTCGCAGAGGTCTCCGACGTAACAGGAGATGTCCTTCCCGGTCAGCTCCTTCCAGGCGCGCAGCCGCACCGGCAGCGACTCGATCGGCACCAGCGACTCCACCCCGAGCTCGTGGTCGTAGCCGCGCCGGGCGAAGTTGTCGACGACGCCGACCTCGTGCCCCTGGTCGGACAGGTGCAGCGCCGTCGGCCAGCCGAGATAGCCGTCCGCTCCGAGGACCAGGATTCGCATCAAAACCACCTATTTCCAGTCGCGTACCGCGCTCGGGTACGGTCGGTCGTGCCAGCCGCACCAGTGAAAGCGGTGCTGCTTAGCGCTTCCTGGCCACTTCCTCCAAGCTCCCTGCACGTCAGCGCGCCGACCACGGCCGCGGGGCCGGAAGTTTCGGGAATCCTGCAGGAACTTTGGAGGTTCCTTTCAGGAACCGCGACGAAGCTGTGCGGCATGGATGCCGCCAGGGAGCCCCTCCCGCACCTGCTGGTCGTCGACGACGAGCCGAACATCCGCGAGCTGCTCTCGGTGAGCCTGCGCTTCTCCGGGTTCGCGGTGAGCACGGCGGCCGACGGTCGTCAGGCGCTGGCCGCCGCGGCGGCGCACGAACCCGACCTGGTGGTCCTGGACATGCTGCTGCCGGACATGGACGGCCTCCAGGTCGCCGACCGGCTTCGCGAGCAGCGGAGCACGCCGGTGCTGTTCCTCACCGCCCGGGATGCGATCGAGGACAAGGTCGCCGGACTGGCCGTGGGCGAGGACTACGTGACCAAGCCGTTCAGCCTCGAGGAGGTGGTCGCGCGCATCCATAACGTGCTGCGCCGCTCGAAGGGAGGCGCCGCGTCCGGCCACTACACGGTGGCCGATCTCGAACTCGACGACGCGGCGCACGAGGTGCGACGGGGCGGCAAGCGGATCGACCTGTCGCCGACCGAGTTCAAGCTGCTGCGCTACCTGATGGCCAACAGCGGCCGAGTCCAGTCCAAGGCCCAGATCCTCGACCACGTGTGGCACTACGACTTCGCCGGACAGCAGGGCATCGTCGAGTCCTATGTCTCGTTTCTCCGGCAGAAGCTGGAGAGCGCGGGTCCCCGGCTGCTGCACACCGTGCGCGGCGTCGGCTACATAGTGCGCGAACCCAGGGCCGGCGAATGAGCTCTTCGGAGCGTCGGGTGCGTGGGCCGGGGCCGGGCCGGCGGCGGTGGCCGGCAGCCTGGTCGCGCACCCCGCTGTGGGCCAGGCTCGTGGTCGGCACCCTGGGCCTGGCCGCGATCGGGCTGACCGTCACCGGGCTCGTCGGCGTCAACCTGTTCCGCGGCTACCTGATCGACCAGAGCGGCCAGCAGCTCACCACCGTCGCCCGCACGATCGCGAACGCGCACTGGGACAAGCCCTCGTACCAGGCTCTGAACTGCGGAAGCCTGCCGAGCGACAACGCCGTGGAACTCGTCGACGACTCGGGCGCCACCACCACGGTGCTCTCCGCGTGCGACGCCACCGTGGGCCAGTCCACGGTCGGACCGACGCTGCCCTCGGCCGCGACCCTGGCCGCGGCGATGCGCTCCGGGCAGCCGATCACGGAGACCGGCTCCGGCGCGTCGGCCAGGATCCAGTGGCAGATCACGGTGGTGCGCGCCCGTTTCCTCGACGATCCGCCGGCCGCCGGGCGGCAGCGCTCGTCCACTGTGAAGTCCGCGTCGTACAGCGTCGAACCGACGGCCGCCAACCTCAGCACCGTGAACGGCTACGTGCTCGTGGCCACCCCGCTCAACAACATCGACGACACGGTCGGCCACCTGGTCGGACTCGAGGTGGTCGTGGACGTCGCGGTGGGCCTGGCCCTGCTCGGCCTCGGATATCTGCTGGTGCGCCGTACACTGCTGCCGCTGCGCCGGATCGAGTCGGCCGCCGCCGCGATCTCGGCCGGGGACCTGACCAGGCGCGTTCCGCACGGCCATCCGAAGACCGAGATCGGCCGGCTGTCTCGCTCGCTCAATGGCATGCTCGGGCAGATCGAGTCCGCCTTCGGCGCACGGGCGCGCTCCGAGTCCGCGGCGCTGCGCTCGGAGGCGCGGATGCGCCGGTTCGCGGCCGACGCCGGACATGAACTGCGCACGCCGCTCGCCTCGATCCGCGGGATCACCGAGCTCTACCGCCAGGGCGCCGCGGACAGCCGCCAGGTGCCCGATCTGATGCGCCGGATCGAGGACGAGGCCACCCGGATGGGGCTGCTGGTAGAGGACCTGCTGCTGCTGGCCCGGCTCGACCAGCAGCGACCGATGGAGTGCGACCGCGTCCACCTCGTCGCCCTGGCCGCAGACTCGATCATCGCGGCCCGAGCCCGCAGCGCGGAGCGCACGATCGAACTTTGCGTGCTGGGCTTCGGCGGCCGGGACGACGCGGCGGGCGACGAGGCCGGACCCGGGGCGAGCCTCGAGCCGGTCGTCCTCGGCGACGAGAACCGGCTGCGCCAGGCCCTGGACAACCTGCTCGCCAACGCCGTCCGGCACACCCCCGCAGATACCCCGGTGACCGTGCGCGTCCGTCCGGCCGACGAGCCCGGGCGCTGCCTGCTCGAGGTGATCGACACCGGTCCAGGACTGAGCGCCGAGGACGCCGCCCACGTCTTCGAACGCTTCTACCGCGCCGACCCGTCCCGCTCGCGGACCACGGCCCGGCAGGGCAGCGGCCTCGGCCTGTCCATCGTCGCGGCCATCGCCGAGGCGCACGGCGGCCTCGTCTCAGTGCACAGCGATCCCGGGCGCGGCGCCTGCTTCACGCTGAATCTGCCGCTGGCCCGGGTCTCCGGCGGTGTCGGGGACTAGGGGACTTCGGTGGCCTGAGTGTGCTTCGCGGGGGATGTGCGTCCGGTCTTCGTGGTCGGGTTCGGGGTCCGTTACCCGCCCGCCACCCGCCCTGCTCCCAGCGTTGTGAAGTAGCGTCGGCGGCTACAGGGCAAGTGGGCGACAGGCCAGAGGTATCTGCGGCTTCGTCGTATGAGAGCGCCCTCGTGACCAAGAACCCTCATACTGGTAGCCGAGGCTCAGGTGATCAGGGCCGCTGTCCAGCTGACCACGGGGGGACCTGTGCTCACCACTATTGTCGCCGTTCTCGGAACGTTGATGGGCTCCATCGTCACCGGCACATTCCAGAACATGGCCACCGGTCGTACGGAGCGGACAGCGGCGGCAACGCAGTTGCGCCGCGACCGGCTCGATACGATCGCTCAGCTCGCCGCTGCGGCAGCTGATTATCGCCGCGCGATGCGCAGGCGCGGGCAAGCTCGCGTCAGCCAGGCCAGTGCGGACCAACACGAGCAACTGCGGCGCGATTCCCATACGATGCGGGCCGCGATCACCCAACCCATGACGATGCTCAAGGTTCTCATACCCGACCCCGAGATCAACGCTGCCGCACGGGCGATGGTGGATACGGCCTACCAGATCAAGGAAGCTGCTGACTCTACTGCCGTAAGTGCCGCACAGGAGATAGCGCGTGCTGCCCAGGACATGTTCGTGGAGTTGGCTGCGCGGTATGTCGCGGACGGTCCGGGAGCGCTTGAAGCAAGTCACCAAAGACGCCGCTGGTTCTGGAGTTGACATAGTCCGCAGCACGTGACCATCGCGACATCCGCTGCGGCCCCGGCCCCCGTGAGTGCCGAGCTCCGCCCCTACTGTCCGGTCGACGCGGCGAGAAGGCGGGCCAGCTCGGCGGGCTTGGTGAACATCGGCCAGTGTCCTGATTCGATGTCGATGAACTCGACCTGCTTGGCCTTCGCGAGCTCGGGGACCTCGCCGCCCTCGATCCACTCGCGGGCCTGCGCGGGGGAGAACTCCGGGCAGACGACCGCGACCGGGACCTCGTAGCGGCGCTCGTCTGTCAAGTGGCAGACGCCCTTGGTCACCGCCTCGGGGACGGGGACCGTGACGGACTCGAACCTGCGCCGCGCGTCCTCGTCGAGGTCGTCGGAGTCGGGTCCCGCGAACGGCTCCCAGCCGGGGAAGGCGACCACGCCGTCCTCGGGCTCGAAGAAATCGCCGTAGAGCCCGCCATCGGACGCGGGGAAGCCGCCGATCAGGACGACCTTGGCGACGCGCTCCGGCCGCGCGTCGGCAGCCGCCCAAGCGAGTGAGCAGGCCGCCGAGTGGCCTACGACGACGATGCGCCGTTCGGGGGATGCGTCGACTGCCGCGAGGACGGCCGCCACCTGGTCGTCGAGCGTGGCCGAGGCGGTCCCGTCGCCCTGGCCGGGGAGCGTGACCGGGATGGCTCGGTGGCCTAGCGCCTCAAGTTCGGGCACGACGGCGTCCCAGGCGGACCCGTCGAGCCACAGGCCTGCGATCAGCACAATATCCATGATCAGTTCTCTCTTCCCCAAGTCCGAAGGTCTCTGGGACCTCACCCTAGGACCAGTTCCGGACGATCTACTTCCGGTTTATTCTGCTCGTGTGTCGAGCGATCTGAGCCCCACCGCCCGCGCCCTACGCACCCTCGCGTTCCTGCAGTCGCGGCCCAACGGCGTGACGGCGGACGAGCTGGCCGCGCGGCTGGGCGTGACAGAACGGGCCGTGCGTCGCTACGTCGGGATCCTGCGGGAGGCGGACATCCCGGTCGACTCGATCCGTGGCCCGCACGGCGGTTACCGGCTCGGGCGCGGCACGCGGCTGCCGCCGGTCGTCTTCACCGAGCCCGAGGCGCTCGGCCTGGTCATGGCGGTGCTCGACGGACAGCCCGCTGCCGCCGACGCCGCGGGGGACGACCTCGTCGGCACCGCATTGGGCAAGGTCATCAGGGCGCTGCCGGAGAGCGTCGGGCGGCAGGCGGCGGCGCTGCGTGAGCATGCGTCAGCCGCGCCGGACCGCTACTCCGCCCGGCCGGACCCGCTCACCACCAGCAAGCTCGTTGCCGCCAGCGCGGATCGGCGCCGCGTGCTGATCGCGTATCGGAGCGAGGCGGGCAACGAGTGGGAGGCCGAGGTCGACCCGTGGGCGGTGGTCGTCCGGTACGGGCGCTGGTACCTGCTCTGCCACTCACACCACGCGGACGCGATCCGCACGTACCGCGTCGACCGGATCCAGGCGGTTCAGCCGACGCCCTATCACTTCGAGCCGCCCGGCGACCTCGACCCGGTGGCTGCGGTCGAGGAGAACCTGGGCGTCGGCTGGCAATATTCGACCCGCGTTGTGTTCGACGCCCCGTTCGCCGAGGTCGCCGCCGTGATCCCGCCGCCGATGGGACGGCTGGAACCCACGGCGGACGGCTGCGGCTGCGTGCTGGTCGGAAGCACGCGTAATCCGACGATGTACGCACAGGAGTGGCTGGCGAACCTGCCCTTCGACTTCCGCGTGCAGGGCGGGCCGGAGCTACGTGCCGCCGTCACGACACTCGCGGCACGTCTTACCAAAGCAGCGGCGGCATCGGCTCGTGAGACGGCGGGATGATCCGGGCGCTGAGATCCGGCTCGGCCATGTCGGGGTCGAAGGGGAACAGCGGACGCTGAATCCGACGGTGCCCGAGCCGGGTCAGTTCCTGGTCCACGCCGCCGGGGGTGAGTGCGAGCAGCCAGTCCGCGGCCATGGTGAAAAGTTCCGGCTCCAGATAGCCGATCTTGACCACGACGATGTCCGCCGCGCGCGGGGCGAGGTCCAGGTCGGTGAAATCGTGCTCGTGGTGGTACGGCTTGCGCAGCCGGGTGATGATCACGTGCACGCTGCCGACACGCAGCACCACCTCAGTCTCCGCGTCACGGTCGCCGTGCCGTATCGCGTGCACGACGCCTGTCATAGTCACCGGTCCCGCGTGACGATCGTCGACCGCGGCCCCCGCGGTGACGGTCACGGTCGCGCCGATCCCGGCCAGCTCCGCCGCGTCGACCGCCTCCGGCCCCGGCACCGAGGCGTAGATCACGACGGGCCCATCCGAGTCCTTGAACTCCGGCCGAGCCAGGATCCGCTCCAGACCCCAGGTCACGTCGCCTGCGCCGCCCGCCGTCGGATTGTCGCCGCTGTCGCTGATGAAGAACGGCCGCGCGGCTGACGCGAGCGCCTGGTCGAGGCACGCATCGAGGGTGCCGGTCGGGGCGACGAACGCGAAGTCGTGCCGCGCGTCCCAGAACGCCCGCGCCAAACGCTCCGCCCCCGCCGCGACGACCGCCTCGTCCTGGCCGGTGACGACGATCGCGGCGTGGTTGCGCGGCTCGTCGGCCCACGCGTAGCCGACCCAGATCGCCGCGTCGATCACCCCGTCAAGCGCCTCGACCTCAGGCACGGCGGCGTAAATACTGCGCGCGGGCTCGATCCGGGTCGAGGTCTGCTCGCCGGCCAGCAGCACCGGGACCGGGATCCACGCCTTGGCCGGCAGCGGCGCGCCCGAGACCGCCAGCAGGTCGACGAGGTTGCGGACGGCCCGCTCCTTCGTCTCCATATAGTCCTCGTGCGGGGCCATCCGGTAACAGGTGATCAGGTCGCTCTGGTGGGCCAGTTCGCGCGAGACGTTGCCGTGCAGGTCCATCGAGGTCGAGATGACGACGCCCGACCCGACGGTCTCGCGGATCCGGGCCAGCAGCAGCGCCTCCGCGTCATCGATCCTTTCGACGGTCATCGCGCCGTGGATGTCGAACCAGAGCCCGTCGAGCGGCGGCATTTCAGCGAGGCGCGCGATCAGCTCGTCGGACAGCTCCGCGAAGGCCTCGGCGGTCACCGTCCCGCCGGGCAGCGCCTTGCCGACGAGCGCGCCCCGCCAGTCAGCCGCCTCGCGCAGCGGCTCGCCAGGGGACAGGAACGGATAGCGCGTCAGCACTTCGTCCGCTCGCTGAGGATGGAACGCGGGGGCGTGCGTCCGGGCCGGGGAGAAGGTCGAGGACTCGATGCCGAGCCCGGCGATGGCGATCACGGGGTGGGGGACAGGAGTGCGGTGGGCCATGACAGCCGATTATCGCTGATCTAGTGTTGCATCAGCTTGGGTTCGCCTCGTGCGTTCCGCGGGTCGAAGTGTTGAGTCGGGGGAGCTAGTTCGAGTCCGCCGCTGGTGCTTCGGGTGCGCCGCCGGGCGGCGCTTCGGGGGTTTCGTTTGCCCGCCCTCCCACCCGTTGCGTCGGCCTGTCGGGCTGCGGATTTTAGGAGCAAAGGCAAAGGCCGAGGACGTGATTCCGGCTCATCGACCTTGACCGTGGCATCAGGCTCTTGCTGGCTGCACGGCGCCCGTGGCTTTCGTCGATCATTCGTGTTGCGACACAACGGATGATCGGGTGGGAAGGCCACGGGCTTGGACGGGGATACGGCAACGCTGTTGCTGGGTTTGGAGGGGGTCGCGGTGGCCGGCGTCGCGTTGGACGGGGCCGGGAATCCGGTTCTCGTGCTGGTCACGGCGTGGAAGGACGCCCGTTGTCGCCCGTCGTGCGGGACGCGTTCGACCCGGTCGCTGGGCCTGGTCACCGCGCGGCCCAGGGATATTCCGCTGGCCGGGCGCCCGAACGTGCTGGCGTGGACCAAGCGGCGGTGGGCGTGTGGGAACACGGCGTGTGCCAGGGCGAGTTCCACCGAGTCGGTGCCGCAGATCCCGCCGCGCACGCGGTTGACCGGGCGTTTGCGCTCTGCGGTCGGGGCGGCGGTGGCCGACGGCGGGCGCACGGTGATCCAGGCGGCGCGGGACCACGAGGTGTTCTGGCCGGTTGCGCACGCCTCGTTCGCGCAGCACGCCGCGGCGGCGGTGCCTGCCGAGACCCCGCCGGTGGAGCGTCTGGGCATTGACGAGATCAGGCGCGGCAAGCCGCGCTTTCGTCGGGTTTTCACCCAGGGCGGCGACGCGTGGGAGGTCACCGCTGATCGGTGGCATGTCGGGTTTTGCGACCTGTCGGGCGGGGCCGGTCTGCTCGGGCAGGTCGAGGGCCGTACCGCCGCGACGGCCTCGGCCTGGCTCGATGCCCAATCGAGTGCCTGGCGGGCGGGGGTGCGGGTGGTGGCGATCGACATGTGCATCTGGCTGCGCGCTCTGGCGCCCGTCGGGTGATCCGGTTCCAAGGCGGCGCCCGGCTCGTGGGTTCCGTGTTCGTGCGTTGAGGGGGTCAGGCGGCGGCGCCTGCCGGGACGGCGGACCAGAGGGCGTCGATCTCTCGCTCGGCGCCCGCCAGGCTCTCGGCCGCGAGGGCCTTGAACTCGGCCATGCGGGGGTCTACCTCGGCGAGGGTGAGCTGGGCGGTGATGAAGCGCGGTGTGAGGCCCGTCGTGGAGATGGCGTGCGGGAGCCATGCCTCGGCGTGGTCCCAGCCTTCACGGGGTGTGCCGGGGTTGTAGCCGCCGCCGCGTGCGGCGAGCACGATGAACTCCCGGCCGCCGAGCAGGCCGGTACGCGTCTCGGGGTCTATCGAGAGCCCGCGCGCGATCAGGTGGTCGACCCAGGACTTCACGCTGCTGGGCGCGCCGAAGTTGTAGAGCGGAAGTCCGAGCAGGATCGTGTCGGCCTGCTTGATCTCCTCGACCAGTTCCCGGGTCAGCGCCCAGGAGGCGGCCTGGGTCGGGGTGTGCTGCTCGGGCGGCGCCATCCGTGCCGCGACGGTGTCCGTGGTGAGGTGCGGCGGCGGGTTGCTGCCGAGGTCGCGGTAGGTCACGGTGCCGCCGGGATGCGCGGCGCGCCATGCGTCGGCTGCCCGGGCGCTGAGTTTGCGGCTGACGGAGCGCTCGGCCTGGACGCTGGAGTCGATGTGCAGCAGATGGGCCATGGTGTGAGTCCTCCTCGTGTCGGCGATTTATCGTGGAGCCTAGCATATCGTTGAACATCCTCAATGATCGGTGATTGTCTATTGTTGGTGTCCTGATAGGATCGGGGGCATGAGGGAGAAGCGGCCCGGGCTCGCGCTGACCATCGCGGGCCAGAGTGCCGGCAAGCGCGTCCAAGAAGCGCTACGCGCACACGGCCTGAAAAACAACCAGGCGCACCTGCTCATGGTGCTGGCCGACGAGGGAGCCACCAGCCAACAAACCCTGGTCCAGACCCTCGGGGTGGACCCGAGCGTGCTGGTCGCGATCCTCAACGACCTGGACAGCGCCGGACTGGCCGAGCGGCGCCGCGACCCCGTCGACCGCCGCCGACACATCGTGGAGATCTCACCCCGCGGAACCAAGCTCGTCGCCGACGTCTACGCCACCATCGAGTCCGTCGAGGCCGAACTGTTCGCCTCCCTGGACGCACACGAGATCGACGTACTGCACAAGATGCTCATCCGCATCAACGCCACCGCACGCGACCACAGCTGCGACGACACCGGCGACCCGTCCTGAAACGAACACCGCGCGGCCAGCCCCCGCCCCGCACACCGGGGCCGCAAATATTCAATACCCTGATGCCACGACCAAGCTCGAAGAGCCGTGATTCGGCGCACCGCAGCACAGGCGGCATCCGAACCGCGAACACGATTTGGTGCCGTAGCAGGCTGCCTAGGACCGGGCGAACATCTCTTGCTGCGGTACCAGTGAGACCCCGTCAGAGCTCTGGCCGACCGTCAGGCCGTGCACATCCGCGTTCTCGATCTTGGCGTGCGCGATGGAGAAGAGGTTGGTCGCCTCGTGCCCGATGACCGGCCGGATGCCGGCGCCGCCGAGGTTCACGGTGTGCAGGTTGGGCGCCGTCATCTCGGCGATGTGCAGCGAGGGGACGGACGTGTGCAGCCCGTCGGCCAGGTGCGTGGTGTTCGCCGACAGGTTGGGCACGCCGCCGGTGTGCAGCGAGGTCGCGCCGAGATTTTGGGTGTGCAGCGTCGGCACCGAGATCTCGCTGGTGTGCACGTTGCTGACGGTCGCCCCGGGCAGGTGCGTGTCGAGGGTCTTCGGCACCATGTCCTCGTGCACGGTGACGAAGGAGAAATTGTCCGAGTGGGCGACGACCGAACCCTGGCCGATCCGGTTGAGCTCCACCGGACTGCGCAGGTCGGGAACCTCCAGATGGGTCATCCGGAAGCCGCCGGAGGGCATATGCGAAGCTGATGTTCCCGATGTCGAGCGCGTCGTGCCGGAATCCGGCAGCCAGGTTGCCGATCGACAGGTGCGGCGCTTCGAGATGGACGTCGAGCGACCGCAGGTTGAGGTTCGTGTTCAGCCCGGACACGCGCGCGGAGGAGAGCTCCGGGATGTTGATGTCCAGCTTCTCGGTGGTCGGCAGATTGATGTGCCCGGCCCCGTTGAGGTTCGCGTCGGCGATGTGCACTCCGGCGACGCTCAGCTTGTTCAGCGCCGCGAGGTCCTGCCCGGCCGACGTCGTGACGCCGAGGCCGCGGTCGATGAAGCCGAGCTTGAGCGCGGCGACCAGGCCGAGCCCCTCCCGCTCCACCTCGGTCGTACTCCCCGCTTCCGTGGTCTGGCTTTGCGGCGGCTGCTAGTAGCCGCGCCAGCAGCCGCCGCCGCAGCGCGCCTCGACCATCTCGTCGAGCGAGCCGTAGACGGAGGCGGCGTAGCGAGCGGCGGAGATGATGTTGTCGACCGGGTTGTAGATGCTCTCGTACCCCGGCAGCGCGTACGCGTCGAAGGTGGACTGGATCGTCTGCATCAGGCCGATCGACGGGTGGCCCTCGGCGGCGTTCGAGTCCTCGCCGTTGACCGCGTCGGGATTGCCGCCGGACTCGTGCATGGCCGTCTCGTAGACCGCGTCGTAGGAGACGTCATATCCGTGCTCCCGCAGGACACTGATGGCCTCGTCGATCCAGGTGTTGAGGGAACCGGAGGCCCTGACGTCTGAGTTATCTGAACTCTTGGACGAGGTGGAGCTGCTCGAACTGCTTGAGCTGCTGTTCGACTTGGTCGAGGCGCTCGTGCTGCGGGTGCTGGCGACGTCGCTGGCGGAATACGCACGCTGCGAACCGGATGAGGACCCTGAGTAAGTGGCGGACGAGGTGGACGAGCTGCTGCTCGACGAGTCGGCGTGCCCCGGCTTCGCCCCGGCCGGGAGGGTGAGCGTCCAGCCGGGCATGATCACCGACGGGTCCGTGAAGCGCTCGCCGTCGGGCTCGACCCGGTCCTTGTTGAGCGCGTAGATCTCCTGGTAGTCGCTCGCGTTACCCAGGTAGTTCTCGGCGATCTGGGAGAGATAGTCGCCGTCCTGCACGGTGTAGCTGACCGTCGCGGCCGCCGGCTTCTTCGAGGCCTGAGTCGCGGCGGTGGTGTGCGCCGCGGCGGTCTCGACGTCCGCGGCGGCCTGCTCGCGCCGCTCGTTGATCCTGAGCAGCGTGGCCTGGACCTCGCTGGGCGAGGAGGCGAGCGGGTTGTCGGCGGCGACGCCCGAGTGATCCGTCTGCTGGGCGAGCAGTTCGTCGTCGAGGGGCTGCAGCGGAGCCGTTTCGGACTGCTGACCGGCGAGTTCGTGCGCGCTCAGTGCCGCTCCCGGCACCGCCACCGCGCCGATGGCCGCCGCCCGGATCGCCACGGATTTGGCCGCCGTGGCCGAACCGGGCTTGCGGTGCTGCGGATTCCGAGACGTCGACATGAGCGAGCCCCCTCTTCCGGTGGAATAGTGCCGTCATCGACGGGTACGCAGCGAACCGCCGCACGGTTCACCCGGCTATCAGGATGTTTTCGCGCAGTTATCCCGCATCGGCGATCTCCTCGGCGCTTTCCTGCCGCTCCTTCTCCGGCACCGCCGGCGGCACGTCCTGCGGCAGCAGTTCGACCAGGTCCTGCGTCGTCGGCTCGGCGATCGTCGCGGTGCGCTGCGCGTGCCGTTCCGTCAGGGTCTGGAACAACTGCCGGGCCGAACGTCCGTTGCCGAAGCCCACCTCGCGTCGCAGCGAGGTGAAGTAGCCGACGATCGCCTCGCGTGTCCCGGGGCCGAGCTCGTACTGGTGCTCGACCACCTGGTTCTGCACGATATCCGTGAGCTGATCCGAGGCATAGTCCTCGAACATCAGGGTTCTGGTGAACCGGGAGGCGAGTCCGGGGTTCGAGTCGATGAACCGGTGCATGTCGACGGGGTATCCGGCCACGATGACCACGATCTCGTCGCGGTGGTCCTCCATCAGCTTGACCAGCGTCGCCACGGCCTCCTGGCCGAAGTCGTTGCCGCCGCCGAGCGGGGCGAGCGAGTAGGCCTCGTCGATGAACAGCACGCCGCCGAGCGCCTTGCGGAAGATGGCCGTGGTCTTCGGCGCGGTGTGGCCGACGTACTCGCCGACCAGCGCCCCGCGATCAGCCTCGATGAGGTGTCCGTGCTCGATCATGCCCAGCGCGTGCAGGATCTTGCCGTAGAGCCGGGCCACGGTGGTCTTTCCGGTGCCGGGGTTGCCCGCGAACACCAGATGCCGGTTCGTCGGCGGCGGCGGAAGGCCGATCTCGATCCGCCGCCGGGCCAGCCGCATCACGTTGATCATCGCGGTGACGTCGCGCTTGACCGACTCGAGGCCGATCAGGTTGTCGAGCTCGGCGATCAGCTCGTCCAGCGTGGTCGGCTCGTCCCCGGGCTTGGCCTGCGCGGGCTTGGCCGCAGGCAGCGTGGAAACAGCCACCTCCTCGACCTCGATGCGGTCGAGCTGCGGCCGCGCCGACTCGGCGATATCCAGGTCCTGATCCACGTGGTGGATGCGCAGCGAGCGCAGCACCGGATCGGCCCGCTCGCCCACGTGCACCGCCGGATACGCGGTGCCGGTGATTTCGCAGTCCTCGAATTCGCCGTGCGAGTCCTCGGCGAAATAGACCCCGTTCTTCCCGGCCCCGGCGACCACCACGGCGCGCGCTCGGGCCGTCGCCCCGGTCCACACCACCACCGCGGAGCCGCCCGCCTCCTCGATCCGGCAGCCCTCGATCCGCGCGGTGGTGCCCGCCCCGACCAGGATCCCGGCCCGCTCGGTCTTGTGCACGGTGCAGCCGCTGAGCACGACCCGGCCGCTCGTCTCCGCGCTGATCCCGCTCAGGCCCGACTCGCGTACCGCGCCGCCGTCGACCCGCAGCGAGGACTGCTCGGTCGCGCGGATCCCGTGCTCCTGGCTGGCGGAGACGACGCAGTCCTCGAGTTCGAGTTCGGCCCGCCCGGCGAGGTGCACGGCGCTGAACGCGGTCTCGCCGAGCTCGCAGCCGACCAGCCGGGCCGACGCGTTGCCGCCGAGGAAGAGACCGTTGCCGCCGACGCTGCTGATGTGGCTGCGCAACGCGGAGAGCCGCGCGTCATCGCGCAGGCCGAGGCCGGTGGACACCGTCCCGCGCACCACGCAGTCCTCCAGCTTGAGCCGCGCCGAACCGCCCGCCATCACCCCGGCGCCGCTGATCGTCAGGCCGCGCATTTCGGCGTCGGCGCGCACCGTGCAGGGCTTTTCCAGTTGGATCGCCACCGAGCCGGGACCGTCGGCCGCGACCAGCGTGACGGCCCGGGTGATCGTGAGTTGCTCGCGGTAGCTGCCCGCGGGTATCCGCACGACCGCGCCTTCCGCTGCGGAGGTCAAGAGGTTCATCACTGCGCCGGCGGCCTGGCCGGGCAGTTCGCGCTCCGCTGTAGTTCCTACCATGCCTTGGATTACGGCCGGTACGGCGCGCGGGTTCACGCCCGCGCGGGGAAAGATTGAACGCCGCGCCCGCCGCGCTCGTAGACCTCGGTGCGAGCCGTGCGCGGCCCGCCGATTCTTCCCGTGTCCGTAGCGCCCCGCCGAAGAGGAGCCGAGCGCAGTGATCCAGCCGAGCCACGCCGCCGAGCGGGCCGAGCGTCGCGCCGCCCGCCGCCGCAGGCTCTCCCTCAGCATCCTGATCGCCAGCTCCGACGAGCCGGAGATCGTGCTCGCGCGGGCACCTACCGGGAGCAGGTGGTGCTCGAACGGCCGGTCACCCTGGTCGCGGCGGGCGGTCCGGGCTCGGTGCGGATCGTCACCGAGCGCGGCCCGGCGCTCGTCGTGCGGGCCGGAGCGCTGCTGCGCGGAATCGTGGTGGAGAGCGCGGACCAGCAGCGGCCCGCGCTCGTCGTCGAGTCGGGCTCCCCGGTCTTCGAACAGTGCGAATTCCTCGGCGCCCGGGCCGAGACGGCCGGCGGCTCGACCCCGATCTTCCGGCGCTGCGCCTTCCGGCGAACGGCTCTCGCGGGGCTGTACGCCCGGGAGCGCAGCACCGTCCGGATCGAGCACTGCGAGTTCGAGGCCATCCACGGCCACGCGCTCGTCGGCGCGGACTCGGCGATGCTCGAGGTGCACGAGAGCCTGGTGCGGGATCCGGCGGGCGCCGGTCTGCGGCTGCTCGGCGAGGCGCGGGCCGACGTGCGCGACGGCACGTTCACCGGCTGCCAGGACCCCGGCGCCGTGGTGGCCGACGCGGGCGCGCTGCGGATGGTCGGCTGCCGCATCGCCGGCGGCGCGGCCGAGGGGATCCGGGTGGACGGCAGCTCCTCGACACGCAGTCCCGGGCCGCGGCGTCCGGCCCCCGTCGCGGATCCCGAGGCACCCACCCCCGGCCAGATCCTCAATACCCTGAGCCACGGGCCGTTGTCAGACCTGCACGGCGTCGTCATCGAGGACTGCGACATCGCGGACGCGGCGCTCGAAGCCGTGGTCGTCGGCGGGGGAGAGGTCCGGCTAGACCGAACCCGGCTGACCGGCGCACGCCGCGCCGGCCTGCTGGTCGGCGGCTCCGCGCGGGTCGAACTGCACGACTGCGCGGTGGCCGGAGCGGGAGATTCGGGCGTGCTGGTACGCGGCACGGCCCGGCTGCGCGCAAGCGAGTTGGACGTCGTCGGCTGCGCGGGCCACGGCGTGGCAGGGGCCGAACACGCCGAGATCGAACTCGTCGACAGTCGGCTGACCGACACCTCGAAGACGGCGATCAACCTGATCGGCCAGGCCATCGTCCGCGCCACCCGCACCGTGCTGCGGGAGACCCGGGGCCACGGCGTGCACGCGCGGGAGCACGCTATCGCCGAGCTCACCGAGTGCAGCGTCGAATCCTGCGCGCGCGACGCGGTGCGGGTCGAGGGCGCGGCCGACGCGGTGCTGCGGGACAGCGAGTTCGCCCGCAGCCGGATCGGAATCGTGCTCGCCACCCGGCACCACCCGGTGCTGCGCGGCTGCCGGGTGCGCGAAACAGAGCGCACCGGCGTGGTCGTCGGGCCCGGCGGCATGCCGACGCTCAGCGGCTGCACCGTGACGGACACCGGCGCGGGCGGGATCTTCCTGGACCACGGCAGCGCGGCGCAGATCGAGGACTGCCGGATCGAGCGGACCGGAGACGGCGGGATCGTGGTGGCCGCGCAGGCGACGCCGACCGTGCGCGGGACCGTCGTGACCGGCAGCCGCGAAGCGGGGCTCCGCTTCTTCAACGGGGCGGGCGGCGTATTCGAGGACTGCCGGGTGGTGGTGCGCTACGACGGGCCGCCGGCCGTGCAGCTCGGCGAGAACGCCACGCCGGTGCTGCGCGACCTGCGCGAGGAGCTCGAGGAGGGGGACGCCCCGGTGGAACCGCTGCTCGCCGCCTCGGCGGAGGGATCTTGATGAACAACGCCGCACAGCTGCCCGGCCGCGAGCCCGGACGCACCGTCCCCAGGCCCGGATCGCCCGGCACCGGACCCGCCCCCGGCCGCGCCCGCAAGCTGGACAAACCGCTCGCCGACCCGCTGGCCTGGAACGCCGTGGACGCGGCTGTGCAGTGGGCGGGCGACGGACCCGGCTGGCCGTACGCGGTCGTGCTCGGCCCCGACACCGTCACCGTGCGCTTGGCCGGACGGACCCCGGCCCAGCCTCCTGAGCCGTGGCGACCCGCGACCGGCGGCTGGACCGTGGACCGCGCCGCACTCGTCGAGGCCGAACTGCCCGACCAGCGGGGACGGGCGTACTCCAGCGCGGCCTACGTCGCCCTCGGTTCCCAGGGCTCTGACATCGTTTTCATCGACCTCGGACACGCTCCCGGCCTGCTCGGCGTGGACGGCGACCGGCGCGCCTGCACCGACCTCGTCAGCTCCCTGATGGCGCAGGTCACGGCGGGCGGATTGCACGTGACGTGCACGGATCTGGCCGACCTGCTCGGCGACGAGCCGCCGGCGCGGGCCACAGACGCGCTGACCTTCCTGGTCTGCTCGGACCCCGACAGCGAGACGGCCGTCCGCCTGCACAAGGCGACCCTGCTCTGGCCCTGGCTGCGCGTCGTCGTGCTCGGAGATACCCGCGGCTCGCGCTGGTCGCTGTCCGTGGACGCCGACGGCGCGGTTTCCTCCCCGGCTCTCGGCCTGAGCGCCGCCTCCTCCGGCCTGCCCAAGACCATCCCGCCGCGCCCCGCCGCGTCGCCCGCGGTCACCGCGCTGCGCGAACCCGAACCGGTCCTCGCCTCGCCGCTCGACGAGCCGTTCGCCCTCGACGAGCACCCCGGACTGCTGCCGCTGCCGCCGCGAGACGCGGGCTTGGACCTCGAAGCCTTCCTCGCCGTACCTATCCACCAGCCGACGGGGGCCCGGAGCCGATGACGACACTCGCCGACCTCGACGCGGTCTTCACCGACCAGGTCCGGGTCAGCCGACCCGACCGGCACACGCTCGTCGAGCTGCGCGCGGTCGGCGGCCTGGACGCCGGCCGGGTCTGGTCGCTCGGGATGGGCACGCACACGCTCGGCCCCGCCCCGGACAGCGCGGTCGTGCTGCGCGGCGGCAAGGGCCAACAGCACGGCGCCCGGCTGACCGTGACCGCAGACGGCTCGGCCTGGCTCTCGTTCCCGGGCGTGCCCGCCGACGTCGCACCGCAAGCAGCGGACGACCCGATCCTGCGCTCGATCCGACCGAAGGACACTGACAGCGTGCACTGCGGCGGGCGCGAGCTCCGCTGGCCAGAGGGCGCCGAGCTGGCGATCTGCGGCAGTGTGCTGAGTCTCGTGCGCCCCGCCGCGCCCAAGCCGCCGAAGGGCGAGTCGGACCTCGCCCGGATCGAGCAGACGATGCTGATCGAACGGGCCGTACGCTGCGCCGAAGTGCCGGACCCCGCAGCCGTGGCCGTGGACGCGCTCGGTTCCGGCGCGCTGTTGTGGCTGCGGAAGCGCCGCGACGAGGGACGCCTATGGCTGCGGGTCGGCTCGGCCGAAGGCCTATCCCGCGCCAAGGCCACCGTGAACGACCCGGCCGCCGAGCACGCCGAGCAACTCGCCGGACGCTGGATCCTGCCCGGCCTGCCCTGCGGCATCGACCTGGCCGAGGGCGGCGTACTCGCCGTCTGCGGCGAACCAGCCATTGCCCGTGCGCTCACCCGCTGGCTCGTCACGCAGGCCGCCGCGCGCTGCCCGGCCGAAGGCCTGCAGATCCGGGTGCTCGCCGACCCGTCCGCCGCGTCCTCCTGGGACTGGGCCGGACGCTTGCCGCACCTCGCCGCGCAACGGGGCTCGCAGGCGCCCACGTCGTACGTCGCCACCGACCCGGGACACGTCGGCCGCTCGATCGCCGAACTCGCCGCCGAGGTCGAGCACCGAACGACGGCCGCGCACCCCGAGATCCTCGTCGTACTCGACCGAGCCAGCGTGCTGCGACAGATTGAGGGCGTCGTCGGCATCTTGAGCAAGGGTCCTGAGCTAGGCATCTACGCGATCTGCGTCGACTCCGCTGACGAGATCGTGCCCGAGTGCCGGGCCGTCGCGCGCTGCTCGGCCGACGACCTCGCGCTGACCGCACGCCGCTACGCCGAGCCCGAGCGCGGCGGCATCACGCCCGATCTGGTCAGCCCCGAGTGGTGCGAGCGAGTGGCCGTCGCGGTGGCCGCGCACGGTTCGGCCGGCTGATGTTCTCCCCTCGGATCAGAACACTGACAGTCAGTTACGGTTCGCACCCCTCGCAGACCGCTGACGTGTACCTGCCACGCGGCGCGGGCCCCCATCCGGTGGTCGCGCTGCTGCACGGAGGGCTCTGGCACGCGTCAATCGACCGCGCAACGATGCGACCCATCGCGCAGCACCTGGCCCGCGCCGGATACGCCGTGCTCAACCTGGAATACCGGCGGCTGGGGGAGCAGGGCGCGGGCTGGCCCGGCACCTTCCTCGACGCGGTCGACGGCGTCTCACTCGCCGCCCGCCCGCTGCGCACCGGCCGCGGCACGAGCGAGACAGTCGTCTTCGACGCGGACCGAGTGGCGATCGTAGGACACTGCTCCGGCGGACACCTGGCGCTGTGGGCCGCCGCTTGGCTGTGCGGGCTCTGGTTAGGCGACGAATGGATCGGCCCGACGCGGCAGGAACCAGGTTGGGACTGCTCCTCGATTGCCGATGCGGACGGATCCGGTCAGCCGGACCGCATCGGCGTGCGTGCCGTCGTAGCCCTGGCCCCCGTCACCGACCTCCGCGCGGCCGAGCGTGACGGACTCGGCACGACGGGCCCGCGTGCCCCCGCGTCAGGCGGCCGACCAGCCGCGGCCGAACTACTCGGCGGCAGCCCGGTCGCCGTCGCGGGACGCTACCGCCTCGGCTCGCCGCTCGACCTGCTCCCCGTCGGCCGCGAGGTGGCCCAACTGCTCGTGCACGGCGACGCGGACGACATCGTGCCCGTCGACTACTCGCTCCGCTACGCGCGCGTCGCCGAGCAGCTCGGGGACCGCGTGCGGGTAGCCCGCCTCCCCGGCACGGGCCACTACGAGCTGCTCGACCCCGAACACGAGGCCTTCCAGCTCGTGCTCCGGCACCTTGGGGAACACCTGGACAACTGAGCACGCCAGATGTGTGAACTTTGTATCAAGTTGGCCTCGAGGCCGATTCGCGTTGCCCTTCGGGCTGGTCGGCGGCGTATAAGAACCGTTAGAGTTCCGGCATGGCTACTCCAAGCGAGACGGAGTGCGCCGTGGATCCGCTTGCCACAGCCGTTATCGACCGCCTCGCCGTCCTCGGCGCGGAAACCCTCGACGTACTGCGTGCCGCGGCGTCGCTCGGCCCTGAGTTCACCCTGGCCGACCTCACCGCCGCACTGGACCGTCCGGCCGAACTACTCGCCCCCGCCGTACAGGCCGCGACCGCCGCCGGAGTCCTCGACCTCGACCCTGCCGGCGAACGCCTGCGCTTCCGCCGCGGCCTGCTGCGGCAGGCGCTGATTTCGGGCTCGAACCCACGGAGGTCTTCATGAGAACTCTCCCCCATACGAGCTATACGTACGTGTGGCGCGAAAAGCTCAGTAAGAGTGGCGGATGTTTTGGTGGCCCCCGTCGGCGAGTCTGAGACCAAGGCACTTTCTTAGAATCGAGACGGACGATGACCGTGACATCGCCTGCCTGCGTGCAGACCACCACCGCTGTTCCTGTTCCCACGCAGCGTAGGCACTCTCCGGCCCACCGGATGCAGACGATCTACGACCTGCACTCCACCGCCCTGCTGCGCACCCTGCTGAACTGGACCTACGGGGACTGGCAGGCCGCCGAGGACCTGATGCAGGAAACGATGGTGCGCGCCTGGAAGCACCTGGAGACGCTCAACGCGGACCCGCAGACGCTGCGGCCCTGGCTTTTCACCGTGGCCCGGCGGATCGCCATCGACCGCTTCCGGGCCCGCGTCGTGCGTCCCCCGGAGACCGAGCCCGAACAGCTCGACGAGGCGATCGAACCCGCCGAACCGCTGGAACGGCTGCTGGACCGCACCACCGTCGTCGGCGCGCTGCGCGAACTGAGCGAGGTGCATCGCACGGCCCTGGTTCAGGTCTACCTGATGGACCGGACCGTGCCCGAGGCGGCGGCCGAACTCGGCGTGCCCGAGGGCACCGTCAAGTCCCGGCTGCACCACGGACTGCGCGCCGCCCGCGCCGCGGTGGGCTGCGTAGGCCGCTGCTCGGCCGGAGCGGGCTGCCGAGGGACCTGCGTCCGGAGCTGACCGGCGGGGGGCGTGGGCTCAGGCGGCCGGACCGGTGAACGATCCGCCGCCCCGGCCCGTATCAATGGCCGGCTACTTCAAGGGCGTCGCGGACAGCTTCATGGAGACCGACGCCTCCCAGGCCTCCGGCCTCAACGAGAGCGCGATGATCTCGGCGGTGCTGCGCTACCCGCTGCAGATGGACCAGTACAACCAGGAGCTCACCGCCTCCCAGAAGGCCGGGAACGCGGCCTCGCCCGAGCCGACGGCGCCGACGAACCCGTTCTCGCTCAACGCCGGCGTCGGCCCGGTGACGACGTACACGACGACCACGTACACGAACGTCCCGGCCGAGCCGCAGCGGCCTGCGGACGATCTCGATCGGGATGCGGGCGCCTGCCAGGTCGCCCTCGTTCATCGACTGGGGCTGGAGCGGCACGCCCTGCCGGGCCTTACGCGCCTCGCCGATCCACATGCCGGGTTCTGCAGGAACGCTTCTGCCGATCCGGCGCAGGCGAGGCCTAGGCCGCGGTCTCGGCCGGTGCGTAGGAGCTCGCGGAGCGCCGAGTCGGCGGAGTGGATGGGGATTACCAGGTCCACGTCGTCGATCAGCACTACGCACGGCGTGCCCAGGGCCGACAGTGCTGCCTCGATTTCGCTGCCGCTGATGGCTTCTGGGCCCGCCAGGACGCGCACGTTCGGGTCGGCGGACAGGCGGCGCAGTGGGATTCGCGCGGGGTGACGATCAGGAGCTTGGTGTGGGCTGCCAGCAGCGAGATGGGGAGCGTGGCAAGCACATTTGAACGGCCGCTGCCGCTCGGGCCCACGACCAGGTACGCGTAGCCCCGGCCGGCGAAGTCGACGGTCATCGGGCCGGTTTCGTCGGCGCCGATGCCCAGTAGGCCGACGAGCGGCTTGGCTGCGGTCAGCTGCTTGTACGCCGTCGGGAAGTCGATGCCGATGGGCAGCTTGCCGATGGTGAACGGCCTGCTCGCCGTCATCGTCCCCGCGTCGCGCTGCTCCGCCTTCCTGCCTATCGCGCGCAGCGCCAAGGCCTGGGCCTGGCCGGACGGGTCCGCGGTGAGCAGCGCCAGCTGCACCTCGGTGAGGCTGCCGGACTGCCGGCCTCGGCCCGGCGGCATCCTTGTCGGCAGGTTCTGGCCGCGCAGGCCGAGCAGCAGGAAGTCGTTCTTGTCGCTCATCCGCAGCATCAGCCGGTTCTTGTTCAGGTTGCCGATCCGGCCGGTCGCCAGTCCCCGGTCTCCGGAGACCACGACGTGCATCCCGGCCGCCGCGCCCTCGCGCAACAGCCTGAGGAACTCCTCGATGAGCCGGCCGTTGTCGTGCTCGCTGATCGTCGAGCTCAGCGACTCCCAGCCGTCCGCGAACAGGAACAGGTGCGCGGGCCTCGGTCCGGGCGGCATCGTGGCACGCAGTTCCGTGAGGTTGTTCGCGTGGTGCTCGGCCATCAGCTCCTGACGCCGGGTCAGCTCCTCGCCGAGCCTGGTCAGCTGCCGGTCGATCCGCTCCAGGTCGTTTCGCCCGGCCACGGCGCCGGTGTGCGGCAGCGCGTCGAGCACGGACAGGCCGCCGCCCGCGGCGTCGATGCCGTACATGTGCACCTCGGCCGTCGCGTACCGGTCTGCCAGCGCGCCGGCGAACGTGCGCAGCGCCTGGGTCCGGCCGGAGCGGGCCGTGCCGAAGACGGACAGGTGGGTGAAGGTCTGCAGGTCCAGCGTCACCGGACGCTGCTCCTGGATCGCCGGCAGGTCCTCGATGCCGATCGAGATCGGCGGCAGTTCGGCCCGGGGCGGACCTCCGGCGGGTGGCAGTCGGGCGAGCGTGATCTGCTCCGGCAGCTCCGGTAGCCAGGGGCGCGGCTGCGGCTCGAGCTTCAGGTCCTCGGCCGCCCGGCGCATCGTCTGGACCAGCACTGCCAGGTCGGTGTCGCCGTGCTCTGATTCGCTCGGCGCGCCGGACGACGAGGGGTTCGGCAGTTCGTCCGGCCGCCCGAGCTTCATCCAGGGCACCTCGATCACGGTGGCCGGGGTCACCGGCCGCTCCTCGCGGATGAACGGCGCGCCGCTGTAGGCCGCCTGGAACGCGGCGACGGCATGGTGCGACAGGCGCACGAGCGCCCGGCCCGGCACGTTCGTCGGGATCACCGCCGCGTCCGACGTGTCGATGACGTCCTTGCTCTCGTTCGGGTCCAGCACCCGCAGCGCGATCCGCAGGTTCGTGTTCGCCTTGATGTCCGCGGTCACCACGCCAGCCGGGCGCTGCGTGGCCAGCACCAGGTGGATGCCGAGCGAGCGGCCGCGCTGGGCGAGCGAGACCATCCCGGGGATGAAGTCGGGCACCTCGCGCACCAGCGTGGCGAACTCGTCGACGATCAGCAGCAGCCGGGGCAGCGGCGGCATCGACCGGTCGAGCCGGCGCTTCATCAGATAGTCGGGCTGGTCCTTCGCGCCGTACTCGGCCAGCAGCCGCTCCCGCCTGCGCAGTTCGGCGGCCAGCGACTCGAGGACCCGGGTGACGAGGTGGCCGTCCAGGTCGGTGACCATGCCGAGGGTGTGCGGCAGGTTAACGCAGTCCCGGAACGCGGAGCCGCCCTTGTAGTCGACGAGCAGGAACGTCATCTCGTCCGGCCGGTTGGCCACGGCGAGCGAGGCGACCAGCGTCTGCAGTAGTTCCGACTTGCCGGATCCGGTGGTTCCCGCGATCAACCCGTGCGGACCGTCCTGCACCAGGTCCACCGTGAGCGGGCCGTCGTACCCGACGCCGATCTTCGCGACCGTGGACGAGGGCTGCGAACGCCAGCGCGCCGCGATCACCTCGGCGTCCGGGACGGCCAGGTCGAGCAGTTCGGTCAGCCGGACCTGCCCCGGCAGCACGCTGCCTTCCTCCCGGGTGGCGTCACGCAGCGGGGCCAGCGCCCGGGCGACGGACTCGAACCAGTCCGGGTCGACGAGATCGGGGCGGACGTCGGCGAACTCGGGCAGCCCGTCGTGCCGCAGCGTCAGCCGCTCGCCGTCGTCCACCACGACGGACGTGGCCTCCTTCGGCAGCATCCTGAGTTCGCGGTCCACGCAGATGCTGAAGATCCGCATCCGCGGCCCGTCCGCCAGCACCTGGATCAGGCCTGGAAGATCGCGCGTCCGGCGCACGCCGTCCACCAGGATGACGAGGTCGGGCTCGGTGAACAGCGCCCGGCCCATCGCGGACTGCGCGGCGTCCTGCCGCCGGGTGACGGCGGTGCTCAGCTCGGCCAGCCGTTAGGCGACGGTCTCCGGATTGTTGCCGATCAGCAGCCCGGGACCGTAGGGCGAACGCAGGTGCGGTAGCCAGCGCAGCCACTCCCAGTCGGCTTCCCGGTCCGGGTCGGTGAGAATCGCGACGCCGAGCCGCAGCACGCGTTCCCGGCGCACGTCGGCCTCGATCGCCTTCTCCTTCGCGGCCTTGCGCACGCGGTACACGGCCAGGTCCCGCTTGAAGGTCTTGCGCCCGTTGCGCCGCGCGGTGATCCAGTTGGCCATGCCGAACACTGGGGAGAAGAGCGCGAACATGCTATGGCCGCCGCGGTCTGGCCGAGCGGGGTGTCGGGTCCCGCCCCGACGAGCACATGGTGCTTTGTGTGTCCCTGCACGGTCACGGCGAATCGCATGGTGCTTCCCTCCAGGGGTTGTGCTGGTTCGTCGCATGGCGAAGTAAGAAGGCGTAGATCAGGGGTAACGCAGGTGACGAGCAGGGAGGCTGGGTCTTAAGAGAAGGTGCCGTGAAAGGGCGCTGTTCAGCGGCGTGAAATCTCCTCGGCGCTGGACACGGCGAAGCCCGTGGCCCAGTCGTCGAGATCCTCGGTGCCCTGGTCAGCGGGCCGGGGGTCGGTGGCGGGTACTGACATAGCGGCGAACGCAGGAGTGTCGGCGGGGGCCGAGGACGCGGAGGGCATCGGCTCGTCATCTACGAATTTTGCTGGCTCGTCCGCGAACACTGAGGAGACCGAGGGCATCATCGGCTCGTACTCGTCGACCGGCTCGACAATAGTAGCTTGTACTCGTATTGGCGAAGGGGCTACAGGCGCGATATCAGCGATCTGCGCCGGTCGGGCGTCCTGCCGTGATACGGCCGCCACGGCCGCCTTCGCCCTGGTCCTGGCACCCTCGAAGCGGGCACGTGCCGCCGCCTCCTTGACCTGCCGCAGCCAGATCTCGAGCTCGTCCGCGGCCCGCGTCACGGGCTCGGGACCAGCCTGCACGGCCTCGGCCTCGGCCTCCGACCGCCGGACCACGTTCAACGCCGCCGCCAGCCGTACCAGCTCGACCGCCTGCCGGGTCTGCTCCGCGGCGAAGGTCTTGGCCACGGCCAGTCCGAGCAGCTGGATCGCGGTCCCGCGGACCTCCATCGGCCACCACGCGCCGAAGCCGTCGAGCGGCGTACGCGGCTGCAGGGGCGTCTGGGGCGTGATCAACTCGTGCAGGAGCGCGGCCCCGTCCTCGTCGCCCTCGACCGCGATCGGTCCAGGGGCGCGCGAGGTGTTCACGAATACGACGGTGTCGTCGAACCAGCCGATCAGCACCGCCGTGCCGCCCGTTTCGGACAGGCGGAGGGTTGAGGCCGCCGCGTCGAGCTCGGCCCGGTCCGCGATCCACACCCGCGCGTCGTAGCCGGGCCGCCACGGCGCCGTCGGCTCCGGCACGGACGCGCCGGCCCAGCGCAGCGCCACTGTTTCCGGGCCCACCGAGGCGACGAAGGGCCAGGACGCCGCGTCGGGCCGTTCGGCCAACTTGAAGGCGTCGTGCGCCGCGTGCACGGTGCCGGGCTCGCCCAACAGCAGATCAAGCCGCGTAGGCTCTGCCTCGCGTCGCCGCCGGAGATGCCGAGAAACTCCCACCTCCGGCGGTACGGCCCGCGCGCCGCGATCGTTCACCGGATAGTGAACCGTTCATCTACCGCGCGAACAGCGACCAGTCGGCGGCCACCACGTCGTCGACCAGGATCGGCACGACGCGCCGCCCCGTGGTCCGGGTCAGGCCGTGGATCCACTGCGCATCGGCCGGGGCACCCATCGCGCAGGCGACGAAGCAGACCTCGGCGGCCGCCGGCAGCAGCGCCTCGTCGAACTCGCTCGGCGAGCCGATCCGGATCGGGTCGACGACCATCAGGTCCGGGTGGAAGGGAGTGCCCGCGACCACCACGGCGAAGCGCTTCGCGCCCTCCTTGATCGCCGCCCCGAGCCGGTTGACCAGCTCCGCGCCGAGCTCGGCGCGCACCCGCCGCTGACCGGTCACGGTGATCACGCCGGGGGCCAGCGCCAGGTCCGCGAACAGGCAGCCGCCCTCGCCGATGCCGAGGAACACCGGGGCGATCGCCAGCGTCGGCGGCTGATCGGGGCCCGGGGTCCAGTGGAACGGCGTGTACACGGTCGGCGCCGTCCGCAGCGGCCGCATCCCGGTGAAGTCGGCGGACACCAGGTCCTGCCCGAAGGCGAGCGTGACGTGCAGCGACGCGGGGAGCACGGCGGGCTCGGAGGCACCGACCAGTTCGGGCATTTCAGGGGCCTGCCTTTCTCGGGAGCCGGCCGCTGCCGCGGCCTTCCACCGGTGAGTACGTATGTACGGGCCCGTCGGTTCTCCCGGCCGCCGGCTTGCCGCCGCCACGTCGCCGCGCGCGCCCCCGGCAGGCGTCGGCAGCGCACGGGGCGGCGAAAAACTACCGCCGATCGGGGGCAGCGCCGTATGAGTGATGTATTCCGGCTGAAAGCCGCGCGATGGTCGCCTATTCAACAGTCTTGACGTGCTGCTGTTACCGTTCCAGGACATATGCCGTCCGACCGCGCCGAGCGACCGGTGATGGAATGTCAGTTAATCATTGATTCGGTTGGGCAATATCTCTCACTATCCCTGGGTCCTCGTTCGCGCAACGGATCGCGTAGTGCGTGTCGAGCCTGCCGCAGGCACCACCCGGAAGTGGAGGAAACCGATCGATGCGCATCAATGCCGTACGAAGCCCGATCCTCGTCTTCGCCGCGCTGACCGCAGTGTTCGTGCCCGTGATGACCTCACAGGGTGCCGTGCGCGGGCCCGCGACGCCCAGCGGCTCCGGGTCTGCCTCCGCCGCGGCCTCGCCCTCGGCCCCCGACCCGTCCGGCTCGGCCGCGCCGGCCCCCGTCGTCCCGGCGCCGCCACGCCGCCGTCACCATCACCGACCAAAGCCCGCGCCGACCCCGGCGACAGGCAATCCGTCGTCTGCCATCGCTGAAACAGGCGCGTTTTACCGTTCCGTTCTCGACGTGCGCCCGGATATCCCCGGAATCAGCGATAAGCAGTACTACTACATCGGCCAGGCGCTGTGTACCCAGTCCGACTTGGGTCTCGACGCGCTCAACGAGGTACAGGCCGCGTACGCGCTGCCCGCCGGGTCGCTCGCGTACGACAACTCGATGGCGACGATGATGCTCGAGGCCGCCCCGATGGAGTTCATCCAGGAAAACCAGGACGCCTTCGGTTTCGACGGGGGCGACATCGACGGGCCGACGCTCAACGCCTTCCGCTTGAAGCTCTGCCAAGACCACCAGCTGTGGTCGGCGTACGCGCAGTTCGTGCACGCGCAGCTCGAGACGCTCGGCCCCTGGCAGACCGACCCCGACTTCGCCGACGACCCGACTCAGTCCTCCCAGCTCTGGGGCCAGGACCTCTCGACCTGGGAGTCCGCGCTCCAGCCGTGGCTGCCCGCGGCCGGCGGCGTAGGTCCCAACACCTCGTCCTGAACCGTCCCCGACCCTGTCCGGTTCGACCCGTCCAAGCTGAGACCCCGTCGCCTGACTCCGCCTCAGCCCTCGCCGGACGCCGCGTCAACTGCACGATTCGTCGTGGTATTGACCCATTCGGATCTCCAGCCCTCGCGCCGGACAGCCGATATGACTTTTAGTTCTAAGTGAAGCTGAAAATCAGTCCCGTTTTCTCCGCCTACCTCCTGGAGCACGCATGCCGCACCGATCCATGCCCGCCCCGGACGCCGCGGGTCAGTCGCTGCCCGGGCTGCTCCGCGACCTGGCCGCGCGGCACGCGCACCAGCGGGCCTTCACGTTCATGGACTTCCCCGACCTCGGCTCGACCGGGCGTTCGCGGACGCTGACGTGGGCTCAGCTGCACGAGCGCGCCCGCATCGTGGCCGCACGGCTGCGCGCCACGGTCCGTCCCGGCGAACGGGCGGTGCTGCTGATGCCGCAGGGGCTGGACTACGTGGCCGGCTTCCTCGGCTGCGCGATGTCCGGGGTGATCGCGGTGCCGCTGTTCCCGCCGGACCAGCCCGGACACGAGAACCGGGTCGCAGCGGTGATCGAGGACTGCGAGCCCGCCTGCGCGCTGGTCACCGGGGCCGGCGTGGCCGCGGCCCGCGCGTACCTGGATGCGTCCGGCGCGTTCCGGCTGCCGCTCGTGCAGGTCGACGCGGTCGGGCCGGGCGACGCTTCCGTGGACGCGGACGCGGACCTGGCCTGGGACGATCCGGCGCCGGACGACATCGCGTACCTCCAGTACACCTCCGGCTCCACGCGCTCTCCGGCCGGTGTGATGATCACCCACCGCAACGCCATCCTGAACGCGCGTCAGGGGCTCACCGCGCTCCATGCGCTCGACGAGACCGTCACGACCGTCAGCTGGCTGCCGCTGTTCCACGACATGGGCCTGGTGATGAGCGTTATCTCGCCGCTGGCCGCCGGCTTCCCCTCAGTGCTGATGGACCCGGTCGCCTTCCTGGCTCGGCCGGAGCGCTGGCTGCGGCTGCTCGGCGCATACCCCAACGTGCTCTCGGCGTCGCCGAACTTCGCGTACGACTACTGCGCCACGAAGGTGCGGCCCGAGGCGATCGAGGACCTGCGGTTGGACCAGGTGCGCGCTCTGATCAACGGCGCCGAGCCCGTTCGTCAGCGTACGGTGCACGCGTTCGCGGCCGCGTTCGCCGCGAACGGGCTGCGGCCCGAGGTGATATGCCCTTCTTACGGCCTGGCCGAGGCGACCGTCTTCGTGGCCAGCGACGGACCGGACGCGCCGCCGCGCGAGGTCGTCTGCGCCCGCGCCGCCCTGGCCGAGGGCCGCGTCGTCACGCGGCCGGCCGCTGCGGCCACGGATAACAGGCCCACCGGCTCCGCCGCCAACTCCCGCGGCGGGACCGCAGCCGCCGAGGGGCACGATACGACTTCGGATAACAGGCCCACCGGCTCCGCCGCTCAGAGCCACAGCGGAACCGCGGCCGCCGATGCCGAGCCGACCACGACACTCATCGCCTGTGGCGCTCCCGTTGGGCAGGAGGTGCGGATCGTGGATCCGGCGTCGCGGGCCGAGCTGGATGAGGGCGCTGTTGGGGAGATTCTTGTGCGAGGGCCGAACGTCGGGCTCGGGTATTGGAAGCGGGCTGAGCAGTCGGCTGAGGTCTTCGGCGCTCATATTTCCGGTACCGGCGAGCAGCCGTGGCTGCGGACGGGCGACCTGGGGGCGATCCATGACGGGCGGCTGCTGGTCACCGGGCGTCTCAAGGACCTGCTGATCATCGACGGGCGCAACCACTATCCGCAGGACGTCGAGGAGACCGTGCACGCCGCGCTGGACGCGGATCGGCGAGAGCGGGCTGCCGTGTTCGCGGTGCCGGGTGAGGAGGGCGAGTCGGTCGTGGCCGTCGCGGAACGGCGGCGGGACCGGATGAAGCACGATGCTCCCGCCGGGCATGGCGGCTCTGTCGACCACGTCGTGCGCGCCAGCGTCGCGGGGACGCACGGGTTGCGGTTGGACCGGCTCGTGCTGGTGCCGCCGGGCACTATTCCCCGCACCTCCAGCGGCAAGGTCTCGCGGAGCGCCTGCCGGGCCGCTTATCTGCGCGGTGAATATGCGGAGGGGCACCGATGACCGGGAGTAGCAGCGGCATTAACAGCGTCAACGGCGTGAATACCGTTGAGCTTGATCTGGCTGTGCGGCGTCACGTGCTTGCGCGGCTGCACGAGTGGCACGGGATTGATCCGGCGCAGGTCGATCATGACCTCCCGCTCGCCGAACTCGGCTTCACCTCGCGTGACGCCGTCGCGCTCGCCGCCGAGCTCAGCGAGCTGGCCGAGGTTCCGCTCCCGGCGACAGTGCTCTGGGAGGCGCCGACGCTCAGTCAGCTCGCTCGCCACGTCTGCGCGCAGACCACGCCGATCCACGAGACGGCCGCGCGGCCCGCGTCGTCGCCCGCCGCCCCGGTGAAGGACGAGTCGCCGAACGCGATCGCCGTCGTGGGTATCGGCTGCCGGCTGCCCGGCTCGATCACTTCGCCTGCCGAGTTCTGGCGGCTGCTGACCGAGGGCGCCGACGCGGTCGGGACCGTGCCGCAGGACCGCTGGGCCGGGTTCGTCGAGGCCGACGATCCGGCCGTGGCCGAGGTCGGGCGGCACGGCGGCTACCTTGACGACATCGCCGGATTCGACGCCGAGTTCTTCGGTATCGCGCCGAGCGAGGCCGCCGCGATGGACCCGCAGCAGCGACTGCTCCTCGAAGTCTCGCACGAGGCGCTGGACCACGCCGCGATCCCGCCCGCCGCATTGGCGGGCAGCCGCACCGGTGTGTTCGTCGGGATCAGCGGCAACGAATATTCCCGACTGACGACGGCCGACCTGGCCCGCGTCGAGGCCTGGACTCCGCCGGGCGCCGCGCTCAGCATCTCCGCGAACCGGCTTTCTTACACGCTCGACCTGCGCGGACCCAGCATGGCCGTGGACACCGCGTGCTCCTCCTCGCTCGTCGCCGTCCACCACGCCGTACGCAGCCTGGCCTCGGGGGAGTGCGACACCGCGCTCGCCGCCGGAGTCAATGCCCTGCTGTCGCCGGTGGTCACTCTCGCCTTCCAGCGCGCCGGCGCCCTCGCGCCGGACGGACGCTGCAAGGCCTTCGACGCCGCGGCCGACGGGATGGTGCGCGCGGAGGGCTGCGCGGTCCTGGTGCTGCGCCGCCTCGCCGACGCTGAACAGGCCGGGGACCGGATTCTCGCCGTGATCCGCGGCACCGCCGTCAACTCCGACGGCCGTTCGAACGGCCTGCTCGCCCCCAACGCCGAGGCCCAGCGCGCGCTGCTCGCCAACGTCTATGCGGAGGGCGGCCCGGTCGCCCCGCACGAACTCGACTACGTGGAGGCGCATGGCACCGGCACGGCTCTCGGCGACCCGGTGGAGGCCGGGGCGCTCGGTGCGGTGCTCGGCGGGCGACGTGCCTCGGACCAGCCGCTGCTCATCGGCTCGGTGAAAACGAACCTCGGCCATCTCGAGGCCGCCTCCGGCATCACCGGGCTGGTCAAGACGGTGCTCGCGCTGCACCACGGCACGGTGCCGAAGCAGCTGCACTTCGCCGAGCCGAGCCCGCACATCGACTTCGAGGCCAACGCGCTGCGCGTGGTCACCGAGCCCGAGCCGTGGCCGCGCTACTCGGGCACCGCGAGCGCGGGAGTGTCCGCGTTCGGATTCGGCGGCACGAACGCGCACGTGCTGGTGCAGGAGTATCGGCCGAGTGAGAAGGCCGGGCGGGGGCACGGCGAATCGGCCCGGCCGGTCGGCGACGCGGAATCGGTGGCCTTGTTCACCCTCGACGCGCTCTCGGACGAACGGCTGCGTGAGAACGCCGCGCGCCTCGCCGAGTGGCTGCGCTCCGAGCCCGGGCGACGTGCGCGGCCCGCCGACGTGGCGCACACGCTGCTCGGCCGGGTCGGCAAGGGCACCCGCCGAGCCGCAGTCGTAGCCCGCACGAGTGAGCAGGCGGCCGAGGCCTTCACTCATCTGGCCGAGGAACGTCCGCATCCGGCGACCGTCCCCGGCTCCTCGCGCACCGGAGCGAAGGGCGTGGTCTGGGTCTTCTCCGGCTACGGCTCGCAGTGGCCTGGCATGGCCCGCCGCCTGCTCGACGCGGAACCCGCCTTCGCCGCCGCGATCGACCGTCTCGAACCGCTGATGCGGCTGCACGGCAACCTCTCCCTGCGCGCGCAACTGGAGCCGGACGCGTTGCTCGACTCGCCGTGCGTCGCCCAACCGGTGATTTTCGGCGTTCAAGTAGCGCTCGCCGAACTGTGGCGTGCGCACGGACTTCGGCCCGCCGCCGTCATCGGCCACTCGATGGGTGAGGTCGCGGCGGCCGTCGTCGCGGGCTGCATCGACGAGGAGACGGGCGTCCGGATCATCGTCGAGCGCTCGCGGCTGCTCGACGGCCTGTCCGGCGGCGCGATGGCCGTCGTCGACCGGACGCGCGAGCAGATCGAGGCGCTTGCCCGGGAACTGCCGAGCCTGTGCGTCGCCGTGCATTCCTCGCCCGAACAGTGCGTCGTGGCCGGCGCGAAGGAAGACGTCGACCGGCTGGTCGCGCTGGTGACCGAGGACGGCGGCAACGCGCGGGCGCTGAAGGTCGCGGCGGCCGGACACACCCCGCACGTCGAGCCGCTGCTCCAACCCTTCGCGCAGCGGCTCGGCGACGTGCTCCACAAGAGCCCGGAGTGCCGCGTCTACAGCACGGTGCGGGACGACCCTCGCGCCGAAGCAGTGTTCGACACCGACTACTGGCTGCGAAACCTCCGCGATCCGGTGCGTTTCCAGCAGGCGGTGACGGCGGCGGCCGAGGACGGCTACCGCGTCTTCGTCGAGGTCTCCCCGCATCCGACGCAGCTGTATCCCATGAACGAGACGCTGCGGGCCGCCGGGATCGCGGACGCGTTGGTCGTACCGACGCTGCGCCGCGACACCGACGAGTCGGTCACCTTCCGGCTCTCGGCGGCGGCCCTGCTGATGCGCTCGGCGCTCGACCCGGCCGTGGCGCGCGGCACGCTCCACCCCGGCGCGCGCGTCATCGACCTGCCGACGGCGCGGTGGCGGCATCGGCGGTACTGGGTCGATTTCGACCCGTCCACGATCAGTTCGCCGACGGCCCTCGTACCCGAGGTGACCGCTCAGAGCCCGGAGACCGAACCAGGCTCCGGCGACGTCCGCGACCGCCTGCGCACGATCGTCGCGCAGGTCATGGGCTACTCGGCGCAGAGCATTGACGACGAGACGCCGCTGACGGAACTCGGCCTCGACTCGCTGCACGCCGTGCGCATCCTCGCGATGGTCGAGCGCGAATTCGGCATCACGCTCCCGCCGCGCACGGTGCTGAGGAAGGGGACGGTGGCCGAGGTCGCGGAGCTGCTGGCCGAGGCCGCCCCCGAGGTTGTCGCGCCCGAACCCCCGCGCGGCGTCCTTCCCCGCGACGCCACCGAGCGGCTCGTCGTGCAGGCCTGGACCGACGTGACCGGCGCCCCGGTCCACGACGTCACCGCGCCGCTCGCCGAACTGGCGAAGGACCAGCAGGTGGATCAGCAGCTCGCGGCCGAGTTCACCCGCGTGCTGAGCGAACGGATCGGCGCGGAACTGCCGCCGATGAACCGGATCGAGGGCACGCCGCCGAGCGTCGCCGTCATCGCGGACGTGCTGCGTCCGCTGCTGGAGACGCCGGTGGACGGGCCGGTGCGTGTCCTGCGTGCCGAAGGATCACGCCCGCCGCTGTACCTGATCCACCCGGCAGGCGGCTCTTCGGCCGTCTATCGCACCCTGGTCGACCGGCTCGACCCCGACCAGCCGTGCATCGGTCTCGAAAGGCTGCCGGACACGGAGTTCACCGAGGTCACGGAGCAGGCGGCCGAGTACGCGCGGATCATCCGCGAGCGCGACCCGCACGGTCCGTGGGCGGTCGGCGGCTGGTCGTTCGGCGGCGTCGTCGGGCACGAGGTCGCCCGGCTGCTCTCCGAGCACGGCACCGTCAGTGCCCTGGTTCTGATCGACAGCGTCCTGCCGCTGCCGGACCCCGAGATGGATCAGGACCCGCAGAAGCTCGTGCGCACCCGTTTCGAAGGCTTCGCGGCGTACGTGCAGGACGCATACGGCAGCCCGCTGATCCTCCCGTACGACGACCTGGCGCGGCTCGACGACGCCGGGCAGATCGGCAAGGTCATCGAAATCCTGCGCGCGACCGTCGATCTCCCGGCGGCGGCGCTGGAGCACCAGCGCGACTCGTACCTCGACCTGCGCAGCGGCGAGCGGCACACGCCCGCCGGATACGTCGGGCGGACGCTGCTCTACCGGGCCACCGAGCCCGCGCCGCACACCGTGCGCGACGCCCGCTACGAGCGCGAGGACGAGGCACTCGGCTGGGACGAATTGTGCCCGGATCTCGCGGTCAGCCCGTTGCCCGGCCACCACCTGTGCCTGCTCGATCCGCCCGTGGTGGACGTGCTCGCCCGCCTGCTCGACGCCGATCTCCGGCGCTGACCCGATAAGAAAAAAGGTAAGTGCCGCGATGCCCTCCTCGTCCATACTCCACATGACCAGGACCCTGACGTCGGTCCTGGCGCTGATCGCGACCGCGTGGCTGGGCGCCGCGCCCGGCGCCGGAGCCGCGGCCGGCCCCGCGAGCCCGCCGACGCACGCCCCGGCCCCTGCGCCTGTCCCCGCCCCCGCGGCGACCCCGACCCCGGTCTCGGTCCCGCAGCCTCCCGGCCAGGCCCCGGGCACGCCGTTCCAGCTGCCGACGATCCCGCCGCCGGCGCCCGCGACGTCGCCCGCCTCGGCCGCGCCGCCCGCGAAACCGGTCACGGTCACCCCGCCGAGCGGGACCTCGAACGACGGCTCGTTCGTCTCGACCGAGACCTGGCTGGACGCGCGGACGGCGGACCTGAGCGTCGGCTCGATCTCGGTCGGCGCGCGGGTCCCGGTGCGGATCATCGTGCCCGCGGACTGGACGGCGAGCGACACGGGGCAGTCGTGGCCGGTGCTCTACCTGCTGCAGGGCGCGCACGACGACTACACCGCGTGGACCCGGGAGACCGACATCGAGTCCTTCGTCGCCGACAAGGAGGTGATCATCGCGATGCCCTCGGCCGGGCCGACCGGCATCCCGACCCGCTGGTGGAACGGCGGCAAGAACACGCCGGACTACGAGACCTTCGATGCCGTCGAGCTGATGCAACTGCTCCAGCGGGACTTCCACGCCAGCACGACGAGCGCGGTCGCGGGCGTGTCGACCGGCGGCTACGGCGCGGTCATGATGGCCGCGCACTACCCCGGCACCTTCAACGCCGCGGCGTCCTACAGCGGCGTGGTCAACACGACGTATCCCGGCATGCCCGCCGTGATGCGCGCCATCGTGGCCCGGGAGAGCATCCAGCCGGACGCGCTGTGGGGCGATCCGATCAAAAATTCGCAGCTGTGGGACGCGAACAACCCCTACGCGCAGGCGATGAAGCTGCGCAACACGGCGCTGTTCGTGTCCTGCGGCGACGGGACGGGGCCGACGCAGAGCGCGGCGCTCGGCCAGACGCTGGAAAAGGCGGTCCGGCCGCAGAACGTCGCGTTCGCCGCCCGGCTCAATGTGCTCGGCATCCCGGTGCAGACCGACTTCTACACCGGCGGCGTGCACGACTGGGTGTCCTGGAAGACCGCGTTCGCCGCGTCCTGGCCGATGCTCGCCGCAGGACTGGGGCTGCCGTCCTGAACCACCCCCTTGAGATCGCAGTTTCCGCACGAGTGACAGAGGAAGAGGAGATCCCGGTGACGAACACGAGCAGTGCCCTCGACGAGGCGGTCCTCGCCGGCGCGGACGCGCAGGAGCTGGCGGCCTGTCCGCTGCCCGACGAGTACCGCGCGGCGTTCCTGCGCAGCGAGGACCAGGGGATCTTCCGCGGCGTCAAGGACAAGGACGTGCGCCGCACGCTGCACGTCGGCCGGGTCCCGATGCCGGAGCTCGCGCCGGACGAGGTCATCGTCGCCGTCATGGCGGCCGCGGTGAACTACAACACCGTGTGGTCGGCGACTTTCGAGCCCGTACCCACCTTCCGTTTCCTCAAGGACCTCGGCAAACACGGCGGCTGGGAGAGCAGGCACGACCGGGACTACCAGGTCGTCGGCTCGGACGCGGCCGGCGTGGTGGTGCGGACCGGCTCGGCCGTGCGGCACTGGAAGGTCGGCGACCGCGTCGTCGTCGCCCCGCCGGTCATCGACGAGCAGCGCGCCTCGGCGCAGCAGGACGGGATGCTCGCCGACCAGGTGCTGGCCTGGGGCTTCGAGACCAACTTCGGCGCGTTCGGCGACTACGCGGTGGTCAAGGCGACCCAGCTGGTGCGCAAGCCGCGGCACCTGAGCTGGGAGGAGGCCGCGTGCAACACGCTGTGCCTCGGCACCGCGTACCGGATGCTGATCGGCGCGAACGGCTCCCGGATCAAGATGGGCGACGTGGTGCTGATCTGGGGCGCGACCGGAGGCCTCGGCGCGTACGCGGTGCAGCTCGTCCAGCGCGCGGGCGGCATCCCGGTCGGCGTCGTCGGCTCGGCGAAGAAGGCGGCGCTGCTGGAGAAGCTGGGCTGCCGGCACGTGATCAACCGTCAGGAGATCGGATTCACCGACTGCGGCTCCGGGGACGGCGCTGACGAGATGGAGAAGTGGCGCGCGCTCGGAGCCGCGATCCGCAAGCAGGTCGGCGAGGACCCGCACGTCGTCTTCGAGCACGTGGGCAAGCAGACATTCGGCGCCTCGGTCTTCGTCGCCCGCCGCGGCGGCAGCGTCGTCACCTGCGGTTCCAGCACCGGTTACGCACACGAGTACGACAATCGCTACCTCTGGATGCGCGTGAAGCGCATCATCGGCAGCCACGGCGCCAACTACCAGGAATCCGTCGAGTCGAACCGCCTGCTCGAACTCGGCCTCGTTGTCCCCACGCTGTCGCGGGTCTACCCCTTCGAGCAGGTCGGCCAGGCGACGCGTTCCGTTCAGCTCAACGAGCACGAGGGCAAAGTCGGCGTACTCTGCATGGCCCCGAGCGAGGGCCTGGGCATCGAGGATCCGCTGCTGCGCGAGCAGATCGGCGAGGAGAAGCTGAGGCTGTTCCGGGACTACGCGGGCTGATCTACCTTTCTCGGACCGTTCCTCATTGGGATCTTGAGCGCCGGGAGGCCGCCGTCAAAAGGAACGCGGCGGTAGAAGCACGCAGGCGGCAGCGTCGTCTGCCCGAGGCTGATTGAATGCCACCGGTTGCCGATTGGCCCGCGACCCGGGCGCGGCGTGCCTGAGAGGCTGGGCATCAGACGCCATGCCGAGGGAACTTGGGGAGTTGTGATGCAGCAGGTAGCCGTGGTCACCTTCGACGGATTCAACGAACTCGACAGCTTTATCGCGTCCGCGCTGATCAACCGGTGCCGAAAGGAAGGCCTGGAGGCCTTCATCACGACACCCACGCAGGTGATCACGTCGTTGAACGGCGTCGAGGTGCGGGGGCAGCGCCCGTTGGAGTTCGTGACCGAGGCCGACGTCGTGTTGATCGGCAGCGGGGTGAAGACGCGCGACGTGATCGCCGATGACCGGCTGCACTCCATGCTGCCGCTGGACCCCTCGCGTCAGCTGATCGGTTCGCAGTGCTCCGGCGCGCTGGTGCTCGCGCGGCTCGGATTGCTCGGTCGTATGCCGGCTTGCACGAACACGTTGAGCCGGCCCTTCCTCGAAGCCTGCGACGTCACCGTGCTGGACGCGCCGTTCCACGCGGAGGGCAATATCGCCACGGCGGGCGGCTGCATGGCGTCGGAGTATCTCGCCGCGTGGGTCATCGCTCGCACGCTCGGTGAGGATTCCGCGCGCCGAGTCATCGAGTACGCGGCTCCGGTCGGCGAGCAGCAGGAGACTGTCGAGCGCGTCATGGGTGCCATCCGCGTGGGCGAGGCCGCGCTGCGCTGACTCCGGCGGACTTCACGAGGGCTTTGTCCGGCGGCGTCTGCCGCGCCCGGCCGTGGGCTTCCCGGACCACCTGATCGACGTCGAGAGGGTCATCCGGCACTCCTTCGACCGCTTCGACTCCCCCCGCTTCAACGCCGTTGTCGACGGCCTGCGAGATTTCGCGATCTGGGTCCTCTCGCGGGCCTCGATGACTTAAAGTTTGGGGGGCTGGGCGGCAGACGGGGGGCAAGGTGGGCAGTAACAACAGCGGGGTCACCTGGGGACAGGTCGTTGCCGTGCTCGGCGCCGCCGCGTCCGCCGCCGCTATCCTCACCTGGTTCGGGATAGCGAATATCCACGATCTTGATCCTGGTCCCGATCCGAGTCCCGCCAGTTCCTCGGCGGCCGCTGGCGCGCTCCCGATCACATTCCCACCTGCCGTCACAACGACAACTCCCGCGTCCTCGGCTCCGGCCTTCAGCCCGCTCCCCGTCACGACGTCTCCCACGGTGGCCACTCCCGCGTTCGACCCGAGCCTGCTCGGTTTGGCGAGCACCGACCCGGCGCCGTTCACCGCCGAGTCGTTTATGCCGCAGAATTTCACTGACGGTAAGGGAGTTGAGTATTCGTATCAGTCGGGAGGCTTGGAAAGCTGTCCGGTGAACGGGATGAGCAGCGACGTCCAGTCGGTGCTGCGGCAGTATGGCTGTGCGCAGATGGTGACGGGCCAGTACACCGAGGTGGGGGCGACGAGCAGAAACGATGTCCTGGTGTCCGTCGAGGTCTTCGCGTTCACCTATGCGGGCACGGCCAACCAGGTCAAGGCCGACTTCCCCGCGAACGGCAACTGGTCTTTCGGCTTCTTCTGCGCGCCGTCCGGTGACGGGGCGGCCCCTTGCGCCTCGGGTGCCGACTGGGAGGCCGCGACCCAGGGCGAAGAGGTGACGTCCGACTACCGTTATCTCGTCGAGGCCACCGCGATCTACACGGATCTTGGAACGCAGAGTTCGAACCTGCCGTGGACTACTTCCGCCGCCGTCGCAGCTGTCACTGATGCGGGCCCGGCGTACTACGTCAAGACCCAGCAGCAGTAGACCGCCGGCTACCCGCGGCGCGTGCCGCGCGTAGTAACCCCAGCCGTGAGACGCCCCTGACGGATGCTGAGACGACCAGGCGCGACCACGCCTCCACTCGATATGGTCTAAACCAGTCCCGAGGAGGGATTCATGACTGCGACCGCGAACGCGCAGGTCGAGCCGGCGCCCGAGTGCACGCCCGCTTCCGCGTCTTCTTCCATATCCACAACCGAATTCACGCCCGAACTGACGCCTGTGCCGACGCCCGTGGCGGCATCGAGACGAACCGCGCCGGTTTCCGCTCGTGGCGCCATCCAGCGGATGAGCGGGGCGCTGCAACGCCGGTCCTTCCGCTGGTGGTTCGCCGGGCAGATCACGTCCTCGTCCGGGGTGATGATGCAGGCCGTCGCGCTCTCCTGGACCGTCCTGCAGGCCACGCACAGCGCCGTGTGGCTGAGTGCGCTCGCCGCGTGCTCCTTCGGGCCGTCGCTGCTGCTCGGGCTGTGGGCCGGGGTGCTGGTGGACCGGGCCGACCGGCGCCGGCTGCTGATTGCCACGCAGTTGCTCATGATGGCGATCGCGGGGGCGCTGTTCGTGTTCGAAATGGCGGGGTCGCTGACCCTGCCGCTCATTCTCGGGCTTTCGCTGCTGTCGGGCGCGGTGTCCGCGGTCGACGCGCCGGCGCGGCAGGTGTACGTCGTGGACCTCGTCGGCAAGGAGGGTGTGGCGAGCGCCGTCGGGCTGTGGGAGGTGGCGCTGAACGCGTCGCGCGTCCTCGGGCCCGGGCTCGGCGGGCTGCTGCTCGCCACCTCCGGCGCGGCGTCGTGTTTCGGCGTCAATGCACTGACCTACCTGGCCCCGCTCCTCGTACTGATGCGGATGGCCTCGAATCCTGCCGCGTCGGCGGCCGGCAGAATTCCGCAGAAGGGGGCCGCGCGCGAGGGGCTGCGGTATGCGCTGCGTACGCCGCTGTTCCGGGCGCTGCTGCCGATGGCGATGGCGAGCGGGCTCATCTTCAGCATGGGCGTCGCGCTTCCGCCGCTGGTCAGCCAGTCGCTGCACCTCGGCGGCGGGGGATACGGCGCGATGATGGCGGCCTTCGGGGCCGGCGGACTTCCCGGCGCGCTGCTGGCCGCGTCCTCGCCGGAGCCGACCGGACACAGGGTCCGGATTCTCGCGCTGTTCACGGCGGCGTCGGTGCTGGTGGTCGCCTGGGCGCCGGTGGCCGCGCTGGCCCTGGCCGGCATGGTGCTGACCGGGATGAGCTCGATCTGGTTCATCGCCGCCGCCAACACGCTCGCCCAACTGCGCTGCGCCCCCGACTTCCGCGGCCGGGTGATGAGCCTGTGGGGCATGGCGATGACGGGCACGCTGCCGGTGACGAGCTTCCTGGTCGGCGGCGTGATCGACGCGGCGGGCCCGCGCTACGGGTTCTCGATCTCCGGTTTGAGCGTGGCGGTGTCGGCGCTCGCCGGTTGGCGTGCGCTGCGCGACTGAAGTCCGGCGACGGCCCTTCGCGCCCCCCGCGCCCCCCGCGCACGCCCTGCTCCCTGCACCACCACGCAGTTGCGCACCTATGGCAGGTCCCGCTGATGCCTCTAAGGTGACAACACGTCAACACCGCGAGTGTGGGTCGGTGTTGTACGCGCTCCTCGAGGTTCAGGGGAGGGGACCGGTGCCGCGGGCGATCGCGCGTCCACGGCCACCAGAAAAAGGTCCGCAATTGGTGGGGGATCCGGAGGGGAATGGTGGGGGTCTGGAGTCGAGAGCGCTGATGGGAGCAGCGCTCTCGCTCTACGACACCGAGTGAGGAAAATTGAATACTGAATAGTGGATATGAGGTTCTGAATCGTCGTGGACTGGCTTCGGCTAAGGCGCGCCTCCCGCCGAGCCCGCGGCCGCCATGGCGTTGACCGTGTCCGCGAGGCTGAGCCCGTCCTCGTTGCCCTTGGGCTCCATGGATCCGGACATCAGCGCCAACGCCGCCGTGCTGAGCAGGCTGCGCTTGTTCGGCGGATCCAGCACTCGCGAGGTCGACCCCTCGGCCATCGCCCGCAGCGCGCAGCCCTCGACCAGCGCGGTCAGGATGTCGGCCAGCTGGCCGATGGTCATCCCGTCCCGCAGCCGCAGTCCGCGCGCCGTTATCATCCGCGTGTAGATTCCGCCCCAGATCGCCTGGCCCCGCTCGTATTTCGCGGCGAGGACCGCGCGCACGGCCGGATCCTCGTCGGCGCCCATGGACGCGGCGAGCTGGACGCGGAAGGTCACCATCGCGAGCAGATGGTCCGTCGCGTTGAACGCCACCTCCTGCACGGCCGTGGCGAAGTCCTCGGCCTCGGCCAGCTGTTCGCCGGCTCCGGTCAGCAGCCCGGCGTACGAGGCGGGGTAGTAGCCCGTCCACAGCACGAAACCGAGCAGGTCGGCCAGGAAGTCCGACTGCGTGCGCCAGCTCGTGCGCAGGGTCGAGACGCTGCCCTGCCGCGGAAAGGGGTCGGGATTGCCCGCCACCTCGGCCGCGACGGCGCGCTGCGAGAGGAAGCCGAACAGCGAGCGCTCCGGCGGGACCGTCTCGCCGCTCGCCTGCTGCCCGGCCTCCGCCGCCGGCCCTTGCCCGTGCTCATGTCCCGCCCCGCCCCGCGCGGCCGCCGCTCCCGTGGTGGGGGGAGCGGACGTCGCCGGTCGCGGGCCCAGATGTCGCTCGACCAGTCGGAGCGCCGCCGCCAGATACGCCGCCGTCACCGGGTCGTTCGCCAACTGCTGCCGCCCGCGCTCGGTGCGCCGGTTGAGTCGGAGTAGTACGGGTGAGAGATCTTCGTTGAATGGGTAAGGAAGCCGGGATTTCGCGTCCCCTTCGACTGCCATACGGGTCATTCTTGCAGCGGCGGCGAGCGATTCCGTCCGCGACAAGCCGAGGGTCGGCCGATTAATCCGAGGAATGCTCAACTTGAGTGACGTGAGTGGCCCGTGCGGCGAGGCTTTCCACGGCCGCGGCGACCGTGGCCGGATCGCTGATCAGGGTCAGGTGCCGGGCATTGGGGATCAGCGTCGGCGGGGGAGCGCCGATCATGGACGCGGTCTGCGCGGCGTGGCCCGGCGAGTACTCGGAGTCGTCGGCGCCGAACACGACCGACTTCGGCATCGGCAGACTCGCCAGCTGACGCAGATTCGCCACCGGCAGCGCCGGGATTCCGCTGCTGAGCACGGCGAACGCCGCCGGCTCCGCGCCCGCGACCTGGAACGGCCGGCGCCACTGATCGATGCCCGCCTCCGTCAGCGCGGGGCAGCGCGGTCCGCAGGTCTGCTGGTAGATCGCGCGGATCGCGAAGTCGGAGCGCAGCACGAGGCGTAGCAGGGTCGTGCGATACGGCTGCGGGATCGGGATGTCGAACCCGCTGTCGTCCCGGCCGCCGTTCGCGGTGCCGTCGAGCGGCAGCGCGTCGCCGTCCAGGAACATCACGCCACCGACGTCGTTCGGCTCGGCCAGCGCGACGGATGCTGCGACCGCCGCACCGCTCGAGTGCCCGACCACGATCGGCCGCTGCAGATGCATGACGCTGATGAAGTCGAGGACCTGCTGCGTCAGATGCGCGATGTTGTACGGCGCGACACGCTGCGTGTATCCGAATCCGTCGAGGTCGATCGCGTAGACGCGGTGGTCACGCGCGAGAAGCTCGGCCGTCGGCGCCCACGTGTCGGCCGACTCGACGAAGCCGTGCAGGAGCAGCACCGGCGTGCCGGACGCGCCCCACTCCCGGTAGCGGGTCAGCATGTCGCCGGTCTGCACGTAGGTCAGGCCGGGCGGAGGCGGCACCGCGCCCTCGGTGGCCAGGTTGTAGACGAAGCTGAAACCAGTGAAGCTGAGTACGCAGACCAGCCCGGCGACCAGGCATTGCCGCAGAATCCGACGTAGGCCACTGCGATACCTGCTCGGCGGGCGCGCGGCGGCCGGGGGATCCTGAGGTGCTGCCATGGTGAGGTTCAGCCTAACCCAGCCCTTCCGACGCACCCGACCCAGTACTCACTATCGCTCCGGGAACTCCGGGAACTCCGGAAACATCATCTCCGCGTTGCGCAGCGACTGGTCGACGTTGTCGAAGCCGCGTGGGAGCATCACCCGCTCGTACGCGGCGACGGCGTCGACCAGCGATTGCCCGCCATGTGCGGCGCGGATCAGTTCGTCAGCGAGCGTCGCCACGTCCTGGAGCGCGGTGCTCGCGCCGACGCCTCCGGTCGGCGGCATCGTGTGCACCGCGTCGCCGAGGAGCGTGACAGGACCCGACTCCCAGGCCTCGACCCGGACCCCGGCGCGGATCGCGATCGGGAAGAACGAATCAGGATCCGCGTACCGGATGAGCTCCTGGAGCGCCGGATGCCAGTCGGCCGTGGCCTTGACGGCGATCGCCCACAGTTCTCGCGGCGAGAGCGAGAACAGCCACTCGTCCGGGACGCCCAAGCGCCCCTGAGTCGCGACGAGGCCGGTCATCAAGTAATCCGCAGCGCCCCGCGGCCTGCTCCGGAACCGCATGGGCGCGAAGCCGGCGCCGCATCCGTCCGGGCCGCCGACCCAGCAGAATCCACGATCGAAATCCTCCGGAATGAGCGGCTCGGTGGCCGCGGTGATCGGCATCCGGCCGTAGACGCACCGCAGGCCGAGGTCTTTGACGACGGCATGGGGGAGGAGTTGACGACGTACCGCCGAGCCGATCCTGTCCGCACCGACCAATACGTCCCAGATCGCCGTCCTCGCGCGGCACATCGGCCTCGACCCGCGTTAATGATTCACATCCGTGAGGGATGCGCTGCCGCCCGCCGATTCCCATACTGGTCTGAACACACGTCCGTACCGTGCCGACGAGAGGTGCCGTCGTATGCGAGCACAGTTGCGCGTCCTGGGTGAGACCGCGCTCGCCTGGCTGCGTCGGCACGACCCGGGGCTCGCGGCCACCCGGCGGGCCGGGCGCACGGCGATCGTGATGCCGGGGCTGTTCGCCCTGTGCACGCAGGTGCTGCACTCGGCGACGATGGCGAGCTTCGCCGCGTTCGGATCCTTCTCGATGCTGCTGCTGGTCGAGTTCACCGGGCCGATGGTGCAGCGGCTGCGGGCGCACGCGGGCCTGGCCGTCGCGTGGGCCGTGCTGATCTGCCTCGGCACCCTGGCCGCCCGGGTGACCTGGGTGTCGACCGTCGCGACCGTGATCATCGGCTTCATCGTGCTGTTCTCCGGCGTGGTCAGCTCGGTGCTCGCGGGCGCCTCGACGTCGCTGCTGCTCGCGTTCGTCCTCCCGGTCGCCTCGCCGGCCCCGCTCTCCCAGCTGCCCGACCGGCTGGCCGGGGCCGGGCTCGCGGCCGGGGCGGCGATGCTGGCGATCACGCTGCTGTGGCCGCGCCAGTCCGCCTACGCGCTGAGCGCCCCCGCGGCGCGCGTCTGCCGCACGGCCGCGACCCAGCTGCGCTGCGACGCCTCCCGACTGGCTCGCGACACGGATGCGCCGAGCCCGAAGCGGTGCCGGGAGAGCACGGCCGACGCGGCGGCGGCCGCGGTCGATCTGCGCCGCGCCTTCGACGGCACCGCTTACCGGCCGACCGGCCTCTCGGCCAGCTCGCGCGCCCTGGTCCGGCTGGTCGACGAGCTGACCTGGCTCAGCGCGATCGTCGCCGAGAGCATGCCCGCGCAGGACATCGAGGGGCTCGTCCCCGTCTGCGATCCCGAGGCGCACGCCGTGCGCCGGGCGGTCGCTGTAGTGCTCGACCGCGCCGCCGACCAGCTCGACGATCCGCGTGGCGACGTCGAACCGCTGCGCGAGGCTTCGCGGCTGCTCAGTCAGGCGATGGACCAGATGGTGTACGGCTCGACCGCGCGGCTGCCCGTCCGCCAGCCGATCGGTTCGGCGGAGGAGGACGTGCGCGCGTTCATCGGCAGCCTGGACGTCTCCTTCCGCGCCCAGGAGCTCGGCTTCGCGACGCTGCAGGTCGCGGGCAACGTGCTGCTGTTCGCCGAGGCCGAGCAGCGCGGTTGGCCGGATCGGCTGCTCGGGCACGAACCGGGGGCGCTGGGCAAACCGCTCGCGGCCGCCCGCGAACGCGCCGCCGCGCACCTCGAGCCGCACTCTGTGTGGCTGCACAACAGCCTGCGCGGCGCGATCGGACTCGGCATCGCGGTCACGCTCGCCAACCTGACCGGCGCCCAGCACTCCTTCTGGGTGCTGCTCGGCACGCTCTCGGTGCTGCGCTCGAACGCCCTGAACACCGGTCAGAACGCGCTGCGCGCCGTCGGCGGCACGATCGTCGGCTCGATCCTCGGCGCCGCGCTGCTCCAGCTGATCGGCCAGCACGGGAACGTATTGTGGGTGCTGCTGCCGGTCGCGATCCTGATCGCCGGGATCGCGCCCTCCGCGGTCTCCTTCGCGGCGGGCCAGGCGGCGTTCACCGTCACCCTCGTCATCCTGTTCAACATCGGGCAGAACCCGAACTGGCACATCGTGCTGCTGCGGATCCAGGACATCGCCCTCGGCTGCGGCGTCAGCCTGATCGTCGCGCTGTTCTTCTGGCCGCGCGGAGCCACGGCCGCCGTCGACAAGGCCCTGGCAGAGGCGTACACCGACAGCGCGGCCTACCTCGGCGGCGCGATCGAGTACGCGCTCAGCCGCTGCGGCGACGCCCCGAACATGGTCGGCCCGCCGGACCGCGAGGAACGCCAGGCCGCCGCGGCCGCGCGCCGGCTGGACGACGCCTTCCGCAGCTACCTGGCCGAACGCGGAGCCAAGCCGGTGCCGCTGGCCGATATGACGACGCTGGTCACCGGCGTCGTCGGACTGCGCCTCGCGGCCGACGCGGTGCTCGCGATCTGGCGGCGCGCCGGGGAGGCGAGGCTGGACGCCGACGGCGCCGCGGCCCGGCTCGAACTGCTCGGCGCCGCCGACCAGGTCACCGGCTGGTACCGGGACCTGGCCGAGGGCCTGGGCCGACGCGTCCCGATCCCCGAGCCGGTGCACCGCAACCCGGCCGGGGCGGCGCGCCTGGTCGAATCCGTCCGGGCCGACCTGCGCGACGAGGACGGGCAGGCCACGGCCAACGCGGTCCGGATCATCTGGACCGGCGACCATGTCGATGCGGCCCGCCGCCTGCAGCCCAGCCTCGCCGCCGCCGTCGGGACCCTGGCCGGCGGCTGACGTGCGCTAAAACTCAGGTTTCGGCCGCGGGGTCGCTCGGCGGTGCGCGGGCGCTCAGGTTCCCATGAGAAACTTGGTGACCATGAACACCGCGACCCTTCTGGACGGCAAGGCCGCCGCGGCCGACATCAAGCGCGAGCTCGCCACGCGCGTCGAGGCGCTCAAGGCCCGGGGCATCGAACCCGGCCTCGGCACGATCCTCGTCGGCGACGACCCGGGAAGCCGCGCCTATGTCGCGGGCAAGCACCGGGACTGCGCGCAGGTCGGCATCGCCTCGTTCCGGGTAGAGCTGCCCGCCGACTCGTCGCAGGCCGACGTGGAGGCGGCGGTGCTGCGGCTGAACGCCGACCCGGCGTGCACGGGCTTCATCGTGCAGCTGCCGCTTCCGGCGCACATCGACATGCACGCGGTGCTCGAGCTGATCGACCCGGCCAAGGACGCCGACGGCCTGCACCCGACGAACCTGGGCCGCCTGGTGCTGGGCATGGACGCGCCGCTGCCGTGCACCCCGCGCGGCATCATCGACCTGCTGCGCCGCAACGACGTGCAGATCACCGGCGCGCAGTTCTGCGTGATCGGCTGCGGCATCACCGTCGGCCGCCCCCTCGGCCTGATGCTCACCCGGCCCTCCGAGCACGCGACGGTCACGCTGTGCCACGAGGCGACGCAGGACGTGGCCGCGCACGCGCGGGTCGCGGACGTGGTCGTCGCGGCCGCCGGTGTGGCGCACCTGGTCAAGCCGGACTGGATCAAGCCGGGGGCCACGGTGCTCTCGGTCGGGATCACCCGCACCGTCGAGGGCATCCTCGGCGACGTGCACCCGGACGTCGCGGGCGTGGCGGGCACGATGTCCCCGGCCGTCGGCGGCGTGGGCCCGATGACCCGGGCGATGCTGCTGACCAACATCGTCGAGACCGCCGAGCGCTTCTGAACGGTCTCGCGGCGCGCTACGGTGAAGGGAAGTCGATCAGCCGAGGCCGCCATGAACACCGGCGTACTGAACATCCCGAACGCCCGGGTCGTCCCCGAAGGGCGCGGGGCGCAGCGTGCGCAGACGGTGCGGGTGTTGCGGCGCATGGTGAGTCTGCCGGTCGACGATCCGGAGCGGGCCCGGCTGCGTGACGAGGTCGTCGAGGACCACATGCCCTATGCGCGGCATATCGCCCACCGGTACAGCGCTCGGGGTTCGAGCGCCGAGGATTTCGAGCAGGTCGCGTATCTGGGCCTGGTCAAGGCGGTGGACAACTTCGATCCCCGGCACGGCACCGGGTTCCTCGCGTACGCGACGCCGATGATCATCGGGGAGATCAAGCGGTACTTCCGTGACGCGACGTGGTCCGTGCACGTGCCGCGCCACATGCAGGAGCTGACGGGCGCTCTGCACAAGGCCGCCGACGAGATGACCGCCGAGTGCGGGCGTGCCCCGACCCTGCCTGAGCTGGCCAAACGCCTCGGGACCAGCCAGGACGAGGTCATCGAGGCGCTCGACGCCTCCGAGGCCTATCGAACCAGCTCACTCGACCACCCCGTCGGCTACGAGCCGGACGGGGTGAACCTCGGCGACCTGATGGGCGAGGACGACCCGGGGTTCGAGCTGGCCGTGGACCTCGAGGTGGTGCGCGGTCTGGTGGCCGGGCTGCCCGAGCGGGACAAGCGCATCCTGCTGATGCGCTTCTTCCGCAACATGACCCAGACCGAGATCGGCGAGGAGCTCGGCATCTCGCAGATGCAGGTCTCCCGGCTGATCGCGCGGATATTGGGCGAACTGCGCGGCGGATTCGGCTGAGCCGCGGAGCCCTAATCCATCTCCATGTCCATCTCCATGTCCGAGGGCGATCCGCCCATCATCTTCAGCATCATCATTCCGCCGGTGCGCACGAACCGGACGACCAGGACCGCAGCGAGCAGCAGGAAGGCGATGTCAAGGTACGTCGTGTAATCCCAGCTCACACCCTGCATCGGGATTTTCGCGCCGGACTGCGCGGGGATCAGGCGGAGGCCGTCGAAGATGAGCTCGACCGCGTACCCGGCCACGACCGACGCGACGTAGAGGGTCGCGGTCAGGAACACGGTCATCCGCCAGCCGTAATACTTCCGGTAGATCAAGAGAATCGGCAGGATCAGCAGGTCGGCGAAAATGAACGCGACCACGCCGCCGAAGCTGATCCCGCCCTTCCACAGCACCACGGCAAGCGGCACGTTCCCGATCGAGCAGACGAACGAGAGCACGGCCACGAGCGGGCCGACCAGCGGATCCCACACCCAGCTCGCAACCGGATGCCCGGCCAGGAAGAAGCCGCGCCAGAACGAGTCCGGCACCCACGCGCCGATCGCCCCGGCGGCCAGCAGCCCGCCGACCAGGTCGCGCAGGATCGCGGCCCACTCCATCACGAACACGTGCGCGACCGACGTCAGCCCCTCCGGCGAGACGAGCCGCCGCACGAACGAGCCCTGGCCGCCCACGGACATGTCCATCGCCGCGTGACCCTCCATCGAGCCGGCCACGCCGCGTTCGGCCTGGGCGCGCGCACCAAGCACCAGTCGCTCGCTCAGCAACTGCCGGAACAGCAGCGCGAGGACCACGATCATGATCGGGCCGCCGACGAACTCCGCGAGCGTGAACCGCCAGCCCAGCAGCAGCGCCAGGATCATCCCGAGTTCGACCACGAGGTTGGTCGAGGCGATCGCGAACGCCGTCGCCGCGGTGAAGTCCGCGCCCTTGCGGAACAGCGACCGGGCCAGCGCGACGGCCGCGTAGGAGCAGGAGGACGAGGCGGCGCCGAGCAGCGAGGCGAGCGCGAGGGTGCGCGGGCGATTGTCGCCGAGCACGCTGACCACAGTGCTCTTCGGCACCAGCGCCTGGATCACCGCGGACAGGGCGAAACCGAGGATCAGAGCCCAGAGAATCTCCCACGTCATCGAACCGGTGAGGGACAGGGCATGCAGGATCGCGTGCACGGATCGGTCCTCTGCTCTCTAGGCGACGGCGCGGTCATACCCATCGTCACACGCGATACGGCCGGGCATGGGGAGGCCGGCACCGACCCACGGACCGGTAGCCTGTGCGAAATGCCATCGTCAGAGGGATCACGGGTGACTGATCAGTTCGAAACCGCGGCGATTCGCGAGCGGGTGCTGGGGTCGTGGGTGGCCGCGCCGGTGCGGTTCCGCGAGGACGCCAACCTCGAGGAGGACCTGGTCCTCGGCGGCTACCGGGACCGGGTGATCGTCGAGTTGGCACAGAACGCCGCGGACGCCGCCGCGCGCGTCGGCCTGCCGGGCCGGTTGCGCCTCACGCTCGCGAACTCCTCGCCCGAGGGCCCGACGCTGACCGCCGCGAACACCGGCGCGCCGCTGGACGCGAGCGGCGTGCTGAGCCTGTCCACGCTGCGTGCGTCGGCCAAGCGGGAAGAGACGTCCGGCGACGCGGGTCCGGTCGTCGGCCGGTTCGGCGTGGGCTTTGCGGCCGTGCTGGCCGTGAGCGACGCGCCGGCGGTGCTTTCGCGGGCCGGCGGCGGTGTCCGCTTCTCCGCCCTGGAGGCCCGCGAGGCCGTGCGGCTGGCGGCGGAGCAGAACGCTGAGTTGGCTTCCGAGCTGGACCGCCGCGGCGGACGGGTGCCCGCGCTGCGGCTGCCGTACGCCGCCGAGGGCGCGCCGCCGTGGGGCTATGACACGGCCGTCAGTCTGCCGCTGCGTGACGAGGCGGCCGTCGACCTGGTCCGCAGGCTGCTGACCGAGCTGGACGACACGCTGCTGCTCGCGCTGCCGCAGCTCTCTGAGATCGTCGTCGACCTCGGCGGCGAGGCCGGGGTCCGCACGCTGACCGCCGACCGGAGCGTGCCGGGCGAGTGCGTGGTCGCGGACGGAGCGCGCACGACCCGCTGGCGGCTGGCCGAAGCGCGTGGCGGGCTCGACCGCGAGCTGCTCGCCGACCGTCCGGTGGAGGAGCGGATCAGGCCCTATTGGTCGCTGACCTGGGCGGTTCCGGTCGACGAGGACGGCGGCCCGCGGCGGCTGCGGACCGCGCCGGTGCTGCACGCCCCGACTCCGACCGACGAGCCGCTCGGGCTGCCCGCGCTGCTGCTCGCCTCGTTCCCGCTGGAGGTGACGCGGCGTCGGGTCGCTCCCGGACCGCTGGCCGACTTCCTGCTCGCGCGGGCCGCGGAGGCGTACGCGGACCTGGTCACGACATGGCCGACCCGCACGCCCGTGCTGCTGCGCCTGGTGCCCGGCCCGATGGGGGAGGGGGCGATCGACGCCGAACTCCGCCGCCACATCGCCGCCCTGCTGCCCGACGCGGCGTTCCTTCCGGCCGCGAACGCCGACCCGGCGCCGCTGCGCCCGCGCGACGCGGTCGTCATCGACCCCTGCGACGCGGCGCTGGTCGCCGCGGTCCGCGACGTGCTGCCCGGCCTGCTGCCCGCCGGCTGGGAACGCGACCAGGTCGCGGCCACGGCGCTCGGGGTACGCCGGCTCGGCGCGGGCGAGCTGGCCGAGGCCCTGTCCGGGCTCGACCGGGATCCGTCCTGGTGGGGCGCGCTCTACGCGGCCATGTACGGAGTCTTCGGCCAGGACCCTGACACGAGTGAGACGCTGGCCGTGCTGCCGGTGCCGCTCGCCGACGGCCGGACCGTGCGCGGCGCGCGCGGCAGCCTGCTCCCTGTCGCGGAGCTCGACGCGTCGTTCGCCGCCGCGCTGCGGCCGCTCGGCCTGCGGATCGTGCATCCTAACGCGCTATCTGGAAGCAGTGGCGCGGAGTCGCTCCTCGAACGGCTCGGCGCCCGGCCCGCGCACCCGCGCGTGCTGCTCGACGACCCGTCGGTGCGCGGCGCGATCGCGGCGTCCCGCGATCCGCTGCGCCAGCAGGACGTCAACGACGGCCCCGGCGACGGCTCGCGTGATGACCCTGCCACGCTCGCCGAAGCGGTGCTCTCGCTGGTGCGTGCCGCCGAGCCCGGCCCGCGTGAGCGTTTCGACCTCGCCGACCTGCTGCTGCCGAACGATCGCGGCGGCTACAGCCCAGCTGGCGAGTTGCTCCTGCCGTCCTCGCCGCTCGCCGAAGTGGTCGATCCCGAGGCATTCGGGTTCGTCGACGAGGGCTGGGTAGGTCGCTGGGGCACCGAGGTACTGCGCGCGGTCGGCGTGCTCGACTCGCTCGCGCTCGTGCGCGCGGAGAACGTGCTGCTCGACATCGACGCCCTGGACGAGGACCTGCTCGATCTGGACGGCATCGAAGAGTGGATCGGCATGGCAAGATCCGCCATCGACCGGTCCGGCCAGGGCGCGGCACCGGTGACGACCGAGTTCGTCGGCGTGCGCGACCTCGACCTGATCACCCGCTGGCCGCGTGCGCTGGAGCTGCTCGCTGGCCCGGGACTGCGCGCGGCCATCGCCAGGCCGGTCAGGGTGCTGACGGACGACGGACGTCCGGTGGATCTGCCCTCGTACACGTCCTGGTGGCTCAGCCGGCATCCGGTGCTCGACGGCCGCCGCCCGGCCGACCTGTCCACCACCGGCGGAGGGCTGCTCGCCGGCCTCTACGAGCAGGCCCCGGCCGATAAGGACCCGGAGTTCCAGGTCAGGCTCGGCGTGCGCACCACGCTCGACGCGCTGCTGGCCGCCCCGGGCGGTCCTGATGAGCTGCTCGAACGACTCGCCGATCCCGAGCGCCCGGTCGGCGCGTCCCAGCTCGCCGCGCTCTACGACGCGCTGAGCGAGGTCTCGCCCGAGCACCTAGACCCGCCGACCACGCTGCGCGCCTGGCAGGACGGCGAGCTCGTGGTGATCGAGGCCGCCGAGGTCGTCGTGATCGACGCCCCGGACCTGCTGCCGCTGCTCGACGGACGTCCGTACCTCGTGGTCCGGGCGCACAATGCGGCGCCGCTGGCCGACCTGCTCGAGATCGACCTCGTCTCCGAGGCGATCCCCGGCGCGGTCACCTCCGAAGGGCAGCCGGAGACGGTCCCCGAGGAGATCAGGGCACTGCTCCCGTCGTGTCCGGACACGTATATCGAGCACGACGAGCTGATCCTGGACGACGAGTACGAGGTCGCCTGGCGGGTGATCGACGGCGTGCCGCACGCCTCCACCTTCGACGGCATGGCCCGCGCGCTGGCCTGGGTCTCCGGACGCTGGGACCGCAGGCACCTCATCGCCGCCCTGCTCGCCGAACCCGAGCGCGCCGAGGAGCTGACCGAGGAGACCCGGTTCGAATAGCCGTATGCGGTGGCGGCATCGAGTCTTGATATCAGGATTCGATGCCGCCGCCTCGGGACGCGGTTCACTCGAAGGTCGGGATACTCCCGGTACGCGACGCCACGCCCTCGAGCGCGGCCATGGCGGCCTCGTCGAGCTCGATCGCCGCGACGGCCATGTTCTCTTCGAGGTGGTCGATGCTCGCGGTGCCCGGGATGAGCAGCACGTTCGGCGCGTGCCGCAGCAGCCAGGCGAGGCCGACCTGCGCGGGCGTGACGTCGAGGGACTTCGCGATGTCGATCACGGTCGGGTCGTCGGCCACCTTCGGCATGGTGGGGAACGCGCCGCCGAGCGGGAAGAACGGCATCCAGGCGATCTGCTCCTCGACGCAGAGCCGCAGCATGTCCTCGTCGACCCGGGAGACCAGGCTGTACAGGTTCTGGATGCAGACGATCCCGGCGCGGCGGGCGCGGCGGACTCCGTCCAGGGTGACGGCGCTCAGGCCGATCGCGCCGATCTTGCCCTCGTCCCGCAGCGCGGTCATCTCAGCGAGCTGATCGTCGAGGTCCACGATCTGATCGCCGCTGGCTTGAATGCCCGGACTGGTGTCCAGGCGGCGCAGGTTCACGACGGGGATCTGCTCGAGGCCGAGGGACCGGAGGTTGGCTTCTACGCTCGCCCGCAGTTGCCCGGGCCGCTGGGCCGGACGCAGCGGGATCGGTCCTGCCGGGTTCGGCTCCGCCCCGACCTTGCTGATGACGATGACGCCGTCCTCCGGCCCGTACGCGTCCCGGATGAGCTCGTTGACGAAGCCGTCGCCGTAGAACTGGGCGGTGTCGACGTGGTCGACGCCGAGCTCCACCGCGCGGCGCAGGACGGCGATCGCGGCGTCACGGTCGCCGCGCAGCCGCTCGAGCTGCATCGCGCCGTAGCCGATGCGCGAGGCCGAGAGGCCGCCGATAGCTCCGGTTCCGCCCGCGCGGGGGACGCCGAAGGGGGAGAGATCTGGGGTGTTCACGGACATGGGGGTACCTTCCACGTGAGACACTGAGGTAAGCGGAGTGCCCTCCGCTTCTACGACTGTAGCACTGAAACGGAGGCTCCTCCGCTTTGGACGCCGACGATCCGGCAGCCCCGGAAACCGGACGTGCCGACGAGCCGCGCGGCGCCCGCGCGTCCCGGGCTCCCCGCTCCGACGCGCTGCGCAACCGCGACAAGCTCCTCCAGGTCGCCCGTGCCGCGTTCGCCGCCGCAGACGCCGTCAAGGAACCCGTCACGCTCGAGGCCATCGCCCGCGCGGCCGGCGTCGGCATCGGCACCCTCTACCGGCACTTCCCGACCCGCGAGGCCCTGGTCGAGGCCGTGTACGCCGCCGAACTCGACGACGTCACCAGCGGCATCCCCGAACTGCTCGCGCAACTGCCGCCGGACGCGGCGATGCGCGCCTGGATGGGTCGCTACGCCGCCTTCTTCGCGAAGAAGCGCGGCATGGCCGAGACGCTCCGCACCAGCCTGACCTCCGGCCGCATCGGCTCCCCGACGACCGCGGACCGCATCGGCGCCATCATCGCCACGATCCTGGACGCCGGAGCCGAGGACGGTACGCTGCGCGCCGACGTCGCCGCCCCGGACGTCGTCACGATGCTGCTCGGCCTCTTCCTCGCCGGCGCGGCCGACAGCACCCCCGAGCGGACCGAACGACTGCTCAACCTTCTGGTGGATGCCCTCCGCCCGAAATGAGGACGACAATGCTCATATGAGGGCAGCGGTCGCGGTGATCATCGGTATCGGGTGGCTCGCGTTCTGGCTCGGCTGGCTCGCGGCGGCCATGCAGGCCAAGCCGGGGCGGACGCTCTGGGGCCGGTTCGTGTGGGTACGGCTGGTGGTCGTCGCCGTCGTCCTCGTCCTGATCCGGCTCAGGCCCTTCCACAGCGGCGGGGTCACCGGCAGCCCGTGGCTGCTGGGGCTCGGCCTCGCCCTGTTCGTCGCGGGGCTGGCGCTCGCGGTCTGGGCGAGGGTGCACATCGCCGGGAACTGGGGCATGCCGATGTCGCAGAAGGCTGATCCGGAGCTGGTCACGACGGGGCCGTACCGATCGATCCGCCACCCCATCTACACCGGCATCATCCTCGCGATGATCGGCACCGCGATCGCGCTGAGCCCGTACTGGCTGGTGCCGGTCGTCGTCCTCGGCGGATATTTCGTTTACAGCGCGACCAGGGAGGAGCGCTACCTGGTGGAGCGCTTCCCCGACACCTACCCGAGCTACCAGCGGTCGACCAAGATGCTTATCCCCTTCATCTTCTAACCTCGACACTGAGTAATGTTCAGTATTGAATTCCATGTGTTGGTTGTGGGTGCATGGTGCGTTTTCCGGTCTGACCAGGTAGAAGGAAGATCATGTCGGTGGGGGTGGAGTCGCGCGCCGACACCCTCGGTACGCGCGGTCGCGCACCCGGGTAGCTCGGCGAGCCCGAACTCGGCATTGGCGTCTGATGGACGCGTTCCACGTCAGCACGGAACTGACCTCGGTGACTACTCCCCTCCATGAATGGAAGGGCTTCTCCCCAAGTCTGCGACTCGGCGACGGACCTGCCCGGACAGCTGCCCTACGAGCAGAAATCCAGAGCACAACATATAGGGGATCGCTCTCCTCGACGGCCTGAAGGCAGGGGTTCCCAGCGAAGGAGATGAGATGGAGGCGTACACCAGCGATTGGTCCGCGCTCACCGGGAAAATCGCGTCGATCTACACCGGCCGCCTCGTCGCCAGCGTCAACTACGACCGGCTTCCCGTCGACACGCCGCGTATCCCCGGCACGAGCCTGAGCGTGGACGCCTACTCGCCAATGCCCGCTGCCGGGTCCGGCGCGAGCGTGGCGGAACTGGTCGACGGCTGGCATTCCTGGCTCGACCAATACCCGGCATCCGACCTCGAGGACCTGCGGTTCGCCGAAGTCGGCATCGTCCCGCAGGACGGCGCGTACCAGGCCCCGTACACGTGGAGCGGCTCCAGCGGCACCGACCCGAAGATCCAGATCAACTGGTTCACCGCAGCCTGCCAGGTCGCGCAGACCAGGCGCCTCGGCGGTATCTGCTGGTGGTATCCGAACCTCGAGAACACCCTCGGGCAGACGACCGGCTCGGACCCGATGGATATCCTGCACGCCCCCGGCACCCGGGAGATCACGGAGTGCTTCGCCACGTACCCGAGGTAATCAACGCCCAGCTCAGCAGTATTTCGCTACAAGTTCCGAAATTTTTCTTGACCGCCTCGCCGCGCGGCCGAAACACGGGGCCCATAGCGTCCGCAGCGTGGTGATGAGATGCATGGGATGAACCAGGGCGCCGTACGACGGGTCAACACCTCCGTCGTCCTGCGCGCGCTGGCCGTCTCGGCCGGGCCGCTGACGTTGACCGCGCTCGCCGAGCAGGCGGGACTCTCGCGGCGCACCATCGAACTCATCCTGGACTCGCTGGTCGAGGCGGGCTGGGTGAGCGAGCTGGATCGTGTGCCGACCAGCCGTGGTGCCGGGCGCCCCGCCCGCCGGTACGAACTGCGGGCCGAGCACGCGCTGGTGGCCGCCGTACAGATCACCACCTGCGACGCTTCCGCGGTGATCGCCGACGTGCGCGGTCGCGTGCTCGGCCAGGCGCAGCGGGAGCTCAGCGACTACCTGGACCCAAGCGCCACGCTGGACGAAGCGGCGGCGCTCGTACGCCAGGCACTCGAGGACGCGGGCGGCACCACGGACCGGCTGCGCGCCGGGGCGATCGCCAGCGGCGGTGCCATCGACGACGAGGGGATCGTGCGGCGCCTCGTGCACACGACCCGGTGGGAGGGCGTGAACCTGCCCGCCGAACTCGCCACGCGCATCCCAGTGCCCTGGTTCGCCGACAACGACGCGAACCTCGGCGCGCTGGCCGAGCACTGGCGGGGCGTGGCCGCCGACCACGAGAACGTCGTGTGGGCGATCCTCGGGAACCGGACCGGGCTCGGCATCCTCATCCGGGGCGCCGTGCACCGCGGTCTCGACGGCGCCGCGGGCGAGATCACCGAGGCGGCCTCGATGCCGACGCACCTGGTCGAGGATCGACCGATCGCCTGGCTCACCTCGCCGGACCCGGCCCAGCGATCTGGCGCCCTCGACCTCTGCGACGCGGCCCGCAAAGGCGACGGAGGCGCGCTCGCCGCGGTGGATGACCTCGTCGAAAACATCGCGTCGATCCTCACGACCTTGTCGTGGACGGTCGCTCCCTCGCTGATCGTGCTCGGTGGTGGACTGGAAGATGCAGCTGACCTGCTGCTGCCTCGAGTTCGCCAGGCCCTGCGCGAGGCCCGCGCGCCCGCAATCGAACTGCGTGTCACCGGGCTGGGTCGGCAGGCCCCGCTGATCGGCGCCGTCAAGACCGCGCTCGACCGGATGGACACCGAGTTGTTCGGCCCGCGTTCGCCCAGAACCGGAGGTAATGAATGACCACCCGCACCGACGTCCTCATCGTGGGCAGCGGCATCATGGGCGCGATCGTGGCCCGGCTGCTGCGCGAGGGTGACCCGGGGCTCTCTATCGCGATGGTCGACGGCGGCCGCGCGATCGGCAGAGCCCCTGGCGTGCACCTGCACGACATCGACGACCCGGTCCTGTGGTCGCGCTACAACGAACGGGTCGTCAGCGGCATTCAGGGCATGTATACGGGCGCTGCGACGGTCCCCGAGGACGCCGAGCACGTCAGTGAGCTGACTCCCGGCATGCATCACGCTACCGCCTTCGGTGAGGACGCTGCGGCGATGCCGTCGGCGGCGCTGGCCTGGAACGCGGGTGGCATGGGTGTGCACTGGACCGCCGCGACACCCTCGCCGGCCGACGATGAGGTCTTCGACTTCGGTGATCCGGACGGCTGGGCTGAGGACCTGGATACCGCGCGTCGTGTGCTCGGGGTGACACCGAGTCCGTTCGAGCCCACCGATGTTGGCCAGCAGGTACTGGACGTGTTGCGCCGCCGCTACGCGGGCATCGGGCCGGCGGATCGGCTGCCGCAGCCGATGCCTATGGCCGTGGACGCGACGGTGTCCGGGCCGATGCCGCGTACCGCGCCGGGAACGATCTTCCCGCCGATCGCGGTTGGCGGGGATCCGGCGTTCACCCTCGTCACCGGCACGCTTGTGACGGCGCTGATTGTCGCGGATGGCCGCGTTACCGGCGCTCGGCTGCGGCGGGTTTCGGACGGCAGCGAGTCGGAGATCCTTGCCGAGACGGTCGTGGTCTGCGCCGACGCGCTGCGTACCCCGCAACTGCTGTTCGCCTCCGGCATCCGCCCTGAGGCGCTGGGCCGTTACCTCAACGAGCACGCGTTCATCACGGCGAGGGTTCTGATCGACCTCGACCGCTTTGGCCTCGACCTCGCCGACCTGCCCCTGCCGCGCGTCGGCGAGTCCAACACCGATTCACTCTGGCTGCCACGGAACGGGGCCGTGCAGCCCTTCCACGGTCAGATTATGAACCGAACATATACGGGCGAAGATGGAAAACCGCTCGCGCACTCCGTCGGCATCTCGCTCTACGCCCCCGTCGCCTCCCGGCCCGAGAACCGGCTCGTGTTCTCGCCCACCGAGACCGATCTCGCCGGGCTGCCGCGGATCGGCATCGAGTTCGAGTACACCGACGCCGACCGCGCCTTGATCAACCGGGCGCTCGACGAGGTACGCTCTATCGCCGAGGAATTCGGCCCCTTTGATCCCGCGACGGAGCGGGCACTGCTGCCGCCCGGCTCCTCGCTGCACCTGACCGGCACCGTCCGGTCGGGTCTCGTCGACGATGACGACGGCACCTGCGTGTGCGGCCCGGACGGCCGGGTCTGGGGCCTGGAGAACCTGTACCTTGCGGGCAACGGGGTGATCCCGACCGCCCTGGCCGCCAACGTCACCCTGACCGGCGCGGTCACCGCGGTGCGAGCCGCCCGCGCGGCCGCGGCCCATACCGAACACCGAGAGGAAACCCGACCGTGATCGACATCGCAACGGAATACCGCGTGGCCCTGCCGACCTGGATCAAGGACGAGTTGGCCGACGTGCCGGCCGCCATCGCCGACCGCGAGGGCCGGATGCGCCTAGTGCACCGGCTGGCCGACCGCAACTGGCGGGAGGGCAACGGCGGCCCCTTCGCGGCGCTCGTCGCCGAGCGGGACACCGGCAGGATCGTCTCGGTCGGCGTGAACGTCGTGCTCGGCTCGGGCGTCTCCAGCGCGCACGCCGAGGTCGTCGCGCTCGGCCTGGCTCAGACGGGGATCGGCGGCTGGGACCTCGGCGCGGTCGGGCTGCCCGCGCACGAGCTCGTCGTCAACTGGCGTCCGTGCATCCAGTGCTACGGCGCGACCATGTGGTCCGGCGTTCGCAGCCTGGTCGTCGCGGGGGAGGGGCGGGAACTCGAGGACATCACCACGTTCGACGAGGGTCCGCTCGGCGCCGACTGGGCCGAGCAGTTCGAGGCGCGCGGCATCGAGGTCGTCGGCGACGTGCTGCGGGACGACGCGCTCAAGGTGTTCCGCAGCTACCGCGAGGCCGTGGACGCCGAGGGCCTCGTCGTCTACAACGCGCGCGGAGGTACTAGTTGATATTCGCCACCGACATCGTCACCTTCTACCACCCCGGCTTCTGGGGCCTCGAATCCGCCGAGGCCTTCCGTGCCTGGGCGGTGGAGAACCCCGAGGGTTTCTGGGGGCAGGTGCTGGATACGCTGGTCGAGGCCGGGGTCAGCGGCATCGAGCTGACGTTCGCTCCCGGCGACATCGGCTCGGTGCTTCGGGCCTTCGGCTCGGCGGCCTCGTTCCGCGACGAGCTCGCGTCCCGTGGGCTGTCGGTGGTGAGCGCGTTCATCGCCTCGAGCGAGAGCCCTGACTGGCGTGAACGCGAGAACCTTCCCGCGATCGTCGCCGACGCCGAGCGCCGCGCGGCCTTTCTCGCCGAGGCCGGCGCGCAGCTGCTCGTCGCCGGGCTGCCGATGCGCAGAACGTACGGAACCCGTCCGCCGTTCTTCGTCGACGCCGCGTACATGACGCAGATGGCTGACGTGGCTCACGTGGTCGGCGAGGCGGTCTCGCAGCACGGCGTGAAGCTCGCTCTGCACACGGAGTCGAACAGCACGCTCTGGTACGAGCGCGACATCGATCTGTTCATGGCCCTGACCGATCCGTGTTACGTGTGGCTGTGCCCCGACTCGTGCCACATCGCGCTCGGCGGCGGAGACCCCGTCGCCGTTGCCGCCCGGCACACGCAGCGCATCGCACTCGCGCACTGGAAGGACGCGGTCAAGCCCATCGACGTGCATCTGACCGTCGATGAGACCGTCTTCGCCCAGCAGCAGCCTTATATGGCCGAGCTGGGCGCGGGCATCGTGGACTGGCCGGGTTGGGCCGCCGCGATGGCGCGCACTCCCTCGTCCGGCATCGTGCTGATCGAGCTCGACGAGGCGGCCGATCCGGTTGCCGCGCTCCGGGCCGGGATCCGCGTCGCGCAGCGTGCGCGGGATGAGACTGAAACCTGAGTTTCGCTCTTGAGGGCTGACTGGAACACAGATTTCACATCAGTCGCTCAGGCAGACACGGACGGGAAACACCGGGTATCTAGCGTCGCTACCACGCACTTCGCACACCCCCCGCTTTCCCTCCCCCGCGTCCCAAGGAGTCCCTCGTGAACGACGACCTCGGTGGTGCCCGCCTCAGCAGGCGCTCGATGCTGCAATGGGCGGCCTTCGGCATAGCCGCCCCCTCGGTGCTGGCCGCATGCGGATCTTCCTCGGGCTCCAGTGCCTCCGGGTCGAGTTCCGGTTCCGGCTTCGGCTCGATCGGCATCCAGCTGTCCTGGATCAAGAACATCGAGTTCTCCGGCGAGTACTTCGCGACGACGAAGGGCTACTACACGGCGGCCGGGTTCTCCTCGGTGGACCTGATCGCGGGCGGTTCGGCGGGCACCTCGGCCGAGTCCGCGGTCGCCGCCGGCAAGGCCTTCGTGGGCCTGTCCTCGCCGGGCGCGACCGGCCCGGCGATCCTGCAGGGGGCGCCGCTGAAGACCGTCGCCACCACGTACCAGAAGAACCCCTTCGCCATTCTGTCGATCAGCAGCAAGAGCCCGATCGCCGCGCCGAAGGACATGGCAGGCAAGAAGATCGGCGTACAGCAGGGCACGAATGAGGTGCTGTTCAAGGCCCTGCTGACGGCCAACGGCATGAGCACCTCGGACGTGACGATCGTTCCGGTGCAGTACGACCCGACCGTGCTGGCCACCGGCACCGTCGACGGCTACATGGCCTACATCACCAACGAGCCGATCCTGATCCGCTCCAAGGGCTACGAGACCACCACGTTCCTGTTCGCGGACTACGGCCTGCCGCTGGTCTCCGAGACCTTCGTCGTGCTGCAGGACTCGATCGACAACGACCGCGCCAAGGTCAAGGCCCTGCTCAAGGCCGAGATCCAGGGTTGGACGGACGCCGTGGCCGCGCCCGCGGCGTCCGCGAGCCTGGCCGTGAACAACTTCGGCAAGGGCGACGGACTCAACGTCACCGAGCAGACCGCCGAGGCCACGGCGCAGAACGGACTGATCGTCAGCGCCGACACCAAGAAGAACGGCCTGTTCACCATGACGGACGAGCTGATGACCGCGAATATCGACTCGCTCGGCAAGGTCGGCGTGAAGGTCACCGCGAGCCAGCTGTTCGACCTCTCCCTGCTGGCCGAGGTCTACGCGGAAAACCCGAGCCTGAAGGGTTAAGCAAGATGACGACCGCAGACCCCGGCGGCATCGAGCTGCGCGGACTGACCAAGGAGTTCAAGGTCGGCCGACGCACGATCACCGCACTCGACGACGTATCGCTGCATACCCCCGAGGGCCGCTTCCTGTCCCTGCTCGGCCCCTCGGGCTGCGGCAAGTCCACGATTCTGCGCATCGCCGCCGGGCTCGAGAAGCCCACCGCCGGCGACGCGGTGATCAACGGGCTCACGCCGCGTCAGCTGCGCGGCGAGCACGCGCTGGGCATCGCGTTCCAGGACTCGGCGCTACTGCCCTGGCGCTCGGTGGCCGCGAACATCCGGCTGCCGCTCGAGGTCGCTGGGGTCAAGCCGGAGCCCGGCTTCATCGATGAGCTGATCCGGCTGGTCGGCCTGGACGGCTTCGAGAAGGCCAAGCCGGCCCAGCTTTCCGGCGGCATGCGCCAGCGCGTCTCGATCGCCCGCAGCCTGGTGGTCAAGCCTTCGGTGATGCTGCTGGACGAGCCCTTCGGCGCACTCGACGACATGACCCGGCAACGGATGAACGTCGAGCTGCAGCGGATCCTGACCGAGAAGCCCGCCACGACGCTGATGGTGACGCACGGGATCGCCGAGGCGGTATTTCTCTCCGACTACGTCGCGGTGATGAGCGCCCGGCCCGGCCGCATCATCGAGGTCGTCGAGATCGACCTGCCGCGCCCGCGCACCCCGGCGATCATGCGGTCCCCGGAGTTCCACGCGTACCACGACCGGCTCTCGGCGCTGCTGTTCGACTCCGAGGGCTCGCGCGAGGCAGTAGCGGAAGCCCAGGCGTCGTGATGACAGTGACGGCAGAGCTCGCACGGCGCTTCGCCAGTGTGATCGGGCTGCTCATCCTGCTCGCCGTGTGGACGCTGTTCGGGGTCTTCGGCCTCGGCACGCACGGCGCGGTGCCGACCCCGTGGGCCGTCATTCATCAGATGATCGAGGACGGCGCAGGCCTCTATTGGTCTAACGCAGTGGTCACGATCACCTATGCGGCCCAAGGCTTCCTCTGGGGCAACCTCGCCGCGCTCGCGGTGGCCACGCTGACGCTCCTGGTGCCCCGACTCGCCCCGGCAGCCTCACAGCTCGCCGTGATCAGCTACTGCACGCCGCTGACCGCGGTCGGCCCGATCGTGCTGGTGGTGATGGGCGGCCGGGCCCCGACGATCTTCCTGTCGGCCATGGCAGTGTTCTTCACGACACTCGTCGGCGCACTGCTCGGCGTCCGCTCGGCGGACCCCGCCGCCCTGGACGTGATCCGCGCATACGGCGGAAACCGCTGGCAGCAACTCGTGAAGGTGCAGTTGGTCGCGGCGGCCCCGGCCGTCGTCAACGCCCTGAAGATCGCCGCGCCCTCGGCGATGCTCGGGGCCATCCTCGGCGAGTACCTCGGCGGCGTGGACAGCGGGCTCGGCGTGGTGCTCACGCTGGCCCAGCAGCAGTTCGACGTCGCGCGCACGTGGGCGCTTGCGCTGGTCATCGGCCTGCTGGCGTTCGCCGGCTACGGACTGTTCTCGCTGCTCGGCCGGGTGCTCACGCCCTGGGCCGCCGGTCGAAGCGAGCTGGGAGGGGCACGGTGAACGCGGTGCGCGTGGTCTGGCGGGTGCTCAATCCGCTGCTGGTCTCGGCCGTAGTCGGGTTGTGTCTCTGGTTCGCGGTGGTCGATCTGTTCTCGTTCAGCCCGTACGTGGTCAAGAGCCCGTCGCAGGTGTGGACGTATCTGTTCTCCGGTCCCGACGCGGCCGCGAACCGCGAATCGGTGCTCCAGCCGCTGGGCACCACGCTCGGCGACGGGGCCTACGGGTTCTGCTTCGGCATGCTCGCGGCACTCGTTGCGGCACTCACATTCGTGACGGCCCCCGCGGTCGAGCGCACTTTTATGCCCATGGCGACGCTGCTGCGCTCGGTGCCGCTCGTCACCATGACCCCGCTCATCGTGCTGGTATTCGGCCGCGGAGTCGGCGGCGTCGCGGTGATCGGCGGGATCGTCGTGTTCTTCCCGGCCCTGGTCACCATCGGCCACGGCCTGCGCTCGGCCCCGCAACAGGCCATCGACGTGGTCGCGGTCTACGGCGGCGGGTCACGCAGCGTCCTGACGAAGGTCGCGCTGCCCGGCGCGCTGCCCTACCTGTTCGCCGCGGCCCGGCTCTCCGTGCCCAGCGCCCTGGTCGGCGCGCTGGTGACCGAGTGGCTGGCGACCGGCCAGGGGATCGGCGGCGCGATCCTGAACGACATCGGCTCGTTCGGCTACCTGTCCCTGTGGGCGTCGATCGTCGTGCTCACCTGCGTGTCGGTAGTGCTCTATACGCTGCTGGGAGCGGCCGAGACGTTCGTACTGTCGCGTATGGGCATGGCGGACCGCGGGGCGTGATAGTTCTGTACAAGGAGTGGCGAGAGGAACCCCGGTGATTCTGGATGCGACGGCGGCCGAGCTGCGTGAGCTGCTGCGGTCGTGCCTGGCCGTGCCGCGCTGGGTCGAGGAGATCGCCGAGGCCGCCCCGTTCGCGTCTGCGGACGAGCTGCTGGACCAAGCCCGACACGCCGCA
>Ga0185299_10000802_pt1 | contig 74885 bp, 77 predicted proteins | sample PaiPotPPA55metaG_FD_128002 | JGI IMG/M metagenome (GOLD analysis project Ga0185299, IMG submission 128002) | Iron sulfur acid spring bacterial and archeal communities from Banff, Canada, to study Microbial Dark Matter (Phase II) - Paint Pots PPA... ...
TTCGTCCACAGTGGGGGGGGGTGGATTTTGCTCCGCGCTAATAGAATCTATTAGGACCGAGTAAAATAGATCCCCCCTACCAGACCGATTGGCCGGTCACCCGAAGCCGACCAGACCGTGTGACTGCCAGACCTACGTTGACGCTGGCTCGCCCAAGAGGGTGACATTTGGCTTGGTGTGGACTCGCACATAGCTCGCCCCCGACATGGCCGGCGCAACCCAAGCATTGAGCCGGGGCGGGAACACCGCGATGTGCGCGCGTCCCTGCTGCCCCCGGAATCCCCGGTTGCGACCCGCTGTCTGCTCAAAGCGATCGACATAAAAGAGCCGCACGAAATCCGCACGTCCGAACCTCTCATTGAGCGCACCGAGTTCGCCGAAAAGCGCAGGCGATACCGCGTTGTAGAAAGCCACGATGTCCGATCCGATATACGAGTTCGAGCCTTTCGCGGCCATGTGAGTGGTGATCGAGAGGTCCGAGATGCGGTCTTTCACCATGTCGGAGATGATTTGGGCCTCGGGATACTGCGCCTTATAGGCTCGCACGAGCCTAGGCAGTGTCTCCTTCTTGCAGGACCGCTGTAACTCCAGGGTGACAATGTCACGCTCGCTGTCCGGCAGACCGAACTCGTAGACCCGGAATCGATCGTCCTGTTCTTCGCCTCGGCTCGCCGACTCCGCATCGATTGTTTCGATAATGCGTGTCGGTACGGCCTCGGTCGTCAGCATCGTCACACGCCAGAACTCGTTCCACCACCCGCGAGCCCGGACGTAATAGTGCTGCCCGACCATCTTCGCGTATATGCCATCGGTCTCGTCGAACGGGACTTCGCGATCGGAGACCTGGACGAGATGCTCCTCGGTGTAATCGCAATCGAGGACCTCCACGAGCAGGTTCCAAGTCATGTCCCGGTAGGGGTGATCGCTCAAATAGGTCGAGAACCGGCTGTAGCGTTCCGCAATGTCGGGGATGTCCTTGAAGCCGATTTCTTTGGCACATTCGTGTACCCACTCAACGATCGCCGAGGGGTGAATGCTCACGAGATCGTGGGCTGAGACTTCATCGACGATGACGCGGTGAATTCGGTTTTGAGCAAGCAGACGGCTGCGCCAGTTTGCCCGCTCATTCAGACCCATCGTCTCGAACCACTTCGCATTAAAGCCCGGCGCATAGAACAGCCGGGTCATGCCGCCGCCGGCATGCTGACGCATCGTCTCGTGGGTCCCGAACAACACGGGGATTTTGCCTTCGTCTCTCAACTCGAACAGCCGACCCCGATAGGCGAACATCGCCTCGAAGACCTCCGGCTGCCGCTTAAAGACGGCATGCAGCCAGGATGAGCCGCCTTGCTCCAGGATGTCGAGATGATCGACCCGATCTTCCTCTGGGCAGAAGCGCTGATAAAGGGCCGTGAGAGACAAATACAGATAGGGGACGAACCGTTTGTCCCGATTGACCCGATTGAACGTCTCGATCTTTTCCTCGGCCTGCTCGATCGAGGGCGAGGAGAAGAAGATGACGCCGGGGTCGCGTTCATAGATGACCGGGATGCTGGCCATCGTTTTGGTAGACTTTCCGCATCCTGACCACGGCGATTCGCCAGAGCCCTCCGCACGCGATGGAAGATGCCGGGATCGCTTGGGAACAGGGAGGGATAGTAGTGCTCGACGACGGCACCCTCGATGACCTTGCGGGCGTAGGAGAGCTTGTTGCCATCCTCGTCTACTCGCGTCCGCGAGAAGGGCTGCCATTCACCGATGACCGCGCGGTTCTTGAGCACCCCCAGCACCATGCCGTGCGTCCAGCCCTCGGTCTTCTTCTCGTGCCTACGGCGCTTGTTGCCCAGCGGCGAAAATCCCATTGCGGTCAATCGCTCCGCGATCGTGCGGCTGCCAATATTATCCTGATCCGCCCAATAGAAAATCTGCCGAATGACGGACGCAATGGACTCGTCGATCGCATACATATACTCGCGCCCACCGATCACGATTGGCTCCGTCACCGGAAAGAGCCAGCCGGGGCAGCGGTCGCCGACATACCAGCCCGGCCCACCTTTCTTCATCGTATGTGCCCGAACGCCAGCACGAACTTGGCGCAGTTTGATCGCGTTCGTTTTGCGCTCCATGTCGGCGAGATCGGCGGAGTGCTTATGCGCGATCACCATGTCGATGAAATCTTCCATCAACACGAGCACGCCCGATAGACCGCTGATCGATTGCCACGTGCGCAGTGCCCGGCCTTTGATGTCGAGTCTCATGCCACCGTGTTCGGGGTGCATAAGGTCGAGATACTGGTAGAGCGCTTCCTGTGCCGATAGGCGTCCGAGTCGGCTATGGGATTCGGTGCCAATCACGGAACCAAGGGGGATGTCGCCGTTCTCGATGTCGAACTTCATCCGACCGAACTCGGCTTCCAAATTGTCGCCGTGATAGCCGCTCTTGTGGCGGTCGTAGTAGGGATGCTCGACGAGCGGCAGAGCGAGGTGCTCGGCCCGCGCCCGGTAATAGTTCATGTCGAGTTGACGTTCCTCGGATGAGCGGTCGTCCTGGGGCAGACTGCTATGCCGGCCATAAACAACGTAGACGGGTTGCTTGCCCTTCACGGGCTGGTTCAAGGTTCGGGGTGCCACACACTTCTCCTAGCTGTATCGAGCGATACGTATCGGTGTGTGGGTTTTGCCAAATCCTTAGTTGCGCAGCATCCACCACACCCGCGCGGCCCATTGCGGCGTCGTTGTGCTGTAGAGGATGACCCGGCTATTCTCGCCGACCCCGAAGCGCCCCATCGCTGCGGCGAACTCCTCAAGTCCCGGCATCATGAACCGCAGCTTCGGGTGCTTTGCCGAAAGGTCGGCTTCTAGATCGAGGAATTGCGCGCCGGGAATGTGGCCCTGCTCGAAATCCTCGCGCCCGGGCTTGACCGTGTAGGTGATCTTCGGGTCGGGGATCAGATGCGTCGTGCAATCGAGCACCACCAGGTTCGGGTCATCGAGGTGCGCGGCGAGCCAATCGGTCTCGGCCAGGAATTCGGGGTGGGCAAACCCTTGCGCCTCGCTCATGCTCGCCTCCATCTCTGGGCTGAGAAACTGCCCCGGATCGTAGAGCAAAAGGAGAAGCCTGTCGTGGCGAGCCGCATCAACCGCGCCATCGAGCTCCTGGCGCAAGACCAGGCGATCTATTACGTCGGCGCCCATAGCGGCCATGTGCTGACCCGCGCGCAGGGCCGCGAGGATGCCGGCACCTGGGCGGACTATATCAACATCGGCATGGAGCACGGCGCCTTCGACATGGCCGGGCTCGCCGAATACCTGCAGGGGCTGGTCGAGGGCGGCCCGACCCGTTCCGGCCACCGCACGCCGGCCGTTATCGTCGAGGCGCCGGTCAACGGCACCGACGAGGCCAACGTCCTCTATAATGCCTGGCAGTTCCGCCAGATCCTCGGCCGCGGGGCGCATGGGGTCTTGTTGTGCCAGGCGGAAGCCGCTGGCGCGGTGCGCGCTTTTGTCGAGAGCTGCCGCTATCCGCTTCACCTCGAAGGCGTCGATCCGTTTCTGCCGACCCCGCTGCAGCGGATGCGCGACGACGCCGATCCGGTGCGGCGCACGGTCGGCGCGGGGGAGGCAAAGCCGCTCGGTCTCGGCAGGCGAGGACGCGGTTCGGAATCGACTGCGGCGCCGATCTGGGGGATTTCGGAAGCGGAATACCGCGAGCGCTGCGATCCCTGGCCGCTCAACCCGGCGGGCGAACTGCTGCTCGGGATCAAGCTCGAAAGCCCGGAGGGCATCGCGCATTGCGACGAGATCCTCACCGTGCCCGGCATCGGCTTCGCCGAGCTGGGTCCCGGCGATCTCTCGCTCGCGCTCGGCTATCGCGAGATGCCGCGCGACAAGTACCCGCCCGAGATGCAGGAGGCGCGCGACAAGGTGTTCGGTGCCTGCCGCAAGAATGGTGTCGCGTTCCTCGAGACCGGCACGCCGGAGAACATCGCAAAGAAGCTCGACGAGGGCGTGCGTGTCATCGCCGGCCACCGCGAGGACACGGCCCGCATCGGCCGCGCCCACCAGAACCGCGCAATGCCGGTATGATGCATCAGCAACACGCGTCCCTTCGACACGCGCTGCGGCTTCGCCGCCGCGTTGCTCAGGATGAGGTCCGTTGTTGATGGCATGACCAGAATTCCCTCATCCTGAGCGCGACCCCGGACTTGATCCGGGGGAGCAGTCGAAGGACGCACCGCCCATATCCAGCGGGATCGGAGACTCCCGAGGTGTCAGGGTGAGGGCGTCGCGATGACCCCGGCGCTGGCGAGCGCCGTGATCTCGTCCGGCGTGTAGCCCAGTTCGGCCAATACCGCCTCGGTGTGCTCGCCGAGCGCGGCAACGAAGGGCTTGGCCCCCGCTTCGGCGTTCGACATGCGGAACGGCGGGTTCAGCGCGCGGAATGTGCCGCCCTTGTCGTGGATCTCGGCGAAGGAATGGCGGTGCGCCAGCTGCGGATCCTCCATCGCCTGTTTGACGGTGCGGTAGGGCGATGAGGGCACGCCGTGCTTGTCGAAGATCGCCTGCACCTCGGCGCTCGGCAGCGTCTTCGACCAGCTTTCGAGCTCGTCGATCAGCTGCCCCCAATTGGCGCGCCGGTCGGGGTATTTCGCGAAACGCGGGTCGTCGATCCAGTCGCGCCGCCCGGCGGCCGCGGCGAGGTTCTGGAAGGTGCGCTCGCTGGCGATCGACAAATTGAGCCAGCCGTCCTTGGCCGCGATCGGGCCGAACACCGGCCGCCCCATCGGCGCAATCGGGAACTGTGCGAGCTGCATCTCGCTCAGGGTCAGGCTCAGCATGCTTTCGAGCATCGAGACGTCGATCAGCTGGCCCTCGCCGGTCTGCTGCCGCTGATAAAGCGCCGTCATGATCGCGCCGAACGCATACGTGCCGGTCACGACATCGGCGATGTAGATGCCGCAATAATCCGGCCGTCGCTCGCCGCCCTGATAGGCGAGGTGCGCGAGGTCGTAGCCCGAGGATGCATGGATCACCGGCGCATAGGCCGGCAATCCGGCCGACGGGCCGGTCTGGCCGTAGCCCGAGATCGCGCAGAAAATCAGATCCGGTTTGACGGCTTTGAGCGCCGGGTAGTCGAGCCCGAAGCGCTGCATGACCCCGGGGCGGAAATTCTCGACGACGACATCGGCGGTCGCGGCGAGGCGCTTGACGATCTCGACCGCCTCGGGCCGCTTCAGATCGAGGATGACGCTCTTCTTGCCGGTGTTAAGCTGGCCGAACGAGGTGCTGGCGCCCTCCCGCAACGGCGGGCGCGACCGCATCATGTCGCCGCCTTCCGGCGCTTCGAGCTTGATCACTTCGGCGCCGCAATCGGCGAGGAGTCGGGTGCAATGCGGCCCGGCGATCGTCGTCGTGAAATCGACGACCCGCACATCATCCAAGGGGCTGTTCATTTCTGGTTCTCTCGGGCCGTCCTAGACCCAGGGAGATTGCGTCGCTTCGCTCGCAATGACAACCCGAGGGGCGCTCATTCCGAGAGCGTCCGCAGCATAACCGCAGACGGGGGCTGGTTAGGCGGCGTAGTGCGCGAAGACGACGGGCGAGACGAAGGCCCAGCTCTCGATGAAGGTGGCCTTGTCGGGCTTGCGGCCGAGTTCCTCCATCGCGCCCAAGAGGCAGAACCAGTTCAGCACCTCGTGCTGGCCCGAGTCTTCGATCTGGTCGGTCGTGTAGCGGTGCCAGGCCGTGTAATCGCCGATTTCGAGCGCGTCGTAGAGCGCGCGGTCCGCTGCGACATCGGGCCAAAGCTGCCAGTTCTTCTCGGTCAGGAACGAATGCGACCAGCTCGACGAGGCGACGAAGGCGGTCCGCCACGGGCTCTCCGCCATGACCCGCGCCGCGGCGGCGCCGACCTGCATGCAGCGGTGCGGGTTCGGCCCCGGCGGGTCGAATGCCTGAGAGGCGGGATCGCGGATCTCCTCGCGCATCGACAACGGCAGCCGCAGCCCGCGCGCCGCATTGACGCGCCGCCCATAGCAATTCACCGCGAACTGCACCAGCGGATAGTCGAACCCGCGCCGCTCGTCGTCGAGCAGGATCACCGTGTTCTCGAACGCGTGCCCCATCAGGTGGTGCAGCGGCTTGTACGCGTAGCCGACATCGATGCCCGCTTCGATGAGCCCGGTCGCGAGGTATTTGCCGGCCTCGCGGTGGCCGCGCACCCGCATCTTCGTGTCAGCCGGTTCGTCCCATGGGTTCCAGGGGTTTCGGCGATGCGCCCAGGGCTGCAATCCTGGTCGTCATAGGCAAGGACCGCGAAGGGCGGGACGATGTCTTCCTTGAAGTTCTCGTACTGGTCGTCGCCCCACATGATGACGACATCGGGGTTGAACTCATCGATGACGCGGCGCGCCTCGGCGAAATGCGTGCGGTAGATTTCGCGGCCGCGCGCCGCCGCCGAGGCGCCCAATCATTCCCCAGTTCGTCGCGCAGCGGGGCCGGCCAGGAGGCCGGGTTCTTCATCTCCGTGGGCATCGCCGGGTCGTCGAGCGCGGCGCGCAGCATGAAGGTCCAGTCTTCATTCGGGCGCAGCATCAGCGGGCGATGCGTGCACCCCACTCCGAGGATCTCGCCCATCCGTCACCTCCCGTTCAGAAATTAAAAGCTTTACCGCAGAGGACGCGGAGGATGCGCGGAGGTCGCAGAGGGTATGATCCCCTCCGCGCCCACTGCGAAACCTCTGCGTCCTCCGCGGTGAAGCGTTGTTCTTGTTTACGCGTGCTGGCGCTGCGAGCTCGGCATCAGACTGTCGCCCACCGGCGCATGGCGCAGCGTATCGGTCTTCAGCGTCACCGGCGCACCAAGCCACATCGCAAGCGCGGTGTGGTCGTTATAGGAGCTGTCGGTCAGCGGATGCACCAAGATGTCGAGCCCGTCGCGGTTCAGCATGAGCCAGGGCACGAGGTTCTGGAACTCCGGCGTCTCGAAAATGACGTTGAATTGCGAGATCGGGTGCGGCCCGCGCGGTTCGTCGCTGAACCCGCCGGGCTCGACCTTGAATTTGCCGATGATCGTCTCGCGCAATTTGGCCGCTTTCGGCTTGGTCGCGGGGTCGTAATAGACGTGCGCGTGATAGCCTTTGATTTCACTCATCTCAAACCTCCTATCCAACTGTCGTTGTCATTCCGGGGCGCTGCGCAGCGGCGAGCCCGGAATCCAGGAACACAGGCTTCTGGAATATGGATTCCGGGCTCCGCCCTTCGGGTGGCCCCGGAATGACGATGAGTTTGGTGTTCATGCGCTCGAACTAGGCGCCGAGCTGCGCCGCGATCTTCCGGCTGATCTCGGCGCGCCATTCCTCGATCGGCTTGAACCCGTCGCGGTCGCGGCAATAGGCCTCGGTTTCGCGATAGAGCTCGTCCTCCGGCTTGTCGAGGTCGATCTTGAAGCCCAAGGGCTGCGGCACGTACCACGGCGTATCGCAGAACATCTCGATCTGGTTGCCTTCGGGGTCCTGGAAATAGACCGACCAGGCGTTGCCGTGGCAGATCGGGCGGATCCCTTCGCAGCCGGCGTCGCGGATCTTGCGGAACGACTTCTGCACGTTGGCGAGCGTCTCGACGTTGAACGACACCTGCTGCACCATCGGCGTCTCGGTATCGGTCGTGCGGCCGCGCACCAGCACGATCTGGTGATGGTCGCTCGGGTTGCGCGACAGGAAGGTGATGCGGCCGTCCTCGGCGCCGTCGCTGACGACGAACCCGAGCACCTGCGTATAGAAATCGATCATCTTTGGTACATCGCGCACGTAAAGCCCGACATGGCTGAGGCGCGGCGCGGCTTCCGGCATGGCTTTTCACTCCCGGTAGAATGCTCCTGTTGTCCTATATCAGCGCGATCGATCATCTACCAAATCGATTGATCATATGATATTCATTCATGGCATGGATATTCGCGCCGTCGACCTCAATTTGCTGAAGGCGTTCGACGCTTTGATGAGCGAGCGCGCGGTCACCCGCGCCGCCGGCCGCATCGGCCTGTCGCAGCCGGCGATGAGCCACGCGCTGTCGCGGCTGCGCGGCCTGTTCGGCGATGACCTCTTCGTGCGCAGCCCGGCCGGCATGGAGCCGACCGCACATGCCCGCGAGATCGCGCCGCTGATCTCGGCCGCGATCGAGCAGATCGAGGCGGCGCTCAATCTGGGCGCCGGCTTCGACCCGGCGAAGAGCGCCGGCATCTTCACCGCCGGCATGGCCGAATATGCCGAGGTCGCGCTGGTCGGCCGGCTTGCCCGCGCCTTTGCCGGCGAGGCGCCGCGCGCGACGTTGCGGCTCCTGCCGCTCAACGGCGCCGACGCGGGCGAGCAATTGGAGCGCGGCATGATCGACGTCGCGGTCGCGCATCTGCGCAGCCTGCCGGCGGCGATCGAGACGCGAATGCTGTTGCGCGACCCGTTCGTCGTGATCCTGCGCAAGGGTCATCCGCTCGCGGCAGGCGGCGCCCTGACGATCGAGGCCTATGCCGCGCAAAACCACGTGCTCGTATCGCCACGCGGCGACACGACGGGCGCGATCGACCGCATCCTGGTCGATCTCGGCCTGCGCCGCCGCATCTCGCTCTTGGTCGCGACCTATCTCGCCTTGCCGGCGGCGCTCGCGGCGGCCGATCTCGTCGCGACCGTGCCGTCCCGCACCGCGCAACAGATCGCGCTCGCGGCCGAGATCGAGATCCTGCCGCTGCCGGTCGATCTGTCGATGACGGTCTCGATCGCCTGGCACCGCCGCGCCGCGAGCGAGCCGGCGCAGGCCTGGTTCCGCTCGCTTCTGCTCGCCGCCGCCGCGGATTGAACGGGGTCTTGCGCCGGGCGTGTCGAATACCCATTATTCCATGGATCGATGGATTGATGTTGTGAATCCTACCCTCAACCGCTTTGCCGCTCACGGCGGCCATCCGCCCCGCCCGGCAATCCATCTCCCGTCGCGGGCGCAGATCGAGGCGGGTGCGGCGATTTTTCAGGCGCTCGGCGATCCCGAGCGGTTGCGGCTTCTGGTGCGGCTCGCCGCTGGCGAAGCTTGCGTATCCGAACTCGCCGAAGGCGAGGGTGAAAAAATCACCACCGTGTCGGCCCGCCTGAAGACGCTTTACGCGGTTCGGCTGGTGAGGCGGCGGCGCGAGGCCAAGCACGTCTATTACGCGCTGGCCGACGAGCACGTACTGCGATTGGTGCGCAATGCCATAGACCACGCGACCGAGAACCGCACCGCATCTCTAGAAAACGGAAAGGACGATTGAAATGACCAACTGCACCGCTCCCACTCACGCCGAGCACGCGCATCGCCACCGGCCGGGTTGCGGCCACCCCGCCGTGCGCCACGACGGCCACACCGACTACCTCCACGACGGTCACCTCCATCACCCGCATGGCGATCATGTCGACGAGCATGTCGTCGAGGTTTCTGGCGAAAACCCCGATCGCTGCACCTCGGATCACCGCTGCGCCGGTCATGAAGCCGGCCATGTCCACGGCGCCGGTTGCGGCCACGAGGCGGTTCCGCACGGCGATCACGTCGATTATCGCGTCGGCGGCCACCTGCATCACCCGCACGGCGGCCATTGCGACGATCACGGCCCGCTGCCTGCCGCCTGACCGCAGTAGTTGTAGGATGGGCTGATCCCGGCGTAAGCCGGGAGAAGCCCATCAAAAATTCACAACGAGACAGCGAGGCAGTGAGGTTCAGCCGACTCGGTAATCTCGCTGTCTCACCGTCTCATTGTGAATCAAATTGACGATGGGCTTCGCGCTGCTCAGCCCATCCTACAAGTCACAGACGCGGGTCTCCGTTGCCTCTGTGTCTCTGTGGTGAATTCATCTTTTCGGGATCTCGATGTTCAACAGCCGGGCGGCGTTGCGGCCGAGGATCGCGCGCCGCTCATTGTCGTCGAGCGCCTCGGCGCTTTCGATAAAGCCGATCGGGTCAACTTCGCCCATGTCGGCCGGGTAATCCGTCCCCATCAGCACATGGTCGGCGCCGTACTGCTCGACGAGATATTCGAGCTGGTGATGCGTGTAGACGATCGTGTCGAAATATAGCCGCCGCAGATAATGCGTCGGCACGTGCCGGATGCATTCGCAGGTATCGGGCCGCGCCGCGGCGGCGTGGTCGATGCGCCCGGAATAGGCCGGCAGATAGCCGCCGCCATGCGACAGCACGAGCTTCAGATTCGGGTGGTCCTGCAACACGCCGCCGAAGATCAAATGATGCACCGCGACGGTCGTGTCGAGCGGGTTGCCGATGATGTTGGTGAAGTAATGGTCGCGGAAGCGGCTCGCCTCCGGGAATCCGGTCGGGTGCATGAACAGCACGAGCCCCAATTCCTCGGCGCGCGCGAAGATCGGCCGGAAGCGCGGCTCGGACAGATCGGCCCCGGCGACATTCGTCGCCATCTCGATGCCGCGCAGCCCGAGCGATTTGTGCAAGCGCTCCAGCTCGGCCACCGCCAGCTCCGGCGCCTGAAACGGCACGGTGCCGAGCCCGACAAACCGGTCGGGATGCTTGCCGCAGATCTCGGCCATGTTGTCGTTGATGATGCGCGCCGTCGCGATCCCGAGATCGGCTGGGACGCTGTAGAAGGTTTGCGCCGGGGACGGGGTGATCGCCTGGATGTCGATCCCCATGCGGTCCATGTCGGCGAGCCGCTGCTCGACCGAGGTGAACTGGATGCGGGTGCGCTCGGCCTGCTCGCGGTTTACCTTGCGGGTGTGCTCATTGGCGAATTGGTGACGCGGCTGCCAGTCCATCGAGAGGCCCGCTTCCTTCACCATCTCCTCGGCCTTCGCGGTCAGCACGTGGCAATGGATGTCGATCGTGAACCATTTGCCGCGGGCATGTGCCGGTCCGGGAAACCGCCCCGGGATCTGCGCCCCTTCCGGCAGGCAGGTGAACAGCATCGTCTCCTCCTCGCGTTTTCTGCATCCTACAGGCGGGCCGCGTCGCATGCGAGACCGGTGGCTGAACGCCCGCGGCATCGCCATATGACGGGGGTTCAGCGGCAGCGGTAGTGATGATTAGTCAGGCGACAGCGACGATCCGCAAATGGACCGACAAGGCGCGGGCGGCGCCCGTGCCCGGCCTGCCGATGGTCATGGGGCTGCTCGATTGGGCCTATGACCGCGCCGTCCAGGGCCTGCCGGGGCTCGACGGCGCCGAGGAATTGGCCCGGAGCTATGCCGATCGCGGCGCGACGACCGACGAGGCGGTCGCGAAGCTGATCGCGAACCAGAGCGGCAAGGCCGGGATCGCCGGCTTCGTGACCGGCTGCGGCGGCGCGATTTCGCTGCCGATCGCGATGCCGGCCAATCTGCTCGGCACGCTCTATATCCAGCTGCGGCTCGTCGCGGCGATCGCGCATCTGCGCGGCCACGATCTGCAGAGCGCCGAGGTGCGCACCTTGGCCTTGGCCTGCATGACCGGCTCGAAGGCCGCCGACACATTGCGCGACGCCGGCGTCCGGCTCGGCACGCGGCTGACCCGCGACGTGCTCGGATGGCTGTCGCCGGCCGTGTTCAAGAAGGTCGAGCACGCAGCCCGGTTGCCGGTGCTGAACGGGCTCACAACGGCCACTGCCGCGCGGCTCGGCCGGCTCGTGCCGGTGGTCGGCGGGATCGTTGCCGGCGGGTTTGACGCGGCCATGACACAGTTGATCGGCCGCACCGCCGACCGCGTGTTCGCCGCCCCTAAAGCGACTTCAGATAACTGATCAGCGCCTCGCGGTCGGCCGGCGACAGCTTCTCCCAGCGCAGCCGCGCGTTGCGCGCCTCGCCGTCATGCAGGCCGATCGCCTCGGGCAGATTCTGCGCCCGGCCGTCATGCAGATAGGGCGGGCCGGAGGCGGCGACGCCCCACAGCGGCGGCGTGCGGAAATCGGCCGGCCCGGCGCGGCCCTCGGCAATGCCGTCGGCGAGGCCTGGACCCATGTCGTGCAACAATAGATCGGTATAGGCGCGGATCTCGGGTTCCTCGCCCAGTTCGGCCGCGGCTTCCGGTGCCAGTTTCAGGGACGGCGTGTGGCACTGCGCGCAGCCGGCCTCGCCGAAAATGCGCTCGCCGGCTTTGGTGGACACGTCGGCTTCATGCTGCCGCGGCGGCGGGCCGAGCAATCGGACAAAGGCGGCGATTTCCTCGATCGCGATATCCGGATAGGTCTGGCCGTCGGGTTTGCGATCGAGCCCCAATTCGTGCGCGAACGCCCCCGCGACAAAGGTTTCGACATCAGGCACGCGCGCCTTCCAGCCGAACCGCCCCGCTTCTGCCGCCGTGCCGCCGACCCGGCCGATGATGTTGTCCGGACCCGGCGCCGGTCCGCTCGGTTGCTTGAGCGAAACACCATCGAGCAGCCCGAGACCGAACAGGGGAGGGGGCTTGCGCCGCGACGACCCCGAGGGGGGTGTCAGCTCGGTGATGCCATCGGCCGTCCGCTGCATTCTTTGGAAAACATGACCGCCGCCGCTGTCGGCGCTGTCGTTCGACATGACGACGAACACGTTCGGCGCGGTGCCGCTGCCGCCCGCTGCTGGCATGGAATGACAGCCGAGGCAGCTATGCTCGTTGAAGCGCGCGCCGACCCCGTCATGTTCGTCCCAGGTGCGCGAGAACTGCTTGAGCCCATCCGCGAAAATCTTGCGGTCGGCCTCGGTCGCCTCCGCCCGCGGCCGACCAAACACCAGGCTCTCAGTCCGTTCCCCGGCAATGCCGACGGTACCCGCTGCCGCCAGACTGGCTGCCAACAGAATACCGACAACCCAGGACGTCATTCCGGGATCGCCCGAAGGGCGAGGCCCGGAATCCATGAACACGGGCCTCTGGAATATGGATTCCGGGCTCGCGGCTTCGCCGCGCCCCGGAATGACGATCTTTCCGGCATCCAGCTCGAACGGTTACGCCAGCAGGCGGCCGAGGCCGGGGCAGCGTTCGCGGCCGCCGAGCCGCTGCAACACCGCCCAGAACGCCGCCTGGTTCGTGGTGACGACCGGCTTCCGGAACTCGCGTTCCCATTCGGCGATGTGGGCCATCGTCGGGAAATTGCCGCCGGGCACGACAAATGCCTCGATCTCCGGCCGGTCGATGCGGCCGAAGGCTTCGCGCGCGTTTTCCGGCCCGAGCTGGCCGATCGCATAGGAATCCGTCGCGGCAAAGCCCTCGAGCGCGACGATCGAGAGCCCGTATTTTCCCTCGAAATAGCGCTTGGCGCTGGCGTTCACCGGCTCCGAATAGGGCGAGACCAGCGCCACCCGCTCGGTCCCGAGCGCCTGCATCGCCTCGCCGATCGCCATCGCCGAGGTAAAGGCCGGCACCCCGGCGGCGGCGCTGATGCGGCGGGACACGTCGGCGCAGTAGCCGTCGGCGAACAGGCTCGCGGAGGTTTGCAGCAGAAACACGACCTCGACCCGGGCATTGCCAAGCATCTTCGCCTGGTAGTCGACATCCTCATCGCGCGGCGGCGAGAACGGCGTCTTGTTGGCGCTGCTCGTCGCCATGCGCGCGTAATGCGCCTGCCAGCCTTCCGGTAACAGCCGGCTGTATTCGATCTCGCCGGTCGTATTCGTCGAGGGGATCAGGACGCCGAAATGGCGCATGGCCGCAATCCTTTGTCCGGTGCGTAAGCAGAGACCTTAAGCCTTAGCCCTCCGTCGCGCCAAGTCACGGAGCCGCGATGCGTTCCCGGCGATGGCGCCCCGGCCGATCCGCCGGTACGATGAGGCATCGCTTCCGTTGCGGAGAGCCCCTCTAATGGCCACACCTTCCCTTCCCTTGAACGGCTTCCGGGTCATCGACCTGACCGCCCACCGCGCCGGCCCGACCGCGGTGCGCCAGCTCGCCGATTGGGGCGCCGACGTCATCAAGATCGAGATGCCGGGCGAGCACACCGACGCGACCGGCAGCCGCCGCGACGGCCCCGATTTCCAGAATTTGCACCGCAACAAGCGGTCGCTCTCGCTCGACCTGAAGAGCCCGGAGGGGAAGAAAATTTTCTTCCAGCTCGCCGAGAAGGCCGATGTCGTCGTCGAAAATTTCAAATCGACCGTCAAGCACCGGCTCGGCGTCGATTACGAAGCCGTCCGCAAGGTCAACCCGCGCATCGTCTATGGCAGCATCTCCGGCTTCGGCCAGGACGGCCCCTATGAAGGCCGCCCCGGGGTCGACCAGATCGCGCAAGGCATGGGCGGCCTCATGTCGATCACCGGCCTGCCGGGGCAGGGGCCGGTCCGGGTCGGCATTGCGATCAACGACACCTCGGCCGGCATTCTCTTGGCCAACGGCATCACGCTGGCGCTTCTCGCGCGCGAGCGCACCGGCGAGGGGCAGTGGGTGCACACTTCGCTCCTCGAAGCGCAGATCTTCATGCTCGACTTCCAGGCCTCGCGCTACACGATGAAGGGCGAAGTCGCCAAGCAGGAGGGCAATTTCCACCCGACCTCGCCCGGCACCGGCATGTTCCAGACCGCCGACGGCTACATCAACATCGCCGCCTCGGGTGATAATCTCTGGCGGAAATTCTGCGAGGTCGCCGGCGACAAGGAGCTGGCGAGCCACCCCGATTTCGCCACCGTGCCGCTGCGCGCCAAGAACCGCGCCGCGCTGATCGCGCATCTCAACGATCTCGTGCGCTCGAAGCCGAGCGCCTTCTGGGTCGAGGAGCTCAACAAGGCCGGCGTACCGTGCGGCCCGATCAACACGATCGACCAGGTCTTCGCCGATCCGCAGGTTAAGCATCTCGGCATCCGGCGTCCGGTCGATCACCCAAAGCTCGGCACCTATGACATCGTCGGCCAACCGATCCATATGAGCGCCTATCCGCAGCCGGAGCGCCTCAAGCCGACCCCGGACCAGGGCCAGCACACCGACGAAGTCTTGTGCGAGCTCGGCTACGACGCCGCCGCGGTCCAGGCACTGCGCGGCAAGGGCGTGGTCTAAGCCTGGTCGCGGCGAGGGCGGCGCAGCGTGAATTTTTCGAACGGCGCCAGGTGGCCGTCCGGCCCGACCACATCGTAATAGGTGACCTCGATCGTGGTGGCATCGCCGGGGCGTGACCCGGGATCGACGGTAAACGCCGCGAACCCATAGGCATGCGCGGGGTTGCGCACGGCCGACCATGGCGCCTGCTCGTGGACGTAGACCGGCGGGCGCTTGCCGGTTTTCGGATCGGGTTCGCCGACCGCGGTGATCACCCGGCACGCCGGCGGGTCGAAGAACAGCGTGTTCGATGGCGATCCCGTTCCGCCGCCGCCGATGACCATGTGCACGGTGCCCTTGGTCGTGTCGATCACGTCGGTGGCGGTCGCCGCGGGGACGGGAGTCAGGGTGGCGTTTTCTTCCCGGCCGCGGATCGGGTGCGAGCGCTCGTAGTGATGTTCGTGGCCGCACACCACCAGGTCGACGCCGTATTTGTCGAACAGCGGCGCCCATTCCTGCCGGATCCCGAGATCGGCGCCGTTGAACTTGTCCACCGTCGAGATGGCGACCTGATGCATGCACACGACGATCCAGTCGAGATCGCGATCGCCGCGCGCCGTGGCCAGTTCCTTTTCTAACCAGGCCTTCTGCGCACCGGACGAATAGCCGCGAACGTATGAATTGCCGCCGTCCTGATACACGACGTCGTCATTGGCGAGGCTGATCACCCGTACCGCGCCAACGGTAAAGGCGTACCACAGCCCGCGCGTCACCTCGGTCTGCCCGGTGGCCTCAGGCAGCGAAAAATAGGTCTGATAGGCCTGATATCCGATCGGTCCGTTGCCGAGCTCGTTCTCGTGATTGCCGGCCGCCGGCATCCATGGCCGGTTGCGGGCGCTGCGGCTGTTGTTCTCCCAGAAATCCCACCAGGTGCGGACCCGGTCTTCGGCGATATTGGCGTAGCACAGATCGCCGTTGAGCAGGTGAAACAGCGGCTGCAGCCGCTCGATGCCGAGCACCGTGTCGGCCGCCGCCGGCGAGCCGAGATTGTCGTTCACGTACACGATCGACGCATTGCCGATCTTCACCCCCTCGGGAGGCGCGTACTTCCGGCCCATGGTCGGCGTCGCCTGGTCGCCAAAACTGGTGAAGGTGAACCGCGCGCGGCCGCGCGGCGCGGTCCGGAATGTGGCGAATTGTGCTTCGGCGCCGTCATGGACCGCGCCGTAGAGATAGGGGGTGTCGGGTTGCAGCTGAGCGAGTTTTGCGTGATATGCATAGACGACCTGGCCGGATTTGGCGTCGGTATAGCCGCTCTCTTTTGCTTCGGTGACCCGGTCGAGCTTGCCGTCGAGAGACCCGAGCATGACGCGCGGATTGCGCGCGGATTGCAGCGTGTGCCACGACGCGACGATCTCCGAAGAGGGGTCCGCCCCGAACTGCAGATGGAGTCCGCCGACCGGCGGTGTCATGACCGGATCAAGCGATGGCGATGCGGCGGGCGCCGCGCGCGCGGCCCCGGGTCCGATGATTGATGCCGCGACTGCGGCCCCGCCCGCAATCCCCGCCGCGGCGAGCAGCTTGCGGCGGCTGAGTTCGAGACTGAATTCGCTGTCTTGTATCGTCATGGCGCGGCCGATCTGTCCCCCGATACTGGTAAGTTCACCACAATTCGGTGACAAATCCGTGTCCGGTCGGAGGCGTAGCGCCTCGCGAGAGCGGGGCGCGCAACGATGGCGCTCAGCCCTCCGCGAGCGGCACTGACGCCGGCGGCGCCAGCGCTGCGCGAGAAGCGCGTGGCTCAGTAGAGAACCGGCCGCGGGCTGTCGCGCGGCACGATCTCCGTGCCGACCGGGGCGAGGCTGGCGCCGGCCAGCTTCAGATGCGCCCAGGCGAACGGAATGCCGATGATCGTCAGCGCGAGCCCGACCGCCAGCACGAGATGGATGATCGCCAGCCACCAGCCGGCGAACACGAACCAGATGATGTTGCCGAGCACGCTGAACACGCCGGCGTCGGGGCGCGACCGCATCTCCTGGCCGAACGGCAGCAGGGTGTAGAGCGCGATGCGCAAGGCCGCGAAACACCAGGGCAGGCCAATGATCGTGATCGCCATGATCAGCGCCGCGAGGACCCACGCCAACGCGGCGACGAGGCCGCCGAAGATCAGCCACAGGATGTTGAGCAGGAAATTGAGCGGCGACATGGGCGCGATGTGCCGCCGATCGCTCGCTGTGGTCAAGTGTCAGATCCAACCCGCCGCTTCTTCGCCGGAAGCCGGGCAGGATTGATAGCAGGCGGCTTTCGGGCCGCTAGCTCATGTACTGATAAACGACGGCGGCAAGCGCACCGCTTTCGACTTGAAGCGGGCCCTCATCGCTCGCGTTGGGAACCGCTCTTCGTGCCTCCCAGCTGCCATTCGCTGGACCGGCCGGCATTCGGCTCAGTCGGGTGGAGTTCGGTCACTCGTCATCCGCGCGCCGTCGGCACGGATGCGTCGATAGCCGCCGCCCGGCCGCCTCAGCATCGATTGCAGGGCGCTTTCCTTGCCGGTGCGGCAACCGGATGTTAGTTCGTCGGCATGGCAACAGAACAGCACAGCAGATTAATGACCTGCCATGCCCTTTTGCGGGAGCTGTACGAAGGGGGAAGTAGGCGCTCCGCCCTGTTCCGGTACGGGCTCTTGCTGTTCGATGCTGCGACAATCGTCTTCCTAATGTTGACATCATTCATGGATGGGAGCCCGGTCCTGGAGCTCGTCGACGCAGCCATCGGGACCATCATTCTCGCCGACTTCATTGCTCGCCTATCGCTGAGCCGCCATCGGTTCCGTGATCTCGTCCACCCGCTCGGGCTCGCTGACATTGCTGTCATCATCTCGTTCCTGGCTCCTGTCAGCGGGCATGACCTCGGCTTTCTTCGTGCGCTCCGCGCGCTCCGCCTGTTTCGCTCCTACCGCATTGCGAGCCGCATGAAGCGCGACTTCCCGTTCGTGCGACGCAATTACGAGACGATTGTCGCGGGGACCCACCTCTTCGTCTTTCTCTTTGTGATGACGGCGGTCGTCTACGAAACGCAGCACCGGCATAACCCCGCAATTGGGAATTACGTCGATGCGCTCTATTTCACGGTCACGACGCTGACCACGACCGGGTTCGGAGACATTACGCTTCCCGGGACGACGGGCCGATTGCTCACCATCGTAATGATGATCGTCGGCGTCAGCCTGTTTGTGCGGATGGTGCAGGTGCTATTCCGCCCGCGCAGAATGTACACCGAGTGCGCCTCTTGCGGACTTGCCGCGCATGAGCCCGATGCGATCCACTGCAAGCGTTGCGGGGCGCTGCTCAAACTCGCAACGTGACGGCCTTCCGTACTCCAAAAATTCACTGCTGTCGCACTCGACACCGGAGCTTGTCCAAGGCGGAGGTTGCGCTGGCCCGCGACCCGTACGCCCCGGCAGAAGACAACTCTGACCGAAGTGGCGGGAAAATGGACCGAATCACTTTTGTCCTCCGCTCGATTGGCACCCTCGCTGGAATCCACGGCCTCGCAGGGACTGCAGCAGAGATCGACCTGATCGGCCGCCGAAAAAATGCCATGGCGCCCCTTGAACCGCGGCCCATAAGTTGCCATTTTGTTCTCGCAAGCCCAAGGGTCCGAAATTGAGTGTTGCCGGTGACGAACTATCCCTCGCTTCGTCGAAAAGAGCGCGGCTCGTGCGCACCGGATCGCGAAGGGATATTCAACTTTAGAGCGAATCATGGCTGCAAAGGTGCTGCAAATGCAGCCAGCGCAAATTGCGCAAATCAATCGCTGGTTGGGCGCATTCCGCCGCGCCCTTAAAGAAGAGGTCTGGGGAACCAGCCGCGCTACTATGCGTCACTTGGCGCGGGACGTGCGATCGGCCACATAAAGGGCGCAGTAGGAACGGGGTAGGCATGAGCGCGGTTGAGGCAGTTGCAAGCGGCGGTGGGCGCGATTTCATCCGCGACATCGTCGCGGCCGATCTCGCCGCCGGCCGCGCCCGCGAGATCGTGACCCGCTTTCCGCCCGAGCCCAACGGCTATCTGCATATCGGCCACGCCAAATCGATCTGTCTCAATTTCGGCATCGCCGAGGAGTTCGGCGGCCGCTGCCATCTGCGCTTCGACGACACCAACCCGACCAAGGAGGAGCAGGAATACATCGACGCGATCGAGCGCGACGTGCGCTGGCTCGGCTTCGATTGGGGCCGGCACCTCTATCACGCGTCGGATTATTTCGAGCCGCTCTACGACTGGGCCGAGCACCTGATCCGCAACGGTCATGCTTTTGTCGACGACACGGCGCCCGAGGAGATGCGGGCCATGCGCGGCACCCTCACGGAACCCGGCCGCAACTCGCCCTACCGCGACCGCAGCCCGGCCGAGAACCTCGACCTGTTCCGCCGCATGCGCGCCGGCGAATTTGCCAACGGCGCGCGGGTGCTGCGGGCCAAGATCGACATGGCGTCGGGCAACATCAATCTGCGCGATCCTGTGCTGTACCGCATCCTGCGCGCCGAGCATCCGCGCACCGGCACTAAATGGTCGATCTACCCGACCTATGATTTCGCGCACGGCCAGTCGGACGCGATCGAGGGCGTCACGCATTCGATCTGCACCCTCGAATTCGAGGACCATCGGCCGCTTTACGATTGGCTGATCGAGCATTTGCCCATTCAGGAGCGTGTCGGGGCATCGCGGCCGCGGCAATACGAATTCGCGCGGCTCAACCTGACCTACACGGTCATGTCGAAGCGCTTTCTGAAGCGGCTGGTGGATGAGGGCCACGTCACGGGCTGGGACGATCCGCGCATGCCGACACTGGTCGGATTGCGTCGGCGCGGCGTGCCGCCCGAGGCGATCCGCGAATTTGTCCGCCGCGTCGGTGTCGCGCGCGCCAACAGCCTCGTCGATGTCGGGATGTTCGAGGCGGCGGTGCGGGATGTGTTGAACAAGAGCGCGCCGCGTCGCATGGCCGTGCTGCGCCCGCTGAAGCTCGTCATCGAGAACTATCCGGAAGGGCAGAGCGAGAAGCTCGAGGCGGTCAACAATCCTGAGGACGCGACAGCCGGCACCCGGACGATCCCGTTCGGCCGCGAGCTCTTTATCGAGCGCGACGATTTCCTCGAGGACCCGCCCAAGGGTTTCTACCGCCTGGCGCCCGGCCGCGAGGTGCGGCTGCGCTACGCCTATTTCATCACCTGCCGCGAGGTCGTGAAGGACGCTTCCGGCGAGATCGTCGAATTGCGCTGCACCTACGACCCGGCGACCCGCGGCGGCAACGCGCCGGATGGCCGCAAGGTCCGCGGTACGATCCATTGGGTCGCCGCTTCGGACGCGATCCCGGCCGAGATCCGCCTCTACAATCCGCTGTTCACGCGGCCCGATCCCGGCGCCGAAGGCGATCTGATGGCCGACCTCAACCCGAACTCGCTCGAAGTGTTGGACGGCGCCATTGTCGAGCCGGCGCTCGCCGGCGACAATTCGGAAGCGCCGGTGCAGTTCGAGCGGCAAGGCTATTTCAGCCGCGATCCCGACTCAACTCCGGGCCGGCTTGTCTTCAACCGCACGGTCGGTCTGCGCGACAGCTGGGCGAAAACGCAGGCGAGCGGCGGTTAATCAAGCCTATTTCTTCCCGGTGTAGGCGATCCGCCAGATTGTGCCGTTGGTGTCGTCGGCGACGAGCAGCGAGCCGTCTTTCGCGACTGCAAGCGCCGCGGGGCGGCCGAACACCTCGGCGCGGTGCTCGCCCGATGCCCAGAAGCCGGTGGCGAAGTTTTCGTAATAGCCCTCCGGCCGCCCGTCCTTGAACGGCACCCGCACGATCTTGTAGCCGGTCGGCAGCGATCGGTTCCACGAGCCTTTGAGCGCGACGAAGAGGCTCCCCTTGTACTCGGCCGGGAACTGGTCCCCCTCGTAGAAGAGAAGATCGAGCAAAGAGGAATGAGCCTGGAACAAGAGATCGGGCGCGATCGTCGCGTTGACTTTGTCGGGCGCCAGCTGCGCAAAGCCGGGCTGCGGGTGCTTGCCGATATAGGCGTACGGCCAGCCGTAGAACCCGCCCTGCTGCACCCGGATCAGATAATCGGACGGCAGATTGTCGCCGAGCCCGTCGCGCTCCTGCACGAGCGCCCACAATTCGCCCGTCGCCGGGTGAAACGCGAGCGCCGTCGCGTTGCGCGTGCCGGAAGCGTAAGTCGTCTGGTTCGAGCCGTCGGCGTCGAAGCGCTGGATCGTCGCCTTGGGCTCGGGCTCGACGCCGAGATTGCCGGATGAGCCAACCCCGACAAACAGCGCGCCGGTCTTCGGATCGATCGCGAGCCCGCGGTTCTGGTGCCCCTGGACGATGCCGAACACGCCCTTTTTGGTCAGCAATTGCGCACCGTAGGCGCCGTCGACCGGCTTGCGCTGGTCGGCCGGCACGTCGCCGACCTTCTGCGCCGGCGACGGGCGGCCGGCGCGCATCGCGCCGATGACGTGCGGCACCCGCCAGATGGCCTCCAGGTCGGCGACCAGAACCTCGTCGCCGCGCCAGGCGAGGCCATAGGGCTTGTTGAGGTCTTCGACGTGGCGATCGATCCATCCTGCGTGGCCCTCGCCATCGTCGCGCAGCAATGTCAGATAGCCAGCGCTCTGCTCGGCGACCAGCACGTCGCCGTTGGGCAGCACCAGAAGCCGTCGCGGGTTGACCAGCCCGGCCGCGAACGGCGTCGCGGTAAACCCGGGCGGGACCGTCGGCACCTGGCCGGTATAGGGGATGATGAGCGAGCGGTCGGTGACGATCGGGCCGGTCTTCGGCGCGGGCAGATCATTGGAATCGATATGGAAGCGATGGCCGATTTCGTGCTCGACCGCGAAATTCTGCCCCGCCGAGTCTGTCGTGCCGTTATCCTGGTTGGCGGCCGGTTTGGGCTCCGCCCCAATCGATGGCGCCAGCCACAGCAATACCGAGAAGGCAACGCCGACCAGCAAGGGGCTCAATTTCCGCATCATCTCGCCCTCCCGGTACAGCTATTGAATTTTGCCGCGATTATAGTCCGCCCGTGCGGTCGCGCCTAACGCAACGCGGCGTTGCGGCCGAAACGCTGCGCGCGCGGCCGCTCGTCTGCTACATTTCGAGCACGGCCATGTCCCGGGAGGATCCGAGATGAACGACACGATGACGCTGAGCCAGCGGGCCGATGCGCTCGAACAGCGGATGAGCGACGAGCTCGACTACATCGTCATCAAGTCGCGGCTGTACAGCCTCGCCGAGGCCGATATGGCCCCGCCGCCGAATGCCGGCGCGATCATGGCGAAGAACCCGAACGCGCGTGTCCTGATGGGCGACGACCCGCGGCTGCCGCCGATGCCCGAGAAGCCGACGCTGGTCGATTTCTTCAGATACCGCTTCGGCCCGGCGGCGCATGTGCTGCAAAGCGCGCGGCACGCGGTCAATGCCGGCTTGCCCGAGAAGATGGTACTCGCCTGCCTGTTGCACGACATCTCGACGATGGGCTTCATCCGCGGCGATCACGGCTATTGGGGCGCCCAGCTGGTCGAGCCCTATGTCGATGAGGAAGTCACCTGGGCGATCCGCGCGCATCAGGCGCTGCGCTTCTATCCTGACGAGTCGGTCGGCTACGAGTACCCGCAATCCTACATCAAGACGTTCGGCGCCGATTACCGCCCCGATCCCTATATCGAGGAGGACTACAAGCGGATGCGGAACCACAAATGGTACATGTCGGGCCGCATGATCACGGTGCACGACATCTACTCATTCGATCCGAATGTGCATGTCGAGCTGGAGGAGTTCACCGACGTGATCGGCCGCAACTTCCGTCAGCCGGAGGAAGGACTCGGCTTTGACAACAGCCCGGTCGCGCATATGTGGCGGGCCATCATCCGCCCCGCGAAATATCTCTAGGCCCAAACGAAACGGGCGGCGCTTCCGCCGCCCGTTTGCCGAATCGAACCTCCCGCCTAGCAGGCGTAATAGCGCCGGTAGTACGGGTCCCAGCAGCTCCGCGGCGAATAATAAGGTGTCGGCGGCGGATAGTAGGCCGGTGCCGGGTAATATCCTCCGTAGGGAGCATAATACGGGTTGTAGTAAGGATTCGCTGCTCCGGCGCCGAGTGCCGTGCCGAGCGCGAAGGAGCCCAACCCGATGCCGACTGCCGCGCCCGTATCGAGCGCTTGGGCCGGTTTCTGCGTGGCCCACGTCACTGCTCCGACGATCGCGGCGGCCATCGCCAGCCGTCCGGTGAGCCTCACGATCTTGCCGAATACCATACCGATCCTCCGATCAACCAGTGTCGCTCCCTTACAACACAGCGTTGGTTTAGAAAAGGCAAAAGAGGAAAAAAGCCGGGTATTGCCGCAACCGGCAGGCGAGGTCGGCCTCCGCCCGTCAAAATAGGCACCAACGGAGCGGAACTCCGGGGCGCGGGATGCCGGCGATTCGAGGGATGTTGCTAACAAAAAGCGAACGGCCTTCGGCCGCTCGCCTTGTACTTTCCGCTAGAGCAGGTGCCGGATTTAGTAGCCCCAGCCGTAGCCGTAAGAAGGAGCGTAGGAGCTCCCGTAATACCCGCCGTAATACGGCCGCGAATACGGCGCGTATCCGTAGGAATAGGCCGGGTAGCCGTACCCATAGCCGCCATACCCGTACGACGGATATCCGGAGCCGTAGTACCCGCCGTAATACGGGTAGGCCGCCGCCGACCCAAGCGCCGTCCCGAGGGCGAACGAGCCGAGCCCGATGCCGACCGCCGCGCCGGTGCTGATCCCGCCGTGACCGTGCCAATCTGCCTGCGCGGGGGGCGCGCCGAACGCTACCGCGAGCGCCACCGCGCTGGCGAGGGCCAGGCCGCGGCCGGCCTTGGTGGCAATAGTCGTATTGGCCATATGCCTTTCTCCATCAATTGAGCCGCACCAATCCTCGGTCGAAACCGGGCGCAGCGCGCGCATCCTGTGGAGAAAACGAGCCGGGCGGCCGGACAATTCCCGCCGCACCCTGGGCGCGTATTACCCCGCGCCGGCTCCCGCTCCCTGTTTTTTCTCGAGAAGGCGCTTGTGCAGGTTGTTGACGATCAGCCCGGTCAGGCGCTCGTCATGCATGAACAGCCGCTGGCCGATCGGGTAGGGATCCTGCTTCGTGACCGGCACCCCGTCTTTCAGGATTTCCTCGGGCCCGACGCCCCGATCTACCTGGCGCTCGATAAACCCGACCCAGTTCTCGACAATCTGCGCCTGCTCTTTCAGATAGGCCTTGCCGCAGGGCTCGCCGTGGCCGGGGATGATCGTCCCGACATCGAGCACAGCGATGCGGTCGAGCGCGGCCAGCCACTCCCAAGGGTCGCATTCCTGCAGCCATGAGCGGCATTTGTGAAAGACATTGTCGCCGGTGAAGACGACGCCTTCTTCCGGCACATGGACCGAGGTCTGCGGCGCGGTGTGGCCGGGATGATGGATGATGTTGAAGGTGTGATTGCCGACATTGAGGGTCAGCGTGTCGGTAAAGGTCAGGGTCGGAGGGTTCGAGGCCGGGTAGTCGGGATGACCGACCAGCCAGACGCTGTCCGGGTCCATATGCTTGTAGCGCTCGCGCTTGTCGTCGAGACTGCCGAACGCGTTGAGATACTGATCGAAGCATTCCTGCAATTTGACCTGGCCGACCACCGTCGTCTTCGTGAAATAGGCGTTGCCTGAAATATGGTCGCCATGCGGCTCGGTGTTGATCAAATACCGGATCGGCGCCTTTTCCTCGAGCTGCTCGCGCCAGCGCACTGCGTCGATCGGCTGCTGCGGCGAATCGATCATCACATTGCCATCGCTGGTCTCGACAAAACTGGGATTGCAGCCGGCGAAGTAGATCTCGGTGAAGCTGTTAGGTCCGATCCTGCGCATGCGACCCTCCCAATAGGCCTGTCATTGCGAGCGGAGCGAGGCAATCTCTCGCCGGTTATTCCGGGCCTGAGGAGATTGCTTCGTCGCTCCGCTCCTCGCAATGACGAACTCTACCGGTTCGCGTGCCAGTAGGTGTTGCGGAGCACGCGGCCGGGCAAGGCGCCGGTGTGCTTCTTGTTCTCCAGCAGGATCTGGCCGTTGACGATCGTGTGCGAAACGCCCTCGGCGGTCTCCTTGATGCGCCAGCCGCCGGCCGGGAAATCATGCACGACCTCCTCCTTGCCGCAGTTCACGGTGGCGGGATCGAAGATCGTGATGTCCGCGGCCATGCCCGGCCGCAGCAGCCCGCGGTCGTAAAGGCCGAAGGTCGAAGCCGAGTCGAAAGTCAGCCGCCGCACCGCCTGTTCGAGGCTCATGACTTGCTTCTCGCGCACCCATTCGCCGAGCAGCTTGGTGATGTACCCGTAGCCGCCATGGAACTGGACGTGCGCGCCGCCGTCGCCGAGGCCGATCACCGCGTTCGGATGGGTCAGGATCTTGGTCAGCGCCTCGTCGTCGATGTTGTTCTCGGCCTGCAGGAAGCGGGTTTCGAGCTTTTCCTCGACGACCAGGTCGAGGAAGGCGTCGATGACGCGCTTGCCTTGTGCCTCTGCGAGCTGACCGATCGACTTGAACTGCATCCATTTGTTCTTTTCGAGCGCCGGCTCGTTGACCCAGATGTAGTTCCACCAGGTCTTCGAGATGCCGACCGCGCTGTCCGGCTTGTTGACGACCGCTTCCTCGTGCAGCTTGGCGCGGATTTCCGGGTCGGCATAGAGCCGCAATTTTTCTTCGTCCGACATCAATAGGATCGGGTGCCAGGTCGGCAGGCCGCGGAACACCTGGCTGTTCTTCATCGTGAAGTCCTGCGTGACCCGGTTCGGGCTGCACATCGGGTAGGCGCGGATGCCCATTGCCGCGGTCTCCTCGATCCGCGCCATGTGCTCCTTCCATTCGTTCGGGCGCCGCATCGTCTGCGAGAGGCTGTTGTAGACGACGGTCCGGCCGGTCGCCTCGGCGAGACGCCGCATCATGCCGTCCTTCATCTCGACATACTGGCCGCCGCCGGCCTGGATCGTGCCGGTGCTCATGTCGCGCAATACGTCGGAGATCGCGAAGATCTCCTTCTCATCGGCCCATAGCGCCGGGATCGGCACGCCCTGCGGGTCGAAGTGGCCCTTCTCGCGGGACACCGACAAGCCCAGCGCGCCTGCCTGCATGCCGCCGCGGACGACGTCCTGCATCGCCTTGATCTGCGCCTCGGTGGCGCCCGGCTTTTGGCAATCGTCGCCCATCACGTAATGACGCACCGCCGAGTGGCCGATTAGATTGCCGACATTGATGCCGAGGTGGTTATCGAGCCGCTCCATGTATTCCGGGATCGTTTCCCATTCGAACTCGACGGTCTTCAACACCTCCATCGGGATCGCTTCGACATAGGACAGGAATTCGGCCAGCCGCTCCTCGGTCCCCTTGCGCACCGGCGCAAGGGAGAGCGAGCAATTGCCGAAGATGACGCTCGTCGCGCCGTGCTCGGGCGAGAAGGTGCACAGCGGGTCCCAGGTGACCTGGGCGTCGTAATGGCAATGATTGTCAATGAAACCGGGCGAAACCGCACGCCCATCGGCATCGATCGTCTTCGTGGCGGGACCGGACAATTTGCCGATCTCGGCGATCTTGCCGTCCTTTACCCCGACATCGCCGCGGAAGCTCGGCATGCCGGAGCCATCGACGACGCGGCCATTCTTGATCAGCAAATCATACGCCATCGCTTCCTCCCTCGATCTCCGGCCATCGATGCCCAGCCCGGGCCGGCCGCGGCGCGGCCGCTTTCACCGCCACTGTAACACGCGGTGGCGGCGCGACCCGCGCTTTCCCGGCATGGATCGTGCCCGAGCCATGCAAACGAAGGGATGCGTCCCCGCGGGCGAGGCGATCTGGCGCATTGCCAATGATCGCCTGCATCCTCGCGAGCCGTCGGTATCCGCTCGCAGTCGGGGAACCGCCGACCGGCCATCGATCGATGGTGCAAATCGAGCAAAGCCGTTCCGCTCGCAGCAAATGCGTTCAAGAGCCGCTGGCTGTTGGGGGATATACCGGCAAATCCCTTACGGGGTCTCGAGTCACCTATGGGCGCGGCAGAACATTCGAACCGTCAAATGCTGCTCAGAGGAGCACCGGCAAATGCAGAGGATCGGCCATGTTGCTTCCGTCCGTTCCGCGTTGCCCGTTACTTCGGGTGCCGGGCGCATCGGCTGTGGCGCGGGGCGCGGCTCAGACCCGGACGGTGACTTCGCCGCGATCCTGCTGGCAATGGCGGGCCACGACCTGCGCCAGCCCTTGCAGGTCATCACGAACGCACATGATATCCTTGCTCGCATTCTCGATACCGATGCGCAACGCAAGGAGCTGGCTGAGGCTGTTGCCGCAACTGCGCGGCTGAATGGCATGTTGACCCAGCTCGTCGAGGCTCTAGAGCTGCGCGAACGAGCGCGGGATGAGCTTCACGCCGCAGTACCGCTGCGTCCCATTTTCGACCAGCTCGCGGCGGAGTTCGCCGAAGCGGCGCGGCAAAAGGAGATCACACTCCTTGTCAGCGCGGCGAGCCATGCCGTTTTCAGCCACCCGTTTTTGCTGACCGGCATGCTGCGAAACCTGATACGGAACGCCATCGACTACACCCCTGAGGGCGGCGGCGTCTTCGTCACCGCTCGCCGTCACGGCGCGCGATTGCGTATCGAGGTGCGCGATACCGGGGTCGGCATTCCGTCGGCCGCGCTGGCGCGGATTTTTGGCGCTTTTCAGCGCGCCGATCGCAGCCGGCCCGACGGGCTCGGCCTCGGGCTGTTTATCGTCAATCGCTTGGCGGATGTGTTGCAGCATCGGCTTGAAGTCCGCTCCGCCGAGGGGCGCGGCTCGTCTTTCACCATCGTCGCCGACATAGCGCAGCACGGCGCCTCGCGGCCGACGATCGCGCCTTTCTGTCGCCACCGGGCAAAGCGAAACGGCTTGCCAGCCTTGTCGTATGCAGGAACGGCGGCGCACGCCGCTGCGCTACCGTAGCGACCGCCTGAACTGTCCGGGGGTGATGCCGGCGAGCTGACGGAAATGGCGCGTCAGGTGGCTCTGATCGGCGAACCCGGCGGCGAAGGCAATGTCCGACAATGAAAGCTCGGTGCGCGTCAACAGCTCCTTGGCGCGCTCGACGCGCCTGCGCACGAGGTAATAGTGCGGTGTCACGCCGGTCGTTTGCTTGAATTGCCGCGCGAAATGAAACACCGACAGCCCGGCAATGGCTGAGAGCTCCGCCAGTTCCATGCTGTCGTTCAGGTGTGCCTCGATATACTCGCGCACCCGACGCATCGCCGCCGGCGAGAGCCCGCCGCGTCGTTGCGGGATCGGCACTATGGACTGGAGCCCGGCAAGTACGTCCGAGCGTGGGCGGGTGTGCAGAGTAATGCTCGTCAGGCTTCGCGAAGCGCGCGAATTCCCTTCGGGCGGCGTCACGAGCGCTGGCCAAGCCTCATCCCTGCCAGCCAGAATGAGCCGCGCGGGGATATCGGACGACGCATCGCGCTGGAACAGCGCGCGGTCCCGCTCGAATATCCGCCACAGGCTGAACCCCGCCTGCAGCTTTTGGTCGTCGAGCAGCAAGACCGCGCGGGCCGCCTGGTTCGCAGCGGTGATAAAGTGGTCGTTGTCGACTGCCAGCAGCAGCATGGCGGCCGGATCCGGCTGCGGCGGCGCGACGGCGACGATCCACTCCCTTCGAAACTGTTCGCGAAAATATTTCTCTTCGATGGCGCGGGAGGCGGCGATCGTGAGGACGCCGGTCAGCGCATGCGCTCTTTCCGACCGCTCGGGGTCGATCGCGGACACGTCCAGCACCGCCAGCAATCGCCCGTCAGTTCCGAAGACCGGGGCGCCCGAACAGCTGAGGTCTATATGCCGGGTGCGGTAATGCTGACTCCGATGGATCGTAACCGGCCGCTCCTCGGCGATGCAGGTGCCGATCCCGTTGGTGCCCTCGATCGCCTCGGACCACACACCTCCAAGCCAGGTTCCCCAATAGCGAAACCGGCTTGCGTCGGCGTTATCGCCGCGGTGATCGACCGCAACACCCGCATTGTCGCAGAACAGAATCGTGTACCCCGCCTCGCGCACCACCTTGTAGAGGCGATCGAGCTCCTCCTGGGCATTGAAGACCAAGGAGTCGAGCGGTTCGCGCAGCTCGCTCACCTCGCGCGAGGTCAGGATGCGGGGCGCCTCGCCGCTATCGGGATCGACGCCGTGCTGGTTGGCCGATCGCCGCCAGGATGGCGAGACCTCCTCGATGACCGGCTCCGGCGTGCAGCCTCGCGCGACCAATGAGACCTGCTCGGTATGCCGGGCCCGGCCGATTGGCGCCGGATCATGTACCGGAACCCGGCTCATCGGAAATGCCTCCTGCCATCTGGCCGGGACGGAGGACCGAGGATGGGTCCGCCTCGCCATTGGATCGTTGGCCTGGGGTAACGGATTGCACGCGCTGTTAACAGGAACCTGAGCACGCCGCAATCGGCCGGTCAAATCGCCAGCTTCCCTCTGGGCGTTTCGGACTCGCGGCAAACCTCACGACGCCTGCGGATCTCGTCCTCGATCGGCGGGGCGGGCGGTCATCAGGAGCCTGCCGAAGCGAAGATGTCGGTCAGGATCGCATCGTCGCTGATGCCAGCGCGCGCCGCGTTAGGCTGCTGGTGGCCCGCGCGCGAGAGCCCGTACATCGCCTCGATCGTGCGCAGCAGCGTGACGTGGTTGACCATCATGTGCGCCTGATAACCAGGCCTGATGTGCGCGCCGGCAATGATCGTCGCGATGCGGTTCTGGGCCGCCCGCGCTTGCGCGCTCCCGTCCTGCACGACGGCCGGATCGGTCAGCCCGCGCAGGTTGGTGGCGAAATTGTCGTTCTCGTCGAACGTGACGATTAAGATGCTGTTGTGGGTCTTGGCCCATTGGTAGTAGCGGTCGAGGTTCTCGGCGAGCCACCGATCGCCCGCCGGGACGCTCTCCTGCGGCTTGCCGTTGTGCATATCGCGCTCCTGGTCGGGGATCACGAAAGCGACGGTCGGGAGCTGGCCATAATCGACGGGAAAATCGGCGAAGCGCAAATTCGACGAGGTGTCGAGGGTCGGGCCGTTCGGCACATCGGCGAAGCTGATCCACGGCACGTGCTTGCGGCCGTATAAGCAGGGGTAGTGACAGCCGGGCGGCGTCACATCGACCTCGGAACCGATCGCCGGCAGCCCTTCGGAATAGCCCTTGAACGACAGTCCCTTGGCGAGCAGCGCCGCGCCCAGATTGTTGCTGGTGAATTTCACAGGCGGGATCTTGTCGTCGAAGCCGACGTGCTGGTTGTCGCCCGAGAACAGCCAGAAATAGTTGCCCTCGCTGTTGTGCTCCTCGCCGTACATATGGGTCAGCAGCGCTCCCTCAGCGGCCAGTCGGTTCAGGTAGGGCGCCGCCGGATTACCGATGATCTGCTCGTAGCCTTTGTTCTCTTCGACGACGATGACGATGTGGTCGTAGACCGGCAACCCAGCCGGGCAGAACGGCGACGTCGGCGCGCACCCGAACAGCGCGAGGAGGAGCAGCGCGAGAAGCGGCGCCGGGTGGCTCATCCGAGGCGATCGTCCGTCTTGAAGTCGGGCGCCAATGGCGTACATTAGCCTTTGATGTGGACCCGGCCGGTTACGGTTGCCGAAACGGCCGTGTTCGTGCGCCAGTCAGCGGAATTTTGGACCGAGGAAGAAACGATTAACCTTCATCGACTTCATTGCCCGAAATCCTGAGGCCGGCAATTTGATCCCGCAGACGGGCGGGGTTCGCAAAGTGAGGTGGTCGAGACAGGGGATGGGAAAGCGCGGAGGCGTGCGGGTGATCTACTTCTACCATGCCGCGGATACGCCGCTCTATCTGCTGTTGATCTACGCGAAAGCACAGCGCGAGGATCTGTCGCCCGAGGCGCGACGCACCGTACAAACATTGGTCGCGCGACTTAAGCGTGGCCAACTTCGTTGAGAAGAGCCATGAACAAATTCAGCAAGGATCTGATCGAGAGCCTGACCGAAGCGTCCGAGCATGCCGAGGGCAAGCCGAGTTCGGTGCGCGTCCATGTCGTCGAAGTGCCTGACGTGCGCGCGATTCGTCGCCAACGGCGCATGTCGCAGCAGGAATTCGCGCGCGCATACCGCATCCCGCTCGCGACGCTGAAGAATTGGGAACAGGGCCGCCGTCAACCGGACGCACCGGCCGCTGCCTATCTTCAGACTATTGCCGCAATGCATTCAGAAAATGAGCAGAAGACTAAAGGATTTAGGTTAATTGGGCAATTTATTTTTTGGTTTTCCCAGCTCGAATTTACTATCAAAGCGCGTTTAGCTGGAGCACTTGGTCTGAAAGATGAGCTATTTCACACTGTGACGGCGCCGTATGATTTCGCGATTCTGTGCACGGTCACGAGCAAGGTTTTATTGCAACGACACCCTTCTAACACGACGGAGATAGCCCGAATTTTCAACGAATGCCGTAAGCTGAATGATAAGAGGGTGCGGATCGCCCACGGTATGTGGACGCATGGAGGGCAAGGCCTTGTCGCGCGTCATGTGGCGAGAGGTACCCTTGAGGCAAAGTTCTTTTACGATGCACCTGACTCACTGAACGAACTTGCCGATACGGCCCGGCGATTGATGGCAGATGTTCTGGAGGTGCCCCGTAGCGCGAAACCGCCCCAAAGGGCAGCGTGCTCTACAACTTGCTGATTAGGTTTGCGACTCGATACGCTCCAGTTCCGCCCAAAATTCTTTAAAGATTTCGGTCCGGACCATCGCTTCGAGCGGGCTGCGAGAGGCTGACGCGTTCGGGTGATAGAGCTTCGCGAATGCTCGCTTAGCCTCTTCAAATTTGATATCCACCTTTCGACTCTGCCGCCGCAAGTCGGCCAATTCCTGTTCCACTGTTTTCGCAACTGCCGCCCAGTGGTCGCGCTGTGCGACCGCCCGCTTCCCGGTCTCACGCAACCGAGCGATGGTCTGCTTCGCTTTGTCCAGTTCTGTTTCGACTCCGGCGGGCACGGGCGCGGATGGCGCTTTCGTATTGATGCTAGGTTTCGTTTCGCGCTTGACTCTGCCTGTCCCCGAATTGTCGGAACGTAGGGTATTTAGTTCCTCTACTCTCTTCTTGGACGCAGAGGGACCAAATTCATCCCAGAGATAGAGGACATAATCACGATCGAACTCGATCAGGTCTTCACGTTCAGCTTTCTTCCTGATCGAGTTCAAATATCTAATATGCGCGCTCAATAAGGGCTTCTGTAATAGATGGTCGATTTTGCCGACCAAATCGGGTGGTTCCATATTTCCTCCCGCAACGGGCCGTTCGGCTATCCCTCGTTCGTCATGATGATCGTGCCGGAGGCGGCGAACATGCCGCCGACGCCGTGACAGACCGAGAGCTTGGCCCCGGGAACCTGCGCCGGCGCGACGCCGCGCATCTGGCGCACGCTCTCCTGCAGCGCATACATGCCGTACATGCCGGAATGCATGTAGCTGAGCCCGCCGCCATTCGTGTTGAGCGGCAGCTTGCCGCCGGGCGCGGTGTTGCGCTCGCCGATAAACGCCGCCGCCTCACCCTTTTTGCAGAACCCGAGGTCTTCGAGCCCATAGATCGGCAGATGGGCGAAGGCGTCGTAGATCATCAGATGGTCGACATCCTGATGCGTGATGCCGGCCTCCTCGAACGCCTTCGCGCCTGCGACGCGGAACGCGCGCGATGAGGTGAAGTCCTCCATCTGGCTGACCATCGGCGTCTCGACGCTCTCGCCGGTCCCGAGCAGATAGACGGACTTTGTCGGGAAGTCCTTTGCGCGGTCCGATGTCGTCAGGATCAGCGCGCCGCCGCCATCCGTCACGAGACAGCACATCAACAGCCGGAACGGGTAGGCGATCATTCGCGAGTTCAAGACGTCTTCGACCGTGATCGGGTCGCGGAAGGTGGCGCGCGGGTTCTTCGCCGCCCATTCGCGCTGCACGACCGCCACCATCGCGAGCTGCTCCTCGGTGATGCCGTAGGTCTTCATGTAGCGCAGCACGGGGATCGTGAAGAGCGTCGGCGGCCCCATCGGCCCATACGGCGCCTCGAACTGGCCGGCGAGACTCCCAGGCGACACCGCCGGGCGCGAGCGCGCGATGCCGGAGCGGCCGCTCTCGCCATGCGTGATCAGCACCGTCTTGCACAGCCCGCTTTCGAGCGCCGCCGCGGCATGGCGGACATGGATCATGAAGGAGCACCCGCCGACCGCGGTGCCGTCGACCCATTTGGGCGTAATGCCGAGGTAATGCGCGATCGTGACCGGCGTTTCGCCGGCCGTCGCGACGCCGTCGATGTCCTTCGGCCCGATTCCGGCATCCTTCATCGCATTCAGGGCGGCGTCGGCGTGCAGACCGATTTGCGATAGGTTCGGGATGCGGCCGAGCTCGGTCGTCTCGGCGGCGCCGACGATCGCGATCGATTTCGGTTTCATGGCGCGCCTCAACCTTTCGCGGGCCGGAACAGGGGCAGGGTGATCTCGTCGTCGAGCTTCTCGAACGCCACTTCGAGCGGCATGTCCAGCACGAGCGCTTCCGGCGTTTGCGGGCAATCGACGATATTCGTCATCAGGCGTGGCCCTTCGTCGAGCTCGACGATGGCGATCGCGTAGGGCGGGGTGAAGCCCGGAACCGGCCGGTGATGGATCACATAGCTGTAGAGCCGTCCCTTGCCGCTCGCGCGGAACACGCTGACCTCCCGCGAGCCGCAAGAAGAGCAGAACGGCCGCGGCGGGAAATAGGTTTTACCGCAAGACTCGCAGCGCTGCAGGCGCAATTCGCCGTCGCGCGTCCCCTCCCAGAAATGCATCGTCTCTGGCGTCGGCTGCGGCCGCGCGCGTTGTCCTTCGGGCATGGAAAACCTTCTCTATTGATGCCGAATCAAGGTTGATGCGCGCGCCGGGTTACGGCAAACGGAATCTGCACCAACCCCGGAGGCGCATATGATCACGCCGGCCTATATCCGCACGATGGCGGCCTACAACGCCGAGATGAACAAGCGGCTCTACGATGCCGCGAACCGGCTTCCCGATGCTGAGCGGCGGCGCGACCGCGGTGCGTTCTGGCATTCGCTGCACGGCACGTTGGCGCACATCCTGTGGGGTGACGGGCAGTGGATGAGCCGTTTTGATGGATGGGAACGACCCGCTGCGCCGATCAAGCAGAGCGATCAATTCATCGAGGATTGGGCCGAGCTCTGCGCTGCGCGGGAGAAGGCCGATGCCGATATCTCGCGCTGGGCGCAAAAGGTGGATGAGACGTGGCTCAACGCGGACCTGACCTGGTTCAGCGGCGCCGCCAATCGCGAAATCAGCGCGCCGAAGCGCCTCCTGGTGACGCATTTCTTCAATCACCAGACGCATCACCGCGGCCAGGCGCATGCGCTGATCGCCGCCGCCGGCGAGAAGACCGGCGACACGGATCTGTTCCTCGTCGTGCCACAGATACTCGCGTGATCGGTGCGGCCGATGGCGACCTTCAGTCCCGCTGGAAGGCTAGCATTCGGTAGGCGAGCCAACCGTGCGCATGCAGCCAGCGCATGACGTTGCCGGCATCGGGATCGCGCCGCAGTTCGGGTCTGTCATCCGGTGCGGTGATATCGTAGCTCGGCAAAGTCTGCGCGGTCCAATCCTCATCGGCTGTCACCAGCAGACCCGCATCGGTCGCGTACTGCTTTAGTTCATCCGCCTCGATCCACAGCTCCGGCCACGGGCCGTAATCGCGGCGCAGCGCCGCGGCCATGGTCGCTTCGTCCCACGGCGCCGCTGTCCCCGGCCGGCGCAGCAGAATGTCCGACAGCGCCAGCAGGCCGCCGGACCGCAGCAGCCGCGCCGCCTCGCCCAGAAAGATCTGGCGGGAGCGGAAATGAAACATCGCCTCGACACAGAGAATCTGGTCAAAGCTCCTGGCGGCGAAGGGAAGCGCGCAGGCGTCGCCTTCGACAAGCGCGAGGCTGCCGCTCGGCGGCGGCGCGATATCGCGGCAGATTTCCAGCTGGCGCCGGTCGATGTTGAGGCCGACCAGCATGGTATCGGTATGACGCTCCGCGAGGGCGGACAAGGTGCCGCCCAGACCGCAGGCGACATCCAGCACCCGCTGGCCCGGCTGCGTCGTGACGATCTCGATCACTTGCTCGGTAAGGCGGGCCTGCGCCTGAGCAAATTCGACGGGCGCCGAGGGCACCCCAAGATCCGGCGGCTGGTCCCAATAGCCGAGATGCAGATCGCGGCTTGCCTGGCCCGCGCGATAAGCAGCGATCAGCCCGTCGAGGTAGGCGGGCAGGGCGGGGCGGCTCATTCAGCCCCAGCAATAGACCCGGTCGCCGTTCCGGCTCTCAGCCATGAAGCTGCAGGCGGTCCAGCGGGTCGCGGCGCCGATGACAGGATTGACCCGGTGGAGATAGCGGCCCGAGTTGAAGAGGATCATCTCACCCGGCTCCAGCCGAAAGCGAACGCTCTCGACCCCCGTCAGATCGAGGTGCGAGGCATCCTGCTCGCCATCCATCATGCGAAACGCGCGGCCCTCGTGCTGCAGATTGAAGATTTCGAGCTCGCCGCCGGCTTCGGGACATGAAAAGGCCAGCACGAAGGAGAACAGGTCGGTGCCGATATGCGGCATGATGAAACGGTAGCTCTGGCGAAACCCTTGCTCGTTATCGAAATGCGGCGGGATGAAGCCGCCCGGCAGATGCGCGCGCAGGGTCGTGAACATGTGGTCGAGATCGGGTTGCGGTCCGGGGGCGGCGAGGTACGGGCGTTCGCCGTCGAGCGCGGACAACAGTCCGGCGATGCGGTTCTCCAGATCGGTGCCGCCTTGAAACAACGCCCTAAGCCGGACGCGAAACTCCGGGGCTGCCCGGAAATACGCGGTGAGGTCGGGCGGCGCCAAATTCAGGTTGATACCGAGGAAATAGGCCCGCATCAGCGGCGGAAAGTCGGTTCTTAACAAACCGCCGGCACCCGTTTCGAACCGGCTGACGAGCCGGGCGCATTCCTCAGGGCTGTAGACCCCGCGCAGGACGATGCCGTGGAATTCCTCGCGGCGGAGCCTCCGGATCGCCTCAGGGAACCCCGCGGCTTGCGACGCATCGATCGTGGCGGTGTGGAAGAAGGGCGGCATCGATGACTCCGAGTTTGCCGACTCTATCCGGCGGCCTCACAACGGTCTAGGATAGGGCGTGCCCACCCATTACCCTGGCACGGCTGCACACTTAACCTTTTAACTTTGCAACAGTCAGGACATTCAAACTTGCCCGCCCGCCGTATTGCGCTCGCCTGCCTGACGCCGCTCCCCGACACCGACGAACTCGGCTCGGCCCGGCTGCCCAGCTACGGAATTCGCCGCATCCAGGCGGCGGTCACGGCCGACAGCGAGGCGGCCGGGCACGTCGTGCAGCTGATCGATTTTGGCCGCGAGGATGTCGCCGCCTACATCGACGACATCCTCGCCTTCGAGCCGGACCTGCTGGGGTTCTCGATCTACGTCTGGTCGACCGACTGCATGGTGGCGGTCGCCCGTGAGATTAAGCGGCGCCGGCCGCAGACCCTGATCGTCTTTGGCGGGCCGTCGGCGCGCACGGCCTTGTTTAATCTCGATTACTACAGCGATCCCAACAGCTATATGGACGGCCTGGTCGAGGGCGATGGCGAAGCCATCTTTCGCGACATTGCCCGTCTGCCGGAGGTGAGCCGCGCTGCGCTGGAGGGCGTGCGCGGCCTTGCGTTGCCGGCCGGTCGCGGTTGGCGTCGCACGCCGCCCGCGGTTTTCGGCCTCGACCTCGACAGCATTGCCTCGCCCTTTCAGCTCGGCCTGATGCCGGAAGGGACTGTGGCCTATCTGGAGACCTTTCGCGGTTGTCCTTTGTCGTGCCGCTTCTGCGAATGGGGGACGCACGACCGGGGCCGCGGCATCTTCTCGGCGGAGTACCTTGCCCGTGAACTGCGCGCTTTCGCCCGCGTGCAGGCCCCAGCGCTCTTTCTGCTCGATGCCGGGCTCAATTTGAACATCCGCGCCTTTCGCAATCTGCGCCAGGCCAACGCCGAAATCGGTTTTCTGAAGAACACGCTGTTCTGGGCGGAGATTTATCCGACCGCGATCCGCGACGAGCATCTCGAGTTTCTGCAGGAGGTGGGGCCCGCCTATCTCGGGGTCGGGCTGCAATCCCGCGACCCGGAAGTGTTGCGGTTGCATCAGCGGCCGGCCGATCCCGTGCGATTCGAAACCGAGGTGCGTCGGCTCGCTGCGGTCACCGATGTCGAGTTGCAGATCATTTTCGGGCTGCCCGGCGACACGCCGGAGGGCTTTCGCCGTACTCTCGATTACGCGCTGTCCTTGCCCGCCGCGGTACGCGCCTATCACTGCCTGGTATTGCCGGATGCGCTGATGACGCGCGGCCTGCCGGAATGGGACATGCAATTCGACCCGCGCACGCTGGCGATGACCTGTTGCTTCGGCTGGGAAGTGGGCGACATCGCGGCAATGCGGGCCGAGTTGCGCGACAGAGTGCGAACGGTCGGCGGCAAGTCAGGAAATTTCTGGTGGTCGTTCCCGGCGCGGCGGCCCGCCATGGCGCCCGCCTTCCCGGCATGAAGGCGCCGCGCCCGGGCCGCCGCGTCGCGTTGCTGGCGCGTTATCCGCAGCACGATCCCGCCATGCCGCAGCGCATCCCAAATTTGGGGATGCGCATGGTCGAAGCGAGCCTGCGTGCGGCCGGATTGGCGGACCTCGAAGTCAAAGTCTGGGATCTCGAACCGGCCGGCGCCGATGCCGAAACCCTCGCTGAGGAGGTCATCGCTTTCGACCCGGACGTCGTCGGCTTTTCGGTGTTTCTCTGGTCCTTCCCATTCTTTCTGGAAGTCGCCGCGCAGGTGAAAGCCGACGATCCCCGCCGCCTAATCGTATTCGGCGGCCCTTCGGCGCGTCCTGTCATGTTGAACCATCTGCCGCATCGGCAGCGCGCGGCCGCGGTCGATCTGTTGGTGATCAATGAGGGCGAAGCGACGTTTGTCGATATCGTTGCGCTCGCGGACCGTTCGGCGGCGGAGCTATCGCGCCTGCCCGGCCTCGCGGTCGCCATTGACGAGGGCTGGCGGGAGACAATGGCGCGCCCGCTCGGCGATCTGAACCTATTGCCTTCACCCTACGAGATGGAGCTGATCCCGCCCGGCGGATTGGGGATTCTGCAGACCTACCGCGGCTGCCCGTTCACCTGTTCGTTCTGCGAGTGGGGCACGCTGGAGTCGCCGAAACGGGTCCGCAGCGTCGAGAGTCTCGGCGACGAATTTAACGCCATGGCGAGGCTCGGCCTTGGCGCCGCGCTGCTCGCCGATGCCGGGCTCAACCTCAACAACGGCGCCTTCCTGAATTTGCGGTCCGCCGTCGAGGAGACCGGTTTTCTCGCCGGGCGCGGCCTCATTTGCGAGGTCTATCCGGCGACCGTGCGGCAGGACCACCTCGATTTTCTGCGCGCGATCGGCAACCCATTCGTCGGGGTCGGGTTGCAATCCTTCGATACCGCCGTGCTGGCGCAGGTCGAGCGCAAATACGACGAGGCCCGCTTCGAGCAGACGCTTGGCGCGCTCGGCGAGGTCGCCAGCGTCGCGGTTGAAGTCATCATGGGGCTGCCGGGCGACACGCCCGAGAATTTTCGACGGAATTTCGCGCGCGCCCGCCGGCTGCCGTGTGCGCTGCGCGTCTATTACTGCGTCGTGCTGCCCTCGGCGCTGATGGTCCGCTCCCCGCCCGAGCACGCGCTCGACTACGACCCGGTATCGCTGAAGATGCGCAGTTGCCTAGGCTGGCCGCCCGGAGCGATTGCTGCCGAGGCCGAATTCCTCGACCGGGAAACCGCGCGCCAGGGCGGCCAGGCGGGCGAGTTCTTCTGGATCTTTCCGCCGCCGCGCGTCGGGAGGGCGCCGCGAAGAGGGGCAATCTCAGGGAGTTTTCGGGATACCGCGGCCCTCGGCGTGAGCTAGCAACCGCAACCGCAGCGGCGCTTGCATCCGGTTGGCGACACCCGTATGTTCATTTCCCTCCACCCCTCCGCAATGTCGGGGCGACGGTCCGCGCTGGTCCGGCTCGCTATTGCTGTCGACGGGATTCGTGAACATGGATCAAGACGACGGGCCGAAAACCGGGCCGAAAAATCCAACGTTGGGGGGCCCCAGCCATATGCGCTGGGACACCTCCGAGCAGCAGAGTCATGCTTGTGCGATTGCCACTGCTAGCGTGACACCCGAAGACATCATTCTCAATTTCGGCGCCAAGCGTGGTCATGACCATCAAGGCGGCGAAGTAGCTGTGGAACTCTTGCAGCGTATCGCATTGAGCCCGGTCACCGCGAAGCATTTGAGCGCGACCTTAGAAAAGGTGATCGCCGATGACGACAGAATGACGGCTCGCTCTAAATCATAAGCGGACGGCGCTTGCAAATCTTCAGGAGCTTTCGTGATTTCCCTAAACGGACAACGCGGATCTGCGTCAGCCCTGGAGTTCCTGATTGTCGACGAGTTCCTTAAGAACCTGGTCGATGCCCGCGCGCTGAAAACCGCTTTCGAACTCGGGCTCGTCGATCGCCTGGTTGAGCACCGCAGCGGCTCGAGCGAGGCGCTCGGCCGGGCGGTTGGCACCGATCGGCAAGGTATGCGGTTCCTGCTCGATCTGCTGCGAGCGAACGGTGTCGTCGAGGAACGTAGTGGGGATGTACGCCTCACGCGCAGGTTCCAGCTTGCGTTGCGCTATCGGGACCTGCTGGAAACCAAGCTTGATTACGCCGGGTTTACGATCATCGTCCGCGACAAGCTCGACAACGAACGGGCAAATCTGGCGGTGGCGCGCGAGCGGATGGCCGAGCTCGTCGTCCATGCCCGCACCGACGGGATCTTTGTCGTGCCGCAAACGGCCGATATGCCCGGTCGCTACTATAAGAAGGGCGATCTCCTCGGTTACGTGATAGGCAGAGCGCATCCGCTTGCCCGGGTCGTCGTGCCGCAGGAGGCAATCGACGAAGTGCGGCTCGGTACCGACGACGTCCGTGTACGGTTGTCGGAGAATCCGGAAACCGCATTACAGGGCCGGGTCGTTCGCGAGGTGCCGGCCGGCGACGCCACGCTGCCGAGCCCGGCGCTCTCTGCCCAGTCGGGCGGCGCCATCGCGACCGATCCGCGCGAAACGAAGACGTCCAAAGCCTTGCAGCGGTTCTTTCAGTTCGATGTCGAACTCGAAGACGCCGATCGCATCGACCATTTCGGCCAACGGCTGTTCGTTCGGTTCGAGCACCGGATGGAACCGCTCGCGGTGCAATGGTACCGCAGCATCCGGCTGCTGTTCTTGACGGCCTTCAATGTCTAGAGCCGCGATCCTGGGACCGGCCAGCCAGCTGGCGAGCGGCCGCCCCTACGCGGAGCGCTCCGAGGAGGAGCCCGGCTGGCATGACCGGCTGGCCGAATTCCTCGTCGCTCGGACCGTCAAACCAGCCAAAAAACGGCTCAGCAATCCCAAACGTGCTTTCGGCCGCATCGTCGAGCACGCCGCTCGGCACGAGGCCACGATGCGCATCGCCACCGATGCCGATTTGGCCGCGCGCGCGCGCAGTCTGCGGTCCCGGCTGCGTCGCGACGGGTTCGCTCCGAGCCTCGTCGGCGAATCATTCGCGCTGGTGCGCGAGGCCGCGTCGCGCACCCTCGGACAGCGCCACTACGATCCACAGCTGATGGGCGGGTGGGCGCTGCTCCAGGGCAGGCTGGTTGAGATGGAGACTGGCGAGGGCAAAACGATGGCCGCCACTTTGCCGGCCAGTACCGTCGCGCTTGCCGGGTATCCGGTGCATGTCATTACGGTGAACGATTACCTCGCCTCGCGCGATGCCGGCGAGATGGCGCCGCTCTACCGGTTCCTGGGGCTCAGCGTCGGTACTGTCGTCCAGGGCATGACGCCCGCCGAGCGCCGCCAGGCCTACGCCCGGTCGGTAACCTATTGCAGCAACAAGGAACTGGCCTTCGACTATCTGCGCGATCGGGTTGCCGCGGCGCAGCGGAGCAGCAGACTGCATTTGTCGCTCGAGCGGCTGCGCGGTGGTGCGCGTGACGAGCGGCTCGTATTGCGCGGCCTCTACTACGGCATCGTTGACGAGGCGGACAGCGTGTTCATCGACGAGGCGCGTACGCCGCTGATCCTGTCATCGAACGCCGGTGTGGACGAGGAGCAGGACGAATGTGATCAGGCGCTGGAACTGGCACGGCAACTCGTGGCCGGCGAGGATTACGAACTCGAACTCGCTGATCGAAACGTCACGCTGACTCGTGACGGCCGAGCCAAAGTGGCCGAGCTGACAGCCGGGTCCGCCGGCGTATGGACATCCATTCGCGGCCGTGAAGAGCTGATCTCGCAGGCCCTTAGCGCAATGATCCTGTTCCGCCCTGACCAGCACTATGTGATCACCGACGGCAAAGTGCAGATCGTCGATGAATCGACCGGGCGGATCATGCCCGACCGACAGTGGGAGCGGGGTCTGCACCAATTGATCGAGGCGAAAGAGGGGGTGAAGCGAACGGAACGGCACGAAACACTTGCTCGCTTGACCTACCAGCGGTTGTTCCGCCGCTACATCCGGCTTGCCGGGATGACCGGCACGGGGAGCGAAGTGTCGCGTGAAGTACGGTCGGTCTATGGGCTCGACGTCGTGCGGGTCCCATTACACCGGCCATCACGACGCACCTACTATCCGACACGGGTCTGCAAGACGGCGAGTGAGAAGTGGCTGTCCGTCGCCGATACCGTCGAACGCGTAGCAACGCGTGAAGGCCGCCCGGTTCTGATCGGTACGCGGTCGGTGCGCGCATCGGAGGAAATCAGCGCCGTGCTGCACGAGCGCGGCATCGAGCATTCGCTGCTCAACGCCAAGCAGGATAAGGAAGAGGCCGAGATTGTCGGTCTTGCCGGTCAGGCTGCGCGCGTAACGGTGGCCACCAACATGGCGGGACGAGGCACCGACATCCGGCTGGGGCCAGGGGTCGTTGAAAAGGGCGGACTGCACGTCGTGCTGACCGAGTATCACGAGTCCCGGCGCATCGACCGCCAGTTCTTCGGCCGTTGTGCCCGGCAGGGAGACCCCGGTAGCTGCGAAGCGATCGTCTCGCTCGAGGATGAGTTGTATGAGGTGTTCGCGCCCGCCGCGACCAGTCTCGTCAAGCGACTTCGACAGCACGCCGTAAAGCTCCGCCCGGGCGTCTATGAGGCGCTGCGCCGACTGTCCCAATTTCGCGCCGAACGCCGCGGCGCCTATGTGCGGGTGCAGACCATGAAGACCGACCGTCGGCTCGACCGGGTGCTGGCATTTTCCGGGAGGGGCGAATGATCCGGCGAGGCCGAACAGCGCCGCCGACGCCGCATCTCCCAAGCAAGAGGGTCAATATGCCGTTTCTGAACATTTTTCGGCTTTGCTCGAACGGGATCCGGCGCGCATTCCTGACCGCCCTGCCGATCATTGCTGGCGTGACCAGCTCGGCCGGTGCCCAGGATCAGAACGGCGACACGCATTTTGCGTGTCTGGTTCAGCCGAAAATGGTGCTGAAGCTCGGCACACCGGTGCCCGGCCTGATCAAAGAGGTGTTAATCGATCGCGGCATGGTCGTCAAAAAGGGTGACGTCATCGCCCGGCTCGATTCCAGTGTCGAGGAAGCCGCGGTGACATTGGCGAAGGCACGCGCCGCCGATGACTCCGCGGTGCTGTCGGCCCGCGCCAAACTCGATTTTCAGCGCCGCAAGGAACAGCGCGCAGACCAGCTCAAGCGCAGCCAGAACATCGCGGTAGCGACCGCGGACGAGGCGGAATCAGGAGCGCGCGTCGCGGAGGCCGACCTGCATCAGGCAGAGGCCAATTTGCAGATCGCCAAACTGGATTTGGCGCGCACGGTCGAGGTGTTGAATCAGCGCACGATCCGCAGCCCTATTAATGGCGTCGTAACAGAGCGCACGTTGGGACCCGGCGAATACGCCTTCGATCAGTCTCATCTTATCACGGTATCGCAAATCAACCCGCTAAATGTCGAGGTGTACATCCCGCTCAGCCAATACGGCAAAATCAACGTCGGCATGCAGGGTGAGGTTTATCCGGAAAGCCCAGTCGGCGGCAAATACCCGGCAACCGTGACGGTGGTCGACCAGGTGTTCGACGCCGCCAGCGGAACGATCGGGGTGCGCCTCGAATTACCCAATCCGGACTACGCTTTGCCAGCCGGACTCAAATGCGACGTCCATTTCCCCGGAATTGGCTGAGGCCGCAGTTTATCATTGGGCTAGCGTATCCATTAGACGAAATCGCGTAAGATAGTGGTCAGGTGATCAATGCGGGCTGGCCACGCCCAAGCTTCGCTTAGCGGCGAAATCGATGCGGCGTTGTTGTCGTAAAGCTGTTCCAAAACGGCCACGATCGGCTCAGCTTCCGAGCCCCTCCAGAATGGATTGGGCTGCCCGGGAACAAAGCTTATCGCGTCACTTCCCTTGATTAGATCGTCGTGGCCGAACCCGGCAGCGAGAATCGTTGGCACGCCACAAGCTAAACATTCCATCGCGACGAGGTTCGTGCCGCCTTCGACCCGATTCGGGAATACCGCGACATCGATGTGCGATAGCAATTCCGGCATCAGGTAGTTGGGAAGCGGGGGTATCACTCTAAATTGCGTCGAGTTTATCCCATACCGCTGCGCCCAGGCGAGGTAGTCAGGGGAACCGTCGGCGGCCTTCGGTGGGCTTCCTATCCTGGTGACTCCGTCGTAGCTGCTTGACAGGTGCGGCCAGGGCGAAGACCAAGCTGCGACTAACTCCGCATCCGGATGCTTCTCAGCGAAAATGCTGAATGCTTCCAGAACGAGATCCTGCCCCTTGCGGTACTCCGCCTTTCCCCCCGAGAAGACTCGGAAGCGACCGTCGGGTCGGGCGTTGCTTTCTTTCACCGAGGGATTGAACAGAGCAGGATCATAGCCTTGATGGCACAGCACTGCGGGCACATCGAGAGCGCGAAGGACATCTCTGTTCCAACTGCTTCCGACGATTACAAGTGGATATTGCTGCAGCCGTCGGCAATGCTTCTCGACTTCACTAGCGTCTTCGAAAGTCGGGAAGGCGATGCTCGGCGTGCCGGTGATCCACACCCCGTTGAGTGGCTGTTGTGCGAGCTGATTGCCGAGACCGACAAAGAACGGCGCGGGTACAGTTGCCGTGGAGCCTTGCTGTACTAAGCCCTCCTGCAGGGCTTTGGCCTGCGCAAGCCGGTCTTCCAATAGCGGCCGGCGCGGATCGTACTCGGCCAGCATCGCCCGCCCATGCGGTTCCGCCGTCACCGCACAGCCTTGCCAATAAAGCGAGTAATTAAGACCGACCACCCCATAACCCGAAAATGAACTGCAAGTCCAGCCATAGATCACATATTCAGTATTCATGCTCGGTCCGCGGATAATCGGTAAGGTTTACGGTTCTAATGCGTGCCGCACGAACATGCTGCCTTGAAACGCCGCTAGCTGATAAACACCGGGTAGCCGTCACCTCACTTGCGATTTGCTGCTCCCGACGGTCCATTTGGTCCACCGCTAGCAAACTGGGGGATGGGACTCCCTCGATCGGCCTAGCAGTCGCGAACTGTTGACATTATGCTAGCGCTACGCTCCGCTCGTTGCCGGGCGCCGGGCGCCGGGCGTGCAGCCTGGCCTTGCGCCGGGTGGCGCGGTCACCGATTCGGCGGTGTCGCGGGGCGGCTCGCTTCATACTTTCTGACCCCGATCCGTCGGGTGGAGAGGGTGGCCGGGGGGTCAGGAGCATCACTCCTAACCCCCCGAACCTGGTTGGCTCCCCGGGACGGATTCGAACCATCGACCCAGCGGTTAACAGCCGCTTGCTCCGATAAAATACGGGGCGTCCTGAGACGACATTTGGGAGCGCATAACCCGCAGAAATCCTTGCAAATCTTTGCTCTCCGTGCGAGGTTATGCGACATGAGGCAACACGGTGAGGCGGCAAATCTTGTTGCCCCAGTGTTGCCCCGAGAGGGAGCGAGCGGTGGCAAGGCAAAATCTGACCGATCGGTTTATCACCTCGCGGAAGCCGGCCAAGCCAGGTAAGCGCGACGATTATCCCGACGCGATCGTCCCGGGGCTCGCGCTCCGGGTTACCGACAAGGGCTTTAAAAGCTTCGTGCTGGTAGCCCGCTATCCCTCGCATCCGAAGAACCCCACACGGCGCGCGCTGGGCAACTACGGTGCGCTGAGCTTAGAAAGAGCTCGTGAGAAGGCGCGCAACTGGCTTGAGCTCATTGGCAAGGGTATCGACCCGCAGACACACGAGGCGCGCGAGAAGGCCGCCGCTCAGCGGCGGCAAGCCAACAGCTTCGCTGCTGTCGCCGCCGAGTTCCTTGATCGCCACGCCTCGGGACTTCGCAAGGAAAAAGAGGCGCGGACCATCATTGAGGGCGAGTTCGTCAAACGATGGGGTGCGCGGCCGATTAGCGATATTGAGCCATTGGAAGTGTCGACCGCGATTCGCGCTATCGTCAATCGCGGCGCGCCGTATCAGGCTCACAATGCACTCGGGTACATCCGTCGCCTGTTTAACTGGGCGATCGGCACTCACGAATTCGGCATGGAGACTTCTCCCGTCGAGCGGCTGAAACCAGCGGACCTGATCGGGAAACGTGAAGCGCGCGAGCGCACGCTTTTAGATACCGAACTGCGCGCCGTTTGGGATGCTGCGGATGGCATGGGTTACCCCTACGGCCCCTTATTCCGCCTGTTGATCTTGACCGGCCAACGGGAGCGCGAGGTCGCCGATATGGCGTGGGGCGAGGTCGACTTCGAGAAGCACCTTTGGACAATCCCGGCGGCGCGGATGAAGGGCGCCAGGGCGCATGAGATGCCACTGTCACCTGCCGCGGTCGCGTTGCTCCAATCGCTACCCCGACACAAGGGCGACTTTGTATTCTCGACCACCGGCGGCGCCAAACCGGTCAATGGATTTTCGAAAGCGAAGGTCCGCATTGACAAGCGAAGCGGCGTCGCGGGATGGAAGATCCATGACCTTCGCCGAACGATGCGCACGCACCTATCCGCCCTGCCGGTTCAGGATCTTGTTCGCGAGCTCGTGATCGCGCATGCCAAGCCGGGACTACACCGGGTTTACGATCAGCACGCCTATCAGGACGAAAAGCGCGAGTGTCTTGAACTGTGGGAAACCCGACTACGCAGCATTGTGGAGCCCCCGCCGCGGAACGTCACCAATCTAGAACAGAAGCGGGCTGAGCGGGCGAGGGAGATAGCATAGGGGCGATTCGCGCCGTAACCTCCGCGCGCTGAAGGGTCCGCCACCTCTGAAAAAGCCGTGCTAGCTCGGTCTATGTCGTACCATGTTGACATGACGGGCAATGCATGCGGTTAATGATCCGCACGCTCGCGAAGTGCGCCCGGATCGAAGCCGCCCCTAATCGGGCGGCTTTCGCATTTCTAGGCGCCGAAAAGGCCATTTGACCAGGCACTAATCCCCCGTTACCGCGGTAACAAAACCGGCGGCGCAAAGCGCGCGCCAAATTCGACACTTCCCATCCTGTAGCAGCCCTCGATGCGCTGAATAGCCCATCGAGCCGAACTTCCGTGTCCAGACCAGAGAGAGGAGCCAACGTCATGCGTTTGCTTAACTACGCCCAACTTCGTCAAAAGATGGGCGATGGATTTTATGTCCGCGACCACCTGCGCCGGCTCGTCAAAGAGGGCAAATTTCCAGCGCCCGTCCCGATCTCCGACCGGCGCATCGCTTGGATCGAAGACGAGGTTGATGCATGGCTGGCGGCTCGCGTCGCCCAGCGCGATCACAGGGCCGCGTGATGACGCGGCCAGCACCTCAGAAGCGAGAACGCTGCCCTGGCCAGAGGGCGGCGCACCAGCGCCGATACCGCCAGCGCCACCGAAAAGGAAGCGAGGACGGCGACGAATAGACCGGGATCGCCGCAATGGCGAAGCGGAGAAAGAGCGGCGAGCGCTTCGTCGCGCTGCATCACTGGTTACTCAGGAGCGCGGCGTGGCGGACGCTATCGCCGAATGCCAAAGCCGTGCTGATCGATATATGGCTGCGGCACAACGGCTCGAACAACGGCCAGATCGTCTATGCGGTGCGCGAGGCTGCGGGTATTGGGATCGGCAAGAGCCAAGCCGCCATAACGCTCTCCGAATTGGTCGACCGTGGGTTCCTGAAGATCACGCGCGATTCCGCCTTTAGGGTGAAGACGAAGGAAGCTCGAGAGTTTGCGATCACCGCTGAGCCGATTGGCGATACACCGGCGACAAAGGATTTCATGCGCTGGATGCCGCCAGAAAGAATTAGAACTCGGTCCGGCCCGCCGGACACACAGTCCGGTATACCGGACCGAGGAGCGAAAGAGGGGGCAAAAAGGGGCGTTTCAGTCCGGCCCGCCGGACCGTCACAGGCAAAAACGGTCACCTCACAGTCCGGCCGACCGGACACTTCTAATTTACCAGGAGGGAACCTCCCTCCCGACGCGCCAACAGCTTCCTCAATCAGATCAAGAAAGCCTCCGCGGTTCGGTGATCGTGCCAAGGCTGAGCGCATCGCCCGCGATCCCGAATGGATCGATGATGCTGAGCGGCGGGTGCGCGAGGAGGAGGACAGCAGATTCCCGAATGGAGGCCGTCAGTGACTGCGCACAGACTGATCGCGGCCCTCATATCTCAAATACCTGCCGCGCAGGCGACGCCCATGACGTTTGTGGCCAATCTGAGTGGGGCGAATGAGAACCCCGTCGTCAATACGCCTGGAACCGGCCTCGCGACAGTAATCCTGGATCCAATTGCTCAAACCCTTCAAGTCAGCGCGACTTTCAGCGGCCTGACGGTCATCGTGGCCGCACGCCGTGCACTGAGGACAGCCCGATCTGCGCGACCCATGGGATTCTGGTCTGTTTCCGGGAAAGTATGCGCCAGCTAACATGCAGCGGGACAATCCTCGTCGGCGGGCTGGTCGGACTGATCTTGATCTACGCCATCATCAGGGGCCTGACCGGCTGATCCAGACGGCGTCCGACGCCACATCGACTGAAACGGCCCTGGGAAGGCCCTCCGTGCGAGTCGGTAGCTTTTTGGCAGCCTGCCAGCGCGGCGCGGCGAGACTCCCGCGCTGGCGGGGCGCGGTGCGGTGCGGGTTTACGGTCACGGCGGCTTGAACATCCGGATTGAGCGGAGTTTCAAAAGCAACCACCCCGCCGCACGAGGCAACCGGGCGGCCGGACTTCTCAGCACCGACACCCCGCAGGAGTCAGGCGCTACAGTAAGGTGAATCCTGCTGTGTAAAGCATTCCGACACTTTGCTCCGCTGTGCGCAGCGAATCGCCGATGGAAACCGCGCCGATAACCTGAATATCGGACCGCCGCGGTGCTGCGGATGCTGGCTGTGCCTCTCTACAACGCTCGGATCGAGAATCTCGGCCCGGGCGATCTAGTCCGGGTGCAATGCCTAGCGTGCAAATAGGGCATCATGCTGACTCGCGATGGCCTTCTGCAAGGATTTAGCAGTTGCAGCCCGCTCGGCGCGCGTAACCCCGTCGACGAATTTTACACAAATTTAAAGCCCCTTCGAAAGTACCGATCGCCCCCTGCCGATATTGCTCTGGTTCGATTTTTGCATGACCCCAAAAAACAATAAACATGGGGGAAGGAGATATGCTGATAGCGAGTGTGGCGAGGCCGTGCTTGGGCTCCCCACGGGCAACCGCTAAAGAAGCGCTCGAACGAGAGGGGTACGCCGTCGTAAGAAATTTCTTCTCTACAGAAGAAATCGCATGGATGCGCGGCGAGGTTACAGCCACTCTTGCCAGGATAGCTCGACGAGCTCACAACGGCGGCCTTCTTTGTACGCCAAAGCGTCACGAGTCCCGACTCGCGAGCCGCCTGCTCGATGACGCGCAGCTCGCCAATCATTGGGGCGGTGAACTTCCCGACACAGTCGAGTTCCAAGCCGATACCGTTCACGATTGGCACGTGGATATGGATATTGAACCGCGGACCGACGCCGCATTGTTACGAATAGCGTCGGGGCGGATGTACAAAATAGCGATACACTTACAGGATCACGCTGACAGGGATGGGCTCAGCGTGATACCGGGGAGTCATAGGGATGGCAACACGCGTCGCGCTCCCTTGCACCTGAGCACGCGCGCCGGGGACATTGTGATTTTCGATCTCCGGATCCGGCACGCCGGTCGTCTTCTAAACCGGACCGACGATTTGATGGCCACGATCGCGTGGCGGCTACACCGACTTCACCTCGTTGACGATGCGGGCCGCCACAAAGTGTTTCGCTGGCTCCGGCACACGTTTCAGCAAAAGCCCGCCGCCGAACGTCTGGCCATCTTTCTAGAAATGCGAAATTGAGGGGCTGCCTGCTCCCTACCCGCCGGTCCTATTTCGAGCGTATCCGGTCGCGCTGCACAGGTTGGGAGGACAACATGATCTCTATGACAGGCACCGACATGAAGCGAGCGCTAAAGCAAAACGGATACGCCCTCGTCAGAGACGTCTTCTCTGCTGAGGAAATCGCACGGATGCGACGCCAGGTTATAGCCGTGCTCGCTACAAACGGCCGGCCCCTCAGCGGCGGTCTTTGCAATGGGCCAGGTGAAAAACCTCTGCCTCGCGAATCTGATCTCGCGCGTCGATTGCTCAATGATGTGCGGCTCGCGTCGCATTGCGGTGGTGAGTTTCCGTGTGAAATTCACCTCCACGCCGATACTTGGAACAATTGGCATTCGGATCTCGAACCGCCATCCCCGACTGCCGTGTTCAGTGGAGTTCCAGCCTGGATGTACAAGGTCGCGATCTTCTTACAGGACCATCCTGACCGAGGCGGCCTTAGCGTGATACCGGGGAGTCACAAGGTAGGGTACGCGCCGTGCGCTCCCGCGCACATTGGCACTCGTGCTGGCGATATCGTCGTCTTTGACCTCCGCCTCCGGCACGCTGGACGTATTCCGAACCTCGCCGAGCGCTTCATCGAAACGCTTGCGTTCGGCCTGCAACGAGGCCGTCTTTTAAGCGAGACCGACCGCCAAAGGCTGTTTCGTCTATTTCGAAAGCTGGAGCAATCGCTCCAGCAGGCAGCCGCTGCCGAACGCCTCGCGATCTTTCTTAATTACGCACCGCTGCATGAGATAAATCGAAGGTATGTGGCATTGAGGGCAAGCGACTCGTGGTTAGATCCCGTAGAAGACATTCGGCTCGCCGAGGCGCTCGGGTTCGAGAAGCCGCTGTCGATCCGGAGGCTCATCAAGCGTCGCACCAATGAACTCGAACGCTATGGCACATTATGGCGTGGTCGCTCGGGGTATTGGCTCAACCAGTCGCAGACCCTTTTGCTCTGCTCGATGGTGAAGACGTCGCGCGATTCGAGCATCATCGGTAGTCCGCTCCCACGCTTGATGCCGCACGATGCATGAAGCTGCCTTTATTGCTCTCTATGTCGGGCTCTTCCCCGTCGTGCTGGTCTCCCCTGTGGTTGGCGCGCTGCTCTATCAGTGGCTCGATTGGCTGCCTCCGGATCAGGTGTACTCGCCGCAGCTTCCAGGTTCTCTCGCCCTCACAATAGGTGCCCTGACGTTCTTCGTTTGGCTCGTCCGAGAGAAGAAGACGCTGCCGCGGCCACTGCCGGTCATATTGTTAATGTCAGCCCTTTTCGTCTGGATAAACGTAACCTGGCAATACGCGCTTGCGCCGAACGCTGGCGCATTTTTCTGGGATCGCACGGTTAAGGTTATGGGCTTTGCAATCCTGACCGCGCAAATGCTGTCAACGCGGGCGCGGCTCGAAGCGGCTGTCTGGGCCGTCGTGCTCTCCGTGTCTTATTACTCGGTGCCCAGTGCAATCAAGGTAATCGCCAGTGGCGGTTCGGGCGGAATCGGGACGGGCGAGGTGGTCACGGCCATAGGGAGCAGTTTTTTCGGAGATCGGGTAATTTTGTCCGTGGTGATGGCGATGACCCTCCCGCTTGCTCTTTACCTCGCGCATCAGACTACGCTATTGCCGCGGCGCTGGCTCAAATGGGTCAGACCGGCAATGCTGGGCGTCTCCGCGTCCTTATTAGTTTCGCTGATCGGCACCTTTGCGCGCACAGCTGTCTTCGCCGGCGGCGCGACATTGCTGATGCTAGCCCTCCGCTCCCGGCGGAAAATGGTTTCTGTCCTGGTTGTTGCCGCCACGATCTTAGCACTGCTCGCAATGGCGCCCGACAACTGGTTTGCCCGCATGGATACGATCACTCAGTACCAGGACGAGAACTCGGCGCTGTCCCGGATCGCCACCTGGCAATGGGCATGGGCGCTAGTGCTTAGCCATCCGATCGTCGGTGGCGGGTTCGGCGTGTTCACCCTGAACGCTGGCCATATCCCCGGGCGTACCGGTTGGAACGAGGCCCACAACATTTTTTTCCAAATGATGGGTGAACAGGGGTTCGTTGGTTTCGGGCTGTTCTGCTGTCTGATTTTCGCCATATATCGGAGTTGCGCGGTCGTTCAAAAGCGGGTGCGCCTTCGGACGGACCTCGCTTGGGCGGCTGATCTCGCGCGCGCAACACAGGTCGCTCTCGTCGCTTTTATCGTCGGCGGCAGTTTCGTCAGTATAGCGACAAGCCCATTCCTATATCTCCTCGCCGGGATCACGGTCGGAACGCGCAGCCTCGTTGAGCGCGAATTGGGCGGTGCCTGGGCGAGGCGCACCTCGCGGAGCGGGGTACCGAAGCTGGCTCGCACCATCGCGCAGCCCGCAGAGTGACCTGAGCAGTTAGTTTTTGAGCGTGCCAACGGAAGACATTTAATCGGCACATTCCCGGTGTCACGGTGGTTCCGGAGCCGAGCGGCGAGCGGGGCGGGAGGGCGCGGGCCGTTCGGCGCGCGCGGAAAGCGCCGCTGATCAATCGCTCGATTCGCGGAGCAAACGGCGGTGCACCGGTTGCTCTATCCCTAGAATTCTGGGCCAATCCGCCAATTTTTCACGCCGCTATTGACTGGAAAGGCATTCGGGGCAACATCCGGGCAACATGCTGACAAAAATCGACGATATCCGACTTTATCGGCCGATGGTGTTCAACGCCGTAACGCGCGCGCGGTTTTTCCGTGATCGTCGCCGGCGCTGGCTAGCCCATGTCGGTCGCGCTACTGATGCCAAAGCGGTGCTGATCGATCAGCTCTGTGCACTTGAATGGGACATCCGCCGATTAGAGACGCGCGAGGCGCAAAACGGGAAGCTCACTGCCCATGACCGGAACGCGCTCGCTGCATGGCGTCGCCATTTTCGGGAGGCGCTGAGACAACTCGGACCGGCAGCGGCCGCGCAACCGGCAGAGGATGCGCTGGCGTATGCCCGACGCGTTTATGGACCGGCCCGCGGAGATGCGGCCGCATGAACGTGATCGACCTGATGACCGATCCGCAGCTGCTGGGTCCGTATTTCGCAGGCGGCAGCTGGGATCGCTGGCGCGCTTGCCTGAAGGCGGCCGCGGCGCTGCCGATGACGAAGCGCGAGCTCAAGCTCTTCCGCGAGGTCGCCGGCGATCGCGACCCGCCCAGCAAGCCGGTACGGGTCGTCATAGTGGTGGTTGGCAGAGGCGGCGGCAAGGACTCGATAGCGACCGGGCTGGTGACGCACGCCGCAGTGTCGGTGGATAGCACGCGGTTGCGGCCCGGCGAGCGGGCAATTGTTTTGTGTTTAGCGACTGATCGAGATCAGGCGGCGATCGCGCTCAGCTACATCAAGGGCTATTTCGAGAGCGTGCCATTGCTGAACTTGCTCGTCGACGGTCGGATGCGGGATGACCGGATCGATCTGAAGAACGGCGTCTCGATCATTGTCACCACGAACAATTTTCGTGCGCCTCGCGGTCGCACTATTTGCGCCGCTGTCTACGATGAAGTCGCTTTTTGGAAAAGCGAAAACACTGCTGCTCCGGACTTCGAAGTTGATGCGGCGATTGCTCCGGGACTGGCGCGCTGGCCGGGTTCTCTGAAGATCCTGATCTCCTCTGCATACAGGCGGACGGGGCTGCTATACGACCGCTACAAGGCTAGCTGGGCCCAAAATGATGATGACACTCTCGTCGTTCTGGGAACCTCGCTGCAGTTCAATCCGACCCTTGACGAGAGGATCATCGCGAGCGAGCTGGCGAAAGGATCGCGAGCGCGCGAGCGCCGAATATTTGTCACAATGGCGCGATGACCTTCGCAGCTACGTAAGTCGTCAAGTCGTGGAGCGACTGATCGATCACGGCGTCCATGAGCGCGCACCGGAACCCGGTATTCACTATGTCGCCTTTACGGATGAAGCGGGCGGTTCAGGTAGTGACGCAAGCACATTGAGCATCGTTCATCTCGACAATCAGCGCCAAGTTATTCAGGACCTAATCCGAATTTGGCGACCGCCGTTTTCTCCTCAGGAGGTCATTGGACAGAAGGCCGCCCTCCTGAAAACCTATGGGATCACGCGGGTTACCGGAGATCGTTGGGCCGGCGGCATCCCGCCCGATTTGTACCGCGCCAATGGCATCCGTTTTGAGCCGTCAGGTCGGGTCAAAAGCGACATTTACATCGACTTTCTGGCCCTCTTGAATAGCGCGCGAATCCGCTTGCTCGACAACGAGCAACAGATCGCCGAACTGCTGAACCTTGAGCGCCGGGTACGCTGGGGCGGCAGAGAATCGATCGACCATCCTCAAAGTAATAACTTTCACGATGACGCGATTAATGCGACGGCCGGGGCCGCGGTACTCGCTTCGGCCAAACGCGGCATCGTAATCACGCCGGACTTACTTGCCAAACTAAGCGTCCCGAAGGACTGGCGCGGCAACCGGGCGGCCGTTCCATGATCCGGGCCCGATGGGCGCCGACTTGGCCAATCGTTTTGAACTTTTATTTGGAAATAGGCGATGACGACTGACAAACAGCTTGATCGCGTTGTGGCTGAAATGCGCAAACGCTTTTCAAGCCCGGCCGAAGTGCTGATGAAGCTCGGAATCGACGCCGCAATTCTAACGGCAGAACAAGGAATGAAACCGATGCGTTTTCGACGAGCCGGCGCCCATGATGAGGGCACGCCGTGGACGAGCGAAACTTTACTTGATGCGCTTTTTGAAGAACTCGAGGATCTGCCGGTCGAAGAGCACCGGCCATTCTTGGAGGGGCTGCGATCGATAACTGCCGAGAATGATCTCGGGCGTTCAGGTGAAGATCGCCGGCGCCGCGCGCGCGACGAGCCTGAGCCTTTCCCAGGCCGGCCGCGTGCGGGCGGAGAGCCGGATCCGGTAAAGGGCGGCGGGGATCGCCGCCGGCTCGGCGCGGACAGCGCGATCCGCGACGGTTATGCCGACTTCGTCAAGAGTTTTCCGGGCGCGCGCCCCGGCAACGGTCGGTTGGTGTACTAAAAAATGCCAGTCGAAAAACTACACCGCACCACGCCGGCGCCGGCCAATCGGTCACCCGCGCGTGTGCATCTGTCGGAATGCATTGCCGCCCACGAAGCCATGCTATCGCGCGCGAATGCGATCAAGCAAGCGCAGCGCCGTCTATTGGATCAGAAAATCGCCGCGAGCAATCTGGTCGAGGAAACGAAGGCCGAACTCGAAGCGGTCCGGCGAGATGAACGGCGCCTGGTCGCTGACGCGGCTATCGCCGGTGAGGCGTTCGACACGCCAGCGCCAATTAAGACCGCTATGGCGGCACATGAGGAAGCGAGAGCCGCGCTGAATCACGTGATGCGAGCGGCCGCGCTGCTTGATGAAGAAGGGCGCGTCGTGACAGACGAGCTCGGCATCGCGAAATTCCGCCGCGACGAGGCGGTTGCCGCGGTCATAAAGAGCTCACCGGCCATTCCGAAGTTGCTCGAGGCCTTCGATTCGGCGCGAGCCCGCGTGGCAGACTACAGCGCGGCATTGCTCGCGATCGGGCTTACACGATTGCCGAATGGCGATGCGCAGCGTTGGCAAACCCTGAACCGCGCGACGCCGGTCGTCGAGACAGCTTCGCTCGGCGAAGCATGGCGGAAAGCGATCGCCGCGCTGGCAAGCGATGCGGATGCACCGCTTCCCGGTGAAGGATGATGACCGATACCGCCATTACACCGGCCGCGCCCATCCTTTCAGGTTTGGTGCAGGCGTCATGAGTGGGGTTCATCTATGAGTGGCGGCTTTGCTCTACTCGGCCTGAACAACGCTTCTAACGCGGGCGCGGATACGGCTAACTCAGACGGCACCTTAGTTCGCGCGTCGGGAACCGCCCATACCAAAGGGAATTGGACCCAATTGGTTGCGTCCAGTGCCAACGATGCGGTGGCGGTTATCGTGCAAATAACTGGCCGCGGCGGCAACGTCAACGCGGGATTAGCTGTCGATATTGGAGTTGGCACGCAGGCCACCGAACAGGTGCTGCTGCCCAATCTGATGTCCTATCGAAATGACCTCCGGGCACAGAACAATAGCGCCAGTTATTTTATTCCGATTAACATACCGGCTGGCACACGCATTTCAGCGCGCTGTCAATCGACCGCTACCGTAGACGGCTCGTCTGTCAGCGGCAACACATGCGGCGTGCGGGTTATTCTGTTTGACGGCGATTTTACGCAGTCATCAGGCGGTGGTGGTGTGGACGCAATCGGATTTGCGTCAAACTCAACCGCAGGAACTGCCGTTACCCCAGGAGCCGTCAACACAAAAGGCTCTTATGCGCAGTTGGTCGCATCCACGGCTGCCGATTATGCGGGCTTTATTATGGCGATCGATGATGGCCAACTGACGACAGATCACCCTGTTGGACAACTCTGGGACATTGCTGTTGGCGCGGCGGCCTGCCTTCTTTCCCATCAAAATTCCGGCTGGCACCCGTCTTTCGGCGCGCTTTCAATCCAGCTTCGCTACCTCCTCGTTGAATTTAACTATATACGGCGTCAAGCAATGACATATGGACGGTCGAACAAGTGACAAATCCCGCCGTCACCATCGCGCCGATCCATGCCGCGCAGCCAGCCGCCGCGCTGACCGAACACGAATGGTCGGTTATTCAATCTCGACTCCCTCACGACCCAAAATTGCGAGAGTTGATTGAAGAGGCCCGCGAAATCTTCGCCGAGCCATCTGTCCCCGATATTGTCGACGTCGACGAAGAACTCGTCAGTGAAGAACTCGCCGGTGAAGATGGCGAGGTCGATCCTCCAATCGTCGAGCGCGAGCAGACTCTATGGCGGATACGCGGCGCCCCAATTTGATCAGTGACCCTGACGACGTTGACGGTGCATCATACCCGTTGAGTGTCGATTCGGCGAGCTTCAGCGGCGCGTTTGATTTGATGACTTTACCGGATGCAGTCTGGCAACGTTGGTGGACACAGCACCACAACGATTTTTATTTCCATCGGACAAAACCAGGCGTGCTTGCACCGTCGGACGTCATCGTAATCTGCGACCGGGATGATCCGCCATCGCCGGACGGGCTGCCGCAAAATGGATGACACCGCTGGAACGGTGCAGGTTTGCTGCATGCACGCCTTGGGAATTTTGATCCGAGATGAGAGCGGCACTTATTTGGTGAAGGGATTTACTATACTGCCGCGCGCCGTCTGGGAAAAATGGCTAGAGCAGAACCGCGACGGCGATTTGGTCAAAAATCGGGTCATCTTCGAAACAACATCGCCGCAGGACCCAGGACCGGCGGCGGCATGAGCTTCGCGAGGTTCCATCGCGGAGGGCGGCTAGCCGAGGAGTGCCGCGCAACAAATAACCTTCGGCAGCGCGAAGATGTTTTCCCCTCCGGTTGTGCAGGCTCGCGCATTAACCCGCTCGGTGACGGTTCGGTTGCTCCCGGCCGTTATCGGGCGGGCTGATTACGGGGACACTGACACGATATGAGCGCGCCCTACGCCCGCCGAGCAATCTCCGTCACGTTTCGGGCCGGGAGGGCAGCTTCGGCGGCTCTGGCTTCAACACGGTCACCCATCGGGGTTTGCGCGTCATCTTCGACAGTGAATGGGCGAACCTAGCGCCCCATCAGCCGCGCGCGATCATCAGAGTGTACGGCCTCACTCTGTCCGAGATGAATGAAATGACGCGCGCCGGACTGATGTATCTATCGCGCTTCAACAACATTCAGATAGACGCTGGCGATGTCGGCGGCCAGATGACGACGGTTTTTATCGGGCAAATCGTGGAGGCTTACCCCGACCTGCGGGAAATGCCGGACTCGGCATTACAGATCACGGCGATAGGCGGTGGCGAACAGCAGTTGAAACCCGTTCAGCCGGTCACGGTCTCCGGGCCTACGCCGTTCGCGACGGCGATGCAGAAGATCCTGGCGCCCACTCCATTTACGCTCGAAAACAACGGCATCAATGCGGTGTTTCAGTCGCCATATTTCCCCGGTACAGCGATGGCGCAGATCAACCGAGCGATCCGGGCCGCCAACTGTTTCGGGTGTCTCGACACCTTGACCAACACCCTGGCCGTGTGGCCGAAAAACGGCAGCCGCGGCGGCGACGCGGTGATCATTTCACCTCAGACCGGAATGATCGGCTATCCCGAGTTCGAGCAGCAGTTCATTCGGGTCAGGTGCCGTTTTGATGGTGGGCTTTTTCGAGGTCCCGGCCGACAAATCCAGGTGCAGAGCCAGTTGACGGCAGCTCAGGGAACGTGGGTTTTGATCCAGGCGGATCTTCATTTAGCCAGCGAGCTTGATGGCGGCCCCTGGGAGATCGCGATCAAGGCTCGCCCACTAAACAGCGTCGCGGGATGATGACCGACATGGCGACAGCGAGCGGCGCGGCCGGGATGAGCAGCGGCACGATAACCCCGAAGGAAGGCGCGCCACGCGGCCCGCCGTGACGTCGAGTCGGACCCGGCTGCGGCTACCCTTGCCGCCGAGACGCAAATCGCGCCAGCGGGCCTCCTAGAGCGGCTGGCGCGAGCCGATCTGGTTGAAGGTCTGCCAATTGGCAGGGCTTCCGAGATGCTGAACGTCAGCGAGCGATCTGCGCACCGCGCCCTCCAGATCAGTTGCCTGCTGAGCGTAGACCTGCATCGCGACGGCCTTGTCGCGGATGTCCTTCACCTCTTCTACGCGGCGCGGCTTATGTTGAGCGCGGCTCGCGGGTTGCGAAGCGTTCTTATTACCGCGGTAACATTTGGCCTGCGAGCGCGCGGGCATAGAGCCAGTTGGAATTTGAGGGCGACGATCCGCTCGCCTTCGTGGCCTCGCTGAACCTGATCCGCCGGCATCTCAGCGAGTCGCAGCGGGCGATGGTCGCCGCGAAGGTCGAAGCTGAAGCTGAAGCCCGTCACTCGGAATCCAGCAGCCTAAATCTGCGGGCACGTTCGATCGTCGTGCCCAGACGCCCCGCTGCCGGCGCCGCTTCGCTTGACGCTGCGCTTTGCGGCGGGCGGAGCGCTCAGCGGTTCTAGGCTTTCGAGCTTGCGGTTTTTTCATATCTGAACTCTGTTTGGTGTTGCCCCAGATGTTGCCCCCGGCCGCAGACGGCAACAGAGGGTTAGATCATTCTCGGATCTAACCCTCTGATTTAACTGGCTCCCCGGGACGGATTCGAACCATCGACCCAGCGGTTAACAGCCGCTTGCTCTACCACTGAGCTACCGGGGATCAGAGCCCTACACGGCAGCCGCATGCGAGCTCCCGTGGGTTCGGCAGGGCTGATATAAGGCAGAGGAACGTTTATCCGCAAGGTGCTCATTGCGGCATCGATCGCACCTGAGTTTTCTCGAAGCGGTTCAATTATCCTCTCGCGGCGACCAATTATAGATGCGCGCGACCGTCTCACCCATCAGCGCGGCGCGATCGCTGCTGGACAGTCGATCGGTGACGCGAAATGCCTCGACACCCTGCCTGTAGGTCAACAGCTTGACGGCGCGCGTCCAGTCGGTGCCCCACATGCAGCGATCGAAGCTGAAGGCATCAAATATCCGGCAGAGCGGGTCCCAGATATCGTTGTAGGGAAACGGCTCGTGCGACAGCGTGCAGGCGCCGCTAATCTTGATCGCGACGTTGTCATGCGCGGCCAACGCGAGCACCTTCGGCAGATCGGCCCAGGGCTCTGCCGGCGGTGGCGGCTCGAACGGCTGCTGCAGCCCGAGATGATCGATGACGAGCCGCGTATTCGGGTTTCGCGCGGCCAACTGTGCGGCTTGCTCCAGGCGTCCCCAGCACAACAGGTTTACCGCCAGCGAGTGCCGCGCGGCAGCGGCGAGAACCCGGTTGATGCCCGGGTCGGCGGGATCGCTTGACACATTATCCCGCATCATGATGCGGATGCCGACCGTGCCGTCCTTCGCGGCCCAGTCGGCGATCGTGTCGGCGACGGCAGCATCGTTCGGATCGACCGGTTTGACGAGGCCAAACCGGCCAGGGTGAGCCGCGCGCACTTCGAGCGCATAGCCGGCGTCGTAGCCATACATCGAGAAGGGCGAGACCAGTATCGCGCCGTCGACGCCGACCTCATCCATCGCAGCCACCATCTGATCGCCGGTGACCTCCGCCGGACCGACCAACGTGCCGACCCAAGGGCGAGCCGCATGATTGCGTTCGTAAGCATGGACCTGGACATCGATCGTCGGCATCTCCCTGGCCTCCACGACAGCGTTCTCGTCAAAACCCATGTGGCGCTTTCGCCCGAAATGAGTCAAATCGGAGCTGGCTCGGTGCCCAAGTCGGCGTGATCTCGCCGAGCCGAAGCAAGGCAATTGACGCAGCCTGCTGCGGCGGCCGACCATGAGACGAACCGCCGCGGCGCGCCAATGCCAGCGAGCCCAGCCGGTGAGACGCCGTGCCCGCGACGTCGCTGCTGGCCGTGCGCCTAGGGCATGGCGTTGTAGCCGTAGAGCGGGGTTTTAGAGAGGAGCGGACGAATGCCGGCAAACCTGACCGAGCTCAAAGTCCGGGACGTAAGGGTCAGATTGCACCGTGCCGGAAGCGGTCCGACGGTGCTGTTCCTGCATGGCGCGGGCGGCGTGCCGCAATGGCTGCCGTTCTTCGAGATGCTGGCCGAGCGCTACGAGCTCCTGGTGCCGGAGCACCCCGGCTTTGGCGGCTCCGACGATCCGCCGTGGATCCGCTCGATGCCGGACCTCGCGATGTTCTACCTCGATCTCCTTGAGGAGACCGGGGTGGACCGTATTCACTTGATCGGCAACTCGCTCGGCGGCTGGCTCGCCGCCGAAATCCTGATCCGCGACCGCTCGCGCTTCCGCGGCCTCGTGCAGCTGGCGCCGGCCGGCATTCGCGTCAAAGGAGTGCCGCCGGGCGACAATTTCATCTGGGGGCCGGAAGAGGCGGTGCGCAACCTCTATCACGACCAGTCCTTCGCCGACCGCATCCTGGAGCTGAAGCCGACTGAAGAGCAGATCGACGTGATGCTGCGGAACCGCTTCACCGTCGCGAAATTCGGCTGGCAGCCGCGCTGGCTCAACCCCGATCTCGAAAAGTGGCTGCACCGCATCAGACTGCCGTCGCTGATCGTCTGGGGCGAGAACGACAAGATCATGCCGCCGCAATACGCGGCGCTATGGAAGAAGCGCCTGTCCGATGCGCGGCTCGTCATGGTGAAGGAATGCGGGCATCTCCCGCATGTCGAGCACGCCGATCTCGTCGCGCGTCATGTCTGCGACTTCCTGGAGGGAGTGGGGCCATGAAGCTCGTCTCCTTCCACCTGATGCCGTATCGACCGCTCGACCTGGAAGAGGCGGCGAAGCACCGCTCGGCCTGGGTCGTGCTGCCGAACCATCTCTACGACCCGGTCAAGGGCGCCGAGGAATACGCCCGGCACATCGACGCGCTCGTCTATGCCGAGGAACTCGGCTTCGATGCGATCGGCGTCAACGAGCATCATCAGACCGCTTACGGCTTGATGCCGGCGCCTAATCTGATCGCCAGCGCGCTGATCCAGCGTACCAAACGCGTGCAGATCGCGATCCTTGGCCGCGCCTTGCCGCTGGTGAACAACCCGATCTACATCGCCGAAGAGTTCGCGATGCTCGACAATCTGTCGAAGGGCCGGATCATCGCCGGGTTCGTGCGCGGCATCGGTTCGGAATATCACTCCTCGGGCACGAACCCCTATTTTTCGCACGAGCGCTTCCACGAGGCGCACGATCTGATCGTCCGGGCCTGGACCGAGCCCGGTCCCTTCGCCTTCGACGGAGACCATTTCAACCTGCAATACGTCAATCTGTGGCCGCGGCCGTACCAGAGCCCGCACCCGCCGATCTGGATCCCGTCGCAAGGATCGAGCGAGACCGTCGCGTGGGCGTCGCGCCCCGACCGCAAATATCCGTTTCTGGTCACCTTTTCGTCGGCCGACCTTGTTGCGCGCTATCACAACACCTACCGCGAGCAGGCGCGCGGATACGGCTACGAGGCGGCGCCTGAGCAGCTCGGCTGGGCCTGCCCGATCTATGTCGCCGAAACCGACGAGCGGGCGCGCGCCGAGGCGGGGCATGCGGTCGAAACCTTGTTCAACGACTTTCTGCGCCAGACCTTCGAGATGCTGATGCCGCCCGGCTACACCTCGATGGGCTCGATGAAAAATTTCATCAGCAGCCGACGGGCGCTCGGGGGCGGAGGCAAGATGACCGCCGAAGGTTTAATCGAGAGCGGCACGGCCCTGATCGGCAGCCCGAAGACCGTGCTCGCGGGAGTCGAGCGCATGCGCGAGCGCACCGGTTTCGGCATTCTCGTGGCTCTTCTGCAGTTCGGGATTCTCTCGGATCAGCTGACGCGGCGGAACATGGACCTGTTTGCGAGCGAGGTCATGCCGCATCTGAAAACCTGATGCTTCCGATAATTCGACCGCCTCCCGCCGCAGTTTCGGGAAGCTTTTACAGCGCGCATTGCGATGTGGAGGCCGGAAGCGGAATCGAACCGCTGTACGAGGATTTGCAGTCCGGCAGGGCGTCATTTTCGGGAGTTCCCGAAACGACTATTTGAAAGAGAAATCAGCCGCTTAATAGCTCCATCCCCGCCTACCGGCTTCCCTTCCGATCTCGATTTTTCCTGGCACGATTACACAGGAATTACACACAGCGTTACCGGATGCAGCGAGAAGCGAAATTCGCCGACTGGTCCTGGCACGGAAGAAAAGGGGTCGACGCAGCTGGACCGCCGATCCATCCAGCGTCGCCCCCAGTCCATCCAACCGATTACTCCATCAGTTCCAGAACGACCGGGCCCGACACTGCGTCGGTCACACCTAGACCATTGCCGAGGTCCTCAAGCGTATCGCGGAACGTGTCCAACGTCGCGATCATCGCCGCGCGGGCGGCGGCAAGTGCGTCCGGGCCGGACCACTCGCCGATGAGGCAGTAGGTTCCTTCGCCGGTCCTGATGATCGTGCCCCGTTGCGGCCCGGGCCACTTCGCGCCGCCCTCGCGAAGAGCGGCAAGGAATGCCTCGTCGCGTCCAGGCCGCACCGTGAAAACGGAGAACGTTGAATGTGTGGCCAAATTTTATGTGAGAGCCTGTCTCAAAAGGTCCCGTGATCAGCTTTCGGCGCATCCTCCTCATTGCACTGCGCTCCAGCGAAGGTCTCTTCACCGAGCCCACAACGGCCATTCAGGTTCGGCAGCGGGAACCGCTCTTCATGCCCCTGAGCAGCCATTGCGAACACCACACGCCAGTAATCGGCGCCCTTTCCAAACGTGGGACCAAGGGTGCGGTTCGCGTTGACTGGGCAGCGCAGGCGAGGGAGACGTGCCGGTCAGCACCGGGCGACTGGCACGCCCACTCGTGCGCCACGGCTGGGAGTGGGGCCATGTTTAGCGAGCGATATGGCTCTGATCTGCTAATAGTTTGGTCTGATTTAGGCGACAGCGTCCCCACGCTGGGCCTCTCGGAGAGGGGTTAATTCAGAGAAGGCTAGTAATCACGGCAGTTTCTTGACTGATGGATCGGCGCTCGTACGCCAGAACTTATAAAGGTCGAAGCACGATGCGACGGAGATCGGGCGCTCTGTGTTTGCCGCTGTGCATTGCCCTCGTCCTGCTTTCGGCGCAGGCTGGAGGCCAGCCTGCGCCGGGTGGGCCGCCTGCGGTCGGCGTGGTGCGCGCCGAGCGCCAACAGATCACCCAAAGCGACGAGTTTATCGGCCGGATCCAGGCGATCGGGCGGGTGGCGCTCGTCGCCCGGGTGAGCGCCTTTCTCGAAAAGCGGGCCTTCGTCGAGGGTGCCGAAGTCAAGCAAGGCGACCTGCTTTATCTGCTTGAACAACCGCCGTTTCAGGCGCAGGTCGATGCTGCCAAGGCGAACGTTGCCCAGCTCGAGGCGCAGCATCGCAATGCGGAGCTGACCCTCGAACGCGCGCAATACCTGTTGAAGACCGTCGCCGGTCAGCAATCGAATGTCGATTCCGCGCTCGCGTCCGAACGATCGCTGGCCGCGCAAATAGAGGGCGCCAAGGCCCAGTTGCAAACCGCCGAGATCAATCTCGGTTACACCGAGATACGCGCGCCGATCGACGGCAAGATCACCAGCACCGCCGTCACGGAAGGCAACGTCGTCTCACCGACAACCGGTACCTTGGCGAATATCGTCAGCCAGGATCCGATGTATGTTCTCTTCTCCATTTCGCTGCGTGCGGGCCTCGATCTGCGCAACCGCTACGAGGCGAAAGGCGGTTTCAACGCGGTCGTGCTGAAACTGCGGCTGCCGGATGGGCGCATCTACGGACAAGACGGGAAGGCCGATTATGTTTCGCCGACCGTCGCCGAAAACACAGATACGGTTGCGGTGCGCGGCGTTTTCGCCAACCCGCTTATGCCCGGCGTGCCGACAGGCGGGCCCGCCCCGCGCGAACTGTTTGATGGCGAATTCGTCACCGTGATGCTGGAAGGCGTGGTGCCGATAGCGGTGCTAGGGATCCCGCGCGCCGCCGTGCTGTCGGATCAGCAGGGCGATTATATCTACGTCGTCGACGCGCAGAACAAGGCGCAGATCCGCCGCATTCAGCTCGGCCAGTCGACGCCGACCACCGCGGTGGTGACAAGCGGCCTGAGCGAGGGCGAACTGGTCGTCAGCGAAGGCCTGCAACGGGTCCGGCCTAGCGAGGCGGTCTCGCCCGGCCCGGCAAGCCCACCGCCGGCCACTTCAGAGCCGGCAGCCCAGGGCGGCGCGAGTGACGGCACGCCGTCGGGCAGAGCCACCGGGCCAACCTCCGGGGGACCGGGGGCGAAGCAATGATCTCGGCCATCTTCGTCGACCGCCCGAGGCTGGCGGTGGTCATCGCGGTGGTGATCACCATTGCCGGCCTCTTGGCGTTGACCCGTATCCCGGTCGCCCAGTTCCCTGACATCGTGCCGCCGCAGGTGCAGGTTTCCGCCGTTTATCCCGGCGCCTCCGCAGCCGTCGTCGAAGCCAGCGTCGCGCAGCCGATCGAGGCGCAGGTCGTCGGCGTCGACAAGATGATCTACATGAAGTCGACCAGTGCCGACGATGGCTCCTACAGTTTGACCATCAGCTTCGAGCTCGGCACCGATCCCGACAACAACACCAACGCCGTCAACAATCGGGTGCAGACGGCGCTTGCCCAGCTACCTCAGGAGGTGCAGCTCGAGGGCCTGACGGTCCAGAAGAAATCGTCGGCGGTGTTGCAATTCCTGTCGCTCTACAGCGACAACCCCGATCAGGACCCACTGTTCGTCACCAACTACGCGATCATCAACATCGTTGACGTATTGTCGCGCATACCGGGCGTCGGCCAGGCGCACATCTTCGGCGCACTCAATTATTCGATGCGCATCTGGTTCGACACCCAGCGCCTCGACAACCTGAAACTGACGCCGGCCGACATCATTTCAGCGATCCAGGCACAGAATGTGCAGGCCCCGGTCGGCCGCATCGGCGCGCGCCCGATCGGCCACGACCAGCAGTTTCAGCTGAATATACAGACGCAGGGCCGGCTGACGACCACGGAGCAGTTCGGCAACATCGTGCTGCGCGCCAACCCCGACGGGTCGCTGCTGCGCGTGCGCGACGTCGCCCGGGTGCAGCTCGGCGCCCAGAACGAGGACGTCGAAGGCCGCTACAACGGTGAGCCGGCGGTCGCAATCGGTCTCTATTTGTCGCCCGGGGCCAATGCGGTCAGCACCGCTTCACACGTCATCGCGACGATGGACCGCTTGAGCCAGCGGTTCCCGGCCGGTCTGCATTATGTCGTCAACTACGACACGACGACCTTCGTACGCGACACGATCCACGACGTGCTAATCACGCTGGTCATCGCTTTCGTGCTCGTCGTCATCGTCGTCTTCATCTTTCTCGGCAGCCTGCGCGCCACTCTGATCCCGGCAATCGCGGTGCCCGTCAGTGTGATCGGTGCGTTCGCCGTGCTGCTGCTGCTTGGATATTCCGCCAACACCGTCTCGCTGCTGGCAATTGTGCTGGCGATCGGCATTCTCGTCGATGATGCGATCGTGGTCGTCGAGAACGTCGAACGCGTCCTGGAGGAAGAGCCGAGCCTGTCGCCGGCGGACGCGACCAAGAAGGCAATGGAGCAGATCACCGGTCCGATCATCGCGATCACGCTGGTGCTGCTGTCGGTGTTCGTGCCGGTCGCCTTCATCCCCGGTATCTCGGGACAATTGTTCCGCCAATTCGCGGTGACGATCAGCGTCGCGATGCTGATCTCGGCGCTCAACGCACTGACCCTGTCGCCGGCACTGTGCGCCGTCTTCCTGCGGCACCGCGGGGCACGGCGCGGCCCGATGGGCTGGGTGTTGCGGCGCATCGACAATATCCGCGACGGCTATGCGGGGATCGTGCGCCGCCTGGTGGGCGTCGCGCTCTTCAGCGTCGTCATTGTCGCGGCCAGCGCGGCAGCGATTTGGGCCCTCTCCTCGCGGACACCGACAGGGTTTCTACCCGAGGAGGATCAGGGCGCCTTCTTCATCATCGTGCAATTGCCGGAAGGCGCTTCGGTGTACCGCACTCGCGAGGCGGTCAGCCGCGTCACCGCACTGCTGCGGCAGATGCCGCAGGTGGATAAAGTGTTCTCGATCAGCGGATTTTCGATCATTGACGGCGTCAACGAGTCGAACGCGGGATTCATCGTCCCGCTGTTGAAGCCCTTCGCCGCTCGCACCGGCGCCGCCGATTCGGCGCAGGCGCTGATCGGCCGTGTCTTTGCCGAGGGCCGCCAGATCCGTAGCGGAAACGTCATCGCCTTCAACCTGCCGCCGATCATCGGGCTGTCGACCACCGGCGGTTTCGAATACGACCTCGAAGGTCTGGAAGGTCAGGACCCGGCGGCGATGAACAGCGTCATGCAAGGGCTTATCAGTGGCGCCAACCACGACCCGGGCCTGGCCCGCGTTTTCTCGACTTACAGCGCCAGTAACCCGTCGGTGTGGCTCGACATCGACCGCGAAAAGACGCAGGCGCTGGGTCTCGGCATGAACGACGTGTTCGGCGCGCTGCAGGCCACCCTCGGAGGGATTTACATCAATAACTTCAACCTGTTCGGGCGCGTCTGGCAGGTCAACATTCAGGGCGAGGCGGCCGACCGCAAAGACGTCCCATCGCTTTGGCAGATCTACATCCGCAACAAGCAGGGCAACGCAGTGCCGCTGCGCTCGATCGCGGACGCCCGCGTCGTTGTCGGCCCGCAGGTCATCACCCGCTACAACAACTATCGCGCGATCCCGATACAGGGAAGCCCGTCGCCGGGCACCTCGTCCGGCACCGCGCTCGCGGCGATGGCCGATGTTTCGGCCCAGACCTTGCCGGCAGGCTACAGCTATGAATGGACGGGAACGGCGTATCAGGAAGTGGCAGCTTCGGGGCAGACCGGCGCGATCCTCGCCCTCGCCATGCTGTTTGCGTTTCTTTTTCTGGTCGGTCTCTACGAAAGCTGGATGATTCCGGTCCCAGTATTGTTGTCCGTTCCGGTCGGGGTGCTGGGGGCGTTTCTCGGAATTTTGATTTTTCAGCTGACGCTCGATCTCTACGCCGAGATCGGACTCGTCGTGTTGATCGCGATGGCCGCCAAGAACGGCATCCTGATCGTCGAGTTCGCCAAGGATCGGCGCGAAGAAGGCATGGGCATCCGCGAGGCCGCGGTACTCGGCGCGCGGATGCGATTTCGCGCGGTGATGATGACCTCGTTTGCCTTCATCCTCGGGGTTTATCCGCTGGTTGTCGCGCAAGGCGCCGCCGAGATCAGCCGCCACGATGTTGGAACGCCGGTTTTCGCCGGGATGATCGCCGCCAGCGCGATCGGACTGTTCGTGATCCCGATGCTGTACGTGACGTTCCAGACCTTGCGCGAGTGGACGAGCGCCCGTTTCGGCCGCGCCAGCCCGCGTCTCGGCGACACCGATTAATCGAGTGCGCTACGGTCGGATACCAAACCGTCTCCGCCGCGTTGGGACTTGATCGGCTTGCTGACCGGCGGCGTCGCGACTCCGCCCGCCTCGCTGCCGACGCCGCGCGGGCAGTTGCGTGCGCCGGCGTTCGTGCATGAGGCATGGCGGGTTGGTCGGCATTCCTTTTACCGGGTGGCGAGCGCCGCCATCCTCTGCCGGACCGGATCGCCTGGATTTGGTCTTCTATCGCCTTTGCGCACCGCGATCACGTTCGTGTCAAATCACGGAACGGCGTTTCTCAGCCGGTCAGCACCACCTGGTTGGGTGCTCCCGACGGGCAACTTGACCGCTTTCGGTCGACTACCGCAATTGCGACGCGGTTCTGCAAACGGCGGGAATCGGCCGCAAACCGGAAGCTCGTAAGCTCGCAGCGGGACTTCCGCTAAGCGCGCCGGTATCGGCCGTTCGCCGGAAGACCGTCGTTCGGCTCAAATCGACCCAAAGCGGCCGCTCGCCGCTGTGCGAGTTGAGGGGGAATGCCAAATTTTTGCCATCGGCCGTAGGATCATAGTTTGAGTGCGCATCGATCAGGCTGTTCCGTGCAACTGGCAATGGAATAGCCACAGGGAGGATCAAGGTTATGAGCGGGACGAGCGAGCAACTCGACGGCGGCTGCCTGTGCGGCGCGGTGCGGTTTGTCGTGAGGGGACAACCGAAAGGTGTCTATTGGTGCCATTGTCAAAGCTGCCGCAAGCATAGCGGCGCTCCCGTTTCCGTCTTCGTCGCATACGAGCGCAGCGCCTATAGCGTTATCACAGGCGAGATCATCAAGTTCGATTCGACGCCGGGGCGAACCCGCCGAGGGTTTTGCGCCCGTTGCGGCTCGACTTTGACGTGCGAGAGCCTGCGCGGGCCATTGGCGACGGAAACGCATTTCCATGTCGGCGCTTTTGACGAGGCCGCACGCCTTCGGCCGACGAGGCACGTCTTCCCGGAGGAACGCCTGCCCTGGCTGCACACCGGCGATGGGTGAAGCGCGCGACGTCTAAAGAAACCGCGCGCCCATTACCCTATTTCGGTTTGTGTGCGATAAAGCGTACCCAAAGACCTCGAACAGCCGAGCCTTGCTCTCCCCGCCGGCGCCGCCGAAGGTGTCAACCGCCGCGCCGATCTGGATATTTACGAAATTACTTTGTTCGAGCATATGCCGCCAACCTGCGCACGGCAGGCCACCGGCCTGCAATTCAATCGGTCCAAAGGTCGATATTGCGGATCGCGGCTTCCGGTATCACCTTGCTGTTGGCAATGTCGGCAAATCCAGTGCCTCAAGTTCATCCGGTGTTAGTGTCAGTGAGAGCGCGACGGCGTTCTCTTTTGCATGCTCCGCCGAACCCGACTCAGGAATGGCAATGACATTGCCACTGCGGATGGTCCAGGCCAGCGCAACGGCGGCTGCCGAGCAACTGTGAGCTGCGCCGATACGTGCCAGCGTGGGATCACGCAGCAGGCTGGCGCCCGCGCCCCCAAGCGGTGAATAGGCCATCACGGGCATGCCGTGCTGTTCGCACCATGGCAGCAGGTCATGCTCGATACCGCGGTTGCCCAGGTTGTAAAGGACCTGATTGGTCGCGCAGCGATCGCCGCGGGGAACACGGAAGAGATCTTCCACGTCACTGACCTTGAAATTGGACACGCCCCAGGCGCGAACCTTTCCCGCCGCGCGTAGACTTTCGAACGCCCCCACAATGCTGGAGAGGTCGGAGTCCTGACTTGGCCAGTGCAGCAGATAGAGATCGAGATGATCGGTGCCAAGACGAGCGAGGCTTGCCTCGCAAGCCCGCGCGATGCCGGTTCCGGCGACGTGATTGGGCCAGACTTTCGATACCAGGAAGACGCGGTCTCGCTGTCCGGCAATCGCGCGGCCGATCAACTCCTCGGAGCGGCCGTTGCCGTACATCTCCGCCGTGTCAATCAACGTCATCCCGAGCGAAAGGCCTGCGCGTAGCGCTTCTTCCTCAGCGGCTTCCGGGTGTCTCCCCTGCCCGAGACCCGCTGAGCCCTGGCCGAGCGCCGGGACAATGGTTCCGTCGGGGAGCTTGATCGTGCGGGTCGCAGCATGAGCTGGTCGTGCGGTTGATAGCCCCGCAATCATTGTACCGGCCAAAGACAGCGTGGAGGCAAGCGCCACACCAAGTCGATTGAATTCACGCCGGTTCAGCAGCTGCTTGTTCATGATCGTCCGCGCTGACCAAACGGACGGTACTAGAAGCCCGCCGTCTCTCTTGCCGCGTGGTAGTAGAGGTTCGGCTTCCGATATACTGCAAACAGTACGGCGCCATCTGGCGACCCGTTGTCATGCAGCGAACCTTGCTTGCATATGTAATCTCCGGCCGTCGCGGTCCCATCGTGATCCTGGACGCTGCCTTCCAGGACGAGCGTCTGCTCGAGTGGAGCCTCCGATGGTGGGTGTTAGTTCGCGGGGTCTGTCGAGGACTTCGCTCATGGTCGCTCCTTGACCAGGGAATGCGTACGATAATAGCAATCAGCGTGGCCGCGCATAAGAGGAGCGAGGTCGCCCATTACTCACGGCGCGTCTCGCTTCTCGCGCTGAGTTTCGGCCTCCTATGTCGCTAGCGAGGACAGCGAGATGCCGAGGAGCCGAATACCCTTGGCGACAGGAAACAGAGGTTCGAGCAGCGCACAGCTCAGCTGTTCTAGATCGCCACGGGCCGCGATAAATACCTGACCTGTCGGCTTCGCGTGATCCGCCAGAAATTGGCGAAATTTGACCCTGAGCGTGACGGTGCGCCATTGAGTGCCGGAACGCTCGCAGTATGCCCAGACCTTGTCGACGATCTCGCGAAGCTGATCTCGAGCCTGCTTCATAGCTGAACAGGTCGGTGGCAAACGTGTTTCCGGCGCCAATCGACTTCCTCAGGCGCCGCCTCGCCAAGGGGATGCGTGAACCGGCGGGTGACCGGCATGTGCGAATGCTCTGCCACCCAGAGCGAGTCAAAGCCGCGTTGCTCGAGCGCAATGGCGAGGTCGGCCGGCGCCATCGAGTAATCGGTGAAGAAAAAATCGATGCCCCGATTTCCATGTCGTCCCTCCTTCTCAGCCGTAGCGGGTCGCCAGTACTGCCGCCGGGCGTTGGCCGACGGTCTGAGTTCTCAGCGGCGTCAGCCCGCCGGTCTGGGCGTCGATGCGATAGGAAGCCAGGCGGCCAGATGCGGTTCCGGCAGCGAAAAGGAAACGACCCTCTGGATCGAGCGCGAAGGCGCTGGGGACTGCTTCGGTCGCTGCGTGACCGGCGGGTGCGAGACGTCCGGAAACCGCATCGACCGCGAACCCGGCAATGCTGTTATGGCCGCGATTGCCGACATAAAGGTACTGCCCTGAGGGGGTCAAGTGGATCTGCGAACAGGTGTTCCGGGCGGCAAACCCCTGAGGCAGCGTCGTGATCGTCTGGACGGCGTTTAGAGTCCCCGTGCCGCGGTCAAGCCGATAGGCAGTGACACTACAGCCCTGCTCATTCGAGAAATAAACGATGTCTAGATTAGGATGATGACAATAATGGCGTGGCCCGAGCTGCTCAATCGGCTCGACCCGGGACGGGGAATTGGGGCTGAGACGGCCGGTCTCCGCATCGAACCGGAACTCCATGATGATATTGGGGCCCGGGTTATCGCGCGGCGGCTCCAACACGTTGTCCTGGAGGCGGGCTATGTGCGGAACAAAGGCGAAGCGGTTCGAAAGGTCGGTCGAAATCGCGTGCGCTCCGGTTGCCGTCTCGTGCTGAGAGATCGGCAGAGTACCGACAGTTCCATCCGCTTCGATTGGATGCACCGCCACCAATCCGCCCTGATAATAGGCCGACAGTAGGTACCTGCCGGTGCGATCGGGTGCGAGAAAGGTCGGCGCGTGCTTTGTTGATGTATTGCCTTGCAATGTCAGCCTGCCGGTCGCCTGGTCGATCTGGTAGGTCGAGATCGCTGGCCAGGTGCGAGTCCCTATATAGAGCTTCTGCCGGTCGGGGCTGAGCGCCATGACCGAAGGCCCGCCGGCGAGCGGCACCTCGGCGCGGGGTGATAGCTGGCCACTTTCGGTATCCATCGCGAAGACCGCGATCTTATTGTCGTCTTGCAGACAGACGTAGAGTGCGTTTGGCATCGATCACCTCCCTATTTTGTCTTGGTGTATGGGCCGCTTCTACGGCATCGTCCACATACGAACCGTCCCGATCGACGGAAAAGGCTATCTTCCTAATTGCGACAAGCAATCGATCGTCGCGGACTCAGAGCGGATCCCAAATCGGAGGATCCGCTCTGAGTCGTGATGCCGCCTACCGCACGGGTGAGAAGGCCGCGGGGATCAGCAGCTTGTTTTCCTGCCGGATCGGACGAACACCGCTCTGCGGAGGCCAGTTGCTGCCCGACCGCCGCGATTCCTCGCGCACGCGGGTGCGCTCGGCGAGATCCTTGTACGGCCAGATATGGATGAATTTGTTGAGGCCGCCGAGTTCGCTCGTGAAGCAGGCCGCCAGCGGTGATAGCCGCTCGCGCGACTCGATGACCTTGCCCCACGCGTCGAGCACCTTCGGCAGGTCGCCTGGTGCGTAGGTGTAAATGCGCATCTCATAGAAGTTACCGGTGCCGTAATCGCGGCTGCCGAGCGAGCGCATGAACGGTGCCGGGATCATGATTTCGGCTTCCTGCGTGACGATCAAATCCTGGCCGCCGGGAAGTGCGTTGCGTTCGGGGTCCTGCGCCAGCGCGGCGCGCACACGCGCGCGGTGCGCTAGATCATCGTAAGGGTAAACATGGGTGACCTGGTTGAGCGCCCCGAACTCGGTGTGCCAGAAGGCGCCCAAGGGCGAGTGCTTCAGGCGCGAAGGCAAGCGCTTCTCATAGCGTTCCTCGAATTCGGGGATGGCCCCGGTGCGCAGCGTATATGTGCGGATTTCATAGATCATCGGCGATCCTCCAGCTGAGGGGATATCCAGCTTGTGGGCTGCTGATCCGCCTTCGTTAAGGCTCACAATAGTCCGGCTACGAGTATTTGCGAAGCCGCGCACAGCGCTTTCTCCGTGCCGATGCGGCCAAATCGCGGCCCGTGATCAGCCCTCGGCGTAGCTGGAATAACTCTGCAGGCGGGTGAGCTGTCCCTCACAGAATCGAACGAAATTGGCGCGGATCGCGCTGTGCACGTCATTGTCTGTTGAAAGGCTCTCCAGGCAGGATTTGAGTTCGTTGTAATACGTTAGATTGACATCGAGGAATTGTTCTTGGGCGCGCATCACGAGCACGTCACGCCGCTGCCGTGGCGCGCCAAGTTCCTGGATGAGCGCGCGCAACGCGCAACGGAGCGTTCTTGGCGCTTGCGGCCCGGGGATTATCACCGACCGGGTTTGGTCTCCACGCCGCCAGCGTTGCTGACCAGGATGTCCAGCCCACCCCAGTCGACTGTCAGCCGACTGACGATGCTGTCGGCGCCTGCGGTGGTTCCGATGTCGGCCGGAATGAACAGGACGCCGTCCATGGAGTGGGCCGTCGCCGACCGCGCGGTCGCCGCGACACGGGCGCCGGCGAGCTGGAAGCGGCGGACGACCGCCGCGCCGATGCCGCGCGTGCCGCCGGTCACCAGCACGCGCTTGTCCGCGAACTCGTCCGCAGATGTGGGGAACGGGTAGAGCTCGGTTATGCTCAGGCCAGTGCTCTGTTGCGGATGATGATCAACTGGGTGATCCGCTCGTCCCGGAGGCTGAAGTAGAGGCTGAGAATCAGCGGGTCGGGCAGGCCGGTCTTGTCGTAGGTCCCGTCGGTCCGCGCGTGGACGGTGATGTCGCCGTGGCGATCTACGGCCCGCAAGGGCGTGAAGGTGACGCGGTCGCCGAAGATCTCTTTCGCCGCGAAAGCGCGGATCGCCTCGACTCCGGCGAATTCTCGCTGGACATCATTGACCAAAGCATCCGGGTCGAAAGTCGCCATCCAGGCATCGATATCGTGACCGTTGCAGGCAGCGAGGTGGCGAGCGATGGCGGGCGGCAGTTCCTGAGTGATATCCCTGAGCATGGCCGGCTCCCGATGTTTGTTTCGCGCTAGTGCGAACGTTATCGGTTCCTCGGAGGAGGCGTTAGGCGGCCAGATCGGATAGTATCGATCCCGGAAAGGGAATAGATCAATCGTCCGTTTCGGCGAGCAGCTCAGCCAGAAAGTCAACAAACACGGCGACTTTGCTGGGCTGACGGCGGGACGCGGGTCGCACTGCGCTGATCGGAATTCTGGCCGGCTCATGATCGCGCAGGATTCGCCCCACGGTTCCGGCGCGTATATCGGCCGCGAAAAGCCAGTAAGGCGCCTGGGTGATGCCGAGGCCGGCAAGGACCGCGGTGCGTTGCTCTTCGCCATCATTGCTGCGAAACGATGCCGCCGCCTGATAGGATATCTGTCCGGCGCGAGTGGCGAAGGTCCAGGGCCGCGGGCCGTCCTGCGAGACAAAAATCACGCCCTCATGGCCGTCGAGATCACTGAGGCGCGTGGGCTCTCCCTTACGTTCCAGATACTCTGCGGATGCGACGGCGATGACGGCGGACTCGCCGATCTTGCGCGCGACAAGGCTAGAGTCCGCAAGGGCGCCATTGCGAATGGCGAGGTCGATGCCTTCTTCGACGAGATTGCTCGTCCGCTCGGAGACCAGCATCTCGACGACGACCTTGGGATAGCGCGCGCGGAACGAAGGTAGTCTCGGCACGACATAGCGGCGAGAGAAGCCGGGGGCAGCGGTGACGCGCACCACGCCAGACGGCGAGGCCTGGCCTGAGCCGATGCGGGATTCGGCTGCCTCGAGATCGCTGATCAGCGGTACTGCGGACTCGTAGAAATCGCGCCCCGCCTCGGTCAGGCTCAGACTGCGGGAGGTGCGCATGAGCAGTTGCGCGCCAAGACGTTCCTCCAGCGCGGCAACCTGCTTGCTGATGGCCGGCTGCCCCGTTCCAAGCTCGCGGGCGACCGCCGAAAAGCTCCCGCTCTCGACGACGCGCACGAATATTTTGATGCCTTCGAGCCGGTCCATCGAACCCTCCGCGGGGGAATGTTGCGAAGATCAGGAATGAATCGAACAATGTTTCGGCCTAGTCTATTCCGAACCGGAGGGAACGGCGCGGGCGGCGATGCGCCCAGCGGCTCACCACGTGGTCGGGACCGATGCCGGCTCGCAATGCGCGCGCTAGCGGACACTCCGAGGGTCCGCTTTGGGGCGATTTGAGCCTGCGCCGCGCGGTGTCGGACCTGACTTTGGACAAGCTGATTCTGCAGGAGGCGGCCCGGGGAAACTACTAAGCCCCGCGCGTCGTCACGCTTGCATCGGGCATGTTAGAGGGGTGCTGTCGATCTCCGAGCGACGTGCCTGCGCCGCTCTCGGTCAGCATCGCTCGACCAGCGCAAGATCCCGCGGGGCCATGCCGACGAAGAACGGCTGACGG
>Ga0185299_10000804_pt1 | contig 74742 bp, 70 predicted proteins | sample PaiPotPPA55metaG_FD_128002 | JGI IMG/M metagenome (GOLD analysis project Ga0185299, IMG submission 128002) | Iron sulfur acid spring bacterial and archeal communities from Banff, Canada, to study Microbial Dark Matter (Phase II) - Paint Pots PPA... ...
AAACTCCATCTTCTCGTCCATGGGACAGACCTCTCGCCACGGCATCGCATCCACCTCCTGCCGTGTCTGTTTAATCTGTTACCCATGTTGCCGGTCTATTCTGTTACCGATCCTGCCGGTCTGTACCCCACCCTACCCTCCCCCAAGACCGGGGGAGGGACAAAGCAGCAACTCGCCAGCAGCACTACGGCAGCGCTTTGCGGGCGCGCGAAAATCAAGTTGATGGGAATGCGTGGGCGGGTTACGCTCCAACTTAGGCGCCGGCACGAGCATCCGCCAGAGCGTGGAACAGTCCTATACGAGGCGCGCACGAGAGCCACATCGGAGGTTCCCCCCATGAGCATCATCGGCCTTCGCGAGCAGACCGTCCGCGGCGCGAAAAGCATCGCGGATGCCTGCGCGCGCCATCGATGGAACATCCCGGCCGACTACAATGTCGCCGTCGATTGTCTCGATCGCCATACCGACCTGCGCGACAAACCGGCGCTCTACTACGAGGATGACGAGGGCCGCGCCGGGACTTACACCTTCGGCAAGATCGGCGAGCTCAGCCGGCGGTTTGCCAACGCGATGGCGGGGCTGGGAATCAAGCGCGGCGACGTGGTCGCGGTGCATCTGCCGCAGCGTCCCGAGACCGCGATCGCCCACATGGGGCTCTATCGTATCGGCGCGATCGCGCTCCCGATATCCAAACTGTTCGGCCCCGACGCGCTCAAGTACCGGCTCAACAATAGCGCGGCCAAGGCGATCCTGCTCGAGCCCGAGAGCGTCGAGAAGCTCGAGCCGATCCGCAAGGACGTTCCCGAATTGCGCCACGTGATCATCGCGGGCGGCAACAAGGGCGGCCTCGCCTTTGACGATCTTGTCGCCAAGGGTTCCGATAAGTTCACGATGGGCCCCTCGCACGCCGAGGATCCGATCCTGTTGATGTATACTTCGGGCACCACCGGCGACCCCAAGGGCGTGTTGCACGTCGCACGCTACGTGCTGGGGCACAATGGGATCGACTACTCGTACAATTTCCTGCGCGGGGGCGATCTTTACTACAGCGCGGCCGATTGGGCCTGGGCGGGCGGCCTGCTCGACGGCCTGCTCGCGATTTGGCCGTACGGAATCCCGGTGCTCGCCTATCGGAGCAAGGCGCGCTTCGATCCCGACGTCACGTTGAGGCTGCTCGAGAAGTACGGTGCGACGGTCGGGCTCTATCCGCCGACCGCGCTAAAGTCGTTGCGCGAGGTCAAGAACCCGCGCGAGAAGTATCGCGAGCTTCGCCTGCGATGCATCGTGAGCGGCGCCGAGCCGGTCAGTCCCGAGCTCTCGCGATGGGTCGACGAGCAGCTCAAGGTCGAATTCAACCAGGCCTTCGGCCAGACCGAGGCCAACTACTTTATCGGCAACTGCACGGCGCTCGAAAAGGCCAGCCTCGAGCCGCTCGGCAAGGCTTATCCGGGCCACGTGGTCGCCGTGGTCGATCCGCTAACCGGCATACCGGTTAAAAACGGCGAGACCGGTGAAATCGCGATCCGTATCGACGACCCGGTGGTGATGAAGGAGTACTGGAAGAACCCGGGCGCGATGGCGGAGAAGTTCGTCAACGGATGGTGCATCAGCGGCGACAACGGCCACATGGACGACCAGGGCTATATCTATTTTCAGGGCCGCTCCGATGACGTGATTAAGACTTCGGGCTACAGGGTCGGCCCCGCCGAGGTCGAGGCCAAGATAATCGAGCATCCGGCGGTCGCCTCGTGCGCGGTGGTGGGAGTGCCGGACGAGCGGCGGGGCCAATCGATCAAAGCGTTCATCAAGCTGCTGCCGGGGCATCAGCCGTCCCAGCAGATGATCGACGAGATCCAGAAGCACGTGAAGACCCGGCTCGCGGCGCATGAGTACCCGCGCGAGTTCGAGTTCATGGACGAGTTTCCGGTGACGGTCACGGGCAAGATTCGCCGCCGCGATCTCCGCGAGCGCGAAATCCAGCGCCTGGCGATGCAGAAGAAGGCCCAATAGACAGACTGGGCGGCCGCGCTCGATTGTGAACTCGTCCCCAGCGTTTGCTTCAAACCAAGCAACGCGGTAAGGAACCGGATCGCTTTATCTAATCGGCGAGAGGAGCACTATGGCAGCCACCAAACCGGTACATTTCAGCGAGCTTCTGAAGGACGCGCCAAAGAACTGGGGCCGTTTCGGACCCAACGACGAAATCGGCGCGCTCAACTTCCTGACCAGCGCCGAGGTCCTGCGCGGCGTCCGCGCGGTAAAGCAGGGCAAGGTCTTCACGCTGGGCGTGCCGGTGGCGCGGCCGGGGGGCGATCCGCTCTATCCTTCGCGCTCGCAGCCGATTCGCACTAATGCGATGGACAAGGGATTCTACATCGCCGGCAAGGCGCAGCCGTTCCCCGGCGGGATGGAGTACGCCGACGACGTGATCACGATGTATCTGCAGGGCACCACCCAGTACGACGCCCTGGGGCACGTATGGCACGGTGACACGATCTACAACGGGTATGACGCCAAGACCACGATAGGCAGCCTGGCGAAGTGCTCGATCCAGCCGATCGCCGAGCACGGCGTGGTCGGACGCGGTGTGCTGATCGATGCGGCGCGCTTCAAGGGCAAGGACAGCCTGGACGCCGGCGAGCGAATCACGCTCGACGACATGCTTGCGGCGGCCAAGAAGCAGAACTCGCCGATCGAGAAGCACGACATCATCATCATCCACACCGGATGGCTCAAGCGCTTCTACGACAAGGGCGTCGAGGGCATCTTCCCCAAGGGCGTGTTCAACGAGCCGGGGCTCGGCTACAGCATCGAGCTGGCCAAGTGGTTCCACGAGATGGAGATACCGTCGGTCGGCAGCGACACGATCGCCACCGAGCAGACCAATCATGAAGAGAGCGGCACGATGATCCCGCTGCACATGGCGCTGCTCCATTATCAGGGCGTGATCTTCAACGAAATCGACTGGACGCACGACCTCGCCGAGGACTGCGCCAAGGATGGCCAGTACACGTTCCTGTTCGTGGGCGCTCCGTTAAAGGTGGTCGGCGGAGCCGGTTCACCGGTCAACCCGATCGTAATAAAGTAGGACCATGAGCACAGCGAAAGACCCGCGCGGAATCGGCGCCCTCCGGGTTGTCGAATGCGGCCAGGGAGTATCGGCCGCCTTCGGCGCGAAGATGATCGCCGACCTGGGCGCGGAAGTTATCAAGGTCGAGCCGCCGGGAGGCGATCTGACGCGTCGTCGCGGCCCGTTTCCCAACGATAAGCCCGATCCGGAAAAGAGCGGGCTGTTCGTTTACCTCAACACCAACAAGCGCGCCGTCACGGCCGACCTTGGCAAGCCCGAGGGACGCGAGTTGCTCGGCCGCCTGCTCGAAAAGGCCGACATCCTGATTCACAACGTGCCGCCGTACGAGCGCGCGAATCAGGGCCTCGACAGCGCGGCGCTGTGCGCGAAGCACCCCGGACTGATCGTCGCGTCGATCTCGATGTACGGCGACCGCGGGCCGCGCGCCAACTGGCGCGGCTACGAGCTGAACGCCTCGAACGCCGGCGGCTGGGCGTATCTCAGCCCCGGGGCGTCGCCCTACCCCGAATTGCCACCACTCAAGCCCTTCGGCGCGCAGTGCGATTTCCAGGGTGGCGCGCACGCCGCGCTGACTTCGCTGGCGGCGATGCGCTACAAGCTGCGCACCGGCAAGGGCCAGGCGATCGACGTCTGCGAGCAGGAAGCGATCGCGGCGATGCTCGAGATGAATTTCATGCACTGGACCTACGCCGGGCGCGAGACCTCGCGACTGGGCTCGCGCGCGCTCGGCCCGTGGTTCCTCGCCGATTGCCAGGATGGAAAAATCTTCGTCCTCGCAGTGGAAGAGCATCAGTGGCAAGGCCTGGTCAAGCTAATGGGCAATCCCGAGTGGGCGAGCGAAGAGATCTTCAAGGACCGGATGTCGCGCGCGCAGAACATGGACGCGCTCAAGGCGCTGATGAGCGAGTGGATTTCGCAGTGGAAAGTCACCGACCTTTACAAGGCAGCGCAAGAGGCACGGATCCCGTTCGCGCCGGTCAACACGATGCAGCAGATGTACGAAAGCGATCATCTGCAGGAGCGCAAATATTTCGTCGAGTTCGATCAGCCGGGGATGAGCAAGCTCAAGCTGCCCGGAGCGCCCTCGCAGTACGGCAAGATCAAATGGGCGCTGCGCCGGCCGGCGCCGCGACTGGGCCAGCATAGCGAGGAAGTCTTCTGCGGCGAGTTCGGAGTGCCGCGCGATCAACTGGCCAAGCTCAAACAATCGGGCGTGGTGGTTTGAGAGCCGCGAGACACGCGCGAGCCAAATGTTTCGAAGCTGAGATGTTGCTGGAGAATATGTTATGGCCGATTCACCTTTAAGCGGCGTGCGGGTTCTGGATTTCACCTGGGCGTGGGCGGGGCCTTTTTGCACTCAAACCCTCGCGCACCTGGGTGCCGAAGTCATCCGGATCGAATGCACTTTGCGGCCGTGTGTCACGCGGATGATTCCGCCGTTCGCCGACAATCAGCCGGGACCCAACCGCGCCGGCTACTTTAACCAGTACAACCAGGGCAAGCGCAGCATCCTGCTGGATCTGTCAAAGCCCGAAGCCGTGAAGCTCGCGTTCCAACTCGCCAAGCATTGCGACGTCGTAGCCGACAATTTCGCCGCCGGCGTGATCGACAAGCTCGGCTTCAGCTACGAGAAGTTGCGCGAGATCAAACCCGACATCATCCAGATCTCGATGTCCGGTTACGGGCAGTACGGACCCTTCAAACGCTACGTCGGCTATGGGCCGCCGGCCTCCGCGCTCTCGGGGCAGTTCTGGCTGACCGGCTATCCCGGCGGCGACCCGGCTGAAATCGGAGTCTCGTACCCCGATCCCAACGCCGGCGTGATGGGCGCGTACGCGATCATCGCCGCGCTGCTCCATCGCGACTTGACCGGCGAGGGTCAGTATATCGACCAGTCGCAGTGGGAGGCGGTGCTGGTGCACATGGCCGAGGGCCTGCTGGAGTGGGACATCAACCATCGCGAGCCTGCACGCAACGGCAATCATGACCGCCTGATGGCGCCGCACGAGACCTACAAGAGCAAGGGCAACGACGATCAGTGGGTTTCGATCGCGGTCGGCACCGAAGATGAATGGCGCGCGCTCTGCCAGGCGATTGGCCAGCCGGCGCTCGCCAGCGACGCGCGCTTCAAGAGCGCCGAACTTCGCAAGAAAAACGAAACTGCGCTCGACGCGATAGTCACCGCATGGACCCGCGCGCGCGACAAATGGGAAGCTGCCGAGACGCTACAGCGCGCGGGCGTGGCCACGTTTCCCTCGATGAGCAACCGCGACCTGGCCGAGGACAAGGTCCCGATGGAACGTGGCTATCTCGTGCAGCTCGAGCATCCGGAAGTCGGCCGCCGCATCCACGCCGGCATCCCGTGGAAGATGTCGGGCACGCCGAGCGAGATCCAACATGCGGCCCCGGTCCGCGGTGCGGATACTGACGACGTGTTCAAGACGCTGCTCGGCTTTTCGCAACAGAAGATCGACGAGCTGCGGCAAGCTGAAATCATCAAATAGCTCAGCCCACAAATCGGTCGCCTCACGGCGGCTCCCAAGTTTACGAGCAGGCGGCGCGCTATATCGGCGCGCCGCCTTTGCTATAAGAGGGACTGGCCGCGCCGTCCTCGAGCGCCGCGCGCCAAGAGGTGCCTCGTGCCAGTTCGCCCGCTCGACGACATCCGGGTGCTCGATCTCACCCACTTCTACAACGGCCCGTATGGAACGCTGCTGCTCTCGTATCTCGGCGCCGACGTCATCAAGATTGAGCCGCCCGGACATGGCGAAGGGATGCGTGCGTTGTATCGTGCGCCGGGGCGCGAAATCAGCATCGGGTTCGCGATCCTCAACGTCAACAAGCGTTCCATCACGCTTAACCTCAAGCGCGAAGAGGGACGCGACATTTTCAAGCGGATGGTCGCGCGCGCCGACGTCGTGGCCGAGAACTTCGCCTACGGCGCGATGGAAGGTTTCGGCCTCGGCTACGAGGTGTTGCGCGCGATCAATCCGCGGCTCATCTACGCGACCGGCAAGGGCTATGGACTGAGCGGGCCGTATCGCGACCTCCCCGCCTTCGACCCCGTCGTGCAAGCGATGAGCGGCGTGCTGAGTACCACTGGCGAAGCCGACGGACCGCCGATGAAGGCCGGGCCCGCGGTGGTCGACATGCTCGGCGGCGTCCACCTCGCCGCCGCGATTCTTGCCGCGCTCCGCAATCGCGATCGCACGGGCGAAGGGATGCTGGTCGAAGTCGCGCTGCAGGACGCGATCGTGCCGGCGCTAACCACGCATATCGGTGCTTACTACGGGATGGGTATCACCGAAACGCGCAACGGCAACAGCTCTCCCGGCGGCGTGATCGTTCCTTACAACGTGTACCCGGCAAGCGACGGCTACGTCCTGATCCTCGCCGGGGACAACCATCGATGGCGCCGGCTGTGCGACTTGATGGGACGTGCGGAGCTGGCCGAGGACGCACGCTTCGCCACGATGAAGGCGCGCGCGGCAAAGGTCGATGAGGTCGACGAGACAATCTCGGCGTGGACCCGCGAGCACACGCGCGAAGCGCTGATGGCGATGCTCAACGGGGCGGACGTCTTCTGCGGCATCGTCAAGGAACTGCCCGAGGTGATGACCGATCCGCACCTGCACGCGCGCGGGATGCTGCGTGAGATCGACGACCCGCGCCTGGGGCGCATCACGATGTGGACCTCGCCGCTGCGGATGAACGCCGAGGCACCGGTGCCGCAATCTTTGGCGCCCTCGCTGGGCGCGGACAGCGATGAGTTCCTGCGCACGGAACTCGGCCTCGATGCGGCCGCGATCGCCGCGCTGCGCGAGCGCAAGGTCATCTAGCGCATCGATTCCTGCCGCCCGCAGTTAGAACGGCGCGGCGGCCGGCTGCAATGGATGGTCGCGGAAGAACTCGAGCATCGCTCGCGTCCATTCCAGCGGCCAATGCTCGTGATGATGCAAGCCGAGGAACCAGCCCGACGGGTTGTGCAGCAGTTCGAGCCCTCCATTCGGATCGGTGCCGCAGCTGTCCACGCACGCATCGACGCGTTTGCCGGACGAGTCAACGATCACTTCTTCGACATTGACCCCGGCGGCGCGCAATTCCTTCGCCAGCTTCTCGTCGTTGGGGCAGATGCCCGCGATGTCGCAAGCGTTGTGCACGTTCATCACGGGTACACGCGGATTGTAGATTCGCACTTCGGCGTTGTTCGCCGGCGGACGGGCGACCGGCTTCTGGCGACAGGGATCGATCAGCGCGCCGAATGGATCGGGCCCCGAATAAGGCGCCACCGCCGCGACGTTGGGACGGTTGAGCGCGTAGAGCAGTCCCATCGCCGCGCCGTTGGACCATCCGGTCACATAGATGCGCCGGGTGTCGACCTTGCCGGTGCGCGCCGCCTCCGCGATAAAGTGGTCGATCGTTGCCGCATCGACGTTTTCCGGATAGGCGGTCTTGCCGATCTTCACCTCGCCCGCCGGACTGAGCTGGCGATACCAGTTGTCCCATCCCATCCCGCGATTGTCGGGCCATTGATAGTAGTGCGTGGTGTTTCGGCCCTGCGGCGCGAGCACGATGAAGCCAGGACCGGCGGCGCCGCCGCTGAGTGAGTACGTGCGCTGGAGATCGAGCAGATTGGTATGCGTGATCGTCCACGTCCCAAAGAGCGACGGATGCAGGTAAATCACCAGCGCAAGCTTGCGGCCGGACTTCACCTGCGCGGGTTCATGCAGACAGGCGTAGCGATCGGTGCCTTCGCCGTCCTTCCACGGCCCCAATAGCTCCCCGCTCCCGCAGGTTGGTTTGACCGGCCCGAGTATCGTGGCGGGCGGATCTCCGAACGGACCGCAGGCAGAAGCGGGACTGTGCGCGGCCGCGCACCCGCAAGTCGCAACGGCAACTATCAGCGCTACGCATGATGCCAGGCTTGCGGCCGCAGCTAAGGAGATGCGCACGCTAGAGCATGATCACGGCGCCGCCGATGATAATCAGCAATCCGCCGGCGATGGTTTTGTGCCCGGGCACCTCGTGGAAGAACGCGAAGGCGATGATCTGGGAGACCAGAAAAAGCACCGCGACGTAAACGCCCATCAGCCGCCCGAAATCCAGCCGTCCCTGGTTGACGACGACGCCGTAGACGAACAGCGTGAGTGCGCCAGCGGCGAGGAATATCGGCCTCTCCCGCAGGCCCATCCTGGTCAACGCGTCGCCGGCCATCTCGAGGAAAGCCGCCGCCAGCAGTGCGATCGCAGTCCGTATCAGCATCTTTTCCGCCTCGTTACATCGCCTCGTTCAACTTGCGCGACGTTAGCATAGCGGGGCGCCCTCGGGCATGACGCCGCGCGCCACCCGGCACTAATCGCGTGCGACCCTGACCAACGCGTCGCCGTCGAGACGCCACACTGTCCATTCATCCTTCGCGACCGCGCCGTGCGAGCGGTAGAATCCGTGCGCCGGGTGGTTCCAATCGAGCACCGCCCATTCCATCCTCGCCCATCCGCGCTCGACCACCAGTTGCGCCATCCGCTGGAACAGTGCTTTTCCCACTCCACGGCCGCGAAAATGTTCCGGCACGAAGAAGTCCTCGAGGTAGAGTCCCGGGCGGCCGCTCCACGTGCTGTAGTTGCGAAAAAAGAGCGCGAAGCCGGCGGGCTCGCCGTCATGCTCGGCGATGAGGCATTCGAACGGAGGCTGCGGCTGCTCCATCTGCGAGCGGATGAGCGCGGGCGTTGCGGCGACGGCGCCGGATTCGTGCTCGTACTCGGCGAGCCCGCGGATGAAGTGCAGGATCAGTTCGGCGTCCGCCGGCGTGGCGAATCGGATCGTCGGTTTCATGATGGGCGCCGGACGCCGTACACCGAGCGCATCGCACCGAACAGCTCAGCCTGCCCTTCCAGCTTCTCGCCGATCCGCATCGCGACGCGGATCGAAGCGGCGTTGTCCGGATGAATCAGGCTGATGACGTGCTCAAGCTTGAGGACCGAGAAAGCGTACTCCAGCGCCGCCTTCGCGCCCTCGGTGGCGAAGCCGTGGCCCCATCGGTCGCGCGCGAGCGTCCACGCGACTTCCAGCCCGGGCCATCCCTCGGGATTGAGCAGCCCGATTCGTCCCACGAACTTGCCCGTCGCCTTCTCCTCGACCGCCCACAGTCCGTAGCCGCGCAACTCCCAATGGCCTAGGTACGAGGCCATCGCGAGCCACGTCTCGGCGCGAGCCTTGGGCCTGCCATCGCCGAGAAACTTCATCACCTCGGGGTCGGCGTGGAGCGCCGCGAGCGCGTCGGAATCGTTCTGCCGGAACTGCCGCAGCAAGAGCCGGGAAGTTTCGAGAGTGGGAATCGAGATCATCGGCGCACCGTTGACTTAAAGTAATACTTTAGCTTCAATTTTAGCCTGCTGCGCTCAACGACCGCGGAAGCGCCCCGGACGTTTCTCCTTGAACGCTGCCATCGCCTCGCTCATGTCGTCGCTCGCCAGGCACGACAGCCCCAGGTAGCCGTCGGCATAAGTGATATCGCCGAGGCGGCCATTGCCCAGCGCCTTGAAGAAATCCTTGGTCCGCCGCAGCGCCATCGGCGGTTTGCCGATCAGCTTGCCCGCGAACTCCAGCGCCGCCGCGGTAAGGCGCTCGGCCGGCACGACCTGGTTGACCAGCCCGATCCTGAGCGCCTCCTCCGCGCTGACCTCTTCGCAGGTCATGACCATCTCCTTCGCCTTGCTCATCCCGACGAGATTGACGAGGCGCGAGACCGAGCCCCACATGTACGGCACGCCGAGCGCGACCTCCGGAATCCAGATGCGCGCGCCGGCCGCCGCGATCCGAAAATCACACGCCATCGCGAGCGACAGTCCGCCGCCGATCGCGAATCCGTTGACCGCCGCAATCGTAATCTGGTCAAGGCGCTCCCACTCCTCCATCAAACGCCATCCGGTCCGCGCCGCGCGCAACCGCCCCGCGTCAGTCTGCGCGCGCTGCGCCTGCGCGCCCGCATTCGCGGTCAGTCCGCCGATATCGGCGCCGGCGTTGAACGAACGTCCCTTGCCGGTCAGGATCACGACGCGCGTTTCCTCGTCGTCGCGAAACTCATTTGCGACCTCGAGCATCTCGGTCAGCAGCTTGCCGCTTATCGGATTGAGCTTCTCGGGCCGATTGAAATAGACGGTCGCGACTGCGGCCGCACGCTCGACGATAAAATTTTCGTATGCCATCACGTCTCCCTGCTTCATGTTTTTTATTCCTGGCCCCAGATGCGCTGCGCGATTTCGACGACAAGGCCGAGCTTGCGCCGCTCGTCGTCGATCGAAAGCAGATTGCCGCCGACGGTGCTGGCGAAGCCGCATTGCGGGCTGAGCGCGAGCCGCTCCAGCGGCACATGACGCGCAGCCTCGTCGATACGCCGGCGGAGCGCCTCGGCGTCTTCGAGCACCGGCGTCTTGGTGCTGACGAGCCCTAGCACCACGGTCTTGTCTTTGGCCATAAAACGCAGCGGGGCGAAGTCGCCCGCGCGCGGCGTGTCGTATTCTAGAAAGAAAGCGTCGACCCGGGTCTCGTTGAAGAGCCGCTCCGCTACCGCCTCGTAGCTTCCCGCGGCCAACCATCGCGAGCGCAGGTTGCCACGGCACAGATGCATCCCGACCGTCATCCCTTGCGGCCGCGCACTTACCACGTCGTTGACCGCGTTGATGTACATCGTGGCCAGCGCGTCGGGATCCTCGCCGATCGCACGCGCCCGATCGCGCACCGCGGGATCGCAGAGCATCGCGAGCGGCACCTCGTCGATCTGCAGGTATTGCGCGCCCGCGCGGCCCAACTCCGCAAGCTCTTCGTGATAGACGCGCAACAGATCGGCCCAGAACACGGCGACGTCGGGATAAACGGCCGGGTCGGCGCAGGCCTTGCCGCGGAAGAAATGCATGAAGCTCGGCGCCGGCATCGTCACCTTCGGCACGCGCTCGGTGTGGCGGCGGACGAACTCGAACTCGCCCACCGCGATGGGACGGCTGCGCCGGATTTTCGCGACCGCGTAGCAGGTATCAAACGGATAGCTGTTGCCGGCGGCGTCGTGAAACTCGAACATCGAGCGCGCCTCGCCGAAGCCCTCGACCGCCTTGACCAGGCCGAAGGCCCACGAGCCGCGGCGGAACTCGCCGTCGCTGATGGTCGCGAGGCCCGCCTCCTCCTGCATCCGGATGGCTTCGAGGATGTTGCGGTCCTCGACTTCGCGGTACGCGGCGTCGCTCATCTGGCCGGCGGCGTGGGCCTTGAACGCATCGCGCAATTCACGCGGACGAAGCAGGCTGCCGATATGCTCGGCGCGATGCGGTAATTGCGATTTCAATTTCGATGCGTCGGCCATCAAATTATATCCTCGTGCCTCCTCATACGCGGGCGCGACTCAGCACGCGGGGCGGCGCACGATCACCGGGTCGATCTTTCGCGGCACCAACTGCCCGCAGCCCAACTCGGCATTGAGCCGCCCGTTCTCGACGATCACCTTGCCGCGCAGCACCGTCATCGAGGGCCATCCCTTCACTTCCCATCCCTCCCACGGACTGTAATCCGCAACGTGAAAATCTTCGCGCACCAGGCGCCGCAAGACTGATGGATCGATGAGGCACAGGTCGGCGTCGCTGCCCGGCGCTATTACGCCCTTGCGCGGATATAGCCCCATGATGCGCGCGGCGTTGGTCGAGGTCACATCGGCGAAGCGCTCGAGCGACATCCCGCGCTTGACCACGCCTTCGGTATAGACGATTCCCATCCGCGCCTCCGCGCCCAGGTTGCCGCCGGTTACGTCGTCGATACGGTTGCCCTCCAGCTTCACTTCGAGCGAGGTCGGATACTCGTCGGTGGCAGTAGTCGACACGCCGTCGCGCACCAGTCCTTCCCACAGCGCGGCCTGGTCCTCGGCGAACTTGAGCGAGGGATAGGTGTGGTAGCAAAAGCCGCGCGGCTTGCGATAGTCGCCGGCGTTGAAGCAGGCGTAGTGGTGCAGGGTCTCGGCGTAGATCGGCAGGCGATGGGCGCGGGCCTCGACTACCGCTTCAACGCCCTCGCGCGCGGAGATGTGGACGAAGTAGATCGCGGCGCCGGTGGCGGCGGCGAGCTGAATAGTGTGGTTGAAGGAGAGCTGCTCGGAGAGCTTGGTGTGCACGAGCGCGAGGTTGACGCCGTCGGTCCGGCCTTCCTCGATAAAGCGCTCGTAGTTGAACTGTACGAGGTCGTGGTCCTCGGCATGGACGGTCATCAGGCCGCCGCCGTGCGCGATCTTTTCCATCGCGAGATGCATGCGGCCGTAATCGAGCCGAAACGGCAGGCGCTTGGGATGCGGCGGCAGAATTTCGGCGGTGAAGACCTTGAAGGTCGGAAAGCCGTCGCGGATCGCGTCGCCAATCTGATCGAAAATCTTAAGTGGCAGCGCGCCGCCGAGCGCCAGGTGAAACGAGTAGTCGACGTACGTCTTGCCCTTCCATCGCTCGGCGCGGCGAGAGAGCGCGGTCGGGATGTCGGTTGCGGGATGCACGAAGCAGAAATCGATATGCGTCGTGGTACCGCCGAACGCCATCCCGACCGTGTCCTCTTCGGGGCCGAGCGTGAACAACCGCCCCTCGGGACGCATTCCGATGAGGCTGGCGAGATGGGCGTGCGGCTCGATTCCACCGGGCACGACGATTTTGCCTTTGGCGTCGATGACGCGCCCGGCCTGTGCGCGCGCGTCGGCCAGGCCCACCGAGACGATCTTTTCGCCCACGACCGCGACGTCCCATTGGCCGACTCCCTGCGGCGTCACGACCTGGCCTCCATGAATAATCAAGTCGAACATGGCGTCCTCACAGTGTGCGTCGGCACGCACGCGAACGCGGAGATTCCCGGGCCATAATCGTCCGGGCGGCCGCGCGGTTGCAAGGCGGTTGCGGCGGTCGAAGGCGCGCAAGTAATATCTGCCGACTGTTTTGGGGGACGAACCCGCGAAGTGACGGCCCTATGCGACGCCCTGATTGCGCGCATCGCCATTGATGATAGCGTTGTTGGGGGGCCACGGACGCAATCGAAATTGGTGGACCATGATTAATCGAGAGATATTTTTTCAATGCCGCTGTACGCGATAGTCATTCTCGCCACGATTTCGATCGCGGTGCTCGCCTTTTTGCTGAATCTCATCATGACGCGCCGGAAGCGCGCTGCGACGCCGCCCGACGTCTACGAAGACGAGCCGCGTATCGATGAAGAAGGCCACAGCATCCGCGACGCGCTGCGCTTCATGATCGGGCCGTTTCCGCTTTCGATCGCGCTCCACGTGCTCCTGCTGCTCGTCCTGATTGCCACGATCAAAGTACAGAACGCCCGCGACCTCCTGATGGTCACGTTGCAGCAGGTGGGCGGCGGCGGCGGATCGAAGCACGACGAGATGCGCGACGTCGACATGCCGGAGCTGACTATGCCCGATACGATGCCGCAGATGGTGGTGCCCAAGGTCGCCGAGATCTCGCACACCACGGTGCAGGCAACCCGTACCTACGTGCGCGACGTGTCCGCCGGCGGAATCGGGACGGGCGGCGGCAACGGGATTGGCTCGGGTTCGGGCCCTGGGATGGGCACCGGCTTCGGCGGCTTTATCGGCGAGCTCAGGCGCAAGGGACTCGACATCGTGCTGGTGATCGACGACACGGGAACGATGGACCTGATCATCAACGACGTGCGCGACCGGATGGACGAACTGGTGATGGCGATCCATCGCCTGGTCCCGATCGCGCGGGTCGGAGTCGTAGTCTTCGGCGGCCGCAGCGAACGGGTGGACATCGAGCCGCTGACTATTTCGAGCCATCGGCTGGAGACTTTTCTGACGGGCGTGACCGGCAAAGGAAAAGGCGGATCGCAGGGCGACGTTTATGCGGCGTGCGTGACCGCGGTCAACCAGATGAATTGGAAACCTTACGCCAAGAAGGTGATCGTGCTGGTGGGCGATTCTCCGCCGCGGTTTGAGGACTACGGCCCGCTGCTCTCGCTCATCGCCAGGTTCCGCGCCCAGGACGGCACTTTCAACACCATCGACGTCTCGGCCGAGGAGCACGAGCGCTACGAGCGCGAGTTCTGGCTCAAGACCCACAATGGACGGCCGCCGGGGGAGTCGATCTCGCCGCTGGCCGAGTTTTATCAGGACACGCGCGAGACTTATAAGATGCTCGCGGCGGCGGGCGGCGGCGGGATGCGTCCGCTGACTCAGAACGTGCATATCAATGAGCAGGTGCTGATCCTGGCGCTGGGCGCACAATGGCAGGGCAACCTGGCCGCCTTCGGCCGCCAGATAACCGAAAACGAGCAATGATCGACCTCTTTGGTTCGATCGGTTTGCGTCGCGGCCTGTTACTTGCCGCTGGGTGCCTGGCGGCGGCGATCGCGTTTGGCCTCGCGCTCCCGCACGCGGCGGCGGCGCAGGCGCTTTCGCACGCGCAACTCCAGGCGCTCAACGACAAGCTCTCGACCGAATTCGGCTACTACCTCGGCGCCGAAGAGGAACGGCACGCCGACGGCAAATCCTACGTCGACCTGAGCCAGCGCTTCGAGTACATGCCAAGCCGCGGGCGCGGCGGCGGGATTGTCGTCCACGCCAAGTGCGCGGGCGCCGAATATGTGCCCAACAAGGGCGAGATGACCAAGGGTATCGCGACTGGCAAAATAAAGTACCTGCTTTTCACCTACGAGCTGCGTCACGGCGAATGGACCGAGATCGGCAAGCCGCAATGGCAGACGCAATCGCTCGGACGCGCCGCCGCCGAGCGCATGACCCAGGCGGCCGCGCGCGACGAGGCCGCTGAAGCTGCCGCGCGCGAGCGCGAACTGCGCGGCACGCCGCTCGCAACTCCAGCCGCGCATGCACCGGCGAGCGCACCGCCGGCCTCCGCTGGCAACCCGCCCGCGATACCGCATCAGTAGCCGGCCACGCTGCGCGCCCCTGTTCGGATCCGGGGTCCCTCGACTCCGGCAGCCTTCGCTCGGGATGACAGAAGATGAAGTTCTATCACCCGGAGCGAAGCCAGTCGGGCTCTTCGTTCATGAGAGTTTGTGAATTTATTCAGCAAGCGTCGGAAGGTAAGCGCGGGTGCCTCTCTTCTGTCATCTTGAGCGAGCGCTGCGCGAGTCGAAAGACCCCGATCTTTTTCGAGCGCACTTTTGCGACGTTCTCGGAGCGTAAGGATCCAGGGTCCCTCGACTCCGGCAGCCTTCGCTCGGGATGACAGAAAAGGATCTTACAAAAGCGGACCTTACGGACTATAAACTTCGCAAGGGCCGACCACGTCGAAGCCACTGGAGGCGTTGAAGCCGAAGCCCCCGACGATCAGCACGCGCCCGTCGCTCATCAGCGTGGCAGTGAAGAACTCGCGCGCGATATGCATGTTGCCCGTGTCCACGAAACGGTCGCCCGCAGGATCGAAGAGTTCCGCCGCGGCGGTGACGCCACTGGCGCCGCTGAAGCCGCCGGCGATCAGCACCCGCCCATCATTGAGCAAGGTCGCCGTGCCGCTGTCATGCGCGCTCATCATCCGCCCCACGGTGCGAAACGTTCCGCTCCCCGGGTTGTAAAGCTCCGCGCTCTCGAGCGCGTGGCCGTTGTTGTCCTCGCCACCGGCGAGCAGCACCTGGCCGTCGCGCAAGAGCGTCGCCGTATGATGCTTGCGCGCGACTCGCATGCTTCCGGTCGGATGGAATCTCCCGGTTGAGGGGTTGTAAATCTCGGCGCTGCTGAGCGCGATGTCGAAGCCGTCCTCGTCGATCCGCTCGCCACCGGCGATCAGTACCTCGCCGCTAGGCAGCGCGGTTGCGGTATGGCCGTAGCGGCCGACGCCCATGCTGCCGGTGGTAATGAACGACGCCGCCCCTGGGTCGTAGACTTCGGCGCGAGTGACGGCGTAGCCTTTGGCATCCTCGCCGCCCGCAACGAGCACCCTGCCGTTGCCCATCAGCGTCGCGGTGTGCAATTCGCGCCCGGTCACCATCGAGCCCGTGAGCGAGAACAGGCCGCTCGCCGGATCGTAGAGTTCGGCGCTGGCGAGCAGGACCGCGAAGCCGCCCTCATTGACCTCCTCGCCGCCGGCCACCAGCACTTTGCCGTTGGGCAGGAGCGTCGCGGTATGGGCGTCGCGCCGCGTGGTGAGCCGTCCGGTTTCGCCGAACTCACCTTTTTGCGGATCATAGAGCTGGCAATCGATGAGCCATCCCACCCCGCCGCTGCCGTAGCCGCCGGCGACCAGCACTTTGCCGCTGGGCAGCAGGGTCGCGGTATGGTACTGGCGGGCGGGGTCGATTTCGCCAGTAAGACTGAAGGTGCCGGCGCGAGCAGGTGCCGACGCCGCCGCCACGGCCAGCGCCGCAACCACCGCCATCGCCATTTTTCCGATCATGATTCTTCCGATCACGATTCCTCTATCTTGATTCCCTTGATTCCTTCGCCGGCGGCCGAATTTTCCCGGCGAATCCCCGGATATACGTCCCTCGATACCCGCAGTTACGAATCCGCCGAGTTACCAAACTGCCCGCGCTCTGCGCAAGGCGGTTCGCGCGCCCCCCGGCTTGGCAGGCTACCGTAAGACCACAACGCGGCAAACCAGCCATGCTATTCCTTCATGCAAAAGCCATCAATTCGTCGCCTGCGCTTGCAACATAGCAGAGGCCGGTATATTGCTTGCGACGCTACACCATTACGCTGCCTGCAAACGCCAAGCGCCGCGCAGGATAAAAAAGCTTTGATGGCGTAGGCGGTTGACGCGAGACCGGCGGCTTTGGTACACGCACGCGGGCGTTGAAGACCTCGGACGGGGGAAATCCGGGGCCAGACTTGGGGAAGAAAGCATGCGAGTGAAGTTTCGCGTAGCAGCGTTGACGCTGCTGCTTATGGGCGCCTGCCTGAGCGGCCTGACGTTGGCGGCGCCGTTTGCCGTGATGCCTGCGTGGCTCGGTACGCCACATGACATGGTCTTCGACATGGCGATGCGTGGCGAGCAAACCTGGGTGGTTGGCAGTTTCGGCATCCTGGTCAAGCGCACTCCACAATCGCCCTGGAAGCTGATCTCCGATACTGGCGGCATGGCGATGCTCGGGATCGCTTTCACGCCCACCGGCGACGGCGTCGCGGTCGGCCAGGCCGGCAGCCTGTACGAAGTGGCCACGGGCTACGATACCTGGACGCGCCACGACGTCGGCACCACGGAGCGGCTGTTCGCGGTGGCGGCGAGCGCCAAGGGCGAGTTCGTCGCGGCCGGCTCCTTCGGCACCGTGCTCGATCGTCCGGCTGGCTCCAAGCAATGGCATCAGGTGAACACCACCTGGGGCGGCGGGACCACGCCGCATCTCTACAGCGTGGTGTTTGCCGATGACACGACCGCGTACGTGGCGGGCGAGGACGAGGCCGTAGTGACCGTCAAGGGTGGCATTGCGACCGAGATTCGCGACCTCGGCCAGGGGAGCAGGCCCAAAGTGCCGGCGGGCGCCACTCCGATGCAGGAGGCGGCCGCGGCCGCCGGAATCAGCGGCGCCGGCCCCGTCGAGCCCGCATTCTTCACGATGGTCAAGTGCGGCACCGCGATCTACGCGTCAGGGCAGCAGGGTTTGCTCGCGGTCAAGCAGGGCAGCGCGGACTGGCAAATCCAGACGATTCCGGGCAAGCCCGACTTCTTCGGTATGACCTGCACGCCGGACGGTCGACTGGTTGGAACCAGCGCAGGCTTCCTGATGGTTGGTAAGAATCAGAACGGCGGATGGTCGTGGCAGGAGATGCCGGTGGTCCCGGTCAGGCTTGACTGGATCGCGTCAGCCATGCCGATCGGCCCCGACGCTCTGCTGTTGGCCGGGCCCGCCGCCGTTTGGGAGGGACAACTCAATGGCAGTCGGTGAAAGAACAGCTCATTTTCTGATTCGTTACCGCTGGCAATACATCATCCTGTGCGGGGTGATAACCGTGCTGGCCATAATCGGCAGCACGCGGATGGAGTTCAGGACCTCCTTCTCCGATCTGCTGCCCAAGCGCAGCACGGTCATCGACACCTTCAAGCAATACTCCCAGTTCTCCACGCCCATCAACGTTGAGATCCTGATCAAGGTCAAAGACGGCACCATCTACACACCAGAGACGCTCGCCCGCATCTGGCGTCTGACCCGCGCCATCGACCTCATCCCGAGCATCGACCACGTCACCATCACCTCAATCGCCTCGAGTAAGGTGCGCGTCACGCGTGCGACTCCCGAGGGCGCCGAGTCGGTGCCAGTGATGCCTGACCTGCCGCCCAAGGATGAGGAGGGCGCACTCGGAGTTCGCGACCGCGCCCGCATCGCACCAGGCGTGACCAACATCCTGGTCTCGCCCGACGAAAAGTCGGCGATGCTCTCGGCGGGCTTCCACGAAAGCGGCATCGACTTCATGCTGGTGTGGAACCGCGTCCACGAGATGCTGGCCAAGGAGGCCGCACCCAACGTCGAATTTTATCCGGCGGGCCGGGTGATGCTGATCGGGTGGGTTTACTACTACGGGGAGCAGGCGGCGTGGATTTTCCTGCTCTCCTTCGCGCTCATCACGATCGCGCACGTCGACTACATGCGGAGCCTCGCCGGTGCGGCGACACCGCTCATCGCCTGCGCGCTGTCCGCCATCTGGGGCGTCGGCGCGGGCGGTTGGATGGGGCTTAACCTGGAGCCGCTGACCCTGGTCGTGCCGGTCTTGCTGATCGCCCGCGCGCTCAGTCACTCGCTACAGATGACGCGGCGCTATTACGAAATTCTGTACGAGGTCAAAGACAAGAACCTGGCGGCCGGCGGCGCGCTGGCCTCGATGTTCGCGCCGGCTTGTCTCGGCATCATGTGCGACGTCGCCGGCTTGTACATGACGATCCTGGCGCCGATCCCGATCGTCCAGAAACTCGGCGTGCTGTGCGGAACCTGGTCGCTGCTGCTGATCCCGTCGGTCGTGATGCTCACTCCGTGCCTGCTCGCGGTGCTGCCGCCGCCCAAGGACGTGAGCGTATTCATCACCCACGAGGTGCGCTCGGTCAGCACTCATCTGATCGAGCCCGTTCAGTCGGTGGTGGCCAAGCTGGTCGAGCCCGGATGGCGCTTTGCGACCCTCGGCGTGCTGATCGTATTGGGGGCGATCGTCATTCATCTCTCCTCCTTGCGCGCGATCGGCAACACTACGGTCGGCACCCCGCTGCTGTGGCCCAACAGCGAATTCAACCAGGCCGAGGCCGAGATCAACAAGAATCTCGCCGGCACGGTGACGCTCAACGTGGTCTGGGAGGGCAAGGTCGAGCACGCGCTCAAGTACCCCGAGACGTTTCAGTCGATGCAGGATTTCCAGCACAACATCGAGGCGATGCACGGCGCGTATGGGACTCTGTCAATCTCGGACTACCTGCGCGCCACCAACCGGCTGATCCGTGGCGGCGATCCCGGATGGCTGCCGGTCGATCTCAAGGAAAGGGAAGTCGCCAACGATCTGTTCTGGACCCTGACCGGCCACAGCCTGGAGGACGTGGCCATCCTCGCCACCGCCAACATGCAAAGCGGCGACGTAATCCTGTGGTACAAGGATTTGCGCAGCACGACGGTCAACGCGGCGATGGCGGCCGTGCAAAAGGCACTCGAACCGATCCTGCGCGAACCCTCCAAGGTCTATCACATCAGGATGGCCGCCGGCTCAGTCGCTTTGCAGTACGCGATGGACCAGGTGGTCGTCCAGTCCAACTGGCGCATCCTCGTCTACCTGCTCGCCGCGATCTTCGTGATGTGCGTAGTAACTTACTCCTCCGCGGTCGCCGCACTGATGCTGCTGGTGCCGCTGGCCTTTGCGCAGTTCTCGACTGACGCGGTGATGTACATGCGCGGGTTGGGCCTCGACGTCAACACGCTGCCCGTCGTCGCGGTCGGACTGGGCGTCGGCATCGACTACGGCATCTACCTGATCAGCCGCATGTGCGACGAATTCCAGCGCGTCGGCGACGGCGACGTGCAGGCTGCCGTGATGCGCGCCATTCTGACCACCGGCGAGGCGACCTTCTTCGTCGCCTTCACAATGATCGCCGGCGTGCTCCCCTGGTACTTCTTCTCCAACCTGGCATTCCTGGCCGACATGGGCTGGATGCTGGCGTGGGTCATGCTCTTCAACTGCATACTGGCGATGGTGGTGCTGCCGATCGAAGTGGTATTTATCAAACCCAAATTTCTCGGCAGGGTGAAGTTGATGAGTCACTGATATCGGGGACGTTACGCGAAGCGCGCGCAATTCGGGGGATTGACGCGCGCCATGACTTCACTGATAGTCGTGCCAACGCGACTGTCAGCGAACGAGGGACAGAGATGGGCTCGACTGGGGACAGGGCTGCATCACTGATGCTTGGGGAACGCGAAGCCTGCGCATGGGGACGGGCGGCTTCGAGCGTATCGTGCGGCCTTCCGCTGCCTACTAATTCGATCAATCACGAGGTTACCAAGAGGACCACCCTCGAAGCGGCTCCGACGGTTGGCGTTCGCGCCGAAAGTAGCATTAATTTGCCTACTGATGCTTATTACGCCTCCCTTGCGGGAGTCTTTACAAAGCCAAGGCTTTTAGCACGAATTGGGACGATAGGGCATTGATTAAACCCTTTCATCTGTGCACCCTTGGGGACGGGAAGGGCTAGGCGGCTCAAGGCCTCCGCGGGGAAGTTCGTACGGGGGCCGCGAGCAATTTGGAGGAGCGCCAATCTGGAGGCGCGCTAATGAGGAGGAGCGAATGAAGAAGCCTGACAGGTTAAAGTTCGGAGCCGCCATGGGGATGGCGCTGGCGTTGGCGTTCTATGCCGGCACCGCAGCCTGGGCACAACTCGACACTGACCTACCCGGTGGCCACTTGAAGATTCAGACCGCGCTCGAGACCGACTGGGGTGTTAGTACCGCGGGTAAGCCTAACCGCAACAATAACAACAACCATGTCCCTGGCAGTGGCCAAGGACTTTCTACTGATGGCAACGATCTGCAGTCGGCCAACGGCAGGGTCGAGCCGCTGATGACATTCCGCGCGGGCGACGACACTGCCCAAGCCATGTGGCTCGACAATGCCGACGTCTATGTTCATCTTCGCTTCTGGGGAGATGTCGCGCAGCTTATTAATGGTCCGCACGTGAACACGGTGGGACAAGGCGATTACACGACTCCGGGCGTTTCGCGGTATCCCGGCGACGCATGGGCAGCGCGCGTCAGCGAGCACGAGTACGAGGCCGACGCCGCCGAAGCATACATCGATCTGCGCAAGGGACCTTTCTCGCTGCGCCTGGGCAAGCAGCAGGTGGTCTACGGCGAAGAGCTCGGCCTGCAGACCCTCGACCAGGTCGATTCGCTCGACTTCACTCGAGGGCTCCAGGGCTTCCAGATTGCTTCGCTGGAGTTTTCCGACATGCGCATCGCTGAGTGGACAGCCAAAGGGTCCTACCAGCTTCCTGATTTCTCCGAGGCCGGAATAAACAACTCGGTTATCACCGGATTTGTCAGTCCCGACTACCAGCCGTCCTACTTTGTCGGAAATGGTTCACAGGTGAACGACGTCCCGGTCTTTGAAAGAATCGGGGACTACGGCAATATTCGTCGGGCGCGCAACAAAATAGTGTATGGTGCGGTGGCATCAACAACGGTTTATGACGTTGACCTGACCGCCAATTTCTACAGCACCCCGGATCATATCGGATGGTTTTCAACCGCACCGGTAAAAAACCCATTCCCTATCGACACCTTTTCCGGGTCGCCTTTTCTGGGTCCTGCGGCCGGACCCAGGGACTTCCTACTCCAGCGGCGCTTCTCGCGCGAATTCATCTATGGCGGATCGGCCTCTTACACGATACCCGCCCTTGATTTCCCTGGCTCCTCCGTCCTCTACGGCGACATCTTTCACTTCTCCGCCGCCTACACGCCGCGCAAGTCATTCACCGGCAACAGCACGGGCGTGAACGGCAAGGCCAAGAAAGAAGGTGAGATCAATGCGACTCTGGACGGAGAACGATATCTTCGCTGGAGCGAGAAGTTCCCCTCGATGTACTTGCTCGGTGAGTACAACTTCAGAAGCCGCAGTGCCGCGATAAACGAGACCTTCATGCCGTCGCGGGGCCATCACAATTTCAACGCCGTCGTTTTGTCACTGACGCAACCATTGCCCAGCGCTATCTGGACGGCCGGCTTCACGGCTGTGTGCGACACGAACTCAGGCGGCAACTGGATATTGCAGCCTGCGATCACTTACAAACCAAGGTCCAACCAGGAATACAACGTCTACTGGAATTTCGATGAAGGAACGGTGGACGTAGCTGGCCAGCCGCCAACCGGGCGTGGGTCGCACCTGGGCTCTCTCGACTGGATCGACGCGATTTATTTCCGCGCCGTTTACAAGATGTAGTGACGAGCGATGGGCCGACGGGAACAAAAACAGCGTGGGGACTGTTGACAGTATGCCGCAACCCGAAAGGGGCGCGCTGCTGTCCCGGGAGCGGTTTGTAGATGGCGAAATCCCGGCCCCCGGCCAGCTCTTGCAAGAGTGTAGGACTAATGCCAGATATTAGGGGACAACGCTTGGTGGATCCCCCCGAAACAAGGAGCGTAAGGCATGCGTTTATTGAAGTACACTGAGGGATGGACGCGGCGCCACTTCCTCGAGCAAGTCGGCAAAGGCGTCTTCGCTGCTGGTGTGTTAAACCCATTGATGGATGTGATCGGGCGTAACGGCTCACTTGAGGCCGCCTACCCGCCTGAGCTCCTCTCCATCGAGGCCTACACCAAGGGCAAGCTCAAACCGGGGGATGTGCTCAACGCCGAGAACGTCGACATCGTCAAGGACCTGCTCGATCCGGGCGCATATTACCAAATCAAGCATGACGGCCGGTTGGTCGATATCGCTCCGACCGAGACGGACGTAACCAAGCTGACGCCGACGCCATTTCTGCAGGCGACTCTGGCGAACAAGGGCAAGCACAAGATCTTCCCCGACGGCAATTGCTATACGCTGGACGGCAAGCCCTGGATCGGCGGCAACCCATTCCCTGAGCCGAAGGCGCCCCAGGAAGTGCTGATGGCCAACGCGCTGAGTTGGGGCAAGCACGACACGATCGCTCACCCTGTGCTTGACTGGGATACCGATGCTGACGGTAACGTAGAATATCAATATGCCTCGATCTACGTTGAGTGGCAGACGGTCGGTCGCCTGGTCCTCGACCCCAAACCGTATATGCCAGGCCGCGAAAGCCAGATCCGTATTCTCGGCGGGAGCGTGCTGGCCCCCGGTGACGTGAACGGCACCGGCATTCTGCAGGTGTGGGCGTACGATCAGCACAAGTTACCCGGCTACTATGTCTATCAGCCGACCACGAAGCGCGTGCGTACCTACCCCGTCGACCAGCGCTTCGAGCCGCAGTTCCCTGGCAACACCTTCTTCGTCACCGAGTACTGGATGGCGGGCGACCCGCTGCTGACCTGGGGTAACTTCAAACTAGTCGGCAAGGGCCCGATGATGACCGCTGCGCATCACTGCGCTGATCTCGACAGCCCCAACTGGATCCACAAGACCTGCGGCGGCAAGAGCGGCGTGAAGTACTGGCGCACGCGGATGGAGTTGGTGCCCGAAGTGTACGTGGTCGAGATGGAACCGACCTCGTACCCTCGCGCACCGATCGGCAAGAAGAGGATCTGGTACCACGCAGCCACGCTGTGCCCGCTCACGATGATCAGCTATGACCGTCAGGGCAAGATGTGGAAGCAGTGGGAAGGCGGCTTCGACTACTACGAACGCAAGCCCGGAATGAAGTGGATTGAAGGATGTCCGGACAAATTCTGGATGTGGACGCACGTGCACGCCCATGACCTCCAGAGCAACCGGATGTCGCGTTTCTATTATGCGCAGACGGTTCCGGGCGGCTATCACGCCACCCAGGATGATCCCCGGCTGTTCGGCGACTTCTGCTCGATGGAAGCGCTGGAACGCTTGGGCCGGTAATTTCCCGGCAGCGCAACTGTAACCCACCGCCGGTCCTGCTCATGCAGGGCCGGCGGTTGCTTTTTCGCCCGCAACTCCTGGGGCCGCGCGTATCGGGGAGATCGCCCGGATGACTTTGGATCGCCGCCGCAGTTGTTTTGGAACGCTTCAGCCTTTTCGCGGGTTCTGTGCTACGGTGACCCAACAGCGGCATTGAGCGCTCGTCAGCGTCGCCAGCAATGGACTTCCGAACATCCACTACCGCAGGCATCGGCGCTCTGCGCGCCGCGCTTTTATCCTGTCTTCTTGCGATGGCGGTTTTCGTGGCGATCGTACTGGCATACGTGCCGCTTGCGAGCTGGACGCGGATGCATCCGCATTCCGTCCGCCCTGCCCTCCTCGCGCCTCCTGGAGCCTCGCTCGCCGCAACTTCAGCGTCTCGATTCGAACTCGCTCCGACGGTCGCGGCCGAACGGCTCATCCAGGTGGTCGGCGCGCTTCCGCCGCGCGCCTTGTGCCGCGACGCGCACTGGCAGGGGGGAGACTTCAGCCGACAGTGGTTCGCCAGCGCTGATTGCTCGAACGCCCAGCTTCAGGGCGCCAGGTTGGTCGGCACGAATTTCAGACACGCGAACCTAAGCGGCGCGCAGTTGCAGGACGCGACGATGTGGTTCGCGAATCTCGATTCTGCGCTCCTCATCAAGGCCAACCTCAGACATGCGGATCTCGCGAGGGCCTCGCTGCGCAAGGCGAGTCTCGAGAACGCGGATCTGCGGCGCGCGATCTTGAAGGCCGCCAATCTGACGCAGGCCAATTTGCTCGGCGCCAACATGCGCGACGCCAACCTTACCGCCGCGAATCTGCAGGACGCTGTTCTGACGGGCCTGGTGATGGACGGGGTCGACTTCACCCGGGCTAATCTTGCAGGTGCGGACCTCACTCGCGCCGATTTGCGCAATGCCCGGGGACTCACTGCCGACCAGCTCAAGCTCGCCAATACGGACTCGGGCACCCGGATGCCGGAGGGCGTGCCTTCAGGAGTCGATCAACCTTCGCCGCCTTCGCAATGACGATCCGTTTTCCAAATAAAAAGTTTGCCTGCTACCATTCACCCCGATGCGCCGCAGCGGTGCAGTCGCGCGGGTGGGAGCTTAAGGATTTTCGCGGCCGCTTGCCCTTGTGGCTGGCCGGCTGCTGGTCGTGCTCGAAGCTTACAGGGGAGAGCTTATGATGAAGACTCGTGAACGGAAGATTGGCGAGCGGAAGATTAGTGAGCGATGGATCACTGTGGCGCTGGCTATCGGCGGAGGTTTTTTCGGCGCGATGCTATGGGGGCAGCTCTTTGCGCCTCTCAGTGTCGTCGCCGCTGAGACGCAGCGGACCAGGACGATTACCGCCGAGCGCATAGTCGTGCAGGAAGTGCAGCTCATTGACCCCTCCGGACGTCAGCGCGCGGTGCTGAACGTGACGCCCGACGACCTGGCGCGGTTGAGTTTCCTCACCACCTCGGGCAAGCGCAGGCTGGCGATGGGTGTGCTGGCTGACGGCGAATCGGCCGTCGGCCTGTATGACGCGCAGGGCCGCGTGCGTATAGGGCTCAATGTGCCGCTGGACGACTCGGCCAGCATCCACCTGGTCGACAAGGCCGGCCGTAGTCGCGCGAATTTCGTGCAGTTGCCCAATGGCAAGTCGAGCTTCGAGATCTTCAACGAGGACGGCCATCTGCTGTGGAGCGCACCGACCGCCGCGGCGGCCAACTCGTCGAGCGCGCAAGACCCCGACCAGCCAGAGCGACAGGCCTCGCGCTAGGAAGAGGCGCGCCGAATCTCGCGGGCAACGGCTTGTTACTCCCGCGCAACTGCACTACGCTCGCGTTCACATCCGACAGCATCCGTGCGCCGAGTCGGCAGCCAGAATATAGCGAAGGAGAATATCTTCGATGGGCAGTCCGCAGCTTCAGCAGTTGTTCGAGCAGCAAAAGGCACTCGCGCAAGCCGCCGGGCAGGCCAAGAGCCCCCAGGAACTCCGCAGCGTGATGGCCGCGGCATTCTCCGCCTTCCCCAGCGCCGGCGAAGTCAAGTGCGAGCCGGTGAACGCTAACGGCGTCAAGGCCGAGTGGATAACCGCGAAGAATGCGGCTCCCGACCGGGTCATAATGTACCTGCACGGCGGCGGCTACGTGATGGGTTCGATCGATACCCATCGCGAACTGGTAGCGCGCCTTTCCAAGGCCGCACAGGCGCGCGCGCTCGCGATCGACTATCGTCTGGCCCCGGAGAACCCGTTTCCCGCCGCCGTCGACGACTCGCTCACTGCCTATCGATGGCTCCTGGCGCAGGGCTACAAACCGGAGCGGATCGTCATCGCCGGCGATTCGGCCGGCGGAGGGCTCGCGGTCTCTACGCTCCTCGCGCTGCGCGACCTTGGAACGCCGGCGCCGGCCGCCGCAGTATGCATCTCGCCGTGGATCGACTTCGAGGCCGAGGGCGAGTCCATGACCAGCCGGGCGGCGCAGGACCCGTTGGTCTCGCGCGAGATGATCCTCAACCTCGCCAAGATGTACATGGGTGAAAAGGGTAGCCTGCGCGAACCACTCGCGGCGCCGATCAACGCCTATCTTAACGACCTGCCCCCGTTGTTCATCCAGGTCGGCAACTCCGAAACGCTGCTCGACGATGCGACCCGCCTTGCCGATAAAGCGAAGGAAGCGGGCGTCGAGGCCACGCTGCAGATCTGGGACGAGATGCCCCACGTGTGGCATCTGGCCGCGCCGAGTCTGCCCGAAGGTCAGGAGGCGATCGATAAGATCGGCGAGTTCGTGCGCGAGCGAACGGCGTGATCTAGCCGTCGCTTATGAGCCGCTCATGACGATTGCCAGGGCGGCACCGCCTTGCGCACCGGATGGTCCGCCGGCAATTCGCAAAAGCCGTCGGCCTCGATATGCAAGGCGCGGTTGAAGCGCGCTCGCAGATTTTCGAACGCGATCATCGTGGTCAACTCCACGATCTGTGCGGTGTTAAAATATCGCTTTAATTCCTCGAAAACCGACTCCGCGACCTCGGCCGGATTGTGCGTCATCCCCTCGGTAAAACGCAGCACGGTTTTTTCCATCGCATTGAAGTGCGCGCTGCTCTCGAAGCACGCGAGCGCGGCGAGCTGCGCGTCAGTGATCCCCTGTTCTCTGCCAACGGCAGAGTTGATGTCCACTCAAAAAGGGCATCCTGCGATCTGCGCCGCGCGCACGCAGGCGAGCGTCTTGAGCCGCGGCTCGACCCCCTGCGTTCGCATGAGCGCAGCGCCCAGCGCCGAGTAGGCCTCGGCAATCTCCGGGCAGTGCGCGAACGCGGTCAGCGGGACGGGAACCCGGCCGAGCCGCTCTGCAACTTTGCGATAGAGCTGCTGCACGTTGGGCGCGGCCTCTTCAAGCGGAACTCCCTTGATACGCATGACGCCACCTCCATCCGATCCTCTTCCGGGATTCCTGCGTTATAGCGAGTCCGTCTCCGCGATCACAATCGCGTTCGTCCGAATCACTCCGCGCTTCAGGGAATCCGCAGCGCGCCGGCCGCATACGCCACCGCGGCATAGGACGTCAGCAAGTCCGCCCTGCTCTGAATCAGCGTGTAGCGCGCGTTGGCGAGGTCACGCTGCGCGGTCAGCAGTTCGACGATCGTGCTGAGGCCCTGCCGATAGGTCTCGATATTGGCGTCGTAGGCTTCCTGAGCCGCTGCGACGAGCGCCTGCCCGTACGAGTATTTCTTCTGCGAGGATTGGAACTCGTAATACGCGCGCCACATCTCGGCGATCGCCCCGATTTCCGCCGACTTTACGCCCGCACGCGTCGCCGCGTCCTCCGCCTCGGCCGCGCGCACGTCGTTGAGCCGCCTAAGCCCCGTGAACACGTCCCACTGCAGCGTCACCAGCGCCGAATATTGCGGCTGATTGGCCCACGTGTTCGGCGGTCCAAGGAAGGTGTATTGCCAGATGAGCTGGCCGTAGTTCGCCGTCAGACCGACGGTCGGATACCAGGCCGCCTTGGCCAGCGCGACCCGCGCCTGGCTCGCGCGCAGCCCCGCGACTTTCGCCGCCAGGTCGGGCCGCTGCCTTATCGTAGCCGCGATCAGTTCGTCGACCTGGCCGTCGAGCGCGGCCGGCACTGCCACGGTCTCGAGGCTCGCCACTTCCATCGGTTCGTCGGCGGAAATGCCGATCGCGGCGGCCAGACCGGCCTGGGCGTCGTGCACCATCAACTCGGCGTTGGCGACGTCGTATTGCGATTGCGCGACGCGCTCCCGGGCGAGCAGCAGCGCGGGCTGGGTGGCAAGGCCGAGATTCAGACGCTGCTGCACGGCGTCGAAGTCGGACTGTGCAAGCTCGAGGTTCTGGCGCGCCGCCGTCACTGCGGCCTTGGCCGCGCAAAGCGCGTAGTACGCGCGTTGCACTCCGAAGACCACGTCCTGGATCCTGCGGTCGAAGCTGAAATTGGCGGCGGCCAGCGCCTGGCGCGCGGCCTCGGCGCTGGAACTGCGGCGGCCGAAATCCAGCAGCGTGTAGGTAATCTGCACCAGCGGCTCGGCCTGCCAGTACTTAAATTGGGCAAGCTGCCCCCCGGGCAGCGGGAACAGCGTCCGCGTGTACCCGTTGGCCGAGTTTGCGCTCACAAGCGGATAGTACGGCGCGCGCGCCGCGCCAAAACTCGCGGCTGCCTGGCGCGCCGACTCCCATGCGAACCGGGTGTCGGGGTTTACACGCAGCGCCAGGTCGAGCAGCGCGGGCAGATCGTAAGACTGGCCTTGCTTAAGGGCGGGCTCCTGCCCCGACGGCCGCATCAGCGCCGGCGTGGCGACCCCCGGTGGCAGCCGCAGGTCGCTCGGCATTCGATAGTCGCTGGCCGACGCCGGCGACGGAGTCCAGATGCGATCGGCATTGGGGGGCGCCCATCGATCCGGATTCACTTCCGGCTGCTCGGCCAGCCGCGCGCATCCGGCCAGCCCCGCGAGGACGCCGACACCGATGCCAAAGCGTAACGCTCTTTTGAAATGACTCGAAATGGACATGACTGCGATTTGACTCCGCTTGCGTTTGCGAACAATCTTACCCGTATCTTTTGGGGAACATGCATCCAAGTGGGCGCGTAAGGATCAAGACTATGGCTACTACCAGGACGCAACCCAGAGCGATCAAGGCCAGCGAAGTTGTCGATCCCAGGCGCGCCGCCGCGCTGGATCCGCATTACAACTGGAAGCGCGCGCTCGCGGCGCCCGGCCAGCGCGCGGTCGACTTCGAAGAGCGGGTGAATTTTCGCCGTCTGCATGAATATCGGCTGGCACGCGCGCGCCAGGCGCTCGGCCATTCCGATCTCGGAGCGATGCTCTGCTTCGACACCAACAACATCCGCTACCTGAGCAGCACCGTGATCGGCGAATGGGCTCGCGACAAAATGATTCGCTTCGCCCTGCTGGCCGGCGACGCCGAGCCCTACGTCTGGGACTTCGGCTCTGCCGTAAAGCATCATCAGTTGTATTCGCCGTGGCTGCCGCACGATCATTGCCGGGCCGGGATGCCCGGACTGCGCGGCGCGATACCGCCTGAAGCCGGACTGCTGCGGATGCACGCGGAGGAAATCAAGTCGCTGCTCAAGGCGCACGGCGTCGAGCGGATGCCGCTCGGCCTTGACCTGGCGGAGCCGGCGATGCTGTTTGAGTTGCAGCGCGTGGGAATAGAAATTCGCGATTGTCAGCAGGTGATGCTGGAAGCGCGCGAGCTCAAGAGTATCGACGAGATCATGTTGCTCAACACCGCCTCCGCGATGGTCGACGGCGTGTACCACATGCTGTGGGAGAAATTGAAACCGGGAGTGCGCGAATCCGACCTCGTCGCGGAAGCCAATCGGATGCTCTACCAGCTCGGCTCGGACGACGTCGAGGCCATAAACGCGATCAGCGGCGAGCGCTGCAGCCCCCATCCGCACAACTTCACCGATCGCATCATCCGGCCCGGCGACCAGGCTTTCTTCGACATCATCCAGTCCTACACCGGCTATCGGACATGCTACTACCGCACCTTTAACGTCGGCCGCGCGACCGCGGCGCAGCGTGACGCGTATACGCAGGCGCGCGAATGGATGGACCGCACGATGGCGCTGGTCAAGCCCGGAGCGAGCAGTGACGACGTCGCCAAGGCCCTGCCCAAGGCGCAGGAGTTCGGCTTCGAGAGCGAACTCGCCGCTTTCGGCTTGCAGTTCGCGCATGGCCTGGGCCTCGCGCTGCACGAGCGCCCGCTGATAAGCCGGCTGAACTCGCTCAAGCAGCCGGCCGAGATAAAGGCCGGGATGGTGTTCGCGCTGGAGACCTATTGCCCAGCGAGCGACGGATTTTCCGCCGCCCGTATCGAAGAGGAATTGGTGGTCACGCCCGACGGATGCAAAGTGATTACGCTGTTCCCGGCGCAGGAATTGCCTATCGCGAATCCCTACTAGTGGGCCGTCTCATTAATAAGTTGCATACAGCCGTTGGTCTCGCCGCGCTGACACTTGCGGCGCTGCTGTTCACCGGCTGCGATCCGGTGGTCGATATCGCGGGCGCGAATTTTCCAGCGTGGCTGATCTGCGCGATCGCGGGCATTGCGCTCGCAGCGGTTGCTCGCGTACTGTTCGCCGCGACCCGGATCGAACCCTACCTCGGACCATTGACGGTCGTGTATCCATGCCTCGCCCTGCTGCTCTCGTGCGTGGTCTGGATGATCTTCTTCAACCGCATCTGAGCGCTGTCTGATGGCGAACGACGAGGCATTCGCAGAGAGTTCGCGGATTCTGAACGTGGCCGGCCGTATCATCGGGCTGCTAATCGTCGTCAGCGCGATCGTGGTCGGCCTCTACGTGCTGCGCCTGTACTATATCTACCCGCGCACCGACGACGCCTACGTGCGAGCCAACGTGGTGGGTATCGCGCCGCACGTGAGCGGACCGATCGTCGAGCTGCCGATTCACGACAACCAGCACGTGGCCAAGGGCGCGCTGCTCTTCGTGGTTGATCCGCGGCCGTACCAGTCGGCGCTCGAACGCGCCGAGGCGAACCTCACGTTGACCAATCTTCAGATAGACGCGCTCCAGGACGCGATCCGCTCCGCCCAGTCGCGCCAGCTTCAGCTCGAGGCCGACGCCGCTTACGACAAGCAGTATCTCAACCGCATCGTTCCACTGCTCGCGCGGCATTTCGTCACCGCCAACGACGTCTTCAACGCGCGTAGCCGTCTCGCGGCGGCCCAGGCGGCGGTCGAAAGCTCGCACAGCGAGGTGCGCAGGTCGCAAAACGAACTCGGCCAATACGGCGACTTCAATGCGCGGCGCAAAACGGCCGAAGCGGCCCTGTACTATGCCAAGCTGAACGTCCAGTACTGTTACGTGCGCGCGCCCTTCGACGCGTATGTCACTAACCTCAACATCGCGGTCGGCCAGTATGCCAATGAGGGTCGGCAAGTCGTGAGCCTGGTCGACAACCGCGAATGGTACGTGATCGCAAATTTTCGCGAGAACTTTCTCGATTACATTCGCCCGGGAATGCGCGTCGAGGTTTACCTGCTCAGCTATCCGAACCGGCGCTTTGCGGGCCACGTCCAGGAAGCCGGATGGGCGCTTTACCAGGAAAACGGCGCCACCGTTGCCGGGTTGCCGCAGGTCGAGACGACGCTCAACTGGGTGCGGCTTTCGCAGCGCTTCCCGGTCCGTATCGTGCTCGAAAATCGCGATCCCCAACGTCCTTTCCGGATGGGGCAGACAGCGGTCGTAACGGTCCAGGGCTTCCATTGAGCATCGCCGCCGGCCGTCGCCTAGCGTTTACGGCAAACCGCGAGAACGCGCGCGCCACTTCAGGTTATCTGATGCTTGCTCAGCGGAAGCTCGCGCACCCGCTTGCCGGTCGCCGCGAATATCGCATTGCACAGCGCCGGCACGAACGGTGGAACTCCGGGCTCTCCGATACCTGCCGGCGGAGCGTCGCTGTCGATCAAGTAGACGTCCGTGCGTTGCGGTGCCTCGGGCATGCGGGCAACAGGGTAATCGTAAAAATTCGACTGCTCGATTGCGCCGTTGGTCGCCGTGATTTCGCCGCTGCGCGCAAGGCTCGTGCCGAATACCGCTGCGCCTTCGAACTGGGCGCGTGCGATTTCCGGATTAGTGATCAGTCCCGCATCGACCGCCGTATGCACGTGTGGAATTTTGAGCTTGCCTCGGTTGTCGATCTCGACCTCGACCACCGTCGCCACGTAAGTGAGGAAGCTGCGATGCACCGCGATACCCATACCGGTCCCATTGCCCATCTTGTGTTTGCCCCAGCCCGCCTTCTCGGCGGCTATCTGGAGCACGCGGCGCAGACGGCTGGTATCGATCGGATACGCGGTATATGACGCGTTGTAATTCGGATAGTCAGTACCCTTCAGGTCAATAATCCGCGGCGGTCCGATCAATTCCAGCAGATAGTCAACCGGGTCACGGCCGGCCGCGTGCGCCAGTTCATCGGAGAACGACTGGATAGCGAAGGCATGATAGATGTTGGCGACCGACCTCAACCATCCAATCCGCACGTAGGCTGTCGCCGGGCCGTTTTCGACCCGCAGATTGGGGATGTCGTACGGGATATCGGTCCATCCCAGGCTGAGATCGTCGGCGTTGCCGTAGCGCTCGCCCACTTTGAAGGTGGATCCGATAGGCGGGAAAACCGAGCGTTGCAGCCATGCGGTCGGCTTCCCGTGGGCGTCGAGCGCGGCCTTCAAATACATCGCCGACACGGTGTGATAGTAGCCGAACTTGATTTCGTCCTCGCGGCTCCAAACGACTTTCACCGGGCGCCCGATTTTCTTCGACAGGACCGCTGCTTCGGCGACGTAGTCCGGCTTCGACTTGCGCCCGAATCCTCCACCGAGCAGGGTTACGTGGCAGATCACGTTGTCGCGCGGAATTTTCAACTGCTCGGATACGATATCCTGCACGGCCTGCGGGTTTTGCGTGCAGGTCCACGCCGTCACTTTGCCGTCGCGATATTCCGCGACCGCCACCGGCGGCTCCATCGGCGCGTGCGCCAGATGCGGCACGTAGTACTCGGCCTCGATCATCCGGCCGCCATTTTTGAACGCGGCGTCGACGTCTCCCGCAGCGCGCGCCACCTTGCCCGGCGCGCGCACCGTCTCCAACAGCTCCTTCTTGTACTGGGCCGAGTTGTAAACCGCGTTGGGACCGTGGTCCCAATCGACCGTGAGCTTCTTGCGCCCCTGGAACGCCGCCCAGGTGTTGTCGGCGATCACCGCAATCCCGCCGAGCGGCTGGAACGCGGCTGGCGGTTTAAACGGCTCGATCGCGACGACCTGGCGCACGCCCTTTACCTTCAGCGTCTCCTTGTCGTCAAAGGATTTGACCTTGCCGCCGAGAACCGGCGGATGCGCCACCGCCGCGTAGACCATTCCGTCCATCCGGGCGTCCATCCCGTACACGGCCTTACCGGTGCAGAGCGCGGCCAGATCGTAACTCGCATGCCCCTTACCGATATAGCGCCACTGGCTCTTGTGCTTGAGCCGGAGCGCTTCTTTGCGTGGCACGGGCAGTTTCGATGCGACCGCGGCCAGCGCTCCGTAGCCAAGCTTGCGGCCGGTCGGACGATGTATAACTTCATGCAGGCCGGTTTCGCACTCGACCGGCCGAACTTTCCACTGTGCGGCGGCGGCCTCGACCAGCATGAGGCGCACGGTGCCGCCCGCCTCGCGCATCACTTCAAAGAAATCGCGGATCGAGTGCGAGCCGTCGGTATCCTGGCCGCCGTAGCGCCAATCGCCAATCGCCTGCTCGACCTTCACCCGCTTCCAGTCCGCGTCCAACTCGTCGGCGACCACCAAGGGCAACGAGGTGCGGATGCCGGTGCCCATCTCGGCGCGATGCGCCACGATATAGACGGTGCCGTCGGAATCGACGCCAACGAACGCGCTGGGATGCAGCGTGGCGCGGTCGGCGCGCGTGGTGCCGAGGGAGATTGGTGCCGCCGCCGCGCTCGCGTCCCTGGGAAGGAGATGCACGCTCAGCACGAGCGCGCCGGTTGAGAGCATTCCCTTGAGGAAGCTGCGCCGGCTGACATTTTCAATCGCGTTGACGCGGTCCTTCATCGGGTTCATGGGATGGATTGTCGGGTTCACGGGATGCTCAATCGTGCTCACGCGATACCTCCGCGGCGGCGGCTTTTATCGCCGCGCGAATCCGCTGATAGGTTCCGCAGCGGCAGATGTTGCCCGACATCGCGTCATCGATCTGCTGATCACTGGGGCTGCGGTTGGTCCTGAGCAGCGCCACTGCCGACATGATCTGTCCCGACTGACAGTAGCCGCATTGCGGAACGTTGAGCTGCATCCAGGCCCGCTGCACGGGATGCGGTCCGTTGGCGGAAATGCCCTCGATAGTGATGACTTCGGCGTTTGCGAGCAGGCGCATCGGCGTCACGCAGGAGCGGACCGCCTTGCCATTGAGATGGACCGTGCAGGCTCCGCACAGCGACATCCCGCAGCCGAACTTGGTGCCGGTCAGCGCCAGTTCGTCGCGCAAATACCAGAGCAGCGGCATCGTGGGGTCGTCGTCGAACGAACGCTCGACGCCATTGACTTTCAAGCGGATCATTTTCGCCTCGCACGAATAATTAATACGACGGCCGAGAGCGGGAATTTGGATCTCAAGCCTATCGCACTTATATGTTACGCGAAATTGCGACCGGCGGCAGGGGCAGTCCCTATTGTGCGAGCGGCGCCGCCGGAAAATTCCGGCCGACGCCGCCCGTCTCACCAAGTCTCAAATATTTTCGTGCGAGCGGCCAGACCGAAGCGGACTGGTTTTATGCAACGGCGGATCGGCTTCGTGAATTGCCGACCCGCCGTCAGGCTGGGATCACTTGGGGCCGCTTCCCCCTTTAATGCCCTTTGCCCTTGCCTTTCCCCTTGCCGAAGGAGAACAGGTCAGTCAGGTCTCCGATCGCGGGAGTGTTGAGCGGGACATAGGGGTTCGAGACGGACGTGACCGGATTCGGAAAATTATCTCTGCTCCGCGAGGTCACCGGCGGCAAGCCCCAGTTGTATTCGATGAACTTGAGAATCGAGACGTGGTCGGTATAAGTGTGCGAGATGTGCCCATGCTTGGTCCACGGCGAGACCACCATCAACGGGATCCGCGTGCCGTCTCCGAAGTAGTCCAGTGCCTGCACGTAGCCGGAGTCGTAGTAGCCGCCGCCTTCGTCAAACGTGATGATGATCGCGGTGCTGGCCCACAGTTTTGGATTATCCTGGACGGCGTCAACAACCTTTTTGACGAAGCCTTCAAACAGAATCAGCGTCGAGGACGCCGGATGGCCGTCCACCCAACCACTGGGCTTGACGAAGGAAACCGCGGGCAGCGTTCCGTTCTGGATGTCGTTGTAAAGATCGGTGGTGTCCTTGAGGTTGTTCTTGAGGACAGAGGGGTTGGTCATCATGGAAGTCGAGTACTGAAAGAAGTTGCAGATGTTGCAATATTGGTCGCTGGTCGGTCCCACCGCGCCGTAATTCTCCTGGTACTTGTCGGTAAGATACTGATTGTATTGATCTCCGTAGTACTTCCAGGAGACCTTCGCGGCGAGCAAGGTGTCGCCGATGTTAGGCACGCTCGACGGCGGGATCGTAAACGGAGTGTTGGCGACATTATGATCGGTGTACGCGTTCGAGCCGTCGCCGAAATATCCCGGGTTGTAGTTATTGAGCAGATAGTAGTGACCCGTCTCGCAGCGCGGGTCAATCTTGCGCGGGAGGGACTTCAGGTATCCATCGACTGCGCCAACTCCCGGCTGAGACGTATCCGCGCAGTCGGTGTACGAACCGCCGCCAAAGACCGCCTTGCCGAAGCCGCCACCGCCATAACCATCTTCCATGTACCAGTTATTGGTGTCGGCCTGGGGATCCGGGTCTTCGATCTCGTCGACCACACCTGCGTTCGGCGTCCCTGAAAAAACCTCAACCTTGTGCGGCGGGATCTCCGGATTTCCATTCCCATCGCTAAACCAGATCGCGTCGCCGAACCCCAGCATGATGTGATTGGCGCCGGTGCCACCCATGACCGACTGGTGAAAGTTGTCGCTCATGGAGTAGCGGTCCGCAAGAACCTTGAAATATGGCGCGTCACCCTGCTGCATGTTGTAAAAGCCCATCGAGGTTGAGCCTTCGCCGGTGGTCGTTGCGGTTAGCGACCACTCGGTGCTGAAGTTCGCCGCCTGCGGCTTGCCGTTGGTGCCCGCGCCGACCGTCACCTCGACCCACGGGAACAGGTCTGCGAGGCAGCCGCTTGGATTCCAGTTGGTCGCGTTCGCGACGTCGCAATCAAACTGCTGCCACATCTGGTAGAACCTGTGCACCGGGCTAGCGGCGTAGGCATAGTAGGGGAAAGTGCTGGAGGTCAACTGGAACGGTCCCGGCAGAAGATCGTTCACATTCTGGATTCGCGTGTCGGGAGTCTTCGAAGTCAGACCAGTCCCGCCCTTCAACAGGAACTGATAGTAATCGGGATCCAACCCGTTTTCCGAACTCGTCGCGTCACTTGGAGCGCACATGCAATGCGTCGTGTCGATACAATTGGAATTGTTGGTGCAAACGTCGGTGGGGCCTCCGGCCAACGGCGACGGCAGTACGTCGTACAAGGCCTTGTCGTCCGGATTTATCTGGAATGGCTCACCGGTCGAAACCTTTCCAGTGTTGGGGCAAACCCCTCCCGCTCCGGTATCGCACGCCGAATTCTGATGCGCCTTGGGAAAATTCTTTCCGGGTGTTCCATCGGACTTGATGATCCCTTTCCACAATAGGTTGCTTATCGTCTCCCCGTGCTTGGGCTGGTACGTCGCAAAGACGTGATCGAAGGTGCGATTCTCACCAATGATCACGATCACATGCTTTATCGGGGTCTTGGTGTCTCCGCCGCTCTTACCGTGATCATGGCCCTGTTTATCCATGGCAACGTTGGCGGCGAGCACCATGCGTACCATCGGAATCCCCACAGCGAAGTTCATCGCGGCGAGAAAAGCGGTTCCGACACAAATACTGCATAGGACTTTTTGAACAACACGTCTGATCGACATAGTGCTCCCCTCCAGAGCTGGTAGTAGTTGCTTCCGATTGACGGACGATCGCGACAATGCGAGCGCATAAATACGCCGCGATTGTTAGGCAGGGATTACAGCAAAGCGAAGAGTTGTGTTTTTTTGCGCGCGAACGGCGGCTTCACTGAAGCGAGCGATTGTTAAATTTCCGCGCTTATGAGTGTTGATGCTGCAGCGGAGGGTTTGCTCGTTCGCTACGTATCACTTCGCGCACCAGCTAGGAGCCTACGAGCGGTTTCTCAGGAAGAAGAGCGCGCTGTAGATCATTAAGCTCGCGGCCTGAACAGAATTGGGTGCGTCAGATTGTGATGAAGGCGTCGAGCTGGGCGCGGACGAGTTGTGCGATGCCCGGCGGCGCTACGGCGCCCGCATAGCGGATCGGCCGGGCGATCGTGTCGATGCTGCGAATATGGCTGGTCAACATCGACGGCAAGTTGGCGTCAAGCAGCCACATGCCCGGAATCGAGCAGCTCCGAGCCGACCTTCATAATCTCCGGAATTGCCTTCTTGCGGAAACGGCCCGTAGGTCTGCGCGATCTCCTCCGCGCTCATCCCTTCCGCCAGGCATGCGAGCACGAAGGAGACTGACAGCCGTGTGCCGCGAACCGCGAGCTTGCCGCCCACCAACTCCGGATCGCGGACGATCCACTTGTAATCGTGGTAGGGCGCAGGCTCCCAGTTACGGATAGCTCTTCACCGCCACTGATTCTACTCACGTCACGAATCCGGCCGCTTGCGCGGCTAAATCAAGACCAGGCCGGCCGGAAAACCCAAAACTGATGCGAGGCCGCGCGTTGTCACCGCAATCGCGCAGCGCTCAAATCCAGGTGCGCCTGTCACGAGCTTTTGATTTGAAAGATTTTTTCTAACTGGAGCGGGTGATCGGTTTCGAACCGACGACCTTGTGCTTGGCAAGCACTGTCGGCCCCTCACGAGACAACCGCCAACGTCAAGGCAAACTGGCCGAAACCCGCTGTCTCCCAAGGACTTCAGCTCATTCATCGTTCCCGTCCGCTACTCTCCATTACTTGACGTTCCCGTCTACATCGTCTACAATACGTCTACATTTACACAAACCCGAGAGACAGAGGGGCGCCGGCGATGATGCACTTGGGATGCACCTGGGACCAGTGCCCGAGGTGACCTGAGGGCTATGCTTAGACCTGCAACTCTTCTTTCAGTGGATAAAGCATCAATCAAATGGATTCCCGAAGATTGTGAGTTTCCTATCGAAGATTGTGAGTTGGCCTATCTTCGTTCAAGTCATAGGGAGAGAGAGAGTTTAGTCGAAGATTGTGAGTTTCCGGGTGAAGTAGGGAAAGTCCCATCTTGGGAGGGGAGTGACCGATGCAGAAGCATCTGACGAAAGCCGCCGTTGAAAGTGCGAGGCTGCCTATAGCCGGGCAGATTTTCATTCGCGACGATCAGGTTAAGGGGCTCGCGCTTCGCGTCCTGGCTACTGGCGCGAAGACTTTTGTGTGGGAGGGGCGGGTTAAGGGGCGGGTGCGGCGCATGACGCTTGGCCAGTGGCCCGCGGTTAGTGTTGCGGCCGCGCGGGCCGAAGCCGAGCGCATCCGGGTTGATATCGCGGCCGGCCTTGATCCTGCCGACAAGAGGCAGGCCGAGAGGCACGAACTTACCTTCGGCGAATTGCGCGCTCGGTACATCAAGGAGTGGAGCAAGGAGCAGCGCGGCGTCATGCCTGACGGGCAGCCGAAGTTCCGCAAGCGCTCGTGGCTGCGCGACGAGCGGCGGCTGGCGCGGTGTAAAGCATGGGATGGCCGTCGGCTGAGCGATATCGGTACGTCAGACGCGGCCAAGCTGCAGAAGCGGATTAACGCGGAGCATGGACCGATCGAGGCAAATCGGACCCTGGAACTCCTCAGGGCCGCGTTCAACAAGGCTAAAAAATGGGGCGAGGTCGAACAGAACCCGGCGCTCGGATTTGAGCGCTTCGAAGAAACGCGGCGCGATCGGTTTCTTTCGGACGACGAGTTGCGGCGGCTCAATACTGCGCTGATGAAAGAGCCCGAGCCTTGGCGGTCTTACTTCCCGCTGCTCTTGCTGCTGGGCGTGCGGCGCTCTGAACTCGCCGGCGCGCGCTGGTCTGAAGTCGACCTCGAGACGGGCACCGTGAAGCTCATGCGGACCAAGAGCGGCGAGCCGCGGTTGGCGCCCATGCCGCGGGCGGCAGTCGAAATGCTCCGTAACCTGCCCTCATTCGGCACCAGCGAGTTTCTGTTTCCGGGCTCCGGCAAAACCGGCCATCTCGTCGAAGTCAAAAGCGCCTGGGCGCGGCTCTGCCGTGACGCGAAACTGACCAACGTCACCATCCATGATTTGAGGCGCACGGTAGGATCCCGGATGGCGATCGCCGGCGAGAACCTGCCGACGATCGGCAGCGTGTTGGGCCACACGGGTTTGAACGCGACGCAGATTTACGCGCGGCTCGACATCGCGGCCGCACGCCGCGCGCTCGAAGCCAACGCGGCCAGCTTGCCGCTGACCCTATCCGGTAAATAGCCCCGGAGCTGCGAAAATGAACTGGCGCGCGGGCAGATTAGGCGAATACCAGCATCCGAGGTCTGCGATCCCTAAGACTTCGAACGACTTCGGCAACGAAATGATCGAGGCCCGCCGAACCGCGTTTCTCGATGCGATGTTCAAGATCGAACCGCAGACCATGGAAACACTTGCGCCGCTGCTCCTCAACTGCCCCTCGGGGCACTATCGCGATATCCATAAGCCTCGGTTCGCCGGGGTTAGGGCAAACGTCAAAACATGGGCGCGGGCTTGGCATCTCAACGATCGATGGTGCGAGAACATAGCCCTGCAGTTGCTATTGCATCTGCGCTACAAAGTGGCCACCGAGCACCCCGAGGTTGCGCAAGCCGATGGCATCACCTGGACTTGGACCGGCCCGGCCCCCAACGCGCCCGAGCGCATACTATCGCCCGCCTTTTCTTTTCTGATCCTTCCAGGTTGGGACGTGCTCTCTCTAACGCGGGCCGACTTCGAAGTTGAGGCGCGAGCCGGCTTTGAGAAAGCGCTCAAGCAATACTGCGAGTGTCGCGAGGCCGAAGCCCGGAAGCGCGGGCTGGAAAAAGCCCCCGAGAAGAAGCGCACGCTCGAGCATTACAACTGGCTCGTGCGCTATCAAGTTAAAGGTGAGTCGTTCGCGACTATCTTCCACACGCTGCCGCAGGGCCAGAAGCGCACTCGTCGCGCTGTTGAAAAGGCCATCCATGTCGTTGCCGCTGAAATCGAATTGACCCTCCGCCGTTAAGTAGGCGAACTTAGCGCGCACCCCTACTAAGTTCGCACGTTTCCGGCCGGAACGCGCAGACATCGCCAGCGTTTAAAATTAGTCTGCGGGTATCACGAGTGACCGTGAGGATACCCAATGACTACTATCGCCCCGCTCGACGACGCCGAACTGCTGGATGAGCGCGAAGCCTCGAAGGAATTGCGGATCGCGATTAAGACCCTGCAAGGATGGCGAGGCCGTCAGATCGGGCCGCGCTATTTTCGGATCTCGAACAGAATTCGCTATCGCCGCGCCGATTTGCGCGCCTTCCTTGAAGGTTGCGCAGTGGAACCGAGGACCACGGGCGGAGCGGATGCGCGATGAAGCCCTCCGTTACTTTCGAAAGTAACGCTCCAGATCTTCCCACGCTGCTCGATCGCATCGACGGGAAGGCCTATTCGTCCGGCTGGATCGGTCACTGCCCGAGCCACACCGACAACACTCCATCGCTGTCCGTGTCCGTGGGCGACGACGGCCGCCTGCTGCTCCACTGCTTCGCAGGCTGTGACTTTCGAGCGATCGTCGACGCCCTCGGCGGCCGCCGGCCTTGGCCTCGCACGTTCGGCCTGCCGACCACGCCAGCCGTCACGACATTGGACGACCAAAAGCGACGCGAACTCGCGGCGGCGATCTGGCATCAAGCGATTCCGGCGATAGGCACTCTCGCCGAGACGTATTTGTGGTCGCGCGCGATCACGTCTGTCCCCGTCTCAGTCCGATTCAACCCATCGCTCAGGCACCCAAGCGGTACGTATTTGCCGGCGATGATCGCGGCGGTGCAAGGGGCTGACGGCAAAATTGTTGGCGTCCATCGCACCTACTTGCGATCCGACGGATCCGGCAAGGCCGATATCGAACCGCAAAAAGCCGCACTCGGACCTATTCGTGGTGGCGCGGTGCGATTCGCAAAAGCGGGCGACGTGCTGGCGCTTACCGAAGGAATTGAAGACGCGCTGTCATTCCTTCAGGCGACGAACATCCCAACATGGGCCGCACTCGGCACATCGAACCTCTCACGCGTCGAACTGCCGGAAGTAGTGCGTGAAGTGATTATCGCGGCCGACGGCGACGAGCCGGGCGAGCGTGCGGCCAATGCCGCCGCTCAACGCTTTGTCGGGCAGGGCCGGCGTGTGCGAATCGCGCGACCGCCGGCAGGATACATTGACTTTAACGACGCGTTGCAGGGCATCGCATGATGGCCGGCGAGGAGCAGATTCGCGAGTCGATGAACGGCGCGCGGCCTTTCGATGCGCCCGGCGCGGTGCTGGTCAGACTCGCAGACATCAAAGCCGAAGCCGTTGGCTGGCTCTGGCTCGCGCGAATCGCGCTTAGGAAGCTTGGGCTAATCGCCGGCGATCCCGGCCTCGGGAAATCGTTTTTGTCGTTGGACATCGCTGCTCGCGTGACACGCGGGCGTGCGTGGCCCGATGGTGCGCCCGGATGCGCGCCGAGCGACGTGATTCTCTTGATCGCGGAGGATGGCGCGGCCGACACGATCCGCCCGCGCTGTGAGGCAGCGGGAGCGGACCTCGATCGCATCGAAATTCTGCGCGCAGTGCGGGAATCAAACAACGGCAACCTAACCGAGCGTCATTTCAGTCTCGATGGCGATGTCGCGCGGCTCGATGAAGCACTCGAACGGCGCCCGGCCGTAAGGCTCGTCATCGTCGATCCCGTCACGGCCTATCTGGGCGGACTTGATAGTCACAAAAACGCCGAACTGCGCGGCGCGCTCATGCCGCTCGCGGCACTCGCAGAGAAACGCGGAGTCGCCATCCTGTTAGTCAGTCACTTGAACAAGGGCCAAGCCGAGGCGCTGTATCGCGTGAGCGGTTCAAATGCGTTCGTGGCAGCGCCACGAACGGCCTGGTTAGTCACACAGGATCCGGCCAACGAGGGGCCGCGGCGCTTGATGTTGCAACTGAAAAACAACTTGGCCCCGAACCCCGGCGGGCTGGCGTTCAAAATAGAAAGCGACGAGCAGGGCCGCGCGGCTGTGGCCTGGGAGCCTGGGCGCGTCGACATGAGCGCGCGTGAAGCGCTTGCGCCAGAACGACGCGAGCGCGGGCCGAAGCCAGCGAAGCTTGAGGCGGCAACGGCACTGTTGTGCAAGGCCCTGGGCGATGGCGCAAAGCATCCGAGCATCGATCTCATCAAGCAAGCCGACGAGGACGGCATTTCCTATGACAGATTAAATGACGCCGCGAAAAAGCTGGGCGTTAATCGCGAAAAAGGGGCGTTCAAGGGTGGCTGGGTATGGTGGCTGCCTCAATCCTCCAATGGCGTGAGCCCCGATGGTGCGCACGTCAACCTTAACGGCGCCATCTGGGAGGAGGTTGAACTATGAGCCCGGTGGAACTGTTAGCGGCGCTCGCCGCGCAGAATATCAAGGTGAGTGTCGCCGGCGACAAGCTGAAGTTGCGCGCGCCGCGCGGTATTGCGCCGGAGCTGGTCGCGCAGGTTCGCCATCACAAACGGAACATCATCGCGGTCCTGGCCCCGCCCTCTTCCGCTACCGAGTCCGAGCAAGAAGCAGCGGCGCCCGAAATTACGTCGGTTACTTCGGCAGATGATGGGAGCCTGCCGGTCGAAGATCATCCGGCTCGCAACATCATAGCCGTATGCCAGCGCTACGGAGTCGCCCTGCGAATCGACGACCACGGCGACTTAGTAGTCGGCAAGGCGGGTGCCAAGGCGGATGAGCCAACCCAGCCCTGGCCAACTCTCCTAATAGCAATAAATGCGCATCTTGAGGCCGTCGCCGTGCTCGTCCAGGCGGGTTGGCATCTGCGCGCGACGTTCCCGAATGGAGCACAAGCATGATCAGCCACGAGCCGACAAACTTCCGCGGCAAGTATAAAGCGATCGGGCTTTCAGGACATCCGAGGAATCCAGTCGGGGTTTCTCGCGATGAGCTTGTCGAAGCAAATGACTACACTATCGACGTACTGGATGATTGCCTTAAGCGTGTTCCTGACTGGATAAGGCTTATCAGGCGCGATGATTCCCCACTCAAACGCTATATCGAAGGTAAGCTTTGTATTCACTTTCACATTTGGGTCCGGACTCCCGGGCGGGATGGGCAGTGTGACGACGGCAATTACTGCATTGTGATCGGCTCTGCCGTCCGTGGAGAAACTATGATACGCCGCGCCCATCCCTGGGGGCGTGATGGCTTCGATATCACCCCCGTCATTGAACATGAAACTGAGCGCGAGCAGCTTATGCTTATCTCGCGCGTCCAATTCCTGAAGAACCCAGAGAAAGTGACGTTGCGGATCAGGTCGGTTGTACGGCTGCAGCGAGGCTATCTCTGCAAGCGCTCCGGGATGGAAATTGCGCCACCGTTTGCGACCGCGGCTTATGAAACCGCTGGCGGTGTCAAAGATCGGGAAGCTCGCCTCACGGTCGGTGAGCTTACTCCCCGCGAGTCGCCACGCGATGTAGTCCAAAGCGGTCCTGGCATTGTGGACGCAATCGCCAATGAGCAATGCCCAACGAGGCACGGGCAGGTCTCGCTTATGGCGAATCCGGATATTGTACTGAGTTCGCTCAGGGTCGAAATCAACGACAATTTCGTAGGGGTCGCTTTTGAGAAATGCGTCGACATCTCGGTCGAGCGATTCAAGATGTTCTTGGGCACGGCTCAATTTATGCCGACATTCGAGTAAGGGCGATACCGACATACGGGTACGTCTAATCGATCATGGTCGAATTTGAAAATATCGGCAGTCGGCCACTACCACGTGAGGCCCGAGGTTACCGGGACGCGGACGCGGATGATTTCTTCCGAGACGCCACCGAACTGATTATCGCCGTCCGACTCGCGCGAATGGCTTGGGAATGCGGGCTGGCCGCGCCGGGCGAATTGCACGCATTCACCCAAGCGCTGCGGTCCGGAATCCGCAATGGTGTGACGCTGCCGGCGCTGATCGAAGAAACGCAAAGCTGGGCTTCTGGATGGTGGAGACGAGCAGCAGCGGCGAAGTGGAGATGAGCAGCGAACAAACCCTTTGGCGGGCGGCGCTCCGTGCCGTTCCAACACGGCGTGTGGATAGGCCCACGAAAAGAGGCGCCGTCCGTCAATCCTAACCCCCATAGAGAGGAAAACAAAATGCCCGATCCAGCACCAGCCCCGCTGACGATTCCAAATTTCAGGGATCGTGAAAAATATCCAACGCGACCGGCGAATCACGAGCAGTCCTTTGCGGCCGATTTTCGTGCGCTCGTGGCGGAACTATCGCGTCGAGAAGGGCCGCCCGAGATCGCGCCGCGACCCCTTGCCGACCCCGCACTGAGCCCAGCGGCGTATGAACAAAAATACCGCGAACTGCGGTACAGACTCTCACGCGGTTAGTCAGACCAAGTAATTAACCTCGCCAGTATCAGCGAGCGAAAAAGGAGCAGTAAGATGCCACGAATTCAACGCACCCAAACAATTCAACCTCGTGTTCAGCCGATTCGCGGTTCGGTCGCAGCACCGCCGGTGCCTGGCGATCGCGATATCACCGCACAGATCGGCGAGGGCGACGACGGCCGGCGATCTGACCAAAGCTCGTACCATCAGGGCAAGGCCGTCGCCGATGTCTTCGGTGGCGGGCCAGTCGAACGGAAATACCCGAGAGCGAGATACTAACTCGGTAACTCGGCATCCAAATTGCCACAGGAGATGAGCAATGAGTAAACCTGCAACGGGGCCGCTCAGCCCCGTACCCAGTCCCTTACAATCCGTCCGCAACGAATTGGCCGAGGCAGTCGAGCAAGCAACGCCTACTGGCGCGCTCCGCGCCGGGATCGACCGTTTGGAAACGCTCGCTGCAGCGCATCCAGAACTCGAGCCGGCCATCACCGCGGAGTTGAGGAATCTCCGAGCGGAGTTCGTCGCGTTCGCTGGCGCCCCGAACGGCGGGGGCCAGATCGCTGAAAGATTACGGCGTCTGGAACTTGAAATGCACGCGCGAATCAGCGGACCGACGAATATCTACCGGCCAATGCCGCCACGGCCGAGCGCGTTCCCGGCGCCTCGCCCCGAGCGATTCCCCGCAGGTATCGCTGGGGGAGCGTACCCGCATTTAGATTCGTCAGGAAATCCCCGGGCCCCCATCAAACCAGAATAGCGTGACACCGTGAAAACAGTCAGCGAGTTGCTCGAGATGCAAGACGAAGAGCTGCTTGCGTACGTTGACCGGGTGCGCCCCGAGGTAAGGGCCGCGCTCCTGGTTGAAGTGAAGGAGATGCAGCGGGTCGATCAAAAGTTTCTATCCGCAGGATTCTCCTCTCAAGAGGTGGCATTACTTCATTCCGTGATTTGCGTAGCTCTGGGTCTCGAAGACGAGATCAAGAGCTTCGGCCTATCGCGCGAAGTGGTCGACGATCTGCGCGCGATAGTTCATTACGTTATGGGTCTACAAGACCGAGGACGAACTGTGATCACGGACCAATTAGCCGCGCTCGACGACGACGCCTTTTTTCAATACCTGGCCGCACTCGATCGACGGCCCGACGCACCCGCCGAGATAGTCACTCAGGCATGGACTGAGCTACAAAGGCGCCGGCGGCAGATCGAGGACAAGATGGATGCAGAGTGCGCTGCCGCTGGAATGAGTACTGGACAAACCGCTCAGTTAAAGTGCGCCATCCGAGAGATTTTTGGCGTCCGCAGAGAGGACGAGGTTTAAAATGGCCCAGTACGCCGTTAGCGTCGAACTACAACTCCATGCGGAGAGATTCAACTCGGGACTCAACCGCATCCTCGGCACATTTTCTCGCCTCCAAACGAGCGCGGATCGGTACACCGCCGCGCTGCGCGACCTCGACCGTTTTTCGGGTGGTCGTTCGCAGTTGATGAACCTCCAGAACCTTGAGCGTCGCGAGCGCCTGGAAAGGCAGATGGCAACGGCGCGAGGTCGCTCCGTCGCGGTCGAGACGCAGCACCTCGAGCGGCAAGCGGCGCTTCAGGCAAGCCTCGCCAGGGCGCAAACGCAAACCTATCGTGGCGATCTAACCTCAGCAGAGTACTCAGAGGCGCAGGAGAAAGCGGCGCAGCTACAGCGCACGATGGCGGCTGAACAGCTTGAGTTCGATGCCGCACGCACGACCGCCCAGCAGCGCTTAAACGAGATTCAAACGCAGGGCGCGCGGCAGGCTGAGATGGCTCAACTTCGACGGAACGATCAAATTGCCCAAGAACTAGCGCAGCGCGAAGAAATTGTCCGCATGCAGCGGACTGACCAGATGCGCGGTACGGCGATCAGAAGCCTCGCTGCTGGCGGCCTCGCCCTCGGCGGAGCCGACATCCTGTACCATCTGGCGCGCGCGGGCGGGAACCTGCAGCAAGCGCAAACGCTCTTTCAGATGCAGACCGGCATGACAGGGCGCGAAGGGGATGCGTTCGGACGCACGGCCCGCGAGATTTCGGGCGTCACGATGTTCTCGGTGCCGCAAATTTATGAGCAGGCGGCGCAGATGTTCCGTGAGGGCATCGGGGTGACCGCGACCGGCAAGGGGAGGGTTGGCCCGATTCAAGCTTTGATGCCCCTGTTCTCTCGCGCGGCAGAAGACATCTACATGTCGAGTCGCGGCGAGATTCAAGCCAACGAGAGCGTCGAGGCGCTGAGCAGTCTTGCGCATCAGTTCGGAAAGTACACGCCCGCTGAAATGGGGCCGATTGTGGATACGCTGACCAAGTTGTCCCTGATCGCCCCGCGAGGACTTCAGCCCTTCGTCGCTGCGGGTGGCTACGTAATACCGCAGGCTGTGCGGCAGATGGGTATTCCGCCTGAGCAGATGTTGACCATGATGCTCGCCGGTCAGATGACCTTCGGAGCGGGCGGCGGTACGGGAATGCGTGGAGCCTTCAGCGGCGCGGCTCTTAACCGAGCGTTTACCAACCTGTTGCATCCCAGCAAGAAAGGCAATGTAGCGCTGGCGGCGATGGGGATGCTGGGGCCGGGCGGCGAACACATGTACGAGCCGGGCGGCAAATTTAGCCTGACGGCTGTTATTGATGAACTGGGCAAGTTTAAGCAACAGCTTCAAGATCCGGGTTTCCGTCGGTCGCGAGCGACCGCGCTCGGCATGGGGCCGGGGGCCAGCGCGAATGACGTGCTCACGGCGGCGCTCCAAGCTGTAGGGGGCGCGGCTGGGGCGCGTCCGATGGGGGCGTGGGCCGACAAGACATTTGTAGACCTCTGGGATCGCGTTGCGAAGACGCTGCCAGAAGTGCCGGGTGCGCTGGAGCAGCAGGCGACGTGGCTCAACACGCTGAACGACCAGACGAAGCGCACGGTCACAAATTTCGGCACGCTGGCCGCGGATATCGGTACGTCTACGCTGGGATTCCAAGGCTTGATAACGAAGGTCGGCGACTTCGCCAGTGTGCTCGATCGCTTCGTGCTGGCGCATCCAAAGGCGACCGGTGCCGGGGTGGAGGGAATTGAAGTCGGAACAGGGGTAGCGGCAATCGCGGCGGCAACGGGCCTTGCGCGCGTTGGCGCTTTCGCACTGGGGATGGGCGAGGCGACCACCGCCGTGATCACTTTTGGCGGGCAGTTAAGTCTTCTCGCCTTAGGTTTGTATGAACTGGCGCGCGTCGCCGATTGGGGCATAAGCCGGTTCGGCAGCACGGGCAACGTCCATGCACCTGGCACGCCGCTGCCGCCGCTCGATCGATCCATGCACGCGGCGCTGTCCGGCTTTTCGCCGGCGGCGCGTGCATCGTTCTACGCTCACCCCGTGCCGTCCCCGGCGCCAGGCGAACCTGTCTCCGCCCACCACGGCGGCGACCATATTGAAATTCACCACCTCACAATCCATGCCGACAAGGGAACGGACATGGACAAACTGATTGCAGACATCCGCCGCGGCGCGCGCTCAACCGGCGCGAGCACGGGCGGCGCTGGACCTGAATCGATGGCAACCCACGGGTTCCCCTTGAGCGGGCGATGAGGAGGATATGATGAGAGAGCGTGAGCATGTTGGAGCCCACCGGCCAGACTGGCGCGTGACGGTAGCGGGCATCGAGCTTGAGATCACGTATGCGCACGGCGACGGACACGCCAGATCGATCGCGCTGGACTACCTAGAACGCACCGGGCGCGCCCCGGATACCCGGGATCGCTCCTGCTGAGGCTCAAAGTTGAGTTACTTTCGAAAGTAGGTACTGGCTGAATTAGGTCACCCGCCCCTGGGCAAATTTAGGCCACTGGGTGCCGCCTTGACGATCGTCGGGACATGCGCTTACCGTTACGCCCGATGCCTGGCGAAATGTCCTTCTGGGATCAGATTACGCGCGTCATCAGCCTCTTTGCGAGCCAAGAGGTGAAGACTCCCTTGTCGTTTGTATTTCGAGTGTCTCTCTATCTTGCGGTTTTTGCAGCGCTCGCACTTTTCGCGCCGATCACTCAGCCGTTCAAAGTAGGAATCGCGGTTTGTGCGGGATCGTTAGTTTTCTTGCTCGTCGCTTTTGTTGCAGTGTTCGGCTGGTTTAAACCGACAAATCTAGTCTATGGCGAAGCCGGGCATCGGGCAGAACGCCGATTGGAATTTGGCACAAACCGTCGAAGTCAAAGTATTGTCGAAATCGAGGCGACTAAATCGGAATCGAACAAGGGACAATTGCCGCCTCCTGAAAAAATTGAGGATGACGTGTGAGCGTTCTGCTTGTCAGCTATGCCCTTCGTAATAACACGAAGGACTATTCGCCTTTATATGACGCTATCAAAAACCATACAGGCTTGTGGTTTCACTATTTCGAGAATATTTGGATCATCGAATCAACGTTGACCGCTGATGCATTCGCGAAATCATTGTATCCGTTTATCGAAACTACTGATCATTTACTAGTCATACGCCTCCAGAAAGAATATCAAGGCTGGTTGCCTAAAGAGGCGTGGGAATGGTTGAACAACCGTCAATATTGAAATGTGATTGCGGCAGAAGGCCAGCAGATCGTCGGGAATTTTACTTTCGAAAGTAGACGAGCGACAGGACGCCGGCGCCCGAGTGGACGGCCGGCAGCAGTCAACTAATTTTTACGAGCAGATTTAGAATCAGACTTGGGTCGGGAGCGTTCGATCAAATTCGCGAGCGCAGCGCGATCCTCGACCAGAGCGAAGTCCTGCGCGGTCGCGTTTTTGAGCACCTTGAGCGCCGCCTTGGTGATCGGGTTCATGACCCTCATGAGCTGGTCGAACGCCAATACTTTCTCTCTGCGATCGAGCTTCTCCAGATTGCCCGGATCGGCCAGTACGTAGTTCAGGAGCCACATCGGTTTGAACTTCATTTTCGCGATTCCTCCTTTTTTCACTTCGTGTGATGTTTCGCCCATTTCTGAAAGCCGAGCCGCGAGATCCGGACGTTCCGCCCATCGGCGATCGCAAAAGGGTATTTCCCGCTTTTGATACCAGCGTAGACGGTGCGCGGGCTCACCCTGAGCTTGGCCGCCAGTTCCTTGACGGTCCAGAAATCATCAGCAAATTCGAAATCAGGGTCCTTGAGTCCACCACCCTGCTCCGTCGCTTCCATTAGCGCTGGCACGATCAGTCCGGCCACCATCATCAACTGAGAGAACGCCGTCACGCGCTCTCCCCGGCTCAGTTGTCGAACCAAAGAGGGCCTCTCGTAGATCTCCTTCAGAAAACAACGGTCGCCTTCATATCCGTCTTCCATAAACACTCCTTGGGGCACTCCGCCCCGGTTAATTGGTTCCTCGATCATCGGGCGCCGCCAGCACCAATCGCCGCTTTACGGCTGCTCCTCCAGGCTCGCGCGCCTCAACTCGCGCAGCGCTCGGACGTTAGCATGGCCGACACGGAAGGGCCGCCAAGGAATTCCGCCGACCTCACGGCGCTTGCGCGGCCTCCAAAAATTCACCGGCGTCGTGATCGTGACATGGCCGCCATCGAGCGCTCGCAGGTACGTGATGAGGCACCGGCCACCGTGCATGCGCCGAATCGTCAAAAGTTGCATGGCTGTTTTCTCCTCTTCCTAACGTGCGCACAATGACCCACTTGTGTCAACAACGTGCGCACAATAGGATGAGGCTTGTGAGTTCGCCTGAACGCGCAACATTCAATACCGTGCGCACGTCCGCTAGATTGGCCTACATGAAGAAGAAGCGGCCGGGCGGGCGGAAGCGGAAGCCAGAGGAATCAATCGGGGCACTGATGGCGCGGGCGCGCTGGCAAAAAACGACGCCCGCTCAACGTCACGAAGTCGCGATGAAGCTGGTCGAGGCGCGCCGCAAGAAGCGCGAGCAGGAAAAGCCGCCCGAGTGATTTTTACTTTTGAAAGTAACGAGGGGCGGCGGTGGTGGAAATGAAGGGCAGTGGTCGACGCGCTAAGCCGCAGGCGAGCATCGAGGCAAAGCGCGGGTTGCTGCCGTTATGACCCGAGGGCTGCGCGTGTCCCGGAGCGGAGGTTAGTTTCCCCGTTGGAAGAGAAACCCACTGACGAGAAGACATTCGAGCAATATCGCGAAGGTTTGAAGCAGGAAGGCATGCGGCTAGCATGCTTCATTCGAGTTTTCCGCCTTCTTCACGAGCGCCGCGCTAACAGGCTGGAGGAGTTGAACATCGCGCCCAATTTCTTTCAGACGGTCACCAATGCGCTGTTCTCGGCGATTGTCCTATGGATCGATAAGCTGTTCGCTCCGGATTCTCAGCGCGGGCTATACAACTTTCTCAAGTTCGTGGAACATCACCGAGCGATCTTTTCGATTGAGGCTCTCAAGCATCGACGCGGCCTGCCGGACGACCATTGGCTGCTTGAGCGCGCGGAACCGGTCGAATACGGAACCGTCGAAGCCGACCGCGAAGCGATCGCTAACTTCGAGTCGCTCAAGAGTTTCAGGCTCAGGCGCGACAAGTTTCACGCGCATTTCGACAAGCACTTTTTTTTCGACCGCAGCAGAATCGATGAAGAAGCGCCCCTCACGTGGTCTGACCTCGATAAGGCGATGAAACTCTTCAAGCATATCCTCAACCGATACTCAGCGGCGTATGACGGCGAAGTCTTTCATGTAGAGCCGCTTAACATTGATGATCTCAACTATCTGCTCGACCGCCTCCATCAGACGAAACCCCCGTGAAGCTCGATCACAATAGGCGCTCTGAGATCGGGCGCGAGAGTATCGCGCGCGCGCGCGGAAAGATGCGCTGCCCGACCTGCTACGCCGTCAAGGACCATTTGCCAAAGGGCTTTGCGTGCTCGCTGAGCCGCTGGCCGCGCGTCTTCCGCAACATCGCGCCGCCCATCAACGGGTCGCAGCCGGCCGTGACGCGCGTCGAGGGCTGAGGCTATCGGCAAATTGTATCAGGTTGAGAACAGTGGAGGCGCGGGAAGAATGGCGACCAAAAACGACTACATAATCAGGGCTTTGAAACGCTACGCCGCTGAAACACTAAAGCTCAATTCCGAAGACCTCAGAGGTCCAGCCGGAGACTATTTGAAGTCGTGGGCGCAGATAGAAACGATCCGCTATGCCCTCCTGCTCCACGTGCAGAATCCAAAAATTACGCGGGAGGAGCGGAAGTACGATCGGCTGGGACGGGAGTTTGCCAAAGACCTCGTGCTCTTCGGGATTGAAGCGGAGCGGCAGCGTAAAATTAACTGAGACCCGTAACCGTGACCGCAGAAATGAATAGCGCCGCCGAGGTCGAATTGCTGCGCTGCGATTACGCGGCGCGCTGCTCACGCGCCGGCTGCCGCCAGTACCGCGCAACCACGATCGTGCGCTACGTCGACCGCCAGGGCCGCCCGCTGAAGCAGATCGAGGTCTGCGACGATCACGCCGACCTGATCGTCAGGCGCGAGCAGCGCGGCGGAGCGGCCGTGCGCGACCTCAGAAGCCAGCGCTGAATTACGCCTGATCGCCGAGGGCGAAAGGCGAGGCGGCGATATGAAGTCGGATCAAACTCTCTCACCGGGAGAGTTCGATCATGCCGAGGAGATTAGACGCTCAAAGGCCCGCGCCATCGCGATACCGGGCCGGTGGTGATGATTTTCACTGGTCCGTCGTAAGATTAAATGTCACCACGCCCTGCGCGATCCCTAGCCTGCCCATTGCGCGTGCGAATTCAGCGCGCGTGCTGCGCCCAGGCTGCGCGACTAGGGGGCGATGACTCCCTTCATGCTGAGCTGGCCGCTTCCCGAGACTGGCGTAGAAGCGGGAAGTGCGACTGCGAACTGCAATGAGAAATTACCGCTACCTGCAGGTTGGCTAAAGAAGCCTGTGCCGCTTTCCACCGCATAGGTGGCGATCACATTGAGGATTTCGTTGCTTGGAGTAGGCAGCGGGAAAGCGTCTGCCGTGCAAATCGAGCCTCCGATTGCGAATCTTACTGAGCTGTTGCCGCTTCTGCCCGTGATCGTCGCTGTGCCCAACCCGGTAAAGCAGTTGTTCAGATTAGGGTCGTAGGGGGTGTTGTCAAACGTGAGGCAGCCGGAGATGTTGGGCGATGTGAAGGGAGCCGCCGTGACTGGACCGGAAAACTGAATTTGGGCGCATGCACTCGATGATAACTGACAGTGGGTGGTTGTTGCGGCAAAGCTGCCTATGCATGCTCCACCGGCGAGAGTCTCGGTCAAGGGGCCGAACGCGCTAAACCCAGTAAAGCTGGAGAGGCTTGGAGTCGAATTTGTCTGACTGGTGGTAGCGCTGGAGGAGCCGGAATGGCCTGCGTTCTGCAAATCCTCAATCAAACCGGCAAAGCCGTTTGAGGATTGGAAGGTCAGTAGGCTGACAATTAGAGCTGCGATAAGCCACTTAACATCGAATTTCATTTGGTGTCCCCCGTTTACGTTCTGAAGATCCGCGACAGTATTGCAATTCGTCCTGTAGCGCAATGCTTCTCTGGGGGCGGTGGCTTTTCAGACTGCACGTGCGCGTTCTACAATTGGAAATATGAATCTCGCACAGAGACAACGCGAAGCCTTGCGTAAAGAGAAGCGCGCGGCCAAGCGCGAGAAGCGCGAGGCGCGACGCCAGCAGAAAGCCGAGGCGCCAGCGGCGAAGTCATGAGTATCGCAACCGCGACCGAAATAGCGCCGGCCCGATCGCGGACCCCATCGCGCGCTGTACGAAAGCGCGATGAGCGGTCCAGGCGGCTTATTCGATGGATCAAAAAAAGCGCAACCTTCCTCGACAAGCCCCACTACGCGCCGCTGCTGAGGATCTACGCCGAGACGGTTCTCGACCGCGCGACCCTGCGCGCGAACGTGGTGGAACGGTACGGAAGCAACTATCTCGACGAACTCGGCCATGCGATCCCGGCCCTCGAGACTCTTCAGCGACTCGGGAAAACCTGCGCCGCGATCGGCCGCGAGCTTGGCTTGTCGCCCGGCGCCGAGCGTGCGCTGCGTCACGATGCCGCGACCGAGGCGAGTCACCGGAAGTGGCTCGAGCTGGCCAAAGACGCGGAGGTCGTGCCGCCCGCGCCCGCACCAACCAGCGTGCCGGAGCCCGCCGCCACGAACGGCACGCATCGGCCTGGATTCACCGCGCCCACCTGAGCCGTTACTTTCGAAAGTAAAAGCCGGCCAGACCGCTGGTCTGATCTGGAGGCCGATCATCAGCGTCTCCGATTGAGGAATAGCGCGATGCGCGCCGGCGGTGCGTTCCTTGAGCCTGGCGCCAGTCCAAGGCACGACGCCGAAGATGGTCCGCTTCTTTCGCTACGCTCGATTTCGTTTGACGAAGCAAACGACTCCGTGAGACGCTGCTTTCATGAGTTGACCGCTGCCCCTCGACGAAACCCCGACGCGCGCTGCACCAGAGAGACTGGCCCGATCACAAACTGGCCCAACGGGTGCGTCGCTCTCCACCTTATCTGGTTAGGAGCGAGCAATGCTGGTTATCGAGCCATGCGCCGATCATGGCGCGCGGACTTGTGAGGTCTGTGGAGAACGCCGATCCGGCGGACACTTCAGGATTCGATCGCTCCGCGGCCCAGGGCACCACGTTGTCTGCTCTCATTGCCTTCGCGGGCTTGTGGAAAAAGCCGTCGCCACCGTGGGGGAAAAGCCTCGTGTGTGACGACGCCCCCGACCTGGCGGCGCAAATTAAGCGGCGATGGATCCTGAAGCGATTGAGCAGCGCTACGGGCGCAGGCATTGGAGAACGCCGCAATCGTTGGGTTCGTCAGGTTGTCGAACAAGAAAAGGGGAGGAAACGGCGAATCGTTGGGCCAGTTGGGTGGGGCCAGTCTCTCGAATTGCCGCGAGCTTCGAGCCGAGGGGGGTCAGCGCGAAGCTTGGTTGCAACCTCTCAGAAAACACCGCTTCGTGTCAAACGGAATTGTATCGCAGGGAACCAATGCGAGCGCCGCGGGCTAAGCCCCAAGCTCTTGCGCAATCCGTTCGATCGCGTCGTCGCATACTTTGAGGCGCTCTTTCTTCGTCATCCGAGTCGGCGGAGCCCCGAGCATGGCGATCGTCGATACCGCATCCCTCAGAGCAACGACCAGTTGCCCGACATCACGCCTTCTGGACGCGCGTGAGGCAATCTCGTCGAGTTTCTCGGTGATTCTCTCGATGGTGGTCATGGCGGTGTTTGTTCTCTGGATAACACCGCTCGATTGAGCACGCAAGGCTGAAAATTCGGCCGACCAAGGCGAGCGCAGGGCCGCCGAGATCCCGTGGCGTGCACCGGGCTGGGCGCCCGGTATTCGGACCAGAGGGTGAGGCTCATAGCGCTCGGCCGCAGCCTGCGTATCTGAACCTCAGGCGAGGATGCTATATCTAGAACCTCGCCCTCCCTCAGGCCCCTCCGGTCCTAACCGGGATCATCGGCATAGAGCCGGCGAGCGTCAAGGCGAGGCGCGGAAGCCCCAGCACTGGGCCTGACGCGAAAACGAAGCCTCGGAATGCATGAAGCTCGCGGCGCAAAAGGCCCGCGCGATTATCTTCCTGCATGAAAGACATAGCGGGGCACTAAGCATCTTTCCCCGAACGGCGCGCCGTGCCATGACACTCGCGGTCCTTACCATGCGAAAAGAATTCTAACTAAGCACGACAAAAGCATTTGCCCCCGTCTAAGCATGATCCCAACTCTACACGAGACTGAGCGGAGGAGCGCCGCCGCCACGGCGAGCCCAAAGCGCATAGATACCCCGGGGTAGGCCCCACCATCAGGCCCAGGGGCGCCTCGATGGGGGCGCGGAGCCGCCATCATAGCGCGGGGTTGGTATTCGTGGGGGTTGCCTCGAAGGCGCGAAGATTGGGTCTCCCCGTATAACTCGCGACACTCGCCATCTTCGGCTGAAACCACTGTGCGAGAAGGGCTTTGCCGAAGATGGGAAACCCCGGCCTTGCCATCTTCGTAACTCCCAATCTTCGGCCTTCGGCCCGTGAGCACAGACGAGGGGCAGGGGCGGCCGGCGTGTGAGTTGCGTGAGTCAGGTGAGTCAATTTGCAGCCGGGGGAACCCCAATTTACAGCCGTCAGGCCGGCCACCGTACCGGCGCCGTCGGGCTAGGGCCGAATCGCTGGCGCTTCAGTCGCAAAGCGCGCCCGAGCCAGAGCGCATTTCCGCACCCCTTCCAAGGCTCAAACGTCTACATTGCGTCTACATTGAGGATTCAGCAGGGCAAGTCCGCCTTGTGGATTTTGCCTCACTAAGTGCTTGATTCTATTGAGGGATTTAACTGGAGCGGGTGAACGGTTTCGAACCGTCGACCTTGTGCTTGGCAAGCACACGCTCTACCAACTGAGCTACACCCGCCCCCAGGCTTCGTCGTCGCGCGGCCGGATAGATCGATTTATCCGCCCGCGCGCGGCTTGTCAAACCGCTGCGCGCCGCGCCGGCGGCTTCATCCGCGGGCTAAGCACCGCCCGCGCACTTAAGTAGTACTCCACGCCGGACCAAACGGTCACCACCATCGCGATCCACAGCACGAACATCCCGGCCGCGAAAAAATCCACGTGAAAGTAAACGTAGTTGATCAGCAGCCCCTGGATCGCGATCGACTGCAGCACCATCTTGTATTTGCCCAGTTCCTCGGCGGCCATCACCTGCCCCTCCACCGCCGCCATCGCACGCAACCCCGTGACCGCGATCTCGCGCGTCACCAGTACTACCACCATCCAGGCCGGCACTCGCGGAAACCGCGGCATCGCAGCCAGCATGATCAGCGCCGAGGTGATAACCAGCTTGTCTGCGAGCGGATCGAGAAACTTGCCGAGCGTCGTGCCCGAGCCGTAGCTGCGCGCGATATATCCGTCGAAGAAGTCGCTGAGCGTGGCGATGAAAAAAATGCCCGCCGCCATCGCCGACGGCCCCGGCGCCGGATACATCAGCAGCACCACCAGAACCGGCACCAGCGCGATGCGCATCAAGGTCAGCAGATTGGGTGCAGTGAGCTCCATGATGCGGCCCCGGGGGGCCTTCCTGCTGCCTCTATTGTGCCCTCGAAGCCTCGATACAACGATACAAGCCTTCTGTAACAAGGATATGGCAATCCACTATGGGGGGCAATCGAGGCCCGGTTTGATGCGCAAACAACCCGCGCCGCGCTCCAACTTGACGCGCCGCGCCGGCCTCGCATACGGTCAGACATGAGAGGCTTGACCCACTGCGGCAGTCTTTTTTTGCTGCTCGTTTCGCTATCCGCCGCATCATCGGCGGCGCCATCTACCGCGCGCATCGGACTCGCGCTCGATAATTCCGCCGGCGGTCTTATGCCATGACTGATGCCGTGACTCATACGACGACTGATGCGTCGCCAGGACCTGCGAGCGCCACCTTCGAGAGCGACTACCTGGTCATCGGCGGCGGGATCGCGGGACTGGTCTTCGCGATCAAGGCGGCTGAGACCGGCACCGTCACGGTGCTGACCAAGGCCGCAAGCAACGAAGCCAACACTGCCTACGCGCAGGGCGGAATCGCCAGCGTGTGGAGCGTCGACGATTCGTTCGAGTCGCACATCGACGATACGCTGCGCGCCGGCGCCGGCCTGTGCAACCGGCACGCGGTTGAAACGATCGTGCGGGACGGCCCCGAGGCGGTTCGCGAGCTGATCGCGCTCGGCACGCGCTTTACCCGGGTCGAAGAAGGTGGCGAGGACGAGTACGACCTGGGCCGCGAGGGCGGCCACAGCCATCGCCGTGTGCTCCATGCACAGGATCTGACCGGGCGCGAAATCATGCGCGCGCTGGGCGAGGCCGCCACCGCGCGCCGCAACATCCGGGTGCTCGAAAACAAGATCGCGGTCAACCTGCTGGTCGAGCGCGGCATCGCCCGCGACGGCGCTGGCGGCGCGCGATGCTGGGGCGCGTACGTGCTCGACCGCGCGAGCGGCACGGTGGACAAATTCATCGCGCGCGCGACGCTGCTCGCCACCGGCGGCGCCGGCAAGGTCTATCTGTACACGACGAATCCCGACATCGCCTCGGGCGACGGCGTTGCGATGGGCTATCGGGCGGGCGCGCCGGTCGCCAACATGGAATTCATCCAATTCCATCCGACCTGCCTTTACCATCCGGCCGCCAAGTCGTTTCTCATCTCCGAGGCGCTGCGCGGCGAGGGCGCGATCCTGCGGCTGCCCGACGGCACGCCGTTCATGAAGAGCTACCATCCCGACGGCGAACTTGCGCCGCGCGACGTCGTCGCCCGCGCGATCGATTCCGAGATGAAGCGCCACGGGCTGGATTACGTGCTGCTCGACATCAGCCATCGGCCGGCTGATTTCGTGCGCGGCCGCTTTCCGAATATCTTCAACCGATGCTTGAGCTTTGGTTTTGACCTGACCCGCGCGCCGATTCCGGTGGTACCGGCGGCACATTACATGTGCGGAGGGCTCGTGACCGACCTCGACGCGCGCACCGCGCTCGGGCAGCTATACGCGGCTGGCGAGACCGCGATGACCGGGCTTCACGGCGCTAACCGGCTCGCGTCGAACTCGTTGCTCGAGGCGGCCGTGATGGGCCGGCGCGCGGCAGCCGCGGCGCGCGAGGACGCGACCGCCGCGGGAGAGCGGCGTCCGCCGGACTTTCCCGGATGGGATCCCGGACGCGCGATGCGCAACGAGGAGCGCGTGCTGATAACTCAGAGCTGGGACGAGATTCGCCGCCTGATGTGGAACTACGTCGGCATCGTGCGGAGCGACGCGCGCCTCGCGCGCGCGATGCGCCGTTTGCAGCTAATCAAGCAGGAGGTTTACGGCTATTACTGGGACCACCTGATCGACTCCGACCTGATAGAGCTGCGCAACCTGGTCGAAGTTGCCGAGCTAGTGGTGCGCTCGGCGACGGCGCGCAAGGAGTCGCGCGGGCTTCACTATACTATCGACTATCCCGACCGCGACGACGAAAAGTGGCTGCACGACACGGTGATCGCAAAGGGCGCGTAGCACGCACTTCGCGCGCTTAGCTTACCGGTCTGACCGGCGTAATAATTTGGAGCGCGAGCCCGCCGCACCCGAGAGTAAAATGAAAATCCCGGTTTATATGGCGCTGATCAGCATTCTGATCGCGGTGCTGACAGTGGGATGCGGCACTGTCGGGTCGCAGGAAAACGCTTCTCCGAGCACCTCGCCGGCGGTAACGGTTTCTGCCGATTCTTCAAAGGCGCCAACTTCAGACGGAGTAATTGGAACGTGGGAGGGAACGACCGTTGCTCGATGCCCTGGCTCGCCTCCTGGCCGGTGCAACGCGCAGCAGAAGATTTCGATAACCCTGCGGGAGGGCAACAACTCGACCATCGCGGGTTCCTACACGTGCGCTTATGGCAACCAGAACTGCCTTAGACAGAATGACTCCGGCACGGTCACCGATGTAAGGCTGGCGGATTCGCGGATAACCTTTCGCGTGATAATGTCTGACGGGACCTCATGCATCTTCAATGGAAGCGTCGTGAGCAACACGATCACTGGCGGATATTCGTGTTATAGCGGCGGCTCGTTGCTGGAGCAGGGGGGATGGGCCGCTCATCGGGCATCCTAAGTAGCAAGCTTACGGCTGAATCTATTTCGGTCGTCGCGGCGCGATGTGATTGAACGCTTCTGGCCTCCTCCCCCGTTCGTTTTGGGGGAGGATGGAGGTGGGGTCGAGCGAGGAAGCGCCGGATGACTGCTTTCCTCGGCGCTTCCTCGTTCTGATTTTTTTGCGTTTAGCTTACGGGCTCGACAGGTGCCGCGGGCGCTGCGGCCTTGGGCGCATTCGCCGCGAAGCTATACACCAGCTTGTCATCTGCGAGATCGACCTTCGCCACGCCGCCCTTGCTGAGCGTGCCGAACAGCACCTGGTCGGCGAGCGCACGCGCGACCTCCGACTCGATAAGCCGTCCCAGCGGCCGCGCGCCGAAGCGCGGGTCGTAGCCCTTTTGCGCAAGCCACTTTCGCGCCGCCTCCGAGACCTCCAGCTTCACCTTCTGCGCCGCCAGCCGCTCGGCCAGCTCGCCCACGAACTTGTCGACCACGCGGGCGATAATCTCGGGACCGAGTCCCGCGAATTCGATTATCGCGGAGAGCCGGTTGCGGAACTCGGGACTGAACATCCGGTCGATCGCGCTCCTCGGATTGCCGGTCGCGACATCGGTGCCGAATCCGATCATCGTGCGCGCCAGCTCCTGTGCGCCGGCGTTGGTGGTCATCACGATGATCACGTTGCGGAAATCCGCCTTGCGCCCGTTGTTGTCGGTCAGTGTTGCATGGTCCATCACCTGCAACAGGATGCTGAACAGGTCGGGATGCGCCTTCTCGATTTCGTCGAGCAACAACACGCAGTGCGGGTTCTTGTTGATCGCGTCGGTCAGCAGGCCGCCCTGATCGAAACCGACGTAACCCGGCGGCGCGCCGATGAGCCGCGAGACGGTGTGGCGCTCCATGTACTCGCTCATGTCGAAGCGCAGAAATTCCACGCCCATCACTTTCGCGAGCTGGCGGGCGACCTCGGTTTTGCCGACGCCGGTGGGACCGGCGAACAGGAACGCGCCCACCGGACGGTCGGGATGCGCGAGGCCCGATCGCGCGAGCTTGATCGCGCGCGCCACCGCCCCAATCGCCGGGTCCTGTCCGAACACCGCCTGCTTCAACTCGTCCTCGAGATTTTGCAGGCGGGCCCGATCGCTGGAGGACACCGTACGCTCCGGAATCCGCGCCATCCGCGCCACCGTCCGCTCGGAGTCGCGTGCGCCCACGGTCACCGCGTCGGGACCGCTCGCGCGGAGCCGTGCCGCGACGCCCGCCTCATCCATTACATCGATCGCCTTGTCAGGCAGGTAGCGGTCATTGATGTAGCGCGAGGAAAGGTCGACCGCGGCGCGAATCGCCGGCCCGGTGTAACGCACGTTATGATGCTTTTCGTAATAGCTCTTGAGTCCGTTGAGAATCTGCACCGCCTCTTCCACGGTCGGCTCGGGCACGTCTATACGTTGAAACCGCCGGCCCAGCGCCTTGTCGCGATCGAATGAGCGTTTGTACTCCTGGTAGGTGGTCGATCCGATACATCGCAGTTCGCCCGAGGCGAGCGCGGGCTTCAGCAGGTTGGAGGCGTCCATCGTGGAGCCCGACGCCGAGCCGGCGCCCACGATCGTGTGGATCTCGTCGATGAAGAGCACGATTTTCGGGTTGCCCGACGCGGCCTTGATCACAGCCTTCAGCCGCTGTTCGAAATCACCGCGAAAGCGCGTGCCCGCGAGCAGTGCGCCCATGTCCAGCGCGTAGATCTCGACGCCCTTGAGCGCCTCGGGCACGCGCCCGTCATGGATCGCGAGCGCCAGGCCCTCGGCCAGCGCGGTTTTGCCCACGCCGGCCTCGCCGACGAACACCGGATTATTCTTGCGCCGGCGGAGCAGGATATGAACCGCCCGCTCGATCTCATTCTTGCGCCCGATCAGAGGATCGATCTTGCCCTTGGCGGCACGCTCAGCGAGGTTTATCGCGTAACGCTTGAGCGCGCGTGCCGGAGAAAGTTTCGGCGTGCCCTCCTCGTCCTCGTCGCCCTCGCCTTCTTCGTGCTCGTCCTCGCTCTCGGCCTGGCCCTCATTGGCGCCGCGCACTTGCCGATCGTCGTCCGCACCGACCTTGGAAACGCCGTGCGAGACGAAGTTAATCACGTCGAAGCGGGTGACGCCTTCCTCCTGCAGGAAGTAGAGGGCGTACGACTCGGCCTCCTGGAACATCGCGATGAGCACCGCCGGACCGTTTATCTCCTGGCGGCCCGCCGACTGCGCGTGCAATGCCGCGCGCTGCAATGCGCGCTGTACGCCAGTCGCGTAGCGCGGCGTGGCGTCGGCCCCGCGGCCAAGCCGCTCGACGCCGTCGTCGAGGTAGCCTTGCAGTTTGCGGCGCAGCGAATCGATATTCGCGCCGCAATGCTTTAGCACGTTGCTGGTGGTGAAATCATGGAGCATCGCGTAGAGCACGTGCTCCAGACAGACGTATTCATGGCGCCGGCTCTGCGCCTCGGTCATCGCCAACTGCAGCGTGACCTGCAACTCGCGGCTAAGCATCACGCCTTGCGACGCCATCCGCCGGCTCCTCTTCGCTGACCGTTGCGGTCAGAATTTTTTGTACTGTGCATAACTCCAAACTAATCATCAAGATCAAATTAATCACTAAAAATTGTTCGTGCCGCTCAGGCTTTTTCCATCACGCATTTCAAAGGGAATTCGCTCTGGCGCGCTAGTTCCTCCACCGTGCGCACCTTGGTCTCGGCGATTTCGTACGGAAATACACCCGCCACGCCCATCCCGTTCTGATGCACGTGCAGCATGATCCTGGTCGCCTCGGCGTGCTGCTTGTGGAAAACCACCTTCAATATCTCGACCACGAACTCCATCGGCGTGTAGTCGTCGTTGAGCAGGATGACCTTGTACATCGGCGGCTTCTTGGTGCGGGTCTCGGGCCGCGTCCGCCGCTCGACGACCGTGCCACCATCGGAGGGACGTCCGTTGCCGGCACCATCATCATCGCGCTTGCGCGCCCGCATTTCCCGCTGCCAAAGCTCGTCGTTCATCGTTCTTCGTTCTGCTTCACTCGCCAGTCAGTCGCCCGTCATTCGAAATCGTCGGAGCGAGATCGTCCGAGCGAGTTCGTCCGGAGCCGTCACCCTGCTTGCTCATATAGAGTAGCAAATCGGTGCATGGTCGTGGGAGCACCGGCCGCGAGCCCTTTGCGGCGGCGTCCGGCACGGCTAAGCTCGCCCATAGATTATGGCCCCATAGATTATGGCGAGGAACGACAATAAGAACACGACCGCCCGTGTCACGGGCGCGGATGTGGCGACGATCGAAGTTAGCGTAGTCGAGGGCATAGACCGCATCGCGCGCGAGGATTGGAACGCTCTGCTCACCGAGGACGACACCCCGTTCGTCGATTGGGATTGGCTGTTCGCTATGGAGAATTCCAAGAGCGCGGTGCGGGCGAGCGGATGGGGCCCGTGCCATCTGACAATCCATCGCGGCAAATCGCTCATCGCTGCCTGCCCGCTCTACCTCAAGGGCCACAGCATGGGCGAGTTCGTCTTCGACCAGGGTTGGGCTGACGCGGCCGAGCGCAGCGGCATCCGCTACTATCCCAAGCTGCTGGCCGGCGTGCCATTTACGCCGCATAGCGGACGGCGCTTTCTCACCGCGCCCGGCGTCGCGCGGCGGCCGTTGGTCACGGCGCTGGGACGCGCCCTGACGCAGCTTTGCGCGGACAACAAGCTCTCCTCGGCGCATGTCAACTTCTGCCTTGCCGACGAGGCGGCGGCGCTGCGCGAACTCGGTTTCCTCGAGCGCCTCGGCTACCAGTACCATTGGCGCAACACCGGCTTCACTGCTTTCGAGGACTACCTGGGCGCGCTCAAGAGCAAACGCCGCTACGCGGTCCGCCATGAGCGCGCCGCGCTCGTCGCCCAGGGCGTGACCATCAAGGTGCACGCGGGCAACGAGATTCCCGACACGATTTTCGGCCCGATGTTCGATCTCTACCTCTCCACGATCGAGAAACTCTACTGGGGCCGCCGTTACCTGACGCGCGAGTTCTTTACCGAGATGCGCGAACGCTTCAAGCGCTACGTCTGCCTGGTCTGCGCGTATCGTGGGCGCAAGCTGGTCGCCGGGACCTTCAATCTGCAGAAGTCGGGCGTCCTCTACGGGCGTTACTGGGGATGTTTTGAGGACTTGAAGTACCTGCACTTCAACGTCTGCTACTACGCGGCGATAGAGCATTGCATCGCCAACGGAATCGCGCGCTTCGAGCCCGGCGCCGGCGGCGAATACAAATGGCTGCGTGGCTTCGATCCCGCGCTCACGCATAGCGCCCACTATGTCGCGCACGACGGCCTGCGCCGCGCGATCGGCAACTTCCTCGCGCGCGAGCGGCGCGAAGTCGAGGCCTGGATCGCCGAAGGCCACGAGCGCAGCCAGCTCAAACCGCCCTCGCCTTCCAACGTGGAACAGCCTTAGCTGGCGCGCGCCGCGCTACTTCGGCGCGGCCACTTCGGGCCGTTCCTCCAGGGCTGAGGCCGGTTCGCGCGGCACGACGTCGATCTTCTCGAGCTCGCCCAATTCTTTTTTGCCGACCACTCCAAGCTCGCGAAAGCGGCGCGCCCACGGCATCACGCGGCCCTCGAACGAACCGACCGCTTCGTTGAACGCGCCCACCGACGACTTCAGCGAGGTCCCGACGCGCCGCAGATGTTCGACCATCGTGGCGAACCGGTCCGCAAGTTCGCGGGCCATCTCGCTGATACGTTGCGCGTTTTCTGCCAACTGCTCCTGACGCCATCCGTAGGAGACCGCGCGCAGCAGCGAGATCAGCGTCGTTGGCGTGGCGAGAATCACGCGTTGCGTCACACCCTGCTCGATCAGCGAAGGGTCCTGCTCCAGGGCGGCGCTGAAGAACGGCTCACCCGGCAAAAACAGGATCACGAACTCGGGGTTGGGCTGGAACTGATCCCAGTACATTTTGGAGCCGAGCGCGACCATGTGCGCGCGCACCTGCTGCGCGTGCTGTTTGAGCTTTTCCTGGCGCGCATCCTCGCTCGTCGCTTCGAGCGCTTCGAGATAGGCCTGCAGCGGCACCTTGGCGTCGACGATGATGTTCTTGCCGCCGGGTAACTGCACGCGCAGGTCGGGACGCAATTTGCCGTCGTCGTTCGCCGCGCTGTCCTGCTGGAAAAAATCGCAGCGCTCGAGCATCCCGGCCATCTCGACCACCCGCTTGAGCTGAATCTCACCCCAACGGCCGCGCACCGACGGCGCCCGTAGCGCGCGCGAAAGATTGGATGCTTCCGAGCGCAACTCCTTCTGCGCGGTGATGAGGGAACTTATCTGCTCGCCGAGCGCGCCATAGGCCTGGCGGCGCGCTCCTTCAATCTCGCGGATCTCGCGGTCGAGCTTGCCCAGCGATTCGTTGACCGGACCGACCACCGAGCCGAGCTTCTGATCGGCGAGCGTCAGGAAACTGTGGTTGGCGGCTTCCAACGCGTCGGCCGCGAGCGACTTGAAAGTATCGGCGAGTTTGCGCTCCGAGCTTTCGAGCAGCGCCTTCTGCGCGGAGAAGCCGCGCTCGCGCTCCTCCATCCGCACCTCGGCCTCGCGGACCTTGCCTTCCCAGCGGCGGGCGGCGGCCAGCCAGGCGACTATCGCACCCACCGCCAACGCCACGATCACAGCCGCCGGCAATACCATCTTGCGACCTCCCCAGCGTTGCGCCCACACATCGGCGCAGCCCTCAAAATAGTATCCGCCGCACTGCGCCTGCGTCCAATTGCGCCTCAAGCGCAATCCACAGCTTCGTGCAAGCACTATCGATTCCCCTGACCGCCATCTTTCGCTTACCAGTTCTGCTATTTTGGCGCGTGACGTCCGCGGCGCTTGGCGGACGCTCCGTAACCGTGAAGGATTTGCTCAAGCCGCGCTCTGTCCTTGTCGTCCTAGGTTCCGGCGGAGTCGGCAAAACCACCATCGCCGCCGCCCTCGGTATCGCCGCCGCGACCGCTCGTCTGCGCACCGCAGTCATCACGGTCGATCCCGCTCGGCGGCTTCGCGAAGCGCTTGGGTTGCCGCGCCTGGGCGGCAAGCCGACGCGGATTGACGCGCGACGATTGCGCGCCGCCGGTCTCGACCCCGCGCTCAAGCTCAGCGCGATGATGCTCGACGTCAAAGGCGAATGGGACGCGATGGTGACCGCGCATGTGACCGACCCAGCCGTTCGCCGACGCATCCTCGACAACGCCTTCTATCAAAGCCTCAGTACGCGGTTCGCCGGCTCCGACGCTTACGCCGCGCTGGAGGCGCTCCACGATCTTCACGAGACGGGCAAGTTCGACCTGGAGGTCGTCGATACTCCTCCCGCCGCACACGCGTTCGAGTTCGTGCAAACGCCGGCGCGCCTGATACGGCTGCTCGATTCGCAGGCCGCGCGATGGCTGATCAAGCCGGCCGGGCAATCGGCCTCGTTGGCGCTAAGGCTGGCCGCACGCATCACGAGCTATGTCGCGCGCGAGTTGGAGCGCTTCGCGGGCGGCGGCACGCTCTCTTCCATCGCCGACTTCTTCGCCGACGCCGCCGGCGCCGCCGAGCGAATCACGGCGCGGATGCAAACGGTCGCCGCGCTGCTGCGCTCACCGGCCGTGCGATTTGTGCTGGTCACCACCGCCGAGCCCGATCGCCTGCGCCAGGCGCGCCAGCTTATCGACAAGATGGAATCCGAGGGGCTGCACCTCGGCGCGGTCGTGATCAACCGCTTCCTCGACGAAACGATCTATCACGGCTTCACACATGATCACGCGCTCGATGACATTCCGCGGCTTCGGGCCGCGCTGGATGTGGATGACGCCGGCGATGCCGGAGTGGCTGAAACGCTAACCTACCTGGAGAGCTATCGGGCGCGCGCCGAGGAAGACATCCGTCGCGTCAAACGCTTCGTTGACGGATTGCCGGCGCGCGTGAAGATAGCGCTCGCGCCGGAAATCCGGCCCGGCACTCCCAGCCTCGCGGCGCTGGCGCGCCTCGCGAATTTTCTGATCACCCCGCAAGCGATCGTGGAGCGGCCGGCACGCGGCGGGAACGCGGCCACGCCGCCCAAGGCACGCGCGCAGCTCAAAAGCGGCCGGCGCGCCGAAAAAAAATCAGAAACGAAATCAGACGGCGGAGTTGGTCGAATGCCGGAGTGAGCCTGTAAGCCGGGTTCTGTGCCCTTGCGGGCGGCGATCATTCATCTTGGCCGGACGATTGCTCGCCGGCTCCAGCGACCGAACCCGAGGGATCATGAGCGGGCCACTCACCCTCCTATTTGGTCTTGCTCCGGGTGGGGTTTAGCATGCGCGCGCGATCACTCGCGCGCCGGTGGGCTCTTACCCCGCCATTTCACCCTTACCCTCGCGGGCGGTGTATTTTCTGTGCCACTTTCCGCGGGTCGCCCCGCGCCGTCGTTAGCGGCCACCCTGCCCTATGGAGCCCGGACTTTCCTCCCCTTTACGGGGCGATCGCCCGGCCCACTCCGGCAGCGCCGATCCTAGCACGGTCGCGCGACGCGCGTATCAGCCCTCGTAGTAGAGAATACGCTGACAGTTGGGACAGAAGTGGATTTGAAGGTGCTTCTGAATCTCATTGTAGAGCTGTGGCGGCAGGCGCATCCGGCATCCCTGGCAGGTGCCTGACTTTGCCAGTGCCACCGCCAGTCCGCCGCGCCGGCTGAAGATCATCTGGTAGCGTTGCAGCAGCACGTCGTCGATCGATGAGGCCGCGCGGTCGCGCTCGACGCGCTGGCGCTGAATCGACATCTTCAGCTCCTCGACCTCGGCCGCGATCTCTTTCTCGGCCGCCTTGAGCTCCGTGCGCTTGCCGGCGATGAGTTCGGTGAGTTCCTTGATTCGTGGGGCGCGCGGCTCAGCCGCCTGCATCGAGGCCAGCACTTCACTTTCCAGGCGCTGGTTGTTTTCCTTGAGCGACTCGACCTCGTGGCCGAGCGCTTGCAACTCTTTGTCGTTGCGCACCAGGTTCAGCCGCATCCGTTTGTTGCGGATTTGTGCCTCGCCGTCGGCGAGTTCACGTTCGAGATGGCGGCGCGCCGTGGCCGCCTGCTGGTCTTCCTCGGTGAGTCGATCCAGCTCGGCCTGAGAGGTTTCGATTTCGCCGCGAAGCTGCTCAACGCGCTCCGCGACTGAAGACAATGATTGCCCGAGCTCGTGTAACTGCCGGTCGATGGTTTGCAGACTCATTAACCGGGCTATCTCTTCACGCAATTCTGCCTCCGTTTGGTGCAGGCCGATTCATGCGCCGCAATGCGCGCGGTCGATCACGATCGCGCGCACTGCTGACATCGGCCAAAAAAATCTTTCCATCTGTTGATGATATGGGCCCACCAGGATTTGAACCTGGGACCAGCCGGTTATGAGCCGGCAGCTCTAAACCGGACTGAGCTATGGGCCCTTGCGAGCGCATTGTGCAACGACCATCGTACCAAGTTTCACCCTACAAATTAAAGGGTGTCTCCGACACGATTTAACTTGACTGTCACGATCCAATGCAGCCGGGCGCGCTGCGCCAGTTCAACCGCCGCGACGCCTGAGCATGATCAGCTCCTGCGCCGCAACCGCCCCTTCGCTGGCTACGGCATCTGTAGCAGCCCGTTTCTGCACCTCGATTCGACGAGAGCGAAGATGGTCGTCAATGAGATTGAGGTACTTCTGGCAGCGCTCACGTGGACCCACGTACCCCGTAAGAAACTTACCAGGCTTCGCCAACATCTCGTCATCTATCTCTCGAAAATGTGGGTTGTTGAAGCGAAACCCGTCCGGTTGCTTGGCTACATCAGATTCTTCCTCCTCTACGAAAAAAGCGCTCAGATCGCTCAGGTAAGATTCCGGTAGTTCCTTGGTCACCATCCCGATGAGGCGCTCTGGGCCTTCGTGAGACTCGCAAACCTTCAGCGCCACCGAAGCGAGCGCCGTGTCTTCAAAATGTTCAAATGGTTGGCTGGCAAAAATTTCGCCCCGCAAATCCGGATGGAGGACGGCTAATACGAGCAGCCCCATCTCGGCCTTCTTCAGACCGCTCGGCTTTTCAGTCTCAGGCGAGAGGTCCTGCGCGTTCTGCGGAAGGATTTTCGACTCCCTATCAGAGAGTCGAGACGTAGCACCAGGCGCCGATCTCCTCGCCAAATTTCGAATTACGTCTTCCGGTACTCCAAAAAAACCCGACGCCTTGGTCATCAGAGCGCTGGCTTGAAGCTGATCCTGGATCAAGCGTAACAAATCGATCACCCGTCGTGCCGCTCCAATCCGCGCCTCAAGAGGGGCACCAGGGCCTGGCGCATCTTTGCTGATCTCCCTGAAGAACAGATCGACCAACAACTCAGCCGACGCGATAAGCTCGGCGAACGCCTGCGCTCCGCGCTCCTTGATGAAGGTGTCGGGATCGAAACCGGGCGGGATAAAAATTCCCCGCCCGAGCAGGCCGGCAGCGAGAAATATCTCGAGCGCCCGCAGCGAGGCCTTGCGCCCCGCCGCGTCGCCGTCGAAGCAGGCCAGCACGTTGCGCGTTTGGCGTCCGACCAGCCGCAACTGATCGACCGTCAGCGCCGTGCCGAGGCTCGCGACCGTCTCCTTGAAGCCCGCCTGCCACACTGCGATCGCGTCGAGGTAACCCTCGACCACGATCGCGCGGTCGGCGCTGGCGATTGCCGCGCGCGCCTCATACAAGCCGTAGACATTGCGCGACTTCGAGTAGAGCGGCGATTCGGGCGAGTTGATGTACTTTGGCAGGCGCTGGTCGAGTACCCGGCCACCGAACGCGAGCACCCGCCCCTGGCCGTCGCGAATCGGGAACATCAGCCGTCCGCGAAACATGTCGCGCGTCCCGGCGCTGTCCTGCTTGACCAGGCCCAGGCGCACCGCCGCGGCCAATAGTCCGCGCCGGTCCAGCGCGCCTGCCAGGTTAGCGGGGCGCTCGGGCGCGAATCCAAGCCCGAACGTGCGCGCGGTCTCGGCCGCGACGCCGCGCGCGGAGAGGTACTCGCGCGCCGCGGCGCCGTCGGGCGTCTTCCACAACACGTGGACGAAAAAATCGGCGGCGATCTGATTGGCGCGTAGCGCGGCGTCGCGCTCGCCCGCGCCCGGTCCGGCCTCGGCGCCGCGCTCGGGAAGCGTCACGCCGTAGCGGCGCGCGAGCGACTCGATCGCTTCGGGAAAACTCAGCCCCTCGGTCCGCATAACGAAGTTGAACACGGTGCCGCCCGCGCCGCATCCGAAGCAGTGGAAAAACCCGCGCTCCGCGTTGACCGAAAACGACGGCGTCTTTTCGTTGTGAAACGGGCAGAGCCCGACGAAGTTGCGGCCGGCGCGCTTCAGGCGGACATGCGCGCCGATCACCTCGACGATATCCGCGCGCGTGCGGACCTCTTCGAGCTTGTCGTCGGAGAAACGCGCCATCAGATCGCCGCCAGCTCGCGAAGGCGTTTTGGATTGTTGGTCATGATTCCATCAACGCCGGCCGCGATGAGCCTGCCCATCGTGGGCGCGTCATCGACGGTCCACACGTAGACTGCGAGGCCGCGGCGATGCGCCTCGGCGCACAGCGCGGCGTCCGCGATATCGAACCGCGGCGCGATCGCGAACGCATGCATCGCTGCCGCCACATCCAGCAGGGCGGCGGAAGCTTTCTCGCCGAGCAGGGCGAGACGCAACCGGGGCTCCTGCTGAGCCACGATCTTCAACTGATCCCAATCGAAGCTCGAGACGATCGCGCGTTCCATCGCACCGCATCCGCGAAGAATGTCGCATACCCGCGCTTCGAGGCCGGGCGCCTTGAGTTCGACGTCCATCCCGCATCGTCCGCCGCCTCGTGCACCGAGCGCCTGGGCAACTTCCGCGAGCGTTGGAATGCGCTCGCCGCGAAATTCCGCGCCGAACCGCGCTCCGGCGTCCAGCCGCTTGATCGCCGCCGCACTCATCGCGGCGACCCTCCCGCGACCGTCGGTAGTGCGGTTGACGGTCGCATCATGAATCACCACGACCTCGCCATCGCGAGTCATCCGCACGTCGAACTCACACATATCGGCGCCAAGCTCAGCGGCCTCGATGAATGCGCGCAAGGTGTTTTCAGGATAAAGAGCGCTGGCGCCCCGATGGGCAATCGTCAGCATCGAAGAAGCCACCAGAGAACCAGCCGAACCGCTCTCATTGCAAGCGAGTTTACCCGCCGCCTATCGCAACGGGCAAATCCGGCGGCGCCTCCTCTCCACAGGCAGTTCGCCTTGCCCCACTCGTCAAGCCGCGCCACGACCCTTATGCTTGGTGTAAGGACGATGACCCGAATCGCTTTACGCGCCGCCCGCAATTACGTGCGGATTGCTTTCGAGGTTCCGGCCGCGATGGTTGACGATGCGGCCGGGATGCTGGTCGCCGAGGGAGCGATGGGATGCGCGGTCGGCGGAGACCATCGGAGCGCCCATCGCCACGCGACACTGGAACTCCAGGCGTATTTCGATCGGCTCGGCGGCTCGCGGCTTGCGGCGATTCGGCGAGCGATGACCGCGGCCGGGATGCTCGCGCGTCCGGGCCGGACGCCGCGTCACCAGTTTATCGCGGATCCAGGCTGGGCGACGGCATGGATGGATCGTTTCGAGCCGCTGCGGATTGGCCGCCGCCTGCTGATCGTTCCGCCATGGAACTCGGACGTTGCCACGCGGCGGCTGAAGTTGGTAATCAATCCTGGACAGGCCTTCGGCACGGGGCATCATCCGACCACCTACGGCGCGCTCGCGACGATCGAGAAGCTTTGCGCAGCCGAGCGGTTCGAGCACGCGCTCGACGTCGGCACAGGATCGGGCGTGCTCGCGATTGCGATGCGCCTGATGGGCGTCGCGGAGGTACGCGCTATCGATATCGACGCGCTCGCGCTGGAGAACGCGCGCGAGAACGCGGCGCTCAATTCGCTCGCGAGGAAAATCCGCTTCGCCACCACGCCGCTTGCGCGCCTCCGCCCCCGCTTCGACCTGATCACGGCCAACATCCTTAGCTCAACTTTGATCGCTATGGCGACCACGCTGACGCGGCTGCTGGCGCGACGCGGCCGCCTGGTGCTCGGCGGAATTCTCAACCGCGAGGCGCCGGCAGTGCTCCGTAGCTACGGACCGCGTCTGCGATGCCTCGGCGTGCGGCGCGATCGCGGATGGAGCACGCTGGTGATGGCGCGATGAAGCGGGTGGCCAAGATTGCGATGAGATTTGCGATATCTTCGTCGGCCGTCGACGGCGCGGTTGCGCTGGTAGGCGGCGCGGAACTCCATCATATGCGCGACGTGATGCGGCTCGCTCCTGGAGCCGAGGTCGCGCTGTTCGATGAGCGCGGTGAGGAGTACGCGGGCACAATTCGCAGTTTCCAGGCGCGCCACGCGGTCGTCGAAATCGCCGCAGCAACGCACGCGCGCGCGGAAGTCACCGCCGGCCTTGTCCTAGCAGCGGCCGTGATCAAGGGCCCGCGGATGGACTTCCTGGTCGAAAAGGCCGCCGAACTCGGCGCGGCTGAGTTATGGCCGGTGCTGTGTACGCGAGGGGTCGTGCACGAGGTCGGCGATGAGCGGCTCGCGCGATGGCGCCGGCTCGCGACCGCGGCGGCCAAGCAGAGCCTTGCGCCGCGCGCGACCGTCATCGCGCCGCTTAAGCTAGGAGACTTGATCCGGCGGCTTAACGGGGGCAGGCTCTGCGTGGTTCTGAGCGCGGGAGCGCCACCGCTGGGCGCGATACTGCGCAAGGCCGGCGACCGCGCGCCGCTGCTGCTCTGCGGACCGGAGGGCGATTTCACGGACGAGGAACTGGCGGCAGTGCGGGCGGCCGGCTTCCTCGCCGCGGGATTGGGCGGGCGGCGCCTTCGCAGCGAGACCGCGGCGCTAGCCGCGCTCAGCATCGCGGCCGGCGCGCTCGACGAATTTGATGGAGCGCGTGCTTGATGGAGTGCTTGGCAGAGTGATTCGCGGAGAAGACTGATCGGTGGCTTACAAATTCGCCTTCGTGATGGACCCGCTGGAGAAGGTGCTGCCCGACAAGGACACCACCTTCGCCTTCATGCTCGAGACGATCGGCCGCGGACATCAGGCTTACTTCGTCGCCCTGCACGACCTCTATGCGATCGGCGCGCACGCGTTTGCCGGGGCGCGGCGATGCTCGGTGATGCGCGGGACGCCGCATTACCGCTTTCTCGACGATGGTGCCGACTATCCGCTCGAGGCGTTCGACGCGATCTTCATGCGCAAGGACCCGCCCGCCGACGACGTTTACTTGTTCGCCACGATGCTGCTCAGCCTGGCCGATCGCCGCCGCACTTTCGTGCTCAACGAGCCCGCGGGTCTGCGTGAGGCCAACGAGAAGCTCTACGCGCTGAATTTCCCCGACGCGATTCCGCCCACGCTGGTGAGCCAGGACATCGCGCGGCTCAAAAAATTCATGGCCGAGCAGGGCGGGCAGATGATCGTCAAGCCGCTCGACGGACACGGCGGCGAAAGCGTGTTTCTGGCCTCGGCCGACGACCGCAACTTGAACGCGATCCTCGAAGCGGTCACCCGTTTCGAGTCACGGCCAATAATGGCGCAACGCTATCTGGCCGAAATCCGCAACGGCGACAAGCGGCTGATCGTGCTCGACGGCGAGCCGCTGGGATGCACGCTGCGAGTCCCGCGCGACGACGAGAACCGCGGCAATATCCACGTCGGGGGCAATTGCGTCAAAGCTGAGGTATCCGCGCGCGACCGCGAGATTTGCGCGATGATCCGGCCGCGCCTGAAGCGCGACGGTCTCTATTTCGTCGGGCTCGACATCATCGGCAACTACCTGACCGAGGTCAACGTGACCTCGCCCACGGGAATCCAGGAAATCGATAGGCTGGATGAGACCAACCTCGAGGCCAACGTGATCGATTTCGTCGAGGCGCGGGTCGCGGCACTCAAGCAGTAGCGCGATACCGCACAAGGCTGTCCTAAGGACAGGGCTGGCGCAGCCTGATGGCTGTTGCAAGGGCGAGTCGGGACAGGTACGAATTAAGACCGTCGCGAAGCCCCGACACTTGCAGTCCCGGTGGGCAGGTAGCTCAGTCGGTAGAGCAGAAGACTGAAAATCTTCGTGTCGAGTGTTCGATTCACTCCCTGCCCACCAAACAGTCTTTGAAAATCACGCATTTCTAGCCGACCGATTACTTCGCTACGATTTTAGGTGCAAGATTAGGTGCGAGCGAGCACACTTCGGTGCTGAAATTCGTTGTCACTTCTCTACTAGCCTGACCTGGCCGACAATCATTGTAGTTTACAGCCGCAGTGACTTAGCGACTTCGTGACAAGCTTTTGATCGCGATTCCGAAGCGATTCCGCGGGCTTACGATGCACGAAACGAGGCACTGACTTACCAGTAACCCCGCGATTTCGTTGCGAAATCTCGCACTAACCTATTTGGTAAGCGGGTTCTTCGCGGCGAAGGTTTCTCGCGAACGGCACGGGTAGCGGACCCAAAACTGAGCCGGCGATCAGGCGAGGCGCGCGCAGACTGGGCGCGCTAAATTTGTCGGAAAGTCTGGGTTCAACAGTTGTACAACTCGACGTGTCGGCCCCAGCGCCGGACCAGGGGTTCTATCCGAAGCAACTGAGTGGAATGAGCAACCCCGACGCGCGTCGTCGTAGGGGAAAGCGGCCTAGTTTTGAAAGCCCAAGTGCTCTAATTTCGGAGGGGAAGTAAACGGCGCATCGTTGGGCCAGTTAGGTGGGGCGAGTCTCTCGAATTGCCGCGAGCTTCGAGCTGAGGGGGGGTCAGCGCGAACCCTGACTGCAACCTCTCAGAAAACGCTACTTCCTGTCAAAACGGAATTGTCCCGCAGAGAACCAATGCGAGCGAAGCGGGCGGATAGTGTCCCTAGTTCGCACTGGCTTCGGGCCTCGTCTCCTCATCACCGAACCCCGCCCGGCCACCCCTCCAGCATGCCCATGGCTTCGGGTTCGCGCCGTCGTAGGGTGGCCTCGCACTGGGAAGCACGTCGGGCTGAGAAAGGGTCTTTGCCACTCCGGACACATTCCGGCTATCGTGAAAACAGATTCCACATCGAGTATTCCCAGCCAGGCTCCAGCCGCGGACCTGATGACTGTTCAAAAGAAGGCACGCTCATGCGGATAGGCGAGTTTATTCGAACTGGCATGCCTCCCTCGCGCCCAGCAGTTTAGAGGTAGAGTCCGTCACTGAAAGGAGACGGACAGATGAAGGGCAGCCGGTTCAGCGAGGAACAGATAATCGGGATCTTGCGGGAGGCGGAGGCGGGG
>Ga0185299_10000805_pt1 | contig 74720 bp, 57 predicted proteins | sample PaiPotPPA55metaG_FD_128002 | JGI IMG/M metagenome (GOLD analysis project Ga0185299, IMG submission 128002) | Iron sulfur acid spring bacterial and archeal communities from Banff, Canada, to study Microbial Dark Matter (Phase II) - Paint Pots PPA... ...
GTCTCCGCTCTGTCGCACGAAATCGGCGAGTGGATGGACGACCCGTTTGCCGACAATTTCGTCCACTGCAACGACAACAGCCTCATGGAAGACGGCGACCCGCTCGTAAACAACTCCAATTACGGAGCTTTCCCGTACTCGCTCGGCGGATTCACCTATCACTTGCAGTCGCTGGTGTTCATTGACTACTTCGGAGCGCCCAAGGCCACGTCGGTTCACGGATGGTATTCTTTCCAGCACGACATGTCCCACGTCTGCCCGGGCCAGTAAGGTTGGGCTGATGAGTTTGTCTTGTTCAGGAGCTCGTTCTCAAAGAAAGCGGGCTTTTCTTCGGGGAAGTACTTCTGCTGGGCGTTATTTCTGCTGTGATCGCTTGCGCTGCGGATAAGCTTGTGGCTGCGGTTTGTATGGCAAGGATTGCAACCGCGCTAGAGGTATTTCTACAGTGGGCGGGGGCGCATCTGCCCTCGGGCTTCTCTTGTCCACCAATTCTCGTATCGCCGAAACTAAAGCGCCCGAGTGCGTCTTCTCCACTACTTTTCGGATCCCATGTCTTTTCGCCTCAAGCTCTACCTGTGGCGAACTGTAAAGCGTGTTTAGCACAATAGGGACGGTGGGTTGCACTTTAGTGATTTCTTGCGCTGCCATCAGTCCGTTCATGACCGGCATTGCGAAATCCAGGACGATTACGTCAGGGTGCATTTCATTAGCCCTGGCGAGCGCTTCCTGCCCATTTGCGGCTTCGCCGCACACTTCCCATTCAGGATTGGCGCCAAGCAAGGTCCGAATCTCGCGGATCGCGGATTTATGGTCATCAGCAATCAGTATTCTGGTAGGCACACCCGAAACCCCTCATTTAGGGTCAGGCCGAATCCGAATTTGAGCAATACCGTAAAAACTGTACGGTATCGAACATTTCGCTAGGATGCCACGGGAGCCTTGGGACGGATGTTTCCCGAAAAGCGAGTGGTTTGCTAGTCTACAAACAGCCTGCAAAGATCGTTACTCACGATCCTTTGTAAAGTAAACAATTGTAAAGCAAACACTTTGGGCCCGTAGCTCAAACGGATAGAGCATCGGATTTCTAATCCGGCGGTTGCAGGTTCGATTCCTGCCGGGCCTACCAGTTTGTCCACAGGAGTCGCCCGTTCGTGCCATTCCCCCTGCGGTGATCAGAATGTAGAGTGGTTCTTGAGCAGACTTCGGGGGAGGGCTGTTCGACGAGCGTCCGGTGACTCTAACCGAGTCCGGGCGCTTTCGTTTTTTGCGGCGTATTTGGCCTCCTCCCAATGCCGTTTTGGCGAGCTTCGCTCGCTGGACAGCCGAAGGGCGGGCGACTGTCCCTACGCGAGTTTTTCTGTGGGCTGTTCGCTCATGAGTTCGGCTGCCTTTTCTTTGGTCTCATCGTCTCCCACTCTTTCTCCGTCAGTTCGCGGCCGAGCGCCGTGAACTCGCCGGCCCCTTGAAGCCACTCTCCGCCATCCATAGTCACGACTTCTCCATTGATGTACCCGGAGCCATCGCTGACCAAGAATGCGGCCAGGTTGGCAAACTCTTCCATTGTCCCAAACCGTCCCAGAGGAATTCGTTTCTTCGCCGCCTCCTCCAGTTCCGGACGCGGCAGCAGGCGCGAGAACGCGCCCTCGGTCGGAATCGGGCCGGGCGCGATGGCGTTCATACGAATGCCGCGATTGCCCCACTCGACTGCGAGGCTTCGCGTCAACGCCTGCACGCCTGCCTTCGCCACCGCCGATGGCACGACATACGCCGAGCCCGTCGTCGTGTAGGTGGTGGTCACGTTCAGGACCGCGCCGGCGCGCCCTGCCGCGAGCCACCGCCGCCCGCAGGCCATGGTCGTATGCAGCGTGCCCATCAAGACGATGCCAATTACCGACTGAAACGCGCCCAATGAAAGTTCTTCGGTGCGCGCCAGAAAATTTCCTGCCGCGTTGTTCATGAGCACATCGAGAGGACCTTCGGCCCAGATGGTGGCGATCATCTCTTCGACGGCTGCTGCGTCGCGCACGTCGCAGGGATAGGCGTGGATCTTGCCGCCTGTGCGCTCACGCAATTCGTTTTCGGTGGCCGCGAGAATTTCCTGGCGCCGTCCGCAGATATAAACTTCGGCGCCCAGTTGCAGGAAGCGTTGGGCGCTAGCTTTTCCTAAACCGGTGCCGCCGCCGGTGATCAGGATGCGCTTGCGCTGGAGCAGATCTTTCTGGAACATGGGTCCTCCGCTGAGATGCAGCGACGATTGTAAACGGCAGATTGCGGGTGGAGCGACGGGCGTCCCCGCCCGTTACGCCAGCCGTGCGAGGACGCACGGCTCTCCACCATCAAGCTTGAATCTAGACAGGTGCCGGGTCGAGTGTCTCGACCGCCCAGCGCGCGTGGTCTGCGACAACCGGGTCCGGATCTTCGCAGAGTTTTTTTAGCGTCGGCACAAATTTCTTGTCGCCGCTGTTTCCCATCGCAATCACGGCATTCCGCCGCAGGCCGGAAAGCTTGGCGCGCCGGACTGGAGATCCGCGAAACACCGCCCGGAATTCTTCCTGCTGCATTTCGGCCAGCCAATCGAGCGCGGGATTGACCAGCCCTTTCCGCGCCTCGAACTCCTCGGCGGACGTCACCGGCGCTTTGCGGTTCCACGGGCAAACGTCCTGACAGACGTCGCATCCGAAGACGTGCCGTCCCATGCCTGAGCGCAGCCGGTCTGGAATCTCGCCCCGCTTTTCGATGGTCAGATAGGAGATGCACAGGCGCGCGTCCAATTCGCCAGGCGCGACAATCGCCTGGGTTGGACAGGCCGTGATGCAGCGCGTGCAAGTCCCACAGCGATCGGGCGCAGGGAGGTCGGCGGTGAGATTATCTTCCGTGAGATCGTCTTTGGGTTTGGTGAAATCGAGCGAGGTAAGGATTACGCCCAGAAACAGCCACGATCCAAGCTGCTGGCTGATGATGCACGTGTTTTTGCCGATCCATCCGATGCCAGCGTATTTGGCGTACACGCGCTCGATTAGCGGGCCGGTGTCGACATAGGAGCGGAAGTGCAAGTTGCCAGTACCCAGCGGCCAGTTGCCAGCGGTGTCGGTAAGTCCGCGCAATTCATTCTCGACCTGGCGCAGGCGGCGCATTACGGCCTCGTGGTAATCCTCGCGGGCCCAGGCGTAGCGCGAGATCCAGCCCCGGCCAGCCTCTTCCGGCCGTACCTGAGTCGAGTACGGATGCGCGGTGTTGTAGTTGATGGCGCACACGACCACGCTGCGCGCCCAGGGAGCGACTCGGGCCAGCGACGCGCGCTTGAGTTCGCCGGACTCATCGCGCGCTTCCATATATTTCATTTCGCCGTGCTTTCGATCGGCGATCCAAATGGGAAAGACTTGCAACTCGGCGAAGTCGCGGACTGGCGCAATGCCGCAGAGATCGAAGCCGGCGTCGCGCGCGCACTGCTTGATGCGGGTTGGAAGGTTGGAGAACAATTGGCTTGGGGCTTGTGGATGCATCCTGCAGAAGAGGCTACCACTTTCGCGGTAAGCAAATCTGGCCGCTGCTTCCCTCAGGGACTGAAGCCCCGATGCATGTGGGCGCGAAACGGCGCGGCTGAAGCCGCGCCCCTTCAAAACAGCACTTAGGTCTTGCGGGTGCGGCCGGCTGCGGTTTTCTTGGCGGCCGGGGTGAAGTGCTCGATCCGGTTGCGGCCGTTCTCCTTGGCCGCATAGAGGCCGGCGTCGGCGTGATTCAACAACGCTTCCGCTTCGTTGTTTCCGTCGCAAGCAGAGACGGCGACTCCCATACTCATGGTGATGAGTCTCTCCTTGCCCGAACAAACCACAGGTGCTCCGGCCACGCTTTCGCGCAATTCGCCGGCGCGCAGGAGAGCGTTGGGTAAATCACAGTTGGGCAGAATCAGAAGAAATTCCTCTCCGCCATATCGGCCAACACCGTCGTAGACGCGGAGCTGCTCGCGCAGTCGCCGGCCGACTTCCCGAAGCGCCTCATCGCCAAAAAGATGGCCGAGGGTGTCATTCACGCTCTTGAAATGGTCGATGTCGCCGAGGATTACGCCTACCGGCTTGTGCTCCCGGCGCGCTCGCTCCAATTCCCGCAGAAGCATAGCGAGAATCTCTCCGCGATTCATCAATCCGGTGAGGCTATCGTGGGTGGCGGCGCGGCGCATGGACTCGCGCGCGGAAACCAGTTCCTCCTGCAGGTCGAGAATCCGCTTACCGACCAAGAGGCGCGCCTTCAATTCCAGTTCATCAAAGGGCTTCACCAAATAGTCGTCCGCCCCGGCTTGCATGGCGTCGAGCATGTTCTGGCGGCCCTCTTTGCTGGTGAGCAGGATGACGTAGACGTAGGGGCCGGACGATCCGGCTTGCCGAATGCGCTGGCAAAGCTCAATGCCATCCAGATCGGGCAGCACCCAATCGAGCAGAACAAGCTTGGGGGAATCCGGCTGCTGGAGGATTCGCCAAGCCTCGGAGCCGGTCTCGGCAAGGGTGACGCCAAAACCCCAGCTACGCAAATGATCGCCGATCAATTTGCGGTAGACAGCGGAATCATCGACCACCAAGGCCTGCATGAGTCGTAAACCTCCGACCTCCGGTGCGCCCAACTCCGCTTTGCCAAAGAACGAACGGTCGCTCATTCACGCCTCCGTGGCAAGTCAGTGTCCACGAAACTTGACCCTGCCATCATACGACCAAGAGGCTGCTTGAGGGCTGTCAATCGGCTGGCCCGTACTTCCAGAGATACATTCTGAAGAATCGGCAAACCGGGCCAGATGCTTTAGCAGGCTTGTAGTGAGGAGGGAAAAGACGCGGTTTTCGATATCCAGCCCCTAAAGGGGCGTCTAATTTCGAAGAACTTACGGCATCGCTCAACAGGCTGCGGAAAAAGTATCTTGCGCGTTGGAGTGTCACCTCAGCGGCTAAAGCCGGCTCTGAAAATAAGCCAGTTATCGCAGCGGTGAACCGCTGCGCCACCCAAAATCAAGTGCAACATCGACCTTTTTCCGCAGACTGTAAAGCGATGCCTGATACGAAACATCCACGGGAAAGCGCGTGTTTTCATCAGGCGGAGTGTCAAACCATCGCCATGAATGGGAACAGAGGGTTGACCGGGACTTCGCTCGCGGCCTAACATAGCCGCCGACGGCACTGAGGGCCCGGAATGATCGGCCAGACAGTCTCCCACTATCACATTGTCGGAAAGCTTGGTGGTGGTGGCATGGGCGTGGTGTATGAAGCGGAAGACACGCGTCTGTCCCGTCACGTCGCCCTCAAGTTCATTCCCGCGGAAATGGTCCACGACCGCAAGTCGCTCGACCGCTTCGTGCGCGAAGCCCGCGCCGCTTCACAGTTGAACCATCCCGGCATCTGCACCATCCACGATATCGAAGACAACGGCGGACATCCCTTCATTGTCATGGAGAAGCTGGAAGGGGTGAGCCTAAAGGAGCGGATGCGGGGGAAGGCGATGGAACTCGACGAGATCCTGGACATCGGCATCCAGGTGGCGGATGCTTTGGCGGCTTCGCATGCCAAGGGGATCATTCATCGCGACATCAAGCCGGCAAATATTTTTGTGGCGCAGAGCGGCCAGACAAAAATCCTCGATTTCGGATTGGCGAAGTCGGCGCGCGACCCGGGATCGAGCGAAGCGGCGATGGAAGACTCGCTGACCGCGATGGGCGTGATTCCGGGAACGGCGGTTTATATGTCTCCGGAGCAGGCGCGTGGAGAGGAACTGGATCCGCGAAGCGATCTATTCTCGTTCGGAGTCGTACTTTACGAAATGGCAACAGGCAAGAAACCTTTTGCCACCGGCAACGTAATCACCACGCTGGACGCGGTCCTGAACCAGAAGCCGGTCTCTCCTCTTCAACTCAACCCCACGCTCCCTCGGGACTTCGAAGGCATCGTCGGCCGGGCCATGGAAAAAGACCGGGGACACCGCTACCCCAATGCCCTGGCGATGAAGGGCGATCTCCAGTCGTTGCGGAAGGAAACGGAATCGGGGTTAACCAAGACCGGGGCGCGGCGGCCAGCCTTGCCCTACCACATTGCCACCAATACATTTCAGGCGTCCACCAGCAAGTTCTCACTTTATCTTCTGGTGGCAGTGAGCGCGGTGCTGCTCATGGTTTTGGTCGCAGTCGGAGCATGGTGGCTCAAGCAGCGGAAGATGGCGGGCAGTGGCGCGCCCAAGAACACCATTGCGGTGCTGCCGTTACAGAACATGAATGGCGACATCAGCGTGGATTTTCTTCGCTTCGCGCTGTCCGATGAGATTGCCAACACGCTCACGTATACCCGAACGCTTGACGTTCGTCCATCCGCGATCACGCGAAAGTTTGTCGGCAACGACGTCGATCCGCAGCAGGCGGGCAAGGAAGTGCATGTCGCCAACGTTATTACCGGACACTTCCTGAAGCAAGGCAACCGCCTGTTGATTACGCTTGAGGCGATTCAGGTGGAGGGGAACAAGCTTTTATGGCAGACCACCGTGACCGCTCCCGCTCAGGACCTGATCGCATTGCAAGCGCAGATGGCGGCCCAGATGCGTCAGGGGTTGCTGCCGGCGCTCGGTATAGCCGGCGGTTTTCTCGATACCGGCACGCGTCCCAAGAATCCTGAGGCCTACGATCTCTACCTGCATAGCCTCGCGCTGCCGCATGATGCCGGGCCGAACAAGGATGCTATCGCGGTTCTCGAACACGTGGTCGACATGGATCCGACCTACGCGCCGGCATGGGAACAGCTTGGGGTGCGTTGCTACTATGACGCGGACTATTCCGACGGTGGCGAGCCGATGTTCCAGCGCTCCAATAAAGCCTGCGAACGTGCGATTGAACTCGACCCGAATCGGATCGTTGCTTCCGGGCAACTGATCGAGAACCGTGTTGAGCGAGGCGAACTGGGGAAGGCATACCAGGCGGCAGAGGAGCTGGTCAAGCGTCGTCCGGACAGTGCCCAGGCCCATTTTGTTATGAGCTATGTCTATCGTTATGCCGGAATGCTGCAGCAATCGGCGAATGAATGCAACACCGCGCTGGCGCTCGACCCTGGTAACTATGGTTTTCGTTCTTGCGCGTGGGCGTTCATGGAGATGGGCAACCCGGAACGGGCCGCGGATTTTGTCCGTCTCGATGCGGGTTCGGAGTGGGCCGCATATGCGACGCCGTCCATTCTTTTGCGCGAGGGGAAGATTCCGGAGGCGCGCGAGGCCGTGAAGCGCATGCCGAGCACGCCGCTCTATCACCGTGATCTGCTGGAGTCTTGCCTGCAGTTGCGGCCCGCAGCGGATCTGGACCGAATGGCGCACGAAGCGGAAACCAGTCTGCCCACCGAGCGCGACGTCGAGACGTGGTATTACCAGGGAGCTCTGTTCGCGTACTGTGGCAAGAAACAAGCGGCTTTTCATATGCTCCAGAGCGCGATCGGACAGAATTATTGCTCGTACGAAAATCTGCTTTCCGATCCGCTGCTTGCGAAACTTCGCACAGATACAGGTTTTGACAAAGTGTTGAGCTCGGCACGCGGTTGCCAGGAGGCGATGCGAGCAGCGGCCGGTACGCAACGCCGGTGAAACACTTTTAATGTTCGAAGCCGCTGTGGGCAAGCTGGTACAATCCGGCTTGTCGAAATGGGCCCCGCTCCGCTAATTATTCCAGCAAACAAATCCCCCAAAAGGATCTCTCATGATCTCCATCCGAAGTGTTTTCGCCTTTATTGTGGCCTGCTGCGTCATCGGCTGTGCCGGCCTGACGGCAGCTCAGGAGGCGCGAGAAGGCCGATTGCTGCGTTTCCCTGACATATATAAAGACAAAATCGCGTTCATGTACGGTGGTGATCTCTGGCTGGCATCAAGCACGGGAGGCACGGCCCGCCGCATCACTTCGCATCCTGGGCGGGAACTATTTCCAAAGTTTTCGCCGGATGGAAAGTGGCTGGCATTCACGGGCCAGTACGATGGCAACTTTAACGTCTATGTCATGACGTCCGAGGGCGGGCAACCGAAGCAACTGACCTTCTACCAGGGATCGGCGCAGCCGCTCAGCGACCGCATGGGCGTGCTCAACCAGGTGATCGGCTGGACTCCGGATGGTAAGAGCATAGTGTTCCTTTCGCGCCGCGACGCTTCGAACGGCTGGATCAAGCGTCCATTCACGGTGAGCATCGACGGTGGACTGCCTCAGCCCATGCCCATGGATGAGGGTGGCCTGCTTTCGTTCTCAGGGGATGGCACAAAGATCGCTTACAACCGAATTTTCCGCAATTTCCGGCAGTGGAAACGCTATACCGGCGGCTTGGCGCAGGACATCACAATTTACGACATCAAGAATAATGTCGTCGATCAGGTCATCCCGCATACGGATTACACCGACACGTTTCCGATGTGGCGCGGCAACACGATTTATTTCACTTCCGACCGCGGGCCCGGACACCGGCTCAATCTCTACAGCTACGACCAGGGTAGCAAGCAGGTCGAACAGCTTACTAAGTTCGACGAATTCGATGTCATGTGGCCAAGCCTTGGTCCCGATGCGATTATTTTTGAGAATGGCGGCTACTTGTATAGGTTCGACCTGGAGGCTCGGCAGGCGAAAAAACTGGTCGTTTATGTGAGTGGAGAGCGCGACCAGGCCATGAAGCACTGGGTGAGTGCGAGCAAGCAAATCACCGACTTCGATATCGCGCCCGATGGCAAGCGAGCCGTGTTCGCGGCGCGCGGAGAAGTCTTCACGGTTCCGGCGAAGGATGGAAGCACCCGCAATCTGACGCATTCTCCAGGTGTTCGCGAGCAACATGTGTCGTGGTCGCCGAATGGGCAATGGATCGCCTACATTTCCGACCGCACAGGTGAAGATGAGATCTACATCGCTCCGCAAGACGGACTAGCCGCCGAACAGCAGATCACCAGCGGACATAGGGGTTTCATGTTCCAGCCGGCGTGGTCTCCGGACAGCTCGAAAATCGCCCGGGCCGACAAGGACTTGAAACTCTGGTATGTCGACGTCAAGGAGAAAAAGCCGGTTGAAGTGGACCGCGGCAAATATGGTGAGATTCTGAATTACAGCTGGTCACCGGATAGTAAGTGGCTGGCCTACGACAAGAATTTAGAGTCCGGCTATTCGGTCGTGTACCTGTACGGATTAGCCGACCACAAGATCACCGCCGTGACTTCGACGCTCACTAATAGTTACTCCGCGGTGTTCGATCGTGACAAGCGATACTTATACTTCCTTTCCGACCGCGACTACAACGAAGTGCTGGGCAACATCGATTTTGAGTTTGCGAATCCCAAGACTACCCGCGTTTATGCGGTCACGCTGACGGCGGATGAGCCTTCGCCCTTTCCCACTTTGAGCGACGAGGTGAAGGTCAAGAGCGAAGAGCCGGCAGCGGCCACACCGGTGCCCGAGTTAAACAAGAAAGGAAAGCAACCGCCCATCAAAAAGGAACCGGAACCAAAGACCGAAGAGAGAGCGGTGCAGACCGAGACCAAGGAGCCTCCGAGAGTCTTTAAGATTGATCTGGACGGCATCCAGAACCGGATCGTAGCGCTGGCTGTTCCACCCGCGGTGATTCGCAACCTCGATGCTTCCAAAGAAGCGATCTACTACTCGACATCGCCGATCGCGGGGCTGTCAGGACCCCTTCCGGGAGAAAGCCCGGCGATCCACGCTTACGATTTGAAGGAACGAAAAGACAAAGTGCTGTTGGAAGGCGCGGATCGTTTCGCACTTTCCACCGACGGCTCGAAGCTGTTATACCGCGCCGAGGGCGACGGGCCGGTTGGGATCATAGACGCCAAACCTCCCGACGCGCCCCACAAGGTCGGAGACGGGGCGCTGAAACTGGATGGCATGCGGGCTGAGGTCGATCCTCCGCAGGAGTGGAAGCAAATTTTCAACGAGGTCTGGCGGCAGGAACGCGATTATTTTTTTGAGGCCTCCATGAATGGAGTGGATTGGCAGAAGACCAAAGATCAATATGCCCAATTGCTTCCCTACGTGGCTGACCGCTATTCGCTGACTTACATCCTGGGTGAGATGATCGGGGAGCTATCAAATTCGCATACTTATGTTGGCGGCGGCGATTTCCCGGATCTGCACCCGGTGAACGTCGGAATGTTGGGGGCGGACTTTGAGGCTGATCCGGCCAGCGGCATGTACCGAATCAAGAAAATCTTTTCCGGTGAGAACTGGGATGCGCGTGCCCGCTCGCCGCTGACCGAGCCGGGCGTCAATATCAAAGAAGGCGATTACCTGGTCGCGATCAACGGGCGTGCGCTGCGCGCTCCGGAAACTCCCGACGAATTCCTGGTGAACATGGCCAATGAAGTGGTCACGCTCACCGTCAACTCGAAAGCTGCGGCGGACGGCGCCCGCAAAGTGGTGGTGAAGCCGATTGGCGACGAATACAATTTGCGCGAGCTGAACATGATCGAGACCAACCGCAAGAAGGTGGACGCGGCCAGCGGCGGCCGCATCGGCTACGTCTACCTGCCCAACATGGGCGATGAAGGGCTCAACCAGTTCGTCAAACAATACTTCCCGCAGATTCGCAAGGAGGGAATCATCTTCGACGTCCGCTATAACGGCGGCGGCTTCGTGGACCAGCTCATCTTTGCGCGCTTGCGGCGCGTGCTGGCCGCCATGGGTTCAGCTCGCAACTTTGAGTCGGGTACGACCCCGGGCAACGTTTTCTACGGTTACATGGCCTGCGTGACCAATCACTATGCCGCGTCCGATGGAGACATCTTCAGCTACATGTTCAAGCGGTACAAACTGGGGCCTCTCATCGGCGAGCGGACCTGGGGCGGAGTGCGCGGCATTCGCGGAAATATTCCCCTGATGGACGGCGGCTACATCACGCGCCCGGAATTTTCTCTGTATGGTCTCGACAGCAAGTGGGTGATCGAGAACCGCGGTGTCGAACCCGATGTCGTGGTCGATAATCCTCCAGACCTCGTTCTGAAGGGACAAGATCCACAACTGGAAAAAGCGGTCGAGATGCTGATGGAGCAGATCAAGGCCAATCCAAAGAAACTGCCGGCGCGGCCTCCGGATTTGCCGACGTATCCGGATGGTCCGGGGCTGTAGAGAAACGATGCTCGTGTGGGGATCGACGCGATGAACTTTTCCGGGAAAGTAGCGCTGGTCACGGGCGCGGGCAGCCCGCAGGGGATAGGCTTCGCAACTGCTCGTTTGCTCGCGCAACAAGGGTCGAAGATCGCAATCACCTCCACGACGGAAAGAATCGAGGAGCGCGCCCGCGAACTCGCCGCAGAAGGGGCTGACGTCTTCGCTTTCCCCGCCGATCTGCTGGATCACGCGCGCACGCACGTGCTGGTTGATGAAGTCCTCGCCCGCTATGGCCGCCTCGACATCCTCATCAACAATGCCGGCATGACTCAGGTCGGCAGCCCTGCTGAGACCACCTCGCTACCTCTGGCTGAGCTTTCCGAAAAGGAGTGGGATTACGGCATCGCCATCAATCTCAAAACCGCTTTCAACGTCACTAAAGCGGTTCTGCCCTTCATGTTGAAATCAAACTACGGGCGCATCGTGAACGTTTCTTCTACCACCGGCCCGGTCGTGAGCAATCCTCGCGAAACCGCCTACAGTGCAGCCAAAGCCGGCATGGTCGGGCTTACTCGCAGTCTTGCCCTCGAACTTGCACGCCGGGGAATCACAGTGAACGCTGTCGCTCCGGGCTGGATCGAAACTGCGTCCTCCAGCGTGCACGAAATCATCGCGGGTAGAAATACTCCCGTGGGCCGCCCCGGCCGCCCCGACGAGGTCGCCGCTGCTATCGCGTTTCTCGCCTCCGAATCCGCCTCTTACATCACCGGCCAACTGATCGTCATTGACGGCGGCAATGCCTTGCAGGAGTACAAAGGGCCACCCGATCAGTACTACTGAACGTGAGCCAACCGGGTGGACCTTGCGAGGGAAATAAGTGTCAAAGGATGTCCGCGAACATCGTCCTGTAGTGTCGGTACCAGTTGCTTTGAAAACGCTCTTCCGGATCGTACCTCTTCTTCAGCCGGAGGAATTCTGCGAATTGCGGATAGCAGCTTTCAACCTGCTTTCGACTGGCATAGCGATGGTAGGTTAGATAGTACGAGCCTCCGCGGCGCGCCGCCATGTCGATGAGCCTCCGAAAGGCATTCTCCGAACGTTGAAGCCCTTCGGGACTGTGAACGGTATGCAGGTTAAAGATCGTGCACGCGTACGACTGCTTCGCCCAAGGCAGAAAGCTCTCATCATCGCGCTCGATAAGACGCACCGTGCCATAGATAAGCTCGACCCTGCTTTTACGAAAGTCTTCTCGCACCTCATCGAGAAATTCGTTAAGCATCGGTCTTGGAACGTCAATCTCGGTGATCATCTCAGTTGCAGGATAAGGGGCGTGGAGCCTCTGGTCGATTTCGCGATGGTAGTTGTCCGGATAGATACTCAACTGGTGTGTGTCTGACCAGTACACCTGCCCATTGGTCGAGAGATAGTAGTCTGCGTATCGGTGGAATGCCTGTTTCTCATCAGTGTGAGCGAGATACAGGAGTTGCCTCCAGTTCTCATCCGTTAGTTGCTTCTCTGTGGATGGTATTGGAGTATCCATTGGCACGGGTCGATAACAGGAGAAGACGCCTTTGTGGAGAAAATCTTCCGAATCATGCTCGATGGAGAATTGGAAATCGCCATATTGGAATCCGTCGGCAATGCGCTTCTCAAAGGCGGCCATTAGGCCGTCTACAGTTCGAATTTCTACCGCGCGCTCGATCTTCTCTCTTGGCACGAGGCGCAATTGCACGGACGTAACGATTCCAAAGAGGCCGTATCCGCCGGGGACCAACCGAAATAATTCCGGGTTCTCCTTTCGGCTACACGTGTGCGCCGTTCCTGTCGCATCTACAAGAACGAGGGATTCGACGTCGCTGATAAAAGGCTTCATCTTCAGACCGCGGCCGTGCGCATTAGCGGCAATGGTTCCGGCCATCGTCAGTCGATCAGCGCCGGTCTGTTTCTGCGCGATTCCCCAACTCTGGCGATCCCCATTTTGCAAGGTGAGATAACTATCAATCAGTTCTGGCCACTCGATCCCCGCTTCAACCTCGATAATTCCGCGCTTGCGATCCAGATTGAGTACTTGGCTCAGCTTCCTGATATCCACCAACAAGGTGTCGGTACCGAACTGCTGCCCTCCCATCGCATGTCGCCCACCGGCAACTGAAATTATTTTCCGATCTTTGCGAGCCGAACGAACTATGCTCTGCACATCTTCCAGAGATCGTGGCTGCAAAATTCCCAACACCCGAGTGGAATTGAGTTGGGAATGAATGTCGTTGACCAGGATCGATTCAGGTTCTGGCGCCAGCCTTCCAGGAGCACTCGAGGCGACGGCAAGAGCAACTGAGCCGGCCATGAACTCGCGTCTGGAAATCATCGTAATTCGCTGGAGGGTGGACACCAACCGCCTACTCTAGAACAGGAATGGCACGAGACGCCACGTCCTTTTCAGCTATTGCTTGTAGGTCTCGCCGAGAGCCGACGCGAGTGCAGTTTCCTCGACCGGTATGCGATAGGCATAGGCGAACCCGAGGCACAAAAGACTGGCGGCGAGGCCCGCCCAATTCCCGAGTGCCAAACCGAATCCAAGCAGACTCAGGAGGGCTCCGCTGTAGGAAGGGTGACGGATATAGCGGTACGGTCCCACCTCAACCAAAACCTGGCCGCTGTGAATCGCGACATCGAACGTAAAGTATTTCCCTAAAACCGACACAGAATACCAGCGCAGGGCGACCCCGAGCAGCATTAAGCAAATTCCGGCAATGAAGAGCAAGGTTCGTTGCCACGAGATGGCAGCCTGCGGCAGGAACAGGGAGAGTGAAAAGTCCAGCGCGATTCCGATCCACCAAAGGGCTACGATGAGGCTCAGGGAGCCTTGATCGCGAGCGCTTGAGGAGTCGACCGACCGCTTCGCTTTCCAGGCAAACACTTCCGGCAGTGTCCAGATCACAAACGCGACCCAAAAGATGAGAGTGAAGACCGGTCCCGCAGCGAACGGCAAAGGACGCAATTGCATTTCCTAGTCTATATCCTGGTGTGTCACTGCCCGGACTTTCCGCTTGCCAACCGGACGGTCGGTCGGATACTATCGAGTCGAATCTTTGGTGCAACCGTGACCAATGGACGGAGGCTCCGACGAATTAGTTTTAGAATTCCTGGGGTGCGGGTATGTCCGTCCGGTTCGGTGCGGGGGAAAGAGTGAGCTGAGAAATTAGAATCGAAAGTGCTCCCGAATCCCACCCGCCAGAAACACTGGCAAGGTGGGTTTTGTTTTATCGAGCGAGGAGTTTTTCGAGGTTCAGCACCTAATGGGGCGTCTGATTTCGACCAAGTTACGGTATCGCTAAAGCGATACCCTGATACGAAACGCTTGTTTTTAGCCTGTAGAGACGAAGCCAGTTTCTCGGCAGCCTGTAAAGGTATGGGAGGATCGTGTGGTGGCGGGGCTTTGCCCCGCTGCACGGGGCAGAGCCCCGTTACCGCACGTGAGTGCCTCTGATACGAATCGCATTTGCGTCACGGACTGGCAGGGGGATGTTATGACGGATCAGAAAACCACGGTTCAGAAAAACAGCGGTCAGAAAAACACCGATCAGAAAATTGCGGATCAAAAGACTACGCCGACTATGAACAAGAACAAGACGACAATGACCGGGGCCGGCATTCTTTGGGAGTGTCTGGAACGTGAAGGCGTGAAGGACGTGTTCGGCTATCCTGGCGGCGCCATTCTGCCCGCCTATGATGCGCTGAAGCATAGCAAGATCCATCACATCCTGGTGCGCCACGAACAGGGCGCAACCCATATGGCCGACGGCTACGCGCGCGCCAGTGGAGAAGTCGGAGTTGCGGTCGCAACCTCGGGGCCGGGAGCCACCAACATGGTCACGGGAATCGCCACCGCCATGCTCGATTCCTCGCCGATCGTCTGCATCACCGGACAGGTTGGGAGCAAGCTGATCGGGTCGGACGCGTTTCAGGAAACCGACATCACCGGCGTGACCCTTCCGATCACCAAGCACAACTATTTGGTTACGCACGCGAGCGAAGTGGCGCGCACGGTACGGGAAGCCTTCTACGTGGCGCGGTCGGGGCGGCCTGGGCCGGTGCTGATCGATATCACCAAAGACGCGCAGCAGAGCACGTGCGAGTTTGACTGGGAAGCGGCCAAGCCGCAGTTGCCGGGGTACCGTCCCGACCTTTCGCCAGAGCTGCGCGAATATGAACAGGCGCTGGAGTTGATCCACAATTCGAAGCGGCCCGTGATTCTTGCCGGGCACGGCATCATCATTTCTGGAGCCATGCGCGAGGTGCGTGATTTTGCCGAGCGTACCGGCATTCCGGTCGCGCTTACACTCCTCGGTCTCGGCGCGTTCCCGGCGTCGCACCCGCTCAATCTCGGCATGATGGGCATGCACGGCGAAGCCTGGGTGAACCATATGATCCAGGAAGCCGACCTGCTGCTGGCCTTCGGCATGCGCTTCGACGACCGGGTTACCGGCAACCTGAAAACTTACGCGCCCAATGCCAAAAAGATCCACATCGAGATCGATCCGGCGGAGATCAACAAGAACGTCAAGGTCGATGTACCGCTGGTCGGCGACTTGCGGGAAGTGTTGCTGGAATTATTGCCCCACGTCGAATCCATCGACCGCAGCGAGTGGCTGGATACCATCGACAAGCTGAAGGGCGATTCCGCGGTGCGCGATATCCAGAACCTGCCCGACAGCGGCCATCTCTATGCCGCGCATGTGATCAACGATTTGTGGCGGCAGACGCGCGACGGCAACACGATCGTCGTAACCGACGTTGGGCAGCACCAGATGTGGGAGGCGCAATACTACAAGCATGAGCATCCGCGCTCGCTGATTACTTCCGGCGGATTGGGAACGATGGGTTTCGCGCTGCCCGCAGCGATCGGCGCGAAAGTCGCTTGCCCCGACTCCGAGGTTTGGGTGATTGTCGGCGATGGCGGATTCCAGATGACCATGTGCGAGCTGGCGACGATTGTGCAGGAAAATCTGAAGATCCATATCGCCATTATCAATAACGGCTATCTCGGCATGGTGCGGCAGTGGCAGGAATTTTTCTACGACCGCAACTACGCGGCGACGCCCTTGCTCAATCCGGATTTCGCGAGGTTAGCGGACGCCTACGGTATCCGGAACGCGACTGTCTCGGAGCGGTCGCAAGTCGTGCCTACGGTCGAATCGGCGCGCCAGCACGATGGGCCGATGCTGATCAATTTCAAGGTGGAACAGGAAGATACTGTCTATCCGATGGTGGCGGCCGGCTCGGCGCTGAACGATATGATTCGGCGGCCCAGCCCGATTGTCGAGACGGCGGATGACGAATAGATACATTTAGTCATTGAATCTTAGTCATTGAGACATTGAAAACCAATGATTCAATGTCTCAATGATTCCATGACTCAATGATTTAATGTCTCAATAAAACTATGCTGAATACATTCATGGTGTACGTCGAAAATAAGCCGGGTGTGCTCACCCGCGTGGCATCGCTGTTTCGCCGCCGTGCCTTCAACATCGATTCGCTGACGGTTGGGCGGACGGAGAAGCCGGAGGTGTCGCGCATGACCATCACCGTCGACGCCGACCGCGACCAGGCCCGCCGCATCGAAGCCAATCTATACAAACTGGTGAACGTGCTGCTGGTCGAGAACATCACCAATCAACCGGCCATCATTCGAGACCTGGCCATGATCCGGGTGGCGGCCACGCACGATGCGCGCTCTCACGTGCTAGAACTTGCCGCCGTGTTTCGCGCGCGGGTAATCGATGTTTCTCCCGAATCGTTGACCATCGAAATCACCGGCGCGGAAGACAAGATCGACGGACTGCTCGAAGTGCTGCGTCCGTATGGTGTGTTGGAGATGGTGCGCACCGGCATCGTCGCCATGCGACGTGGCAGCAAGTCTAACGACGCCGCCTCTGCGACGGAAAATACGGCGCAAGGCTCCGCAGATTCAAGCTCCGCGAACGACGATGTCTCCTACTCCGTGTAAGGCGTATGATTCGTCAGACCTAGTCAATATTTGAACGATAATTCGCTCGAAACCGCACGCGCCGGCATTTACGGCGAGTATGCCCGGCGCGATACCCGCGGCACCTTGCGCAGGAAATACTTCAAAGATATTGGTGACAAGAAACTCCAGGCCAACGATTTGCTCAAAGCGCGCATTCGCTTTGACCGCGTCCACCTCAGTGACGACAGCAGGATGTTGTTCCAGAAAGGGCTCGACATCATTTTCTGCTGCAATGTGTTGATCTACTTCGACCTGGCTTAGAAGCGCCGTGTCGTGCAGCATTGTTTGTTGCCCGGGGGCTACCTTTTCCTGGGACAGACAGAATCTCTGTTCCAGGTGGACGATTCATTCCGGCTGGTCCATTTCCCAGGCACGACGGCGTACTGGAGACCGACGGCCGCGCAGGCCGGTGGAGCCCAAAAATGAGCTTGAGAAAGCTTCATTTGTGCGGTGAATTGTTGAGCGCAAAGAAAAACGCCCTGAGCGGTTAAAGCTCAGGACGCCTTCGGCAGCCCTCCCCCAGAACTGCCAAACTACCTGCTCATCCTATGTCCGTTTGGCCGTGCTGTAAATGTCACTTTCGTAACGTAGGGCTTACAAATGAGTACCATGGATCATGCGCGGAAGTAACCCCTTCGCGGAGTCCCTAAGTGCTATTTGTCTGAAAGCAAGAGGGAAAACCCATCAAAAGAGTATTCCCGGTGGCCCTCAGTTACTTCACTTTTGGCCTTGCCGCGTTGCATTTGCTGGACAGCATCGGCGAGGCGCTTCAGATAGTAAGGCGCTGCAACCGGCACGTTATGCGCGGGCAGAAGCAACTTAATTTGAGGTTCAAGCGCAGCCAGCCGTGCGACGGATCGCACGTAGGCGGCAAAGTCGGTCTCCGGAACGAAGAGGTAAATCGGTCCGGGGTAAAAGGTGTCTCCGGTAAAAAGCAATCCGTTCTTACGATCGAAAAGGACCACGGAGTCCGGCGTGTGTCCCGGTGCAAAGATCACTTCCAGTTCGCGTCCGCCAAGGCTGACCCGCTCCCCGTCCTGCAAAGTGTGTGTGCTCTTCCATGGACGGATCGAATACGATTTTGAGCTCGTGCCTGGCGGCAGCGCTCCGCACAGACGCTCGGGGGCAAGCGCATCGCGCGAATAAGCGTTGCTTTCGCCACTCATGTTCTGGCGCGTGTAGGGCAGATCGCGATTCCATATCTCCCGAAACTCGGCGTTGCCGCCAACGTGATCGAAGTGGGTATGCGAGTTGATCACCGTTACCGGCAGGGACGTGAGTCTGGCGACGGTCGCGCTGATCTTTCCTACTCCCAGACCTGTATCGAAAAGCAAGGCGCGCTTTTCACCAAGGATCAAATAGGAGATGACTTCTTCAAACTGCTTCGGTTCGTAGATGGCGAACACGCCCGGCCGGATGCGGTAGATTTCGAACCACGGTTCATCGCGCAGAACACGTTCTAACTTGCCATACACCGGCCTGGGCAGCTGCCGGCACCACTCTGGGCGAAGCGGCTCAGCGGGTTGCTCCGCAAAACCTGCGACCGGGAGACACGCCGCAAGGCCCAACGCCAGAAGCGAGCGGATCACTTCTTAGCCCAGGTTTTTCCGCCGTCGGCGCTGCTCCAGATTTCGTTGTTACTGGTGGAAAGTAGAATCTCTCCCGGACGGCGTGTGTCGTAGCGCAAATCGCGGCGCAACTCTTCGTTCCGCACTTCATTGTTCCGCACTTCAATGTGAGTTATGTCGGAACTAAGTTGCCGGGCTTTGACGGAAGGCTGCACCTGCGCCCAAGTTACTCCGCTGTTGGCGGAGTGGAAGAGTGTGCCCGCCTGACCGCCCGCCCATACATCCTCATCGCGACTGGCGTAGCACAGCAATGGATGGTGCGCGTGCAAAGCGTCTTGCCAGCTCTGGCCGCTGTCCACGGACCGTTGTAGGACGCCCCCGGTAATCGCCCAGGTGACATTGTGCGCCTGAGTCGGGCTCGCAGGGGATGCCAGTTTCGCGGTAGACATCACATTCCTGGCCAGCGACTTGGCTGCTCCGGGAACAGCGGCTGCCTGGGCCTTCTGCTCCTCACTGCCTTCCATCTCTTGCAGCGCCGGCTTAGCCTTTTCAATCGCGGGGGCGTCGTTCCGAGGTGTCTCGTTCCGCGCCACGAGGGCGTTTTCGGCGGAAGGTTCTCTCGATACCGCGGCGGTTGCTCCAGAGACCTCGACAGTTTCGGTCGCAGCTTGACTGCTTCGTGCATCGTAATCGAATGCCCGAGCTCTATCCGCTGGCGCCGAGAGCTTGTCTGCCTGGCCTGAGTCCTTTTTGTTGTCGGCAAGCAATCTGCCGGACTCTGCTTGAGGCGATGACATCACAACCTGTCCAGCCTTGAGTTTCTTGGATAGCTGCAATTCCGACTTCGGTTGTGCTTCGTCAGTCTTGGCAAAAAATGCCGATTGGTCGCTCGGCGACGTTGCGATCGGCGACGAGGGAACTGACGATGACGGGACTGACGACGACGCGATCTTTGGGCTGGAGGCTGGCGGTGCAGCAGTCGCGACCTGCTGGTTTACGGAAGGCGGCGTCGCCTGATTTAGTTTTCCTGGATGCACCAGAAGAACCGCGGCGGCCACCACAGCGCCCGCTGCCAGGGCGGCCCAGCGCAGAGTTGGCCAGGCAAGGCTTAGCTTGCGTGGCGCGCGCGACCCCGCCTGCGAGACTGTTGTCCGGACACCGTTCTCGTCCGCAGTCTGAGGCGGCGTAATGTCCGCAGCCGGAAGCGCCAGGGCAACCACGTCGCGACAATCTTCGCAGAGCGCGAGGTGCTGGAGTACGCCCTCGCGCTCGGGCGCCGAAAGCGCCTGCTCGGCAAAAGCCGTCAGCCGATCTGCATCTGGGTGTGCTTGCTCGGGCAAAGCGGCCCGCAGCCGGTCATACACGATTTTGGGTACTTCAGTCATGTTTCCTTGAGTCACTTCCGTCAGTCGTCGCTTCTGTCAATCGGTGCTCCCGTCACCCGCGTCCTCTGCGGGGACCTTTCTCCCAGGGAACGGTTTCCCCCCGGAATCTTGCGTCAAACGGGAGCGCAAATTCAACTGTAGGTCCCGCACGTCGGTTGCCAGAGCTTCTGTGGCCTGGGCATGGCTCATCCCCTGCATTCGCAGCCCCGCCAGAATGCGCTTCCGGAGCCCCGTTGCGAGCCGTTCGAGGCGTCGGCTGACGCTTGATTCATGCAGCCCCAGGGTGCGCGCGATTTCGGCCAGCGTCCGCCCATCCAAATAATAAGACGCCAGCGTAAACCGGTCCTCGGACGAAAGTTCCGCCAGTGCATCATCGGTCGCCGCTTCCAGTCGTTGGTCGGACGCGCCATCGGAAGCATAAGCTGGTTCAGGGACCGCCGCTGCAAACTGCACCCCCTCTTCCGTCTGCTCTTCCAGACTAATCGTGCGTTTCTGCTTGCGATAGCGATTGATGAACTCCTGCGCCATCACCGTGCGCAGCCAGCCTTCGAGCGAACCGCGGCCAGTGTAGAACACGAGCTTGGATCTGCGTACTCCATCGCGCGCGTTCACGCCGTACAGATCGGCAAACAGCGAATCAGCCAACTCCGCGGCATGTGCGCCATCGCGCGTAATGTGCAGCGCCATGCTGTGCAGCTTCTGGCGGTAGCGGTTGATGAAGTCCTGCCAGGCCCGCTCGTTTCCCGCGGCACAGGCGCGCGCCAGCGCGAGTTCCCCCAGACGCAGCGCGGCGCAGAAGGCGGCTTTCTGTTCGGCTGAAACGTGGGAGGAAGTTGCGGCCGCATTTTGCGCTGAATTCTGAGCCGAACTTTGCGCCGAACTTTGAAGAAGATACTTGCGCAGAATTTCGTCGAGGATCGCCGCGAACTGCTCGGCGCTCACGTCGTAAGCCGCAGCCCCGCTGCGCTCGTAAAGCGCGGCAGCAATGTCAATGTCTGCTCCTTGGCCGGATTGGGCGGGCTTAGGCATTTCCTAGCGGGGCATATCCAAGATGATGCTAGCAATTTTTTAGACGCAAGGAAGAAGAAATCGTACGTTCTTCGATCAGCGAGCAGAGAAAGACACTCCTGGAAGACTCGCGGATGAGTTCCCCGGCACGCTCTATCTTTGAAGGGGAAGGGCGTGCCGGGGGCGGCGGACGCGGCGGCACACGCTGAAGATCGCATAAAGATCGCGCGTACGCGGGAGCATCAGTGTCTGCACTGGTGTCTTTACTGCTGGGAGGCGCAATTATGCGGCTGGCGATGGTGGTTGCTGGGATGGCTCTGTTGGTCGTGGCGGCTGTTGTGGTTCCGTGCCTGCTGCAAGCGGGCGAAGTGGCACCAGCGTCTGGTTATTTGCTGCTTAGCCCGATTCGCAGCGGCAACCTGACCGTTTTTCCAGTGGTAGCCAGTAAGTCGTATGACACAGTAGAGTTTCTCACCCTGGATGAAGGCCTGCGCAACGGCGATGTTGTCGTGACCGAAGCAGGCCAGGCACGGGGCCTCATCCGCCACCGGCCGCGCGACCCGGCCATCCTGCATCCCATACGCGACGCGGAGGTGAATCGGCTGGTGCTGGTTAATAACTCGAAGCGGCCGTTGTTACTTCTCGCGGGCGAGATCGTTACTGGCGGCAAGCAGGACCGCGTGATCGGCAAAGACCGCATCGTACCCCCCGAGAGCGATCCGGTCGACCTGAGTGTCTTTTGCGTCGAGCCTGGACGTTGGGTGGCGGCGAACGGTAAGTCTGATTTCGGTTATTCGGCGGGCGGTGCTGCCGGTCTTCTCGCTGCTCCCGTCGTCCGCAGCAAGGCCATGGGTGCTAAAGATCAGCAGCAAGTGTGGGACAGCGTCCGCAGGTCACAGAGTGCCATGGCGGAGAGCGTAGAGGTTACCGGCGCCGCTCCCGCAGTGAATTCCACTACGTCATATGCGCGCGTCATGGACAATAAGGAGGTGCAAAAGCAGGTTGATGCCGTTGCCGAGCCGGTGCGGCGCAACTACGAAAGCGTTATCCATCAACTACGCGATAAGAATGCGGTGGGCGTCGTGGTCGCCGTGAACGGAGAAATTGTCTGTGCCGATATTTTTGCGAGCACACAGTTACTGCAAAAGTATTGGCCGAAACTTGCCCGCTCCTACGCCACCGAGGCCGTGGTCACGCGCGCCAAGGGCGGAGAGGCCAGCAGCAAAGACGCGCAGAAGTTTCTCAACGAGTTGCAGGGCCGCCACGAAACGGCCGAAACCGAGCCCGGCATCTATCGCCAGTCGGAAATCACCGGGGACGGCTTCAAGGTGTTCGAGTTGACGTCGCTGCTGCCGAAGACGGGCTTCTCCGTGCACGTGGCCAAGATGGCGGACTAAGAATTGCTCGTGTGGGGATGGACATCCCCCTGGCCGGGCGAGGACGCCCGGCGCTCCATCGTGCGCGCTAATCCCTTGAGCACGACGTCATTCGTGTCATCTGCCAGATTGAGCGCGGGCAACTCGTCGCGCGTGAACCAGCGAACATCCGCGGCATCGCTGCCCGTTTTGAGATCGCCGCCAACCGGACGGCACAAAAAATCAATCAGCACATAGTGATACCGCACCCGTCCCTCGTCGCCCCGGATCACACACTCATACACGCCCAGCATCTCACCCGTCTCGACCACCAACCCTGTCTCTTCGCGAGCTTCACGGATCACCGCTTCGCGCAGAGTTTCTCCGCATTCGAGGACGCCGCCCGGCAACGACCACTCGCCAAGTAGAGGCGACTGTCCGCGGCGGATCAGCAGGACGCGGTTCTCATCGCGATGATGATCGAGATGACGATCGACGATCACTGCGCCGACGCCCACCAGTGGGGACTCCGGGTATTCGCGTTTCATGGGCTCGTCATTTCGCGCTCACTTGATACTGCTCGATTTTGCCGTCGGGCATAATCCGCTCCCAAACCTCAACCGTCTTTTGCGGAAAGTGCACTTCAAACAAGCGGAACGTCATTCCTCCGCGATCCTGCTTGTAGGTCTGTGTAAACTCCGTCGGCGATCCCAGCGGCCCCAGGCTGCTGGCGAAATCCTTGAGAGCCTGTTCGCTGAAGTAACTATTGCAGTTGTCCGTGAACAAGGCGCGATTGATCTTCCCTTGCTGCAACGCCGCAAAGATTTCGCGGGACTGATCCTCCTGCTTGCCGGCATCGGCTTCACGGAAAAGCAAAGCGGCGATCTTGCGGGCTATGTCGCCTGAGGCATCGACCGAATCCTCATTGACGAGGACGATCACAGCGATGCGTGCGTCCGGAAAAACCAAATTGTGCGCGGTAAAGCCGGAGACTTCGCCGCCATGCTCGATGGCGCGCTGCCCGAATTCCTGTCGCACGTCAACGCCCAGGCCATAGCGCGTTCCCAAACCGTTCTTGAGCACGACTTCCTTTTCCATCTCCGCATACGAGGTCGGCCGGAGCATGGTCTGATTGATCATGCTGATATCCCATTTCGCCAGATCTTCGGCGGGCATGGCCAGTTCACCCGCGGCAAACAGCCAGCCCTGTCCTTCTTTTGGCGCCAGTCGCGGCACCCCGAGCGCATAGCGCAGGTAGCCGGTCGCGTCGGTTTCGGTGAGCCGATTCTGGTCGATGTTCATGACGCTCTTCATTCCCAGCGGCGTGAAGATGTGCTCGCTCAGAAATTGCAGCAGAGGTTCGCCGCTGGCCTTCTCTACGATCAGTCCCGCAATCACAAAATTGGTGTTGCTGTATTGCCAGTCGGTTCCCGGATCAAAATCAAGCGGCTTGCGCGCCCACCGGTCGAGAATTTTGTCGGCGGTGATGGCCTGCAGCATGAACGGCGGAACATAGTCCTGCGGCCAGTAGTCCTGGTAGCCCGATGTATGCGAGAGCAATTCACGAATCGTAACCTCGTTGCCGCGGGTCAGGTTGGGAACGAATCGCGACACGGAATCGTCGAGCGAAAGCTTCCCCTGTTCCGCGAGCAGCAGCACCGCAGCCGCCGTAAACTGCTTGCTGATGGAACCGATGCTGTAGCGCATCGAAGGCAACGCGGGCGTGTGCGGCTCGATGCGGCCTTCGCCATAGGCCTGGAGATAGGTGATCGCTCCAGCTTGCACGGCGGCGATCGAGGCGCTCGGAACGCCGGTGTCGGTCAGCGCCTGCTTTGTGATCGCATCAATCTTCTGCCGCAGCGCGGCGGAGATTGGCGCCGCGGTTTGCGCTGGCAGAAGCGAAGTGGCGAGCAGAATAAAAAGACAGGCAGCGCCCAGATTTCCTGGTCGCAGTGGGCGATTCATAGCATCTCTCCTGGGGACCCGGAACAGTATACGGCCTTGGGTTGGCATTCTCGGGGCGAGGGCGCGCACACGAGTTGCCTTGGCCACAGGCAGCTGCCGAGCTGTGCTCGGCTTGGATGGGCGAGGGCGCCCGTCCCCACACGAGCGGGCTACAATAACCACCATGGCGCTCGAAGAATATAAACGCAAACGGCGGTTCGAGGAAACGCCCGAGCCTCCACCTAAGATCGAAAAACAATCGCGTCACCGCTTCGTCGTACAGCGCCACGCCGCGACGCGACTGCACTACGACTTTCGGCTGGAGATGGAAGGCGTGCTCAAGTCGTGGGCAGTCCCGAAAGGCCCGTCGCTCGATCCTGCCGATAAGCGTCTGGCCATGCAGGTCGAGGATCATCCTGTTTCGTACTACGATTTTGAAGGCACCATCCCCGAAGGCAATTACGGTGGTGGCACGGTGATGGTTTGGGACGCAGGCACATGGGAGCCGTTGTCGCCGGTGCCCATCAATGGCGAGTATGTTCCGGGCACGGACAAAGAAGCGGCCGCGATGCTGGCGAAAGGCGACCTGAAGTTTCGCCTGAAAGGGAAGCGGCTTAAGGGCGATTTCGCGCTGGTGCACATAAAGGCTCGCCGAGCCGGGAGCAAGGGAAACGAATGGCTGCTGATCAAGAAGAAAGACGATCACGTCGTCGCGGGATTCAACATTGATAGGTATGACACCTCCATCCTCACCGGCCGCACTATCGCGCAGATCGCCGGGGACGAAAGCTCCGCCGAATGGAAGAGCAGTCAGCCGGCATCGCGGGGGAAGGTGAAGGCCGCGTGGCTGGCGGACGCAATCGCGCGAGCGGATCTGAAAAAAAAGAAAGCGGTAGCCGCCGAGAGCGCAGAGGGCGCGGAGGAAAATAAAAAAAAAGGCCCTAGACAGGCGGCGCGAAGTGTCGTCCAGGCCAAGGACACGGCTGCTGCGTCCGAGGTTGCCGCGTCGAAGCAGAAAGCTCCAAAATCCAAGAACAAGAAGTCCTCTGCGAACTTTGTGACCTCTGCGGTTAAAGCTCTTCCCGGCGCGGTGCAGAAGCCCATGCCCACGGTCATCCACCCCATGCTCGCGACTCCGACCGACAAGGCTTTCGACAATCCTGACTGGCTTTTCGAAATTAAATGGGACGGCTACCGTGCCGTCGCCTTCATCGAAGACGGACGCGTGCGTCTGATGTCGCGCACCCAGAATGACCTGACTGCGCAGTTTTCGGAGCTCGGCAGCCTGCCGCGATTCGTGAAAGCCGAGCGCGCCATTCTTGACGGAGAGATCGCCGCGCTCGATGAAGAGGGCCGCCCATCGTTCAGTTTGATGCAGCAGAGGACCGGATTTCGAACCGGGAGACGCCGTATGCCACGGCGCGAAGGTGTGCCGGTCATTTACTATGCGTTCGATCTGCTCTACCTCGATGGCTTCGATCTGCGCCGCGTCGCGCTCGAGCAACGCAAGCAGTTGCTGCAAGAGAGGGTTGTTGCAGGCGGGGTTGTGCAATTTTCCGATCACTATGCCGAGAAAGGGCTTGATCTTTTCGACGCGGCGAAGCAGCGCGGACTGGAAGGCATCCTCGCCAAAAAGCGCAAAAGCATTTACGAAGAGCAGCGCTCGCGCGATTGGCTGAAAATCAAAATCACGCAGCGTCAGGAGTGCGTCATCGGAGGCTATACCGATCCGGAGGGCAGCCGCGAATATTTCGGCGCGCTGGTTCTCGGCTTGTACGGCCAGAAGGGCCGACTCATTCACGTCGGACAGGTTGGCACTGGCTTTGATCACAAGACGCTCAAAGAAATGTTTGCTCGCTTACAGCCGCTCAAGACGAAACAGAATCCGTTTTACGGCGAGATTGGCGGATTGCGAAAAGTTCAGTTTGTGCGTCCGGAGCTTGTTGCGGAGATTAAGTTTGCCGAGTGGACTCACGAGAGCGCGGACGGCGGGATGAAGCTGCGTGCGCCTGTGTTCATGGGGCTAAGAGACGATAAGTCGGCGGAAGAGTGTCGTCTGGAAGAAGCGGTCGCGAGCTAGGTGTGCGTCGCGTAAAAATCGCGGCATTGAGTTTGTCATAGTGCGAAGAGAACGCGTAGGGACAGCCGCCCCGGCTGTCCGGCGGGGCGAAGCCGCGCCACGCTCTTCGATGCAAGAATGGATAAAACGAAAAACCCAAGCGAGCTGCGCTCGCTTCGACAGCCGGGGGCGGCTGTCTCTACGCAAAGACTAGGTGCATGCTGATTTTAGAACGCGCTGCCCCCTCCGCCACCGAAGCCGCCTCCGGAGAAGCCTCCGCCTGAGAAACCGCCTCCTCCGCTGAAGCCGGATCCGCTGGAACTGGCTCTGGGGGCGGAGACGAAGACCTGATGCATGTCCGACGCCATGCTGTGCATGGAACTGGAAAAGAAGAGTGGACTGAAGCCGGCATAGCCGTTCGGCGAAACGTACCAGTTGGGCGGATCTTTTACTATTCCGTCGAATGCTTGTGCCCAGTGGTGCTCGACGCCCAGCGCCATGGCGTAGGGGAGAAATTTCTCGAACGTGTCGGGCGGCATGCGCTTGATGCGGTCGGCATCGACGCGATTCATGAACTCCTGAAATCCGAGGATAGCGATTCGCGTGCGCGCACCGGCCACGGTCTTCGCCGTCATCTGGCGCGCGAAGAGCCACCAGATCAGGACGGAAACTAAAACGCTCCCGATCAGAAGCGGAATGGAATAGAACAGGTTTATCCAACCCATGACTTGCACGGCGACCACGAGGATCGCGATGGCGACGCCGGCGACGATGCTATAGCCATTGGCCGATTCCGGATCGAGCGTGTAGATCCCCTTGTTCTTGAGCGCGAGCATGATGTCCTGGCGCACCACGGGAATCACGGTGTAGAAGCGATTCTTCAGGCTGGACAAGCGGGTTTCAGCGCCGTCCACAAAAATGTTTTCCAGCATCACGCGTTCGTGCGCCGTGAGGTCGGGGCCCCACTGCTCGCGCGGCTTCAACAGGTGGAATAAATAATCCTTGTGGTGAAATACGAGAAAAGTGTCGACTTTTTCTTCGATCTTGATGTAGCCGCGCACGGCGAGATCGACGATGGTGCTGGTGATATCGCGGGGATGGATGGTGTCGTCGATCAAAGTGCCAGCTTCGGCGGGACAAATGCCTTTGGGCGGCTCGTACTGCGGGGCCACGGAGACGCCGGGATCGGGATCGCGTCCCACGGAATACCAGAGGGCAAACATCACGGCCAGGGTCAGCAGCGGCAGAAACACGATGGGATTGCTGCCGAGAAACCATCCCAACTTCGTGACCGCGGACGGAGGTTTGAGCACTCCCTGCGGGACATAAATGTCGATGGTAACGCCGCCGCGCATGGGAAGCGGGTGGGTGGTTTCGAAAAGAACGTCGGCGCCTTTGACTTCGGCGGTCGCATCGCTTTGTCTTGAACCATAGGCGCCGGTGAAGGCCTGGGCGCGCAGTCCGGCGGCATTTTCGGGCAGGGTCACGAAGGCCGAGGCATGGTCGATCGGAACCGGCCAATCGTTGCCGGTCACGTTCCAGTAGAACTCGGCATAACCTTCTCCGGAACTATCGAAGAAGCGGACGCCGTTGCGAACGGAATAATCGATGTTGACGACGCGCGTCGTGTCAACTGCGCCTGGAATGTAGATTTTGAGATCGCGGGTGGCCCCGGACTTAGTTGAATCGTACTTCAGCTTGTTCCCGTTTTCGTCGGTGACGCTCATGACATTGAGAAAGAGCGTGTAGTTGGTTCCGTGCGGTCCGGGATATTCGACGGGAATGGTGCGGTGAATGCCGTGCCACTCACCGACGAAAGCGAGAGTGATTTTTTCGCTGACCAGGGCGGTGCCATCGGCGGCGATGGAGATGGTGTCCTTGAAATCGGTGACGCGCCAGTTGCGGACTTGGGCAGAGGCGGTGGCTAGTGGTAGCGCCAGAATCAGGAGCAAGAGCAAGGGCTTTACCACAAGGAACACAGGGGAACACAGGGGAGTACCAGGAGCAGACTCGCACGGCGGTCTCGGATGGCGCGAATGCTGGTGCAGCATGCCTAGAATTTCACCGCCACTGGCTCGCGATCCGCGGCAGCGGTTTCGAAGAACTGCTTTTGTTGGAAGCCGAACATCCCGGCCAGAATGTTGGTCGGGAAAGATTGAATCTTGGTGTTGAGGTCGCGCACGACGGCGTTGTAGTAGCGGCGGGCGTTTTGGATAGCGTCCTCGATTTCGCTGAGAGAATTCTGCAGCTGCGTGAATTCCTGCGAGGCCTGGAGCTGGGGATAATTTTCGGCCACCGCGAACAGGCTTTTGAGGGCGCCGCTGAGTTGATTCTCGGCGGCGGCCTTGTCGGCCGGGCCGGTGGCCTGCATGGCCATGGAGCGGAATTTCGCGATGTCCTCAAACGTGCTTTTTTCGTGAGCCGCGTAGCCTTTCACAGTTTCGACCAGATTTGGAATCAGGTCGTGGCGGCGTTTGAGCTGAACATCGATGTCGGACCAGGCCGATTCGGAGCGCACGCGCAGTTGCACCAGACTGTTGTACATCCCAACCAGAAAGACGCCGAACAGAACTATGACTGCCAGAACAATCCAGGCCATGCAGATTCTCCTTCGTTTCCCGTAGAGACGCGGCAAGCCCGTCTCTACACGCGGATGCGGATTCAAGGGGACGTTAACACAGAAAGGGCCGTGTTTCAAAGTTTCAGATTGCAACGACTCGAAGCAACCTTGAAAATGTGAAACTCTGCAACCTTTAAACCTGGCTTACTGCCTTGGAGCGTAGTATCCGCGACGGGCGCGGACCTGGAGGTCTTTTTTCACGGCAGTGATTTCGATGGAGCGGTAGCGTCCATCGGCGTCGAAGTCGGTGGGCTTGTAAGAAACGTCGTACTGGCTGCGCAGTTCGTCTTCAATGGCGGCGAAGGAGTGCGTGATGTCTTTCATCTTGTAGGGGAAGAAGGCGCGGCCGCCGGTGGCGGAAGCGAGGTCTTCGAGAACTTTGTCACCGCGCAGAATCAGTCCGCTGTCGTCGGTGGAGATCGCATAAATGAGAACTTCGGCGCGCTGCGCCATCTCAATGGCCTGGGCGCGCGTGTATTGGCTTTGATTGTCTTCGCCGTCGCTGAGGATGACCAGGGCCTTGCGAATGGGATGCTCGGAATGTTCGCGCAGGAGTTTGTCCTTGCAGGCTGTGTAAATCGCGTCATAGAGCGCGGTGCCGCCGCCATTGCTGAGGCGCTGCACTCCGGCGGAGAGTAACGGCACTTTGTCGGTGAAATCCTGGGTGAGGTGGCTCTCTTTGTTGAACCCTACAACGAACGCGCGGTCATAGCCGGGACGGATGATGTGCTGCAGAAATCCGGTGGCCGCTTCTTTTTCAAATCCGAAGCGACCCTGCACCGAGCCGCTCACGTCGATGAGTAGGCCCATCTCGATGGGCAGGTCGGTCTCGCGACGGAAATTGAGGATGGATTGCACCGGCTTGTGGTCGTCGAAAATGGAGAAGTCGGCCTGGTTTAAATTGCGAACGAATTTGCCGTGGCGGTCGGTTGCGATGAACAGGACGTTCACTTCATCGACGCGTTTCGTGATGGTGAGGATGGGTTCGTCCGCTGCGCCGCTGGTGGCGGGAAAGGCAGCGGAGTTACTAGCGCCGACTGAAGTGGCAACGACATAGGGACTGGTTTGGGCGGATCCGGAAACGGACAAACCAAGGACCAAGACAATCGCGGATATGGACATTATGAGTGCGAATCCGCTCGGTGCCCACTCGAATTTGTTGTGCTTCGTCATTCTTTCGCCTTCGTTCACGGAACTTGTTCCCGCACCGTACGAATATCGGAACCTCCAAGTAATTCGATGCACGCTGGGGGCCGAAAAACTCAAATGCACGGTTCAATCGACTCTAGGCCGTTATTGGATGCAAGTCCAAGTTACAAAAGGAGTACGCAGACGGTGCGTCATTTAACCACAGGCTATTCAATAGGTTGGCAAAGATTTTCAGGATATTTTTTTCATAATTGGGTGGGTGTCAGTGCAAAAAGTGCTGAATGCGCGGCCTACCCTTGGACCTGTACATTGAATGGAACTGCGCTATCGGTGCTCGGCAGGCTGCAGTGATAGTCTGAAAACGATAATCTGAAAACCGCTGGGGGCCTTATCTGAGCCGGAGTCGAGATATGTACTTTGAACAGTTTTACCTGACCTGTCTGTCTCACGCCTCATACATGATCGGATCGGAGGGCGAGGCGGCGGTGGTTGATCCGCAGCGCGATGTGGACATCTATTTGAAGGTGGCGGAGGAGCAGAATCTTAAAATCCGGCACATATTCGAAACTCATCTGCATGCCGACTTTGTTTCTGGACATAAAGAACTCGCGGCGCGCACGGGCGCGCGGATCTACATCGGGGCGCAGGCCAATGCGGAATTCCCGCACGTCCCGCTGACCGACGGCTTTGAATTGAAGAACGGAGCGGTGCGGATTCGGGCGCTGGAGACGCCGGGCCATACGCCGGAGAGTGTATGCCTTGTGATTACGGATGAAAAAGAAGCAGCGCAGCCCTGCGCGGTGCTGACCGGCGACACGTTGTTCATTGGCGATGTTGGACGCCCGGATCTTTCGAAGACGCACACGTCACGGGAACTTGCGGGATTGCTGTACGACAGTCTGCACGAGAAGTTGCTGGCGCTGCCTGATGCAGTGAAGGTGTATCCCGCGCACGGTGCAGGTTCGCTCTGCGGACGCGCCATGCGGGCGGAGCGCTCGTCCACGATCGGGACGGAACGGCTTACGAATTACGCGCTGCAGATCGGGAGCCGGGAGGAATTCATCGCGCAGTTGACCGCGAACCTTCCGAGTCGCCCTGACTATTTTCTTGAAGACGCCGAGATCAATCGCTCGGGCGCGGCGACGTTGACGGAATTACCGCCGCTTCCGGCGCTTTCTCCGGCCGAAATGCGAGCGCTCTTGGAGGAGAACGCCAACGTGCTCGACGTTCGTCCGGGCGACGATTATGCGGCCGGACACGTGCCGGGGTCGATCAACATCGCGCTCTCGGGACAATTCGCGTCGTGGGCAGGAGGGATTCTGGGGATCCACTCCAAGCCAATTCTGATCGGCGAAACCGATGCGCAGATTGAGGAAGCTCGGATGCGGTTGGCTCGTGTGGGCATCGAGGAGTTGCGCGGCTACCTGGCCGGCGGTGTGGCGGCGTGGCAGAAGGCTGGCCTGCCGGTGTTGAAGACAGCGCAGATTTCTCCGCAGGAACTGAACCAGAAACTGCGCTCGGGAAGCTTGCGCGCGGCTGAGGTGCTTGACGTCCGTCGCGAAGGCGAATGGCAAGCGGGTCACATCGCGGAAGTAGAATGCCGGGCGCTCGATACGTTTCCGCACGGACTGCCTGCAATGGATGGGAGACGCTCAGTTGCGGTTCACTGCAAGAGCGGATATCGCAGCATGATTGCCTGTAGTTTGCTGGAGCGCGCCGGCCATCGCAATGTGCTCAACGTTGAGGGAGGCTTCGACGCGTGGCATGCCGCCGAGCTTCCGGAAATTGCGGAGCATCTAGCCAAGGCATAGAGCGCCGTCAGCCGTCAGCCGTCAGTAAACCCGCCCCCAATTGTTACTCCATCGTGACGGCGTGGGCTCGCGCTAGAAGCACTTCGCGTCGGACGGGAACTTGTGGCAAAGCGGACATCAAGCGGCGGGTGTAGGGGTGCTGGGGTGCGGTGAAGATCTGTTCCGTGGGGCCGCATTCGACAATCTGGCCCTCGTGGAGGATGGCGATGCGCTGGCAGATTCCGGCGACCGAAGGCAGATCGTGCGAGATGTAGAGAATCGACATGCCGATCTCGCGATTCAAGCGCGCGAACAACTCCAGGATTTCGGACTGCGTGATCACGTCGAGCGCGCTGGTCGCTTCATCAGCGATTAAGAGCGCGGGGCGGTGCATGATGGCCATGGCGATCAGTACGCGCTGAGCCTGACCGACGCTGAGTTGAGATGCGTGCTTGTGCAGAAAATCGGGATCATCCTCGTTGCTGGGCAGGCTGACGCTTTTCAAAGCGGACTGGATGGCGCGGTCGCAGTCTCCGCTTGTGGCGTTGCTGTCGCTGTGCGCGCGCCAGGCTTCCCTGAGTTGCGTGCGAATTTGGAGCGCGGGATTGAGCGAGGCTAGAGGACTCTGAAGCACGAGGCTTAGGGAACGTCCACGGAGGTTGCGCAATTCCCGTTCGCGCATGGCGAGCAGATCGGCGCCCTGGAAAAAAATGTTGCCTTCGACGATGGCGCGCTGGCGGCCGAGTAATCCAAGGATGGCCATGGCCAGCGTGCTCTTGCCCGAGCCACTTTGACCGACCAGGCCGAGCACTTCGCCGCGCGCGATTTCCAGCCTGACTCCGCGGAGCACGGGAGCTTTGCCGGGATAGCGGACGGTCACCTGCGCGGAGAGCAGGCTTCTGGAGGAATCGGGCGTTGGCGTCATGGTGTTACCTGCTCGCCCGTATGCTTGCATTCAGGGTAAGGCGCTCGGCGTTCCAGAACGTCTGCGGGGAAAGGATTCCGGGATTCGCGCCTTCCACCGCGCTGGAAACGGCGGACAGCGCATTCTGATTGACCAGATAAATAAATGGTGCCTGCTCGGCGGCGATCTCCTGCACGCGATCGAAACTCTCCTTGCGCTTCTTCGCATCGGCGGTGGACGCTTGCGCGCGCATCAACCGGTCAATCTCGGCTTCCCAGACGGTTTCCGGAGATTTCTGCTGGGGATTCCAGGCGTGATTTTCGGCCGAACTCAGCCAGATATTCATCTGACCGTTCGGATCGAGGTCGACATTGCGGAAGCCGAGCATCGCGGCTTCGTAATTAAATTTCTGTGAAATGCGCTCGATGAGCGAGGGAAAGTCGAGCGTGACCACGTTGACCTTGATGCCGAGCTTCCCGAGATCCTCCTGCACCATGACGGCCATGCGTTCTCTCGGCTTGCTGCCCGCATTGGTGACGATGGAAAACTCGACGGCGTTGCCACTCTTGTCGAATAACGACCCGTTTTGCAGGTGGAAACCGTCGGCTTGCAGGCGCTTCAGCGCAGAGTTGGGACGGTATGGTTCGGCTTTAAGATTGCTGTTGAACCAGAATTTGTTGGCGGGCGAAACCGGGCCGACGGCGGGCTGGGCGTGACCATTGAAAACCACGCGGCTCAGATCTTCGCGGTTGATGGCTTGAGAAATCGCGCGCCGGAAATTGGCGGAGCGGAACCAGGCGCGCTTGTACTCGGGAATTGGGGCGCTCGCGACCTGGTTGAACCACATGAAATCGGAATCGAGCGAGGCTCCGGCATCGTGCGCGAGGCCCGGCGAACTGGCGGCAAGGCGGTCGAAATAATCGCTGTCGAGGACGTTAATCAAATCAAGCTCGCCGCGCTTGAAGCGCAACATCTCGACGTCGCGATTCGATTGAATGTCGAGGCGGATTGAATCGAGATACGGCAAGCGGTGTCCCTGCGAATCTTTTTTCCAGTAGTTCGGGTTGCGGCGGAGGAGCACGCTCGATCCCGCCTTGTATTCCGCGACCAGAAATGGGCCGAGCACGGCCGCTTCTTTCTTCGGAGAATGCGCGGACATGACCGCAACCTGATCAAAAAGGCGCTCAAGTCCGGCTAGGGGTGCGGGAAAGATAATGGAGATCTGATCCGGCGCAATGATTTTGGTGGTGACGGCGCCGCTGCCGGAGCGGAATGCGTCTCCGGTCGAAGAGTGCAGCGCGGGATCCATGAGCCGTTGCATGGTGAAGGCAACGTCCTCGGAGGAGAACGGGCTGCCGTCGGAAAACGTAATACCGCGGCGAAGCTTGAAAGTGATCTGCTTGCCGTCTTTCGAAACTTTCCAGGACTCGGCCAGTTCGGGTTCGAGGTCTTGCGTTTTGCGGTTGGCGCGCACGAGCACGCCTCCCGTCAGATAGCGGATTGAAAGTGAAGAGTCGTCATCGACCAGCAGCGGATCGAAAGTCTTCGGCTCACTGCGCAGACAGAAGCGCAGCTCGCCGCCGCTTTGGGAGAAGGCCGCGGTAGATGTGATGGCAAAACAGACAAGAGCGAAACCGAAAAGAAATCGTAAAAGAGCGCGGCGGCCTGTCATGCGGTCACCTCCTCATTCGACAAGAGCATCTGGAATGACGTCATCACAACGATCAGCAGCAGTAACGGCACAAGCCGCCACGGTTCTTCGCGGAACGAAATCAAACCTTCCAGTTCGCGCAGAAGACTTCCCCAGGAAGGCAGTGGCTCGGCAACGCCCAAGCCGAGGATCCCCAGATTCGCCTCGCTCAAGATGAAGACCGGAATTGAAATCCAGAACTGTGCGTACAGAACCGGCTTCAGGTTGGGCAGAACATGAACCAGAAAGAGGCGCGGACCGTGCAATCCCGAAGCCCGAGCCTGCAAGACAAAGTCGGAGTTGCGCAAGGCGTCTGCGCTGGTCGACAGCACGCGCGCCGAAGCGGCCCAGCCGAGCAGGCCAAGGATGAGAAAAGTAATCAGAACCGAGACCAGCGGAGAAACGTTTAGCGGTAGGAGCGCACGAACCGTGATCAGCAGGAAAAGCCAAGGCAGAGAAAGAAACAGGTCAGTGAAGCCTCGGGCCAGACGCAGCCAGATTCCGCCCAGGTATCCTGCGAGCCCGCCGACCAGCGCGGCTAACACGGTAGAAACCAGAGCGGCGGCGGGAGCGAGCAGGAGCGAGATGCGCGTCCCGTACAGAACGCGCGCGAAGCGATCGCGGCCAACTTCATCGGTTCCGAGGAGATGCTGGCGGGAAGGAGGCGCACTGGGGGCTTCGCGAAATTGCTTCGCGTATCCGGAGGGCGCCAGCCAATTCGCGGCGAGTGACACGGCGCACACGCCGACCACTACGACACAGGCGAGCTTGCGGGCGGCGTTCATAAGGCGTTTACGATTGCCGAGTTTCGGTCGGCGGACGGACGAATGCGTCCGTCGCTACGCGAACTGTTCAGCATGTAAATCATTACATCGGCCCCTGAGTTCGCCAGCAAGGTTACAAGCGTAACCAACACGGTCAGGTTCACGAGCAAGGGAAGGTCTCGGGAAAGGGCGGCCTGCCAGGCGAGTTGACCAATGCCCGGCAGTCCGCATAAGGCTTCTACCGGAATGCTTGCACCCAGAGCGATGCTGACCGTGATACCGGCGAGCGCGATCATCTGCGGGCCGGCGACTGGAAGCACATGCCAGGCCAGGATGCGAACTTCGCCGAGTCCCCGGGCGCGGGCGGCAGTGATGTGCGGCAAGGTGTAGGCCTTGGCGAGCAGGTTCCGCGAATAGCGGTAGATCTTGGGGAACACGATCAGAGCGATGGCGAGATATCCGGGAGCGTTGAGGATTACGGAAAGCAGGGCCAGCACCGCCGCCGGAACACAGAGAAAAGCGCCACTGACGCTGGTACCGAGAATTTCATAAGCCGGACGGCGCCAGAGGCACGCAGTGAAGGCGAGAGTCGAGGCCAGCAGCCATGCCAGCAAGAGACCAACGCCGGCCACGCGCAAGGTGGCGGGCCAGCGCTCGCGCAAAAGACTTTGTACAGGCTGGCCGAGGGCGTGAGACGTGCCGAGATCGCCGTGGATGGCGCCGCGGAGGTATCCGGCGTAAAAGCTGAGGATGTTGTGTTCGCCGGCGCGCGACTGGCGCAGGGCGCGCACGCTTTCGGCGTTCAGGTTAGGGTCGAGTTCGCGCTCGTCGGCATCGAAACCGGGAGCCAGACGCACCAGCGTGGCCGAAAGTAGTCCCCCCAGCAGGACGAGCGCGGCGATCGCCCCCAGTTTTCGTGCGAGGTGGCCTGCGATTTTCCTTAGCTGCGTTTTTGGTGGCAACATTTTTCGCAGGAGCATGGGAGCGTCCTAGTTCACTGTCGTGCCGCGTGCGCGAGAGGACGGAAGGTTCCCGTCGCGTGCTGGTTCGGAGTGGTGAACCTGTTTCATGGAGTACATGCGGCGGTCGGCTTCGGCGAGCAGACGCTCGACGTCGAAACTATCCTGCGGACAGAACGCCGTGCCCACGCTTAGGGCAACCAGATTGCGGCCGGAAATTTTCATGCCCGCTTCTATGGCCAGCTGATTCAGGCGGCTGGACTTCTCGCTGGCCGCTTCCGGGCTCATCCCAGGAGCGACGATCACGAATTCATCTCCACCCATGCGGGCAACATAATCGTAGCCTCGGCAGGATTCCTTCAGGTGTCCGGCAAAATCCTTCAGCAGGTTGTCGCCTTCGAGGTGGCCATAGAGATCATTAATCTGTTTGAAATTGTCGAGATCGCAGACCATCACCGCGAGTGCCGTGCCAGTGCGGCGGCAGCGTGCCAGTTCGCGCGACAGATGAACGAACAACGAGCGGGCGTTAGGCAGTCCCGTCAAGTAGTCGGTGGTTGCCGAGTCCTCAGCCTGCTGATACTTGAGAGCGTTTTCGACCGAGAGCGCGATCTTCGAGCTGACCGCGAGCAGGATGCGCAGATGATCGGCCGTGAAAGCATCGCGGTCGGCCCCGTACATGGCCAGCACGCCGACCATGCCATTGAGTCCTTCAAGCGGCACGGCGAGAATGGAGCGCAGCGTGGTGAATTTTGCGGGATCGCTCACATATCCGGCTTCGGCCTCGGGATTGCCATTGACGATGGGCTTGCGCTTTTCGGCGACCCAGCCGCACAGCCCTTCTCCCAGGCCGATGTTCAGCGACGAGAGCTGCCGGAAGTTGTCGCCGCTCACCAGTTCGGGCAGCAGCCTGCCGTCCTTCAAAAGAAACACGGCCATCGAATCGTAAGGAATCATTTTGCGCAGCCGCATGGAAAGCACGGAGAGCGTTTCGCCGAGGCTCAGCGAGTTGCCGAGATCCTGGCTGAGTTCGAACATGGTTTGCGCTTCCTGGCGCGCCGAGGCAATTGAGGAAAGGAAATCCGCCTCGTTCGTCGGGCCGGGAATCGGCGCAGATTGCTCGAATCCCGCGGCTGGCGCTTTGCCGGCCTCAGCGCGCACGTCGGCCGATGTTGATTTCGATGTCGATGTCGATAGCGTCGCTTCCTCCGCGGACATCGAATCCGATTGCACCAACATCTCCAGTTCCAGATAGCGTCGTTTCAGGAGCTCGACAATCCGGGGCTCAAAGGCCGAACCCGACATGGAGGCGACCTTCTCCATGGCGGCATCGAGCGACACGGCGTTTTGATACTGGCGGTGCGATGACATTGCGTCCAGGCAATCGACGGCCGCGAGCACTCGCGCGCCCATCGGAATCTCCTCGCCTTTCAGTCCGTCGGGATAGCCGGTTCCGTCCCAGCGCTCATGGTGCGAACGAACAATCGGCGCGACGGGATATGGAAACGCTACGCGCTCCAGGATTTCGGCGCCGACCAGCGTGTGGATCTTCATTTTTTCGAATTCTTCTGGAGTCAGGTGGCCGGGCTTGTTGATGATGTGTTCGGGAATGGCCAGCTTGCCGATGTCGTGCAGCAGCGCGGCCGCGCGCAGGGCTTCGATTTCATTTTCGGGAAAACCCAATTCCTTCGCGACCTCAACTGCGAATACGCGCACCCGCTGCAGGTGTTTGTGCGAAGTGTGGTCCTTCGCCTCAATGGCGAGCGCCAGCGACTCAATGGTACGCAAATGCAGCAAGGCAACTTCTTCGGCGTTGCCTTTTTCGATCTCGACCTGTTTTTTTTCGTCCGCCAGCTTGGCGAGATAGAGATGATACGAGCGATAGATCCAGTAGACGAGCGGCAGCACCAGAAGCGAGGTCTGCCATCCCACCTGCTTGCTGACAAACCCCACCGCAAAAACCACCGCCGCGCCGACCATGTAGAAGGGGAACGACCAGAAGTGGCAATCCGCCCAGACCTTGTGCGCCGGCTTGCCTTCGGTCAGCGAGATGACCACTGCAATCGGAACTGTGTTTGCCACGAAAAAAATCAGGGCAGTGATAACCAGCAGCGGCAGTGTGCCCGCGCCGAGCACTCGCTGCAAACTGTGATAGGCGAAGTACGACACGACGATTGCGTTCGCCATCATGCCGAAGACGTTGAAAATGATCTTGATGGGAACCAGCTTCTGCCGCGTCCCGAAGAGACATTGCGCCAGGGTCGCCGTGCAGCCGAGGACCAGCGTCTCCGGAAGGTTCAGTTCGAGCACGCTTAGCAAAATAAACAGGAAGTTGACCGACATGGTGCCGTCGATCCCGGGCAGTTGAACTTTAAGACTCGAAGCAAGAACCGCCACCAGCAGGTAGCAGACAAATCGCGCGAGGTCGACACTCTGCCAGTGCAAGAGGGCGTGCGCCAGCGCCCACATGCCGAGCGCCGCCGTTGCTCCGATAAACAGTCTTGCCCGAATGGACATAGGCCGACCCGCAACTTCTGCTTGCAACACGTGCAACTGCATATCCATGCCGTCGAGTTCGATTACCTCTGTCAACGCACTGAATCTACGACAGTTATGCTCGGTAATCCCGGCGCGCTCGGTTACTTAGTCATTTACTTGTTAATCGGTCCCCAAAAGTGGCTCCGGAATGGCCACTTTTTGGCCCGTCGAACCGGTTCCGGCGCCGCGGAAAATATGGTGCTCCCGTTGTATCGGATGGTAGTTCAGCATATGAAGAATCAGATACTTACTGAGGTAACTGCGGAATTGGAAGGGGCAATATGGAGCGTCAATGGAGCGTGATGTGAAGAAGTCCGAACGACGCGGGACTCGGAAGTAAGAGTGCGAGATAGTTACTTCGGTGTGAGGGTCGGCGCTGAACAATCCCACGAAGTCATCGGGGTTGTGGCAGCATCATGGAGAAGGACGCGTATCTGCAATTGCCTGAGGGCAAGACCTGAAGTTAGCGGATCCGGCAGTCGCAGCACAAACTGACACTCCCCTTTTAGCCAACGACAAAGACCAGAGATGTCAATTTCATCGAAGACTCCGCCACCGGAGAGAGCGCCGAAATCCGCAACCGGGAACCGAGCTGGCCAGGCAGCTGCCCCGGCGGGTGAGGCCATGCTTTCGCCCGGCCCCCCCGGTATTCAGCCCGGCATTCTCGACCAGTTGCAGGACGCGGTCTTCACCACTGACCTGCAGGGAATTATTACCAGTTGTAATCAGGGTGTAGATCGATACGGCTTTCGGCCGAAGGAGCTACTCGGCAAGAATATCGCCGACTTTTATGGGGTTGAACAGCAGGCATTTCTCGCCAGCGGGGCGATTGCTTCGGTTCTTGCGCAAGGACGATTCGAGAGCGAATTCCGCTGCCGCGCCAAGTCTGGCCAGGATGTCGATGTTCATCTGTGTTTGACGCTGCTGCGCGGTGCGAATGCGGCTCCTGCGGGCATTCTGGCATTCTCGATTGAGAGGGCAGGCGAGAGGACCGGCGAAATCAGAGAAAAGCAGACCGCAGTCGGATCTGCTGCCATCCCGCCGGCGCGGCGCGACATTGACGGCACACAATTTCTGATTGCCAGTCCGATTATGCACAAATTCATGGGCATGGTGGACCGCGTGGCCGGGCACACTGAGACTGTGCTCGTAACCGGCGAAACCGGAACCGGCAAGGAGTTAGTTGCGCGCACCATTCACGGATCCTCTTATCGGCACAAAAGTGCGTTGGTGGATATCAACTGCGCCGCCCTGCCCGAACATCTGGTCGAGAGCGAACTGTTCGGCTACGAGAAGGGGGCGTTCAGTGGCGCCGATTCCTCGAAGCCCGGTTTGTTTGAACTGGCCGACAAGAGCACAATCTTTCTCGACGAAATTGGCGAATTGCAGCCGCAAATCCAGGTGAAATTGCTGCGCGTTCTGGACGGCGCTCCCTATTTCCGTTTGGGCGGGCATCGAAAAATCACCGTTGACGTGCGAGTGGTTGCTGCCACCAATCAGGATCTTGAGCTGGCGGTGAAAGAAGGGCGTTTCCGCAAGGATCTTTTCCACCGGCTCAGTCAATTCCAGTTGCGCGTTCCGCCATTGCGCGAGCGTCCCGAAGATATCGCCGCACTGGCGCGTCACTTCCTGTCGCTAAAAGCCGCCGATAAAGTTTTTACTGGAGGCGCGCTGGCGGCGCTGCAGGCCCATTCCTGGCCGGGCAACATACGGGAACTGAGGAACCTGGTCGCAAAACTCGCGATGGCCACGGAGGATCGGCAGATCACAGGTGCCGAAGTTGTCGCCGAACTGCGCGGCGAAACGACATCTGGCGAAGGCATGGCCGCAAACCAGGCCAGCGGCGCGGTGCCGCTCGGCAACCTCGAAAACATGGAAGAGCAGATGATCATCCGTGCGCTTGAGCAAACCGGCGGGCATCGCGCCCAAGCTGCTGAACAGCTTGGAATTTCCCGCCGCACGCTTAGCCGCAAACTGCGGGAGTATGAGATTGACACGCGTGCCGGCGCAGCCGCGGCCAAGCTCGGAATCATAAGCGAGGATCAACAGAAGTTTTTTCGGTCCAAAGTCAATATTTCCGTAACCCTGAAAAATGCGCACGGGAAGGAATTGCAGGTGCAGGCGGTTAACCTGAGCACGGGAGGCATGGGACTGGATGTGGTGAGCGATCCAACCGGTTTTGCCGGGCTAGTCGACGTCAGTTTCCTGTTGCCAGAAAGCGAAATCGAGATCCAGGCGAAAGGCCGGCTGGTATGGACCGAGGCGGGAGGAAGAGCAGGCCTGCGATTTGTCGTGATTGAACCCGCTCTGTTCGAGCAACTGCAACACTGGACGAACCGGAAAATGAAAGATGAAGGCTGGGAAATTCCGTCGTGAGTGCGGTCGTGAGTGCAGACGGCAGAAGATGCGCCAACGTGCACACCCTTCGGTAATCTGTCCGTAATACGTCCTTCCGTGCCATTCTCGTCTTGCCGTTTTAAGCCTATCGACCGCGACCGCTGGGACAATTCCCGCTGCGGTTGCGGATCTCAAGTGAGGTTCATTCATGTTGCAGTCTCCGGAACCGAAGTACGCTCCAAACGCAGCCCCCGCCAACAGTTACATTCCGGTCAAGCCGGCCACCTCACCCATGGATCAGGCCAACATCGGACGCACGCTCGTCATCAAGGGTGAAGTGACGGGTGCGGAAGCGCTTTTCATTGACGGACGCGTCGAAGGCAAAATCAGCTTCCCCGAAAATCGCGTCACCATTGGCCGCAACGGAAACGTCACGGCAAACATCACCGCCAAAGAAGTCGTCATCATGGGCAAGGTGCACGGCAACGTCGAGTGCGAGGACCGGCTGGACATCCGCAGCGAAGGCTTGCTTGCGGGCGATGTGATCACGCACCGCATCAGCGTCGAAGAAGGCGCGATCCTTAAGGGTGGGGTCGAAGTGCGCAACCCCGAAAAGAAAGATCAGAAAACGCAGGCACAGGGTCAGAACCAGCAGGATTCACCGAAGGCAATGGCCGCGACCGCGGGCAACGCGTAAGTTCTCGAAGTCTGAATTCGAAGTCGGAATTCAAGAACAATGATGGAGCGACGGGCGCCTCGCCCGTCCGGCACAATGGTGGCCGGGCGAGGACGCCCGGCGCTCCATCGTTTTCTTTTATCTGTTTCGATCGCTTCTGAGTTCGCTTACTTCTTCGGTTTGAAGTCGAGCGACGCCGAGTTCATGCAGTAGCGCAACCCGGTCGGCCCGGGACCATCCGGAAACACGTGGCCCAGATGCGCATCGCAGCGGGCGCAACGCGCCTCGGTGCGAGCCATGCCATAGCTGGTGTCGGTATGTTCGCTGATGTTCTGGCGGTCGGCGGCGGCGAAGAAGCTCGGCCATCCGGTTCCCGAATCAAATTTTGTTTCCGAGCCAAAAAGCAGTGCGCCGCAGCAGACGCAGTGGTAGGTCCCGTCGTCGTGTTTGTTCCAGTACTGGCCGGTGAAAGCGCGCTCGGTGCCGCTGCCGCGGGCCACCTGATATTGCTCCGGAGTCAGCTGCTGCTTCCACTCCGCCTCCGTCTTGGTGATCTTGTCATTCTCAGTGAGTTTTTCGGTCATGTCGGGTCTCCTTGAATAGGATGAAGAAAGGCTGGGAAAGTTGCAACCCAGCCTTGTGCGGTGGCGGGGCTTCGCCCCGCAGGCACGGGGCAAAGCCTCATCACCACACGGCAGTTTCTGGAACAGGGTACAGCAATCTTGGATCTGGCCTAGTGCGCCAAGGGTTGATTTGCACCGAGCAGTAGCCCGATGCCGGCGCGGTTGCGCAACTCCGACAGCAGCGCCGTGGCGGCGTTCAGGTAGGTAGTATTGGGATCGGACGTATCGGCCCAGACCGCTTCATAGACAATCTTTGCCGCTTCTTTCGCGTCCATGTGGAGAGCAGCTTCCAATCGGTCGGCCTGCTGGCGGGCCTCGCCGTAGCAGCTATGGCAAACCGCGGCCGGTTCGGTGGCCCCGCTATGCTGATGCTCGAGAACGCACCGGAACGTGGCTGCGGCGTTGATCTGAGTGTGGGAAGCGAAGGCCTGTGACTTGAGTTCTTTCAGGAAGCGCTCGCGATCGTCGTCGATCTGTGCTCCGGTCGCCGGTAGCGGCACGGCGGAAGGCATCGAATGTATCACTGCTTCGCTGGGCGACACACGATCCGGCGACTTGCAAATCGGACAGACGTGCATGTCAGCGGGATAGTAGGCGTGGCAACGTGAGCAAGGCATCCCGTAGCCGATGGCTTTTTTCTCCGACGGGAGTCCGGGCGCGGATCCCTGCGGCACACGCCGCTCTGGGGTGGATATTGCAGCAGGGTTAACGGACTTCTCCCGAGCTTGCTTGGCAGCGGTGGTTTCCATATCGAATGTTCGCCCCGGCGGCTCCACGAGCGCCGCGTTTTCTTCTCATATTTTAGGTTTGTTGATGGCCGAAAGGCGATGCACGTCAGTGCCATACGAAGGCATGTCCTACGGTTCAGGTCGCCGCTAGTTGTTTCGGCTGCTGATCAGCCGGACGACCTCCTGCATGCGAGCCCGGTAAAGGTTCTGACCGGGATCCAGGCGGGAAGCGATTTCGAGTTCTCCGAGAGCCTCTTCGAGCTGGTTAAGGGCCATCAGGCAGGCGGCGAGGGAATAGTGGTTCTGGGCGCTCGGCTCGAGGCGGAGGGCTACGCGAAATTCCTTTTCCGCCTCGGCTAGTTGTTGGGTATTCACGAACGCGGTGCCGAGATAGTGGTGGGCCAGGCTGGATTCGGGATTGAGCGTAACCGCTTTGCGGAGGACCTCCACGGCTTCCTGATCTTTTCCCGTCAGCAGCAGTGCCTGCCCCAGAACGCGGTGTTCAGCCGCTCCCGTGGGATTGGAGGCGATGGCAGCCTGCAGCTCGCGAATAGCCGATGGGTAGTCACGCTTGGACATGTAGGCGCGGGCCAGGCAGTTGTGACCGCCCTCCCACTCCGGACTCTGACGGTAGAGGTCCGTGAATTCCGCGATGGCGCTCTCGAAGTCTTCCTTGTCGCAAAGAGTATTTCCCAGATTGTTGCGGACGCTGGCTTCTTCAGGCTGGAGGCGCTTGGCGGCACGATATTCCACGATCGCCTCATCCAGCTTGCCCTGATCGTGCAGGACGACACCGAGATTGCTGTGCGCTTCCCAGAAGTCGGGGCGCAGGCTGAGGGCGTGGCGATAGGCGATGGCGGCGCGGCGCAAGTCTCCGCGATCGCGATGCGTGATTCCCGTGTCGAAGTAGACGTCCGCGTTCGCGAGGGAGCGGGCGGGTTCGCGCGCCAGCGCTTCGTCGAAGGCGTGCAGGGCGGCATCGTAGTGGCCAGCGGAGTAGAGTGCGAGTCCGAGGTAGCGGTAGGCCTCGGCGTTGGCGGGATCCATGCTGAGGGCGGTGCGCGCTTCGGCGAGGGCCTCGTCAGAGTCTTCGGTGCGATAAAACAGGTAAGAAAGCTGGGTGTGCGTTTCGGGGAAACCGGGCATCAGGCGCGAAGATTCCGTGAATGCGTCGAGCGCTTCGTCGAACCGGTTTTGCCGGCGCAGAATGGTTCCGAGGACAAACTGCAGCAACCCTTTATTCGGCAAAGCACTCTGCGGCGAAGCATCGCCCCCATCGTCGCGGAGCATCGTGCGAATCTTATCTTCGGCAGCGTCGAATTTCTTTTCGTGAACCAGAGCGGCAATCTGTGCCGCCGGACTGGAGCAGGCGCAGGAGACGCTGGCGGCTGATTTTCGGTTGCGATTCTGATCCGAACTCTGATGTCCGAGGCTCTGAATCAAGCCGGCATCAGCCCCAGCCTTTTGCAGGGCGCGAGTGCATTGCGTCGTGGCGTGGCAGGAGAGGTTCGGGGCAGAGTTCGTCAATTCGTTCGCCAATTTATCCGCCGATTCGTTCCGCGTTTGGGCCAGCCGCTGGATTCGCGCGCTCGAAATGCCCCCTGCCAGCCACAGGAAAATGGCGTCGGAAGCAGGCGTAGGCGGAGCTGGTTCAGCATGCAAGGAGCCAGCCGCCAGCAGAAGCAAAAGCCATCTCAGGACACAGCGTTTCACGAAGCCCTCCAGCGTTTTGGCGGTTTTTGACGAGCGAGAATCGCCCTATGGCCAAAATAGTCCGCCTGCCCTATCGCCGATAGGTCACGGAAGTAATTACGAGGGGCAGGCCCCCGCCCGGCAGGAGGGGAAGGGGTAGCGGTCGTGGCGGCGAATCGGCGAGACTGCCGGGGATTGCTTGGGTTACACTACATAGTGGTTGTGCTGTCCGGCATTCCGGTCGGCATGTCCGGTTCGGAGGCTTTATGTTTGAAGGTTTGTTTCAACCCATGCACCTGCTGGTGATCTTCGCCATCGCATTGCTGGTGTTCGGCCCCAAGAAACTGCCCGAGTTGGGTAAGGGTCTGGGCGAGGGCATTCGGGCGCTGAAAAATGGTATGAAGGATCACGATGCCAAGCCTGAAATCAAGGCTGAAACCAAGCCCGCAACGCCCGAGAACAATCCAGAAACCAAGGCCTGAGGACGCGGCAACATCCTGTTTGCCTGCGTGTCCGGTTGGTCGCTAGTTCGATGTAGTTGAGCATCCGCCTAAATAGAATCGCGCCATTGGACAGTGCCGTAATCCCTTCCTGCTTGTCCGATTCCATTGTCTCGGCAACCTTGCAGCAGAAATCCCAATCTACTTATTCAACCATTTTGGAGGCCTCTGGTGCATAGGAAATGTGTGGTACTCCTTCTTCTGCTGCGTGCCATGCCGGCGCTGGCCGACCAGGTCATCTTGAAGAACGCCGACCGGCTGACCGGCTCGATCACGAAGTCCGACGGCAAGGTACTCGTGATCAAGACCGACTACGCCGGCGACGTAACCGTGAAATTCGACGCGATCCAAAGCATAACGTCCACGGGCGACCTGAACGTCAGCCTGGCTGGCAAGACGGTACTCGGTCCGGTGACCACGAGCGGCGACGACGTGGTGGTAGCAACCCGGACCGGCCCGGTCGAGGCGCCTAAGGTTTCCGTCACCATGCTGCGCAGTCCGGCCGAGCAGGCGGCCTATGAGAAGAGCCTGCGCCCGGGACTCCTGGAAGGTTGGAACGGCGGACTGAATCTGGGCTTTGCGCTGACGCGCGGCAACAGCGAGACCAAGAATCTGAATATCGCTTTCAATGCCACGCGCAAGGGACTCCACGACAAGCTGACCCTTTACACCAACTCCATTTACGCCGCCAACGACCTGCCGACGGCATCGCCCCACACCACCGCGAACGCGATCGGCGGCGGTGCGCGCTACGACCACGATTTCGCGCCGCGTGTGTTTGGGTTTGTGAATGGCGATTTCTATCACGACGCCCTGCAGCACCTCGACCTGCGCTCCACAGGAGGTGGCGGTATCGGCTGGCATGCGATCAAGCATGATGCCACCACCCTGGACCTGCTGGCCGGGGTGAACTACACGCATGAAAGCTACGCCGCCTTCGTTCTTCCACCGATTCCGCCCGGTACGACGGTCGCGGCCGTGACCCGCAGCCTGGCGGGCTTGACCTTGGGCGATGCCTTCATGCACAAAGTCGGGAAGGGCACAGTCATTACGCAGAACTTGTTCTTCTACCCCGACCTCAGTCAGACGGGACAATACCGCGGCACCTTCAATTTCGGCACAGTCACCAAGCTCAACAAGTGGCTGGGCTGGCAGAATTCGTTCGCGGATATCTATGTCAGCAATCCGCCAAGCGGAACGAAAAAGAATGACCTGCAGTTAGCGACGGGCCTGAATGTCTCTTTCACGCACTAACAGTTTTGCTCGTGGAGCGCCGGGCGTCCCGGCCCGGCCACCACTGTGCTGACGGGCGAGACGCCCGTCGCTCCAGCAGCGGTTCTCCTTCGAGCTTGTTATCCTAGCCCCGTGCCGCGCGCTTTCCTGATCGATACCGACACCGCTTCCGACGACGCCGTCGCGCTCATCATGGCACTGCGTGCGCCCGATGTTCGCGTGGTGGCGATCACGACCGTCGCCGGAAATGTCCCTGTCTTGCAGTCGACGCGGAACGCTCTTTATACGGTCGAGCTTTGCGGCGCGAACGTCCCGGTCTACACCGGCGCCGACAAGCCGCTGCTGCGGACCTATCAGAATGCAACCTGGTTTCACGGCCGCGACGGCCTCGGAGAGCACAACTATCCCGCTCCCAGTCAATCTGCGGCAAGCGCCCACGCGGTGGATGCCATCATCGAAGCGATCGAGGCGAATCCCGGAATCGTAATCGTCACGCTCGCGCCGCTCACGAATGTTGCGCTCGCACTCGCGAAAAAGCCGGAGATCGCCGCGAAAGTCGGACGCTGCGTGATCATGGGCGGCGCGCCGTGCTGCGAAGGCAACGTGACGCCCGCCGCCGAGTACAACATCTGGGTCGATCCCGAGGCCGCCCGAATCGTCATGCGCAGTCGGTTGCCGGTCGAACTCGTGGGATGGCATCTTTCCCGCGGAGACGCCGTGGTTCGCGAGGACGACATCGCGCGCATTCTCGGATTCAACAACCCACTCGCGAAGTTTGCCATCGAGTGCAACAGCCACGCGCGCCAAGCCTACAAAGTGCAAACTGGCGAAGACGGCATTTCGCTGCCGGACCCGGTGGCGATGTCGATCGCGCTTGATCCAAGCATCAGTACCGACTGGAGCGAACATTACATCGACGTCGAGACGCAGAGCGAGTTGACGCGAGGCATGACTGTGGTCGATCGGCTGAACGTGGCCGCCGATGACCGGAATCAGGCGGTGTGGGCGCCCGTTCTCGAAAAGAAATCCAAAGCCAAAGTTTGCTGGACCATGGATAACCAACGCTGGAAAGACGCGCTGTTTTCAGCCTTGCGGTAGGGATGCGGGACGCCCTCGGGTAGAGACGGGGCCAGCCTCGTCTCCGGCAGCGAGGTACTTCCGAGACGCGGCAAGCCGCGTCTCTACGGAAGAGCAGTCTGATAATATTTAGCCTCTCTCGGAGGTACCCCATGTCCCGAAACGTGCGCTGTGGTCTGATTCAGGCAAGCAATGCGCTCGGCAGTAACCGTTCGTTGCCAGAGATCAAGAAGGCCATGATCGACAAGCACCTCAAGCTGATCGAGCAGGCCGCGAAAAAAGAAGTGAAAATACTCTGCCTCCAGGAACTTTTTTACGGTCCTTATTTCTGCGCCGAGCAAAACATTCGATGGTACGACCTCACTGAGCGAGTTCCCGATGGGCCAACCACCCAGTTAATGCAGAAGATCGCAGCCAAGCACAGCATGGTGATGGTAGTCCCGGTATACGAGGAGCAGATGCCGGGCCTGTACTTCAACACCGCCGCCGTCATTGATGCGGACGGCAAATATCTGGGCAAGTACCGCAAGCACCACATCCCGCACGTGCATCCGGGATTCTGGGAGAAATTTTATTTCACTCCGGGCGACATGGGCTATCCCGTCTTCGAAACGAAGTACGCTCGCGTCGGAGTGTACATCTGCTATGACCGTCATTTTCCCGAAGGCGCGCGCGTCCTCGGACTGAACGGCGCGGAAATTGTTTTTAATCCCTCCGCCACGGTCGCAGGACTCTCGGAATATTTATGGGAACTCGAACAGCCCGCGCACGCCGCGGCGAACGGCTACTTCGTAGGAGCGATCAACCGCGTAGGCAGAGAAAAGCCGTGGAATATCGGAGAGTTTTACGGCAAGAGTTACTTCTGCAATCCGCGCGGCAAGATCTTCGCCCAGGCAAGCCGCGATAAGGACGAAGTGCTGGTCGCCGATCTCGATCTCGACATGATCCAGGAAGTGCGAAAGGTCTGGCAGTTCTATCGCGACCGTCGTCCGGAAACCTATGGCGCGCTGACGACGCAGACCGGGCGGACCGCGGTTGCGGACTAGCAACTAGGTTTTACTGAGAACTGACAACTGAGAACTGACAGCCGAAAGCTTCGCCCAAATGTCCCCATCTTCTCGAATCGAATCCAGCCCGCTCTATAACGCCGACCTAGCGCCCACATCCAGCGCGCGCCGCACCTGGGGCACCTACAGCTTCGCCGCGCTCTGGGTATCGATGTCAGTCAATATTCTGACCTACATGCTGGCCGCCAGCCTGATCCAGGGAGGAATGAACTGGAAACAGGCAGTCGCAACCGTGTTCATCGGCAACACGATTGTCCTCATCCCGATGCTGTTGAATTCTCATCCGGGAGCGCGCTACGGAATTCCGTTCCCAGTGCTCGCTCGCGCATCGTTCGGAGTGCTCGGCGCGAACTTCGCCGCCGTACTGCGCGCTCTCGTTGCCTGCGGATGGTTTGGCATCCAGACCTGGATCGGCGGCGAAGCCATCAACACCCTGATCACGACGCTTGCACCGGGCTGGGCGCAAGTCGGCCACGGCGCGGCGATTTGCTTTATAGCGTTCTGGCTCCTCAATCTCGCCGTCATACTCAAAGGCATCGAGTACATCCGATTTCTGCAGGGAATCAGCGCGCCGGTTCTGTTGGCAGTGGGCCTCCTGCTGCTGGCGTGGGCCTACAAATCGGCCGGCGGATTCGGCCCCATGCTGTCGGCGCCATCGCGCTTTGTGAGCTTTCCAGATTTTCTGAAATTCCTCATACCCGCGCTGAATGCCACAGTCGGCTTCTGGGCGACGGTGTCGCTGAACATCCCGGACTTCACGCGGTTTGCGAAAAGCCAGCGGCAACAGGTGATCGGGCAAGCGCTCGGGCTGCCGACCACCATGACGCTCTATTCGCTGATTGGAATCCTGGTAACGTCGGCGACGGTGGTCATTTACGGCACAGCGATTTGGGATCCGGTGCAGCTACTAAGCCGCTTTCATTCGCCCGTGGCCGTAGTGATTTCGCTGCTGGCGATTCTGCTGGCCACGCTGAACGTGAATATTGGCGCCAACGTCGTTTCGCCGGCGAACGATTTTTCCAACTTGTGGCCGCGAAAAATCAGCTTCCGCACCGGCGGCATAATCACCTGCTTCATGGGAATCGCGCTGATGCCGTGGAAACTGCTATCCAGTTACAGCACCTTCATCTTCGGGTGGCTCGGCGGGTATGCGGCGTTCCTCGGCCCGGTGGCGGGCATCATGATCTGCGACTACTTCGTGATCCGCCGGCGAGTGCTCGTGGTCGATGATCTCTACTTGCGCGGCGGCGCCTACGAATATTCGCGTGGGTTTAACTGGCTGGCAGTGCTCGCGCTGGCTTTGGGAGCCGGCACGGCGCTGGTGGGATTGGTCGTTCCTGCGCTGCGGATTTTGTATGACTATTCTTGGTTCGTTGGATTTACGGTTTCGTTCGTCGCCTACTATGCGCTGATGAAGTTGCGGGGTGAGCCGGCGATTGGGGTGGCGGAGAGGATGTCGTGAGTGAGAACGCCTGTTCAAGCCAACCAACGTGGCCGACAACGCGATTGTGGTCGGACGGGTTTTTGTTCAAAATTCTATTCGCTAACCAGGCCGCGCATCCTCATAGTTCAACAAAGCAAGCTGCGTCGCCTTTAAGGCGCTTGGAAGCAGTTTGGCGGCAGAAGCGCGGATACCGGTCATGAAACCGGCATCCACGCATGTTGACCATGGATTCAGTTACTGCGGCAGAGTGATCTTGAGGATTTGTCCGAGACCAATCGGCGGCGGACCGAAACCTACGTTGGCGACATACAGATTGCCATCGGGCCCAAATGTCATGCTGGTGGGAACGGACAACCCCTTGGCAATTACGGTTTGAGAATGCTTTCCCGCAATGCGCACGATCTTTCCCGTTCCTGGAGTGGGGAACGGATTTCCTCCGGTGGTGTTCTCCAGCACATAGAGCCGACCTTTGCTGTCAAAGGCTAACCCCAGTATGGTGGTCAAATCGATGTATGCAGTGGTAATGGTCCCCGAGGGCGTAATTTTCATGATCTTGGACGAGTCGTCCCTGATGGGGAATCTATCGAGGTTTCCCACAAAGAAGTTCGTCCCGTCAAAGGCAATGGCAGTCGGGACGATGTGGCCCTGACTGAGGGAGATGTCGGTCACTCTGTGGATGGCTCCACTGGTAGTGATCGAATCGAGCTCCCCGTGATTCGGTTCGACCGCGTAGAGCACGCCATTCGCGGCAGTCATTCCGTACCACGTGCCATCCGGCTCAAAATCGTCCGGCTCGCTATTAAACACGGGATGATTCTTCTGAAAGGCGCTGAGGTTTGCGATCTGAGTCCAGGTTCCATCGGAATTGACGCGGATCACACCATTGTTGGTCCCTGCCAGTCCATGCGAACAACCCGCGCCTCCAAGGAGAGCGTAAAGGTTGCCGTCGATGAATGCCAAATCGGCCACTCCGCTCACCAGATTGCCGAAAGCCGGGCTAGTTTGGCTGGAAGGCAAGTGGTCCGCTACCGTCGTGACCACGCCGTTGGGAGATACCTTTGAGATCCGTGCCGTGAAATCGCCGGTGTATGGACCCGGTCCGGCTGGTGGCCCGGCTGCTTGCTGGCAGAGCCCAACAGTCGAAAGAGAGCCCCCAGCTCCACCTTCGGCAACATAAAGATTTCCGTCTGGTCCGAACTTAATACCTCGAGGGTTGTTGAAGCCGGTCGCGAAAACCGACACGTTGGAGGACGTTTGTGCCACCGCAGCCAACGCAGCGAGCAAAACCATTCCTAGAACTACTAATTTGAAAGTCTTCATACAAGGTGTCCTTCCGAGCTCGACGAGCTCTTCCTGGCAAATTCCTGCCAGGGTTTTAACTGGCCCATCGCCCGATAGGCAACCGCCAGCAATCGACAGCCAATTTACTAAGACGCACTGTGACGGCAGGTCCCAGCGTTGAAAATGCGGGTCTGAGTAAGGGGGACAGGCCTCAGATCAGAAACGTACAGAGGAGATCTTGGAGAGAATAATGTGGACGGCGCTGCGTCGGCATGGCCACTGCTCCGAGCACCCGACTGCTGACCACGCACCCTACACAGTAGAACCGCAACCCCGGCATTACGAGTGGGTCGCTGACAGGACGGACGAATCTGAGCGGAGTCTGCGAAGGAGGAGCCAGATTCACAGGTGCATCAGATTCATCAAAAGCAGTCTCAGGCAGGTCCACTGGTAGTACAGCGGATCCACCAAAGACTCCTGCCAGGAGCAACAGAACCAACAGCCGACGGTGTCGCCTCACGGCCACATCACCCCAAGAGCTGCAAAGCTACTCCCGCCGACATCGGATGTCAAACGGGACGTTCTTAATCTCGTGTAAGTTGCTGATGTCTCTTCTCTACTTTGGCCATGGGACATGCACGCTCTAGAGGCCTCGAAAAAACAATTGCAGGAGCCGACCTGACTTTTTCACAGGGAGGAAAAATCTCCTCTTCTTTTCCTTTTCCTTCTCCAACGTGTCCTCTCAAGCCTTCACTCCTGAAACGTGACGCACACACCGTTGGGGTCAATCGCCCCGAATTCCTTGGTCCCCCACGGCTTGGTTTGCAACGGACCGTTGGGATGCACTCTGCCGCCCCGCTCCTGGTATTCGACGTACAGTGCTTCAATACCCTGCACGGCCAGTCGCACCATGGTCTGGTCGCCGACCTTCCGGGCCAGGATTTTGTCATTCATGCCAGCGATGTGGAGGTACGCCTCGCCGCGGTTGATACCTGCATAAGTTGGAGGAGTAGCGTCGCGAAAAGTTTCCTTGAAGCCGCAGACCTCGGTCCACCACTTCAGAGATTCCGCAGCGTCGGCAGCGGGCAGAACCGGGATCGCGCCTTTAATGATCGCGTCTTTAATGGACATGTTTGGCTCCATCGCCATAGCCTTGAACGAACCCGTTTCGAATTGTAACTACTCGGTTGTTGACCTCGTTTTGAAGGGGCGCGGCTTCAGGCGCGCCGTAAGCTAAACCCATTTACCTAACGAGACTCTTGCTTGACAAGAAATAGTAAGTGCAAAAAAGGAAATCTGGAAGCCCTAGCAGCTAGGAACTGGAAGCCTTCCGAAAAGCAGGCAATACATCCTTCTTATACCTCTCCAATGTATCCTCCTCATCTCCGCACATAAGATAAATATTGAACTGAGTAACTCCCGCGCGAGCCAGCGCGCGAAGTTTTTCAACATGCGCCTCGGCGGGACCGAGCAGGCAGAAGCGGTCTGTCACCTCATCCGACACGAAGTTCCGGTTGCTGCTGTCGACTTCGCAATGATGAAGGTAATCGTACTGTCCGCGGTCACGTATATAAGAGGTCAGAGCAGGCGGTAGTTCCTCGGGCTTGTAACGCGAAACCAGATCGACGACATGGTTCGAAACCAGAGCAGGGAACCAGCGCACGCGTTCGCGCCCGACTTTCAGATCGTCGGAAACCCAGACCGGCGCAGCCGCCATGATCTCGATGTTTCGCGGATCCCTTCCAGCGGCTTCGGCGCCTTTCTTGACGAAGCTAACGCACCACTCGATCAAGTCAGGATCGGCGAACTGCAAGATAACACCATCGGCGACTCGGCCAGCGAGTTCAAGCACTTTGGGTCCGTATCCCGCAACCCACACTGGCGGAACGCCGCCAGTTGCCCAGGTCAGCCGCGCTTTCCCGTCCTCGTATCCGATCTCCTTGCCGCCCGTGAGATCGCGAAAATCTTTTACCGACTCCTCCAACTGCGCAACCGTGACGGGCTTTTTGCCCAGCACTCGCCGCGAACTGTCGCCTCGGCCGATGCCAAGTTGCATGCGTCCGCCGGAGATCAAATTCAGCGTCGCAAACAGGCTCGACGTTACCGTGATGTCGCGAGTCGCCGGATTCGTAACGCAGGTGCCAAGCCGCATCTTCTTCGTGTTCGTCGCCATGAGCGTGAGCATGGGATAGGGTTCGAGCCAGAGGACGTGGGAATCAAAGATCCAACCATACTCGAAACCCGATGCTTCCGCTTGCCGCGTGAGTGCGACGATCCGTTCGACCGGCATGTCGGGCTTGATGGTAATGCCGAACTGCATGTGATCTCCTCAATTAGAGAATGGAGCGACGGGCGTCTCGCCCGTCCAGCACAGAGGTGGCCGGGCGGGGACGCCCGGCGCTCCATCGACAAGCTTGAAAATCTGCGCTCGTAAGTTCGCGAGTTTAGCATAAAATCTGTACTTCGCTGCCGGAGGAGAAGACAGAACCATGGGCTTTGACACCATCATCGTTAACGGTCGCGTTGCCACTGCGACCGACACTTACGCTAGCGACGTCGCGATCAATCAGGGCAAGATTTCCGCCGTCGGCCAAAGCTTGCCTCGAGAGAATGCAGGGAAGATTATCGATGCGGCGGGCAACTATGTGTTTCCCGGCGGAATCGACGTTCATACCCATCTCGACATGCCCTTCGGCGGGACCAAGAGCGCGGACGATTTCGAGACCGGCACGCGTGCCGCGGCTTTTGGCGGGACGACGACTTTGATCGATTTCGCCATCCAGTACAAGGGTCAAACGCTGCGAACGGCTTTCGATACCTGGATGCAGAAAGCGTCCGGCAAAGCGGTTTGCGATTATGCGTTTCACTGCATCATCACCGATCTGGCGGACGCGCAGCTCGACGAGATGAACGCTCTGACACGCGAAGGTGTCACCAGCTTCAAGTTGTTCATGGCATATCCCGGCGTGTTCATGCTCGACGACGCGAGCATTTTCAAAGCTCTGCGCGCCACATCAAAGAACGGCGGACTCGTCTGCATGCACGCCGAAAACGGAGGGGCGATTGACGTGATCGTGCAGCAAGCGCTCGCGGAAGGAAAGAAGGCGCCGAAGTATCACGCCTTGACCCGCCCTACAACGGCGGAAGCGGAAGCCGTCTCACGCGCGATCGCCCTTGCCGAAATGGCCGGAGCACCGGTTTACATCGTCCATTTGAGCTGCAATGAGGCTCTAGAAAAAGTACGCGAAGCTCGCGATCGCGGCCTTCCCGTTTACGCCGAGACGTGTCCACAATACTTGTATCTTTCACTCGATAACTTCGACGCGCCGGGCTTCGAAGGCGCGAAATATGTCTTCACCCCGCCTCTGCGTGAGAAGTGGCATCAGGAAAAATTGTGGACTGGACTAAAGACGGATCATCTGCAGGTCGTTTCAACCGATCACTGCCCCTTCTGTTTCAAAGAGCAAAAAGAACTGGGCCGCGACGATTTCACGAAGATCCCGAACGGCGGCCCCGGAATCGAGCATCGGATGAGTCTTATCTATTCCGGCGGCGTTGCCGGGGGACGATTCAGCGTGAACCGTTTTGTGGAACTGGTTTCCACAACTCCCGCAAAACTCTTTGGCCTGTATCCGCGCAAGGGCACGATCGCGGTGGGCAGCGATGCAGACCTGGTGATCTTCGATCCTGACCGCAAGCACACCATCAGCGTGAAGACTCACCACATGCGCGTCGACTATTCGATGTTCGAGGGAATTCAGGTTACGGGAATGCCCGACGTAGTGCTGTCGCGCGGCCGCGTGGTCGTTGAAGGTGATAAGTTCCTGGGACGCGCGGGCGCTGGGGAGTTCCTGAAGCGTGCGCTCTACTCCCAGCCGTAGCAGGCCCGTGGCGAAGTGAGAACCCGCGGTTCAACTCTCAATCTCACCAATTCATGAAACGTGTCGGGCTCGCGTCGCGACGGACGTCCCGACCATCCAGCATGGAGCGCGCCCATTATCAGCGCCGCGTAGCCAGTGCCACACGGCGGCAGTGGTTGCAAGTCTCCGCAATCGATGTAGGCGCGCCATCGGTTCTGGAAGACGCGTCGCCAGAACATGTCACCAGTCGCAGGATCACATTGCATCAGGAATTCCTCGATCAGAATTTTCTGCTCTAATGATGCCCGAGGATCAACCGAGTTATGCGATGCCAATGCATCGATTTGGAGCGCCTGCGGCCATAGATAAGTCTCGCCTGTGTCTCTTATTCACGCGGCGGAGGAAAGCGCGGAAGAGATACGACTGGAGATCTTGAACAGAATGCTGGCTCATTGGTTTCGTGCTTATGGCGCGCAAGACTGCCGTTGCCGTAATTGGAGGTAGCACCGTGAAAACGGTCGGAATCACCAGCAACACCATTCTATCGTTGCTGCTCGTAATGACTCCCGCCTACACGCAGCAGCGGGGGTAAACGGTCTGGTCGTATAGACAATCAGTCGCCGACCTTATCGGCATTCGAGCACGGAAGGGAAGTAAGGGTCGCAGATGTTATTGAAGCTATCGAGCTTCAGGCGGCGGGAGTCTACGATTTGAAAACCTCGATTGCCGCCTCGGGATTTGTGAAGAATTCCGAGCGTTCTACTCGCCGCTGAGGCGAGCCTCAATAGTGGAAGTGCTGGACCCCAACACCCTTATTCCAGAAACGGTCAATTATGACCAGTCGTACCGTTCTCCAAGGTATAGCATCACTATCGGTTGGTGCTTACAAGGGGTCGAGGGCTCAAGAGCGCGGCCCAAAACACGCATCGCAGTGGTCGTTGTTTCTTCGACGCGCCGACACTCACTTGGAGGCACCCAAATCACTGATGTGTTAAAAGGAGCGATATGAGCAACGAAGCTGAAAAAAATCCAGAGCAGCAGAAACAGCAGCAGGGCCAGCCTGACCGAACCAGATCTGTGAACCCCTCGGATACGAAGACTAACCCTTCACCGGAAAATCAGAGGCAGAGCAACCCTCCACAGGATATTTCCAAGAAGAATCCATCGCAGGGCACCGACTCTCAGCACAAAGGTCAGGAAAAACCAGAAGATGAGAAGCGGCGTGCTTCCTGAGCAATTCTCTTGGGAACAAGCCGCTAGTGTTCAAGTAAAGGTGAGGAAATGTTATTAGCTGGTAAAGCTGCGTGGGCTGGCATCGTTTTCCTATTGCTGAGCACTGGGCGCTCGGGACCACTACCGACGCCACTCGCTTCGGCAGCCAACCTCAGCAAAGAAATGCCATCAGTTGCGCATCCGGACGATGTTAAGGAGATGCAGGAGACTCTGAAGGGCAGAGGACACTACCGAGGGGAAGTCGATGGTGTGTTCGGTCTCCGAACCCGGGCGAGCATTCGCCGATTTCAAGAGATTGAGAATCTGCCAGTCACAGGGCAACTTGATGCCCAGACCGCCGGCAAACTCGGAGTAAGAGCGGAGGGTCGCGAGGGGGTTGGCTACGAGACGACACAAGGTAAACCATCGGCAGGTATAAAACGGGCGAGAGGTTCGGGGCGAACAAGCAAGACATTACGAAAAACACTGCGCTAGGCAGGGACTGTCACATCGATGGTCGGAAAACTGACATTCCCTGCCTTGCGGTATTTGACGTTGAGCGCCTTTCTGCGGGGCGACCCTGTTTAGCCTTCAGCTTTCACGACGTTGGATGCTGGATCGGCGTAGACAAATTGGCTCCATTGAGAGAAACAGTAAAAATCCGAGCTTCACAGCCGTATACCCGTCGCCGAAGCTCTGACACTGTTCGTCTTCGATAGTCCAATCCCACGACTGTGTGAAAGGCATTCAGACCGACGTCGCGGAATTACTGCGGCGGAGGCGTAGTAGTGGTCGTCGTCTCAGTATGCTCCGGCTGGGATGGAGTTGTAGTTGTCGTCGTTGTCTGCTTCTCCTTCTTTTCCTTCCGGTGATGGTGCTTGTACTTCGTGGTGCTCTCGCTCGTCTGAGTGGTGTGGGTTTGCGGAGGAGTTGCCGGAGTAGTGGTGGTCGTGGTGCTCTCCGTTTGAGCGGGAGGCGGAGTCTGCGTCGTCGTGGTGGTCGTGGACTGAGTGGTGTCCTGTGCAAATACCGGCAGCGCCAGTGCAAGCACGACGAGCGACCCGAAGACAACAGCAAATAGCTTTTGGGATTTCATTCGATTCTCCTTATGTTATTCGTGGGCTTCCTACGAAGCAGAACCTGAATTCTAATTGGCGGTATCACAAGCGACGGGAGAACTTGCACCTAAAGAGTCCGGCCATAGCACCAAGCCCCGTTCCAAGCATGAGCAGTGTATTCGGCTCTGGGACAGTAAGCGTTGTGCTTCCTGCTCTAACGTGACCAATACCTTGGCTTATTTGACCGCTGGTCGAGTAGATTGTCTGCGTAGTCGTGCCACTGACCATTCTCCCCGTGTACAGCATCCCGGAGATAGTTCCGCTGAGAGTGTAAGTTAGATTAGCGCCGATCTTGCTTGTCAAAGTCCAGGTAATCGGACCGGTGAAGCTACCGGTAAAGATCGCGCTGTGCGGTACGCCTTTCCCGCTCCCAGTCACGTCAAACGTCGAACCTGAGCTAGAGAACGTTCCGCCGGCAGCAATACTGCCAGTGGTCAGAACGCCAGTCGAAAAGCTGACCGAACCGAGAGAATGTCCCGGAGCAGCTTTGACGCCGTTGAAGCTGGTCAGTTGCGATCCTATTGAAGTAATGCCTGCATTCGAAATCGCAATACTGCCCAACTGATTTGTAAGAACAATTCCATCAGCAAAGGCCGTGAGCGGTAAAGCGAGTGCAAGGACAATAAACAGTAACGCTGCTTTCATGTTTACATCTCCCCTGGGTTTAGAGTAACTGAAGCTTTCATCAAAACCACCACGCTCGTAAGACTACTGTCCCCGCAACCGTGTTACTGATCAAGATTGCTCACTCCTCAACTTTCTTGGCTTCGCTCCGCAACCTCGGCTGCGGAAAGTTGCTGATCTCCGGTGTGGCGCGGTGCGCCGCGTACCGGCTGGCAGCCTCAATGACGGACTGAGAACTTCTGCCAATAGACAATGGTGCTTGCGCTCCACCGGGAACGCGTTCTCGGATCTGTTCGTCGCGTACTTGATGGCGCGGAACATCCGACACGAAGAGGGTTTGGTTGACCAACTCTTCAATTTCCAGCTATAGGAGACGAGTTCGGGTTCTTCGCTTGCCGGCTCACTTCGGCGAGGAATCCATCTAATTCTAAGAGAGCCCCGGTGCGCCTTCACGGAAGCCATCCATCCCATTTATCGTAGGTGCCGTGCACACGCTAGTCTAGCGTCCCCTGGCCCACTAAACGGAACGCAAGAAGGCGATGAAGCAGTTGGCAGGTAAGCCGCGAACGAGATTCTGGGAGTATGCTCAGTCATGGACAAAAAAGAGATCAACTCCCCAAAATTGACCGAGCATTTTCTATTCTGGGTTTGTGGCATCGGGGGTTTGCTGCTGGTGGTTCTCTTCGCCCATTTCGTTTACCACCTTTTGTGACGGTTTTGGATGTGAGAGCAATTGCCGAATGCCGGGTCCTTAGACCAGCGTAAGCCGCCTTTGCTTGCCCGATCTCCCGGCGTCACCGTGACCGCCATCCGCCTAACGCAGTCAAGTCGTCAAGGAAAGCAGCGGAGTTGACGCTGTCTCAAAAAGCCGAACCATCGCGGTGGCAATCCTCAGTTAGTGCAAACGCCTGTGGGTGTTGAAAAAGTCACTGTGATTAGCGAGCGGAGTGGTGGCAGAAGCGTGGTAAAAGGAGGAGGAAGTCCTTGCCATGCTTTGTTGGATCACCATTCTCGGAGGCATGCTGGAATCACGGCCCGATCTTTCCGCCTACTGAGATCAATCGACAAAACCAGTGGAAGTATCTGGTTCTCGCGGCGCTTCTCTGGGGTGCTCTGTTTCTCCTCTGGTGGTGCGCGTTCCCATCAACCAAACTGCAAGATGAATGCATGCTATGACACCTCCAAGCGCATCACTTTGGCCCTATCGAGAGCTTCGGCCACGCTGCGACAAATATTATCCGACCCGAGATAGTCGTGAAATTCAGCCTCGCGCAGTCGCTTGGAGGGCTGTTCTCGGGCTCCGCAAAGAATGAGTTTTCTACCGGATGCATGGACATTGTCAGCAAGATTCTCCAATGCCTGAAGTCCGGTGGAATCTATGGCAGTCATGTTTCGGAGCCTGAGAATAACGATGGGAGGCAGATCGGGTAGACGAGAAACAATCGCATCGAGCTTGTCTGTTGCGCCGAAGAGAAAGGGGCCATGAATTCTGAAGATGCTGACGTAGCTAGGGATTTCTTTGTGCTGCAAGATATGAACTTGACCCTCGCGAATGTACGCAGCCGTTACTTCTGACACAGTCGTGGTTTGTGTAACTTTGCGTATAAACACAAGCGCAGCCAGAATCATACCCACTTCCACAGCAACCGTCAGATCGGCAAAAACTGTGAGCAGAAAGGTCACGAGCCAAGTACCAATCTCGAACCGGGACAGTTTCAAAAGTTCCGGAATCTCGCGCCATTCTCCCATGTTATACGAGACCACCAACAGGATGGCCGCTAGAACTGACAGCGGAATAAACCGGGCAATGGGGGCGGCAAAAACGACAATCGCCAGAAGCGTGAGCGAGTGGATAATTCCGGCCACTGGAGTCTTGGCACCGGAGCGGATGTTAGTAGCGGTCCGAGCGATGGCCCCCGTGGCCGGAAGTCCGCCAAACAAAGGAGATAGAATGTTAGCAATCCCCTGGCCCACGAGTTCGATATTCGAGTTGTGCCTATCTCCGCTCATACGATCCGAAACCACAGCGGACATCAAGGATTCGATTGCTCCTAGCATCGCAATTGTAACGGCTGGGGAGATTAACGGACGGAGCAGGTCTACGTGAAAGTGCGGAATCTTGAGGGTTGGGAATCCTGATGGGATACCGCCAAACCGAGTGCCAATCGTTGCCACGGGGAGTTTGAAAATAACAACCGCAGCCGTCCCCGCGAACAAAGCGACGATGTAGCCAGGGACTCTCTTCATGAAGACCATGAAAACAATAATCACTATAAGTGCACTGCTTGCCAAAGCTGTCTCGGTCGGAGAAAACGATGGAGAGTTATGTGCAAGGATCAGAATGCGCGATACAAAATCGCCCGGCACCTTGTCAATCTTGAGACCAAAGAAATCCTTGACTTGAGTGCTGGCAATAATGACGGCGATGCCGTTCGTGAAGCCTACGACTACCGGACGCGGTATGAACTTAACCGCCGTACCCAAACCTGTTGCACCCAAGACTAGCAGGATGATTCCAGCCAACAGGGTGCACATGAACAATCCGTCGATGCCGTATTTCGCGACAATTCCAAATACCACCACCACGAAAGCACCAGTTGGACCGCCTATCTGCGTTGAAGACCCTCCCAAAGCAGAAATAACAAAGCCTGCGACGATCGCGCAGTACAGACCCGCTTGTGGGGGCATCCCCGAAGCGATCGCAAAGGCCATCGCCAAAGGAAGTGCGACGAGCCCAACAGTAATACCTGCAAGGAGGTCGGCCATGAACAGACGTGGGGTGTACGACTTGAAACACAGCACAGATTTCGGTAACCAAGCGCCCATATTGTTCGATCGTTTCAGTGGGACCGATCAATGCCAAGAATGCAGGTTTCTTTGGAGATATATTACGCCCACTACGCCCCATTGGCCGGTCGAAAGTGAGCACTCTTGCTCAGTTGAACGACAACAGGAATTGGATGAGAATTGCCGTGAATCAACGGGCAACGGCTCCTGCTAATCGCGAGGACCGCGCACTCGACCCAGTACCAGCCCAGTCAGAACTGCCACAACGCGAAACTGACGCGGAGCAATAAGATGGTCTTTGGGACGTTTTTCGCCATTGGGGAATTGTTCGTGCTCGGGAGTCCAGCATCCCCGCCCGACATTCAGCTCGAACCCGTGTTCTGATACTCCTAACGCGGGTCGGGTTTTGATGGATGTATGTGACGCTTGACACCAATCACGGTGATAACTGCGTTCTCCAAGAGCAACCGTAGGAGCACCACGACTGTTTTAGTCAGCCGTTTTACTCCAACAATCGGGGTTGTGAGTGTAGTGGTAATGTTACGGCAAAAATCGGCCAAATAAAGCAAATAGAGATTCGCCATTAGGCTCGAACCGGCTGCAGGTTGATCCGCACTTGGAATTTCTCAAAAGTGTTCACTATTGAGCAGTCGAAGCACGTGAACCGCTTTAAGCTCACTATTCGTGCGGTTCTAGTTTTGGGGAGAACGCTATGCGGCTCACGTATTTGACACTAGGGTTTTGTATCGTTGCAGTGATCTTGGCAGCGAGCCCCTACAGTCAAGCGATTCCCGCGTTTTCACGTCAGTATGGCACTTCGTGCAGCACTTGCCACGTCGATTTCCCCAAACTCAACGATTTTGGGAAGGCCTTCAAAGATGGCGGATTCAAGTTTCCGAAGGACGACGAAACGTTCATGAAGATTCCGCCAGTCATGCTGGGTGCGCCGGCGCAGAAGGAAATGTGGCCTCACAGCATCTGGCCCGGCACGCTCCCGGGCTTGCCTATGATCGGCCTGCGATTCAACACCTTCTTTCAGGTGTATGGCAGAAACCGCAACAACTTCCGGCCAGCGAATTCAACCGATCCGACGATTCCGCGCACCGACTTCCAGCCGGGGTTCTTCAGTATCTTCACCGCAGGCAACTTCGGCAGCGGCATCGCGTTCTGGGTGGATGACGACTTCAGCGTGGGCGGTGCGAACAGCAATGGAGGACTGGGGGACGGTTACCTGAAGTTCCACAATATTGGTCGGCTCTTCAAGCTTCCAAATGACTCGCTGAACCTTCGCGTCGGACAGTTCGAGATTGACTTGCCATTCAGCCCGGCGCGCTCCTGGAACCTGAGCGGATGGGATATCTATGACGAGGCCAACTTTGGCGCGCTGAACGGCGCCAACCCACAGAACGTCAGCAATAGTTTCGCGTTCTCCTCGCCGGGGCAGGGAGTTGAGATCAGCGGCGGGCACATGTACAAGGGGTATCACTATTCGCTGGCGGTGCTCAACCAGAATACGAGCGGCATAACCGCCGCCGGCAACAACGTAAGTCCAGTGGTGGGGATCTTCTCGGATTCCAACTTTAAGGATCTGTACGGCCGGTTCCAGTACCGCTTCAACCTGGAGAGAGATCCCGCCAGCCGGAATGAAATCCAGGCAGCGGGACCGACCGGGCCGCGCGATCACACTTATCTACAACTGGGGACGTTCTATTTCTACGGGCGTTCCGTACAGCGCACCAACGGCGAGAGCGGAGTTCTGGTGGCGAGGGAACCCTTTTACCGCACCGGCGGCGACTTCAGCTTTAACTATCACCAATTCAACCTGTTCGGTCTCTACATGTATGGACACGACAAGAATCTGTTACCGAATGCGGACGGCACTGGCTTCGTATCCGGTGTTCCCGCGCACTTCAACGGCGGATTCTTGGAAGCCGATTACCTCGCACTGCCCTGGCTGATGACGATCATCCGGTATGACAGGGTGCAGTCCACGGCGGACTTCATTAATGGGCAGAGCGGCAATTCAACCAACTTTTTTTCGCCGGCGGGCTCGACTCGCGATCGCATCACGCCCGGCGTTCAGTTCCTGATCCACGCCAATATCAAAGCGTCGTTCGAGTATCAGATCCGTCCGCAGCAGCGCGTCTTTGATGGCGATGGCAATCCAACATCAAGTCCATTCCGCACCAATCAGGCGGTAGCTGGACTGGAATGGGTTTACTGAACTTAGGGTCGCGAAAATCGTTTGTAAGGAGAAATCATGAATCGCAGCATTCTGTCAGTCTTGACGGCCGTGGTGATGACAACGGTCGCTGCCCGTGCCGGCAGCATCAGCGGAAAAGTTTCCGGAGTCGCCGGCGAGTCCGTCGTCTACGTTGACACCATCGCGGACAAGACCTTCCCTGCACCAGCGGAGCATCCTGTGATCGACCAGAAGGGCCTTCTCTTCCAGCCTCACATCACGGTGGTTCTGCGGGGTACTACAGTCGAGTTTCGCAACAGCGACAATGTAGCTCATAATGTCTTTTGGCCGTCCATCCAGCAAGGGGCGAAAAAGCTGCCGGGCAAGAACCTTGGAACCTGGCCGCAAGGCGAGAAGCGTCCTTTCAAGTTCGACCAAGCCGGGGCCGCGGCATTGCTTTGCAATGTCCATCCTGAGATGGCAGGCTATATCGTGGTCAGCCCGACGCCCTATTACGTAACCACCGACAACAGCGGGAACTACAAGATTGACGGTGTTCCCGACGGCCAGTACAACGTAGTGGCCTGGCATGAAGGCGCCAAGACTCAATCCAAGGCTGTCGCCGTAGCGGGCGATGGCAAGGCTGACTTCGCCTTAACTAAATAGACACGACAACGGGAGAGCGACCTCAGCTTCTTGCGGCCCCAATTCCCCGAAGCTGTGGTTGTCTACATTCGAATGGCTTCCGATCCCGTTTATGGAGCTCCCGGAATTGTTTACGCGCAGAACTAGCAGCTGCCTGTGTATTTTTGTTTTAAGCCTTGTGCCATTCTCGGCTCCGCAAGCGCTTACCCCCGCAGAGATCAAAGAGCCACAAATGCGAGCCCTGCAGGAGAAGCACTTTCAGCAACTGCAGACCATCGGCTCCGAAGTCCAGGCTCACATCTTTCCTTATGCGTTTTATTTCAGTCGAGTGCTCGATCTCGAACTCTCGCAGCAGGAGCGCGCCGATCAGCGTTCACTGCGTTTTGACAATTACGGTGGAATGACTGTGGTCGAGATTACTGGAAACTACTTCGCGTCGTACTCTTCCGACATGGTCGACAAGAGCCATCGCGCCCTGCGTACCTTTCAGGATGTGATGCTTCCCATCGCGGAAATTGCGATGTCCGGGCTCAAGGACAATCCAGACGTGGAAGGGTTTGCGATGGAGATTTCGCACCATGTCCGGGGTAAGGCGATGGGCATGAGCATGGAGCGTCCGGAAAATCTGGTGCTCGTTCTAACGAAAAACGACGCGCTGCGCCTGATCAATGGCAAGACAGAGAACGACCGCCAAGCCGCGATTCTTGACGGCCAGTTTTTCATCAATGGCGATCCATTTATTTTGTATCTGAGCGATCGCGTCGCCCAGGAAGCGGCCCGCGTCCAGGAACAGAATCCCGTGGCTGCAGGCACCGGACAAGAATCGGGACCAAAGTCGAAATCGTCGAAACCAACCGGTACGGCCGCCACCATGCGTCCCCTCCCGCGCGTGGTGCCTCCTGACCCCCCGTCTCCTCCTCGTGACACTTCGCCCGATGCCCTCGCCAAGATCCAGGTTTCCTATCAAAAGATGATCGGTGTGGTTTTCAAAGAACTGGATTCCCAAGCACACTTCGTCTCCTATGCAACGCCCGCCATAGTCGCTTTCCGTAAGGAGGCTTATCTCGAGTTTTCCGTGAATACCACCTTACCGGCGAGCGCTAGCGGTAGCCGCTACAAGGTGGCCGCGCTGGCCTTCGACGAACACATTGCGCACGTGATTCGTCCGGTGATGTCCTACTTCAAGGGCGATCTCGATTTCGACGGCGTCGCTTTCAGCACCACGATCCACTTGGCGGACAAGTCTGCTTCAACCGAGGGGAGCGAAGCGGTCGAATACTTCTTTCCTACTGCCGCTCTGCGCCGCTACGAAACGTACGACTGCACCGGGCAACAGCTTATCGACGAAGGCTTGGTTCTCATTAATGGGGAGAGGGTAAGCCTGGACCTGCAGATCGCTGAGACTGGCGCGCAGTGAAAGCTGTGTAGTGCGAAATGCAGATTGCAAGTTCTCTGACCGAGGTGGAGATCCCATATAGATGCATTCTCCGACGATTCGTCCCAAAATACCTTTCAATGGTTCCGCCAAGACAAGCAGAAAGGTGCCAAAATCGTGTGCTAGGACCGACCAATTGGAATCGATTCAGTGATTTCAGGGACTTGCACCCTGTTTACGTCAACCATCCACTCATTTCTCCGAGCCCTGCTTTTAGATGGACCTTTGATCAACATTGATCAGTACACGCCCTAGACTCCTGAAATAATGAGGGCATGTCCTGTTCACCACAGGCCGTCCGATACGTCTCTCGGCCAGCGAAAAAGAACTGCTTGCATCTGACAATCCTCCTGGCGGTCATCGTACTTGTTTCTTCGTTGCTGGGTCAGACTGGGACTAGAGATATTTCAGTAACGGCGGTCAAGGGCGAAAGCTGGATCCGTCACGTCGGCAGGTCGTTCGGCGAAACCAGCATGGGCAAGACCTGGAACTTAGGGCCAGCTCCGCCCGACCCGGGAAACGAACCCCCTCCTTGGCAACTGAATCTATCGCCGGGCTTCCCTACGCCAATCGTAACCCTTCATGGTTCTGACCTGTATCGCATGACTTGTCAGGGATGTCACAAAGAGTCTGGACAGGGCGCGCCCCCGGAAATAAACTCCGTCATCGATCCAGTCCGGGCGACTTCCGTCGCGGTCATCACGGCGCGAATGAAGGCGGCCAGTCGGGAAATGAGCCGGTCAGACATAGCCGCCATGGCTAAGGAATCCAAGGTTATGTTGCTGCAGCGGCTCCACATTGGGGGGCAACACATGCTGCCGCCAACCATGAGCGAGGCAGAAATTCGCTCCCTCGTCGCCTACCTCGAACAACTGTCTGACGTACCCGGTGCAGAAAAGAATCAGATTGCGGTAAGGGAATCGTCCTACCGCGTTGGTGAGCACATCGTGAAATCCACGTGCCATGTCTGCCACAGCGCGACTGGGCCGAACCCCAGCCCTGAGCAAATTTTGAAAGGAGAGATTCCACCGCTCTCTGCCCTCACGACGCGGGTTAGCCTCTCCGGGTTCGTCCGAAAAGTTACCAGCGGCTCGCCCATCCTCATGGGCACGCCCCCAACGTATTACAGGGGCCATATGCCCGTATATGTTTACTTGAGCCAAGACGAAGCCGCCGCCGCTTACCTGTACCTGATACGTTACCCGCCGCGCCCCTAGGTAATGAAACCGTCAAATGGGACAAGCAACTGGAGTTGGTATCGCCGCTGAAACATGCGGCGAGCCAAAGCAACGAAACCAATCACCCTTCTAAGAATGAGACGGGGCTGGATGTAAGTCACCACACTCACGTCTTCCCGGAGGGGAGGGGGAAGTATTTGTTTCTTGATATCCTCTCTCATAGGATGAGTGAAATGACGATGTTATGCCAACAACCGGCACCCGTGTCATAATTTCGTGTCGTGCGCTTCCGGAACCTATTGACACTGCTGCTGCTGATCACATGGCTTTATGCCTCGACTCTCGTCCGCCTTTTCTTGCAGTGGGTCGGGCCCCACAGCGATCCGAATTTCCAGCACGGGGTTCTGGTTCCCCTCTTTGCTTTGTTTGTTCTCTGGCAAGACCGCGCGCGATTGGCCGCAATTGTGCCAGAACCGTCCTGGGCTGGACTTCCGGTGGTCGTCTTCAGCACGCTCATGCTGCTTTTCGGAGACCTGGGCGCGGACACTTTTTTACCGCGCGTGTCATTCCTGATTCTGCTAGCCGGAGTGATCATTCTGTTTCAGGGTTGGATGTTCTTTCGTGCCGTCCTTTTTCCTTGGGCGTTCTTGATCCTGATGGTCCCGATCCCGGCCCTGATCATTAACCGGGTCACTTTTCCGCTCCAGTCACTCGCGGCAAGGCTGGCCACTGCGCTGTTCGGGCTGATAGGGTTCGCCGTGCTCCGCGAAGGGAACATCATCACGCTTGCGTCCGGGCGGCTGGATGTTGCGGAAGCATGCAGCGGACTCCGCTCGCTTCTCTCCCTGATCACGCTGGCCATCATCTACGGATATCTGATGGAAACCCGAAACCGGGTGCGGGTCGTCCTGCTGTGCCTGGCGGTGCCCATCGCGGTTGTGGCGAACAGCTTCCGCATTCTTAGCACCGGCCTGCTGAGGCAGTTCGGGTATAGCGAGGCAGCGGAGGGCACCCCCCATATCCTCGCGGGATTGCTGGTCTTCGCGGCGGCCTTGATTATGTTGTTCGCCGTGCACCGCCTGCTCTCGCTGGTCTGGAAGAATGCTCCGGCTGCGCCGGGTGAGTTCGCGCCTCCGCAAGAACAGCCCGCGGCGGGAATCCGCGTGAACATCGAATCCTTTCGCTTAGGGATTGTGGCCTTGCCTATACTGGCCACGGCGATCTTCCTGCAGGTCCATTCGAGGGGGGATGTCAAGCACGTGGGCAGCATGCCCTACCAGATCGGCGATTGGAAGGGAACCGAAGTCCCGATCACGCACGAGGAACTCGACATCCTCGGACCGGGCGAGTATCTCCAGCGGGATTACGAAAACGCCAGCGAGTTGCGGCCGGTCAACCTCTACATCCCGTTGTTTCCGTCGCAAAGGGTTGGAGATACCATCCATTCGCCGGACCACTGCCTGACCGGCGCCGGATGGATTCCGATTTCGCGCGAGATGATTTTGCTTCCGCTTCCAAACGGATCTTCCATCCCCGTGAACCGCTTCGTGGTTTCGAAATCGGGAGAGCGGCAACTGGTGCTTTACTGGTTTCAGGCACATGGCCGTGTGGTGGCCAGCGAGTGGCGGGCAAAGTATTATCTGATCTCCGATTCGATTCACATGAATCGCAGCGACGGCGGAATGGTGCGGCTCATGACCCGCATGCCGGACGGCGAGTCTCCTGACGCCGCTCAGGAGCACATCATGAAGTTCGGGTCGCAGTTGCTGCCGTTGGTGGAAAGTTACATCCCGCGGTGATTTTGGTCATCTCTTAATTGTTGTAATCAGGGTCGAAAATCACTCCGCTCATGCTTGGTAAGCGGGTTGAGAAGTTGTTATTTTTCATGCGGTTTCGCGGGCCGGAGGCCCTATAGGACAGGCGTGGCTGTTGAAAAAGGAACCAAAGCACTGATTTCAGTGAATTTCAGCGTCGACGGCGGACGAACATTCAATAACTTAACTTACGAACGAATTTCGCTGTTGAAATTCCCTAAAAAGAGTTTCTCAACAGGTACAGGTGTTTGCACTAACTGAGAATCGCCGGGACCAGCTTCTTAGTGAAATGGGGATGTTAAGACAATTAGAAATTTGGCCGTGTCACTGGCGATTCAGCCAGACATCAGTCTTCGTCCGCTTCTCATCGCGTTCACAGATGAAAGCAAACGAACATGTAGAGTGCCCGTCAGATAGGTTTCTGAGTGCGTCAACGTAGGGTTGCTGGTTGTCCAGGTAGTACAGGTAGTTCTCGATGCCCGTTCCAAGTGACCCGCCCTACGTATACAAATCTTACACCTGATCGCAACTGCGCCTCACCCGCATCTTCCCACGCGTTCAGGCTATCGGAGTCACTTCGCGTCGGCAGCCCTTCACTGGTTGGGTTGATTAGCAGTGTTGAGAGGCTGAGGAAAAATGGCAGCGCTTGCTTGTCAGGATAATTGCGCAGTCCCATGTCAATCATGGCAACCATTGGGCGACCATCGACGTTGCCCTGCAAGACCGAAAACGTTCCGTCTTGAGACTTTACTTGCTGGTGCCTATTCCGCAACACCACAAAGCCTGCGGCGAGGCAAGAGCACAATGGCAACGAGGATTAAATCGTCGCCTCAACCCACACGTTCACAGTCACGCTTGGTGATCATTTGCGCCAATTCATGACGCCCATAGAGATCGCCGGCAGCGGTTGCCACCGGCGATACAGTTCGGAATCGTTACTCTGCACTCACCCTAGGCAGCTTTGCGCGGAACTTGCGTGTCAGTCTTGTCTTGGTCGGAGCTCGCTTCCCGGGTAAGAGAAAGATTTGGGGCGCCCGTCCGCGCCAAAATTTTCCGTTTTCTCCACCTGTTGAGGGGAGGGGTGAGTATGCCAATAACGAGTACCAGCACGGCAAACAAAATCAAGAGCGATAAGGACCCGCGCCTGGCAGGCGCAGTGGGTGTAGTGGCGGCTGCAGCAGGTGTGCTGACAGGCTCCGAGGATGTGCTGGCAGTCGCCTCGGGTGGAGCGGCGGTGGCAGCAGGTTTGCTGACAGGCTCCTCCGAGGACTTGCTGGCGGTCACAGCGGGTTTAGTGGTGGCTGCAGCAGGTGTTGCTGGCGGTCTCCGAGGACGTGCAGTAGGTGTGCTGGGAGTCTCCGTAGATGTGCTGATAGTCGAAGAGGGTGCAGTGGCGGCCACGGCGGGTGTGACGGCAGTCTCCGCAGGTGTGGTGACAGTCGCTGCGGGTGCGGTGGCGGGTACAGCGGGTGTGACAGCAGACTCCGCAGATGGAGCGGCGGGGGCAGCGGGTGCGATGGCAGTCTCCGCAGGTGTGGAAACAGTCGCAGCGGGTGTGACAGCGGACTCCGCAGATGGAGCGGCGGGGGCAGCGGGTGCGATGGCAGTCTCCGCAGGTGTGGAAACAGTCGCAGCAGGTGTGACGGCATTTTCCGAAGGCGTGCTGACAGTCGCAATGGGTGCAGCGGCGGCGGCAGCGCAGTGTTCGGAGATCATGTTCAATTCAGTGACGGCGAGGCTGCTATCAGTAGCGGCGGAACTTGCTTTGTGCCCGATGAGAGTTACGTCATGGCCCAGATGTGGCTTGAGATCAACACTGCTGCTAGTGACTTTGAAAATGTGGCCAGTGTTGTCTTGCGCAATTGTGTAGTTACCATCAGAGCCACCCAGGCAACCCTTAATGTTGGTCTGGTCTGTATTGATGCTCGCCGCGGGAGTCTGTGCAAACCCCAGCGCGACCAGCAGGGCCGGTATAACGATCAACAGGAATACTTTCTTCATGGAATCCTCCGAAGATTTCTCGCCTTGCGGCGGTCTGAAATTTCGCTTGGGATTTGACTCTGCTTCCGATTCTAATTTCGAACGCTTGCGCGTTTCGGGCTCCGGCCTGAGAACTTGGAGCACCCAGGTGAAACAACATAACCTTAATCGGTAGGAATCTGACCGTCTGTTCCAAACCGCTCACTTTACTCACATTTCGGGAAGGCGAACAAGACATCGATCAGAATCTTCCTGATTAGTCTGTGGGCGGAATCGTTGGATCCTAAAGAACCCGGTAGCAAACGAGGGAATTGGATATGCAGGAATTGCGGTTTCGGATTACCTTGATTTTTCAGGGATTGCCTGATGGGTAAAGCGACGAAGGAACGTTGGCACGCACTCTGCCAATAAGCGGCAGCGGGCAAGATCCCGAAAAGCCGAGCTTTCTCAAGAGGGAAATCGACCGACTTCTGCAAGAAGAAGTCTAACGCCCCCTGATTCCAGCTCAAAATGCGGTGTGCGATGGCGTACCGACGATTCAAAGATGCAGGTGCTGCGCTTCCACTTCCGCCATGAAAAAAGACCCGAGCCCAAGATAGGTACTCGCCATCAGTTGTCCGACTTGTGGTGCTGCTCCGGGAGAGAAGTGTCAGCTTACCAGCGGCCAACCACGCACTGAACCGCATCGAGATCGCCGATTACTCGCCAAAGACTGGAAGTTCCATGAATCCCCGCTCGCTGACGTGGCTGTAACGCCCCCTTGCGCTTTTAAGCGGGGCCGATGCTCGTTACTGGCTAGACTTTCTTAAGCCACGGTTGGTGGAGCCTCTTACGGCCGTCATCATCCCACTTGACGATTGCGTCCTCTTCGTTCGTCTGTTCAACTGTGCCCAAGTCCCCTGTCGGTATTCCGAAGTCCCCCAAACCCTCGACGCGATCTCCGGGATTTAGTTCCTCGCCAGTGGCGGACCGCTCGGCGGGCGTGGCGGCTTGGCCCCGTCTGAGTCAGCAGTCGCCCCGAGGTGCGACAGGGGCGGTTGGGGAGCTCTACGCAGCTTGGGTATCGATTTATTGCTATGAGTCATTTTCGATTGCTCTTTCGAAAAACGTCACGAGGAGTGCCCTGCGCGACAACCGTTCATCTCCTCAAATAATTACAGCATAGGCTTCGAAGAATGGTTCGGCTGGTCCAAACTGCACAGGTCTGACAAATATTCGGATAAATGCGGTGGCGGCAGGGGGTTGGCCGCGACGCACCCCGTCACTATCCTGGATATCCGCCGCCGTACAAATCGAGCGGCTCAAAGAGGTCTAATGTGATCAGACATCCGCCTTCGCTCCTTCCTTGTTGACCACTGGCTAGTCTAGTCTAAGGGTTTGCGGATGCCTGCATATGGCGGGTCTCACCCGGACAAATCAGAATCAGCGCTCTTCAACTCTGCATTTTCATCACGGTGCCCCAATTGGCCTTGCATGCTAGTATTGCCACCTTCGTTCTGCGAGTCTTGTTCCACCGCGCCCTTGCCCCGATCTTGATCCCCTGACGCGCGCGCAAGCAGCAGACCGGAGCCGATAGTAGGTAAGTTGGGTGCACTACACACCCGATGCCCCGCGGAAGTTGCGTTAGACTGGCTCGACCGACACGATGGTGGCGGAGGCGAAAGGTTCGGCAGGCGAGCCACGCCTTGTTCTCAAAACCCATCTCGCGAAACGGAACGCAATCGGAAAGTAAGGTACGCTAGGGCACCGACGGACTTGATGCCACGGGCTATATTAACCCCATTATGGCGAAGAAGAAAGCTGACTGGCCCCCCTCTCCCAACATTCTGGACTATCCCAGTGGCATGTCCGAGTACGAAAGAGAAAGCCTCGCTGCGGAAGCAAAACTTGCCGCCGAGAGGAAAATAAAGAAGCGTCCTAGGCCTGCCATTAAATGAAAGTTCATATTGGGCTTACCGGAGTAAGGGATTGATTGTTGTCGAAAACAGCGATTTCACTAACTGAGAATTGGCGTCCGGGTTGTTTGTGCAATCGCGATATTTCGCAAATTGACAAAACGACGCGGCCCCGTTGTGACTGTCAGTTCCTTACAAGGTTCCCCTTTGTGCTTGCTATCCCCCAAAAGTACACGGCTGAACTCCAGGCTCGGCGCGCCGGATATCTGCTATGCGACGTATCGAAAGAACAAGTTGCGCGGTTGATGCTGAGGGCCACTTGAATGCAACAGTGGGGTGGAGTGAGAATTCTTCTCCTCTTTCAGGTTCCCTGAAACTAAGTCAGCCCATCTGAAGTTCTTTCCTCTTAGCGATAACAACCTGTGGAGGTTGATATGTTTGCACGCAATGTCTCTTTTCATCTGAAATCGAACATGCTTTCTGACTATACCCGGACCCTTGAGAACGAAATTCTTCCTTTACTTCGCAGACAAAAGGGTTTTAAGGACGAAATCACATTGTCAAATCCTGGCAGCCAGGATGCGATTTCGATCAGTCTCTGGGAGAACAAAGCCAGCGCCGATGCTTACAACACCCATCTTTACCCGGAAGTATTGCGAACATTTGCAAGAATGATCGAAGGAACGCCCAAGGTTCAGACGTTTGAAGCCGTCACCTCGACCTCCCACAACGTCCCGGTAGCAGCGTAAGCGGGATCGTTCGCCCATACGGGGGCGGCCTCGTTGAAGGGCCGCCCCTCTTTCCATTGGTAATAGCGCGCTGGCGTTCGCCTGATGTCGCAAACAGCGAAATGAACCGCTGGTTGCTCGCATCACTGGAGGATTTCATGGAATACTTTCGTTTAGATCATCCACCGGATCGACTGACTCTTTGTAATCGGTCGAACTGCGAAGACATCGCAGATTATCTGGAAGTCAACGAAGAAGGAAGGGAGGACTTCGTCTGCGCTGCCCACACCAGCAGTGAAAGGCACGCTTCAGTTCTGCCGAAGGGCGTACCCAGTGCCGAACCGCACCGAAGCCGACCTGCTGCCTAGTCCTGCTCATGCCGCCCGACGGGGCGAGCAAGTGCACCCAAGATCGCTCCAGCGTCTCCGGATCGCAGCTGGTACTGTTCCAGTTCAGAAGACAGATGTGCCGGGAATTAGTCGTGAAGGACCACACCTAGAAGTGAACTGTGAACTTGCAACCCACTCCCGCCATAGTCAACGAAGCCTAACTTCCTGAACCTATTCATGAAGAAACTGACCCTCGACCGGGTGGTGCCGATCATTTCCGCCAGCATCTCCTGACTCATCTTGGGAACTACACTCACGGGTTTGCCTTCCTTGCCAAAATGAGCGAGCAGCAAAAGGATCCGGGCCAGCCTCTTCTCGCTCGAATTGAAAAGCTGGTCAACCAAGTCCTCTTCGTATCGGATGTTCCGTGTCAGCAGATATGCCACGAACAGGTCGGAAAAGGCGTGTTCCTGGTGAAGGACTTCAACCATGGACTTCTTATCGATTCGCATCACCGAGCAATCGGTCATTGCGGTTGCGGAGAACAAACGGAGAATCTGCCCTGCAAGGCAACCTTCCCCGAAGAAATCGCCCTGGTTCAGAATGCCTATCGTAGCTTCCTTCCCGTTCTTCGACACAACGGTGAGTCTTACCTTTCCTTTCTGTATATAAAAAACAGAGTCTGACGAGTCACCCTGAACAAAGATCGCCTGTATCTTGCTAAAAACTGCAATCGTCCTACCGCCATCGATGGTCGAAAGGAATGTCTTGGTGTCAAATTTGCTGATTTTCTTGGCCGCTGCCCCGGGTGTCATGATTGGCCCCCCCTCTCAAGAGCTCCGAATGTGCAGAAGGCGACTTTCTATGATGAAGGATGAATGAATGCGGAAGAAGGCCAGAGGTGTCAACTCTGCGAGCAAAATTGCGATCCGCTCGATGAAAATAATGATTTCATCCTTGGTTTCGAAAGTCAATCCGTCCCAGCAGCGTGCTGACTTCGCTGCCCATCGCGAGTCTTCTGTCGCTCATCCGATCTGCCATAATCTCCCGATATGCGGGCGCTACGCTCTTTCGAGCGAGGCGCCCAGAGGGGGAATGGGCGCAAAGATTGCGGGAGGGAGCACAGGTCGGAGCCCGGAGGAAACAAAGACAGAACGTGATGATCCTTGGGGGTGTGGGTCGGAAAAGAAGTCGGTGAGTTCTCATCGGCAAGCGTGGCTAAAGAGCGAGGACATGATGTTCCTGATCTTGCTCTTGGTGCCATTCTTGAGCGGTAGAGGTAGGAGCCATGCTTCTGTCCCGCCTCTGCTGGAAATGGAGAAAACGTTCATCCGTTAAGATAGCGGAGCGAACGTATGAGAAAAGAGCGCAAACACTACACCGCTGAGGAAAAGGTGGCGATCCTACGACGCCATCTTTTAG